>Ga0207757_100453_pt1 | contig 27077 bp, 28 predicted proteins | sample A23P3SouthBayCA_2_FD_187752 | JGI IMG/M metagenome (GOLD analysis project Ga0207757, IMG submission 187752) | Aerobic enrichment media microbial communities from Eden Landing Ponds, California, USA - A23 P3 (2) (SPAdes) | ecosystem: Environmental > Aquatic > Marine > Unclassified | place...
CCGAGAGGTCGTACTTCTCGTAGTGGCTGGCCGCCGGGAGGACGATATCGGAGTACAGCGCCGTCGAGTCCATCCGGAAGTTGATGTCGACGACGAGGTCGAGTTTGGGCCAGAGCTGTTCCTCGACGGCGACGTTCCCTTTGGCCTGGTTGAAGTAGTTGCCCCGCCAGACGAACATGGTCGAGGGATCTGGCCGGAAGCCGTCCTCGCGCTCGCTGGGGTAGACGGGCATCCACCCCCTGTCGATGGACTCCCGGATCTTTTCGGCGGTGTCGGGGTCGGTGTTGTTCAGGATGCCGGCGTGGAAGTACGTCCACAGCGTCGTCGGCACGCCACGAACCGAACCGGTGGGGAAGGAGAGCACCTGCCAGCCGTGGAACGTCCAGATCTTCTCCTGCCCGACGTAGTGGTCGACGCCGGTGCCGGGGTCGCCCAGATTCCCGGTCAGCGTCACGAGCAGTTGGATCGCCCGATTGCCGAGGTCGTTGTGGTACCAGTCGTTGACGCCCTTGCCGTGGATGATCTTCGCGGCGTCGGCTTCCGCGAACTCGCGGGCGATGCGCTGGTAGGTGCTCTCGCCGACACCCGTCTCCTCGTGGACGAACTCGGGCGTGTACTGGGAGAGTTCGTCCTGCAAGTTCGCCCAGACGGAGCGCGCCTCGACGGCCCCGTCGTCGGCCTCGACCGACCGCTCGACCGCCAACTGTGGGTCGAAGTCGAGTTCGATACTCGCCGAGGCGTCGTGTTGGCCGTCGCGTTCGCCGAGCGAGCCGGGGGCCGGACGTAAGGTCCCGTCGGCGTCGACCATCACGAACACCTTCTCGGGGTCGTCGGCGTCGGTCGCCAGCCCCACCTCGCTCGCGCGGAGGAACTTGCCCGTATCCTCGCGGACGAGCAGGGGCATGTCCGTCTGCTCTTTGAGGTGGGCCTCGTCGTACAGCCCCTCGTCGACGATGGTGCGGGCCATGCCGAGCGAGAGGGCCGTGTCGGTGCCCCCCTCGGGTGCCAGCCATTCGTCGGTGTGGATGGCCGTCTGGGAGTAGTCGGTGAAGATCCCCACTCGCTTCGCCCCCTCGTAGCCCGCGTCGAGAAAGTACTTCGCGTCGGGGATGCGTGTGACGTTGATGTTCGACCCCCACGCGATGATGTAGTCCGCGTTGTGCCAGTCCGCGGACTCGGCGTTGTCCGTCTGGGTCCCCCACGTGATCGGCTGGCCGGGCGGCAGGTCGGAGTACCAGTCGTAGAAGCTGTGGGAGACGCCGCCGAGCAGGTTGATCAATCGGCTCCCGGAGGCGAAGGAGACGGGGCTCATCGCCGGGATGGGGGTGAACCCGGAGATGGCGTCGTAGCGCCCGGCCTGCACCTCGTCGATGACGTGGTCGGCGATTTCGGTCAGCGCTTCGTCCCAGCTGATACGCTCCCACTGGCCCGATCCGCGTTCGCCGGTCCGTCGGAGGGGATGCAGGACGCGCTGGTCGGCGTTGACGTAGTCGGTGTAACAGGCCCCCTTCTGACAGCCCCGTGGGTTGGGGTCCGGCAGCGAGTCGTCGAACGTGGGGTAGTCACCGGCCTGTTCCTCGCGCCACACCTGGCCGTCCTTGACGAAGACGTTCCACGAACACGAGCCGGTGCAGTTGACGCTGTGGGTCGAGCGGGCGACCGAGTCCCAGTCCCACTCCTCACGGTAGAGGTCCTCCCACTCGCGGTAGGGGTAGTTGCCGATGGGGTCGTCGACGGTCTGGAGGCCGCTCATGCCATTGTCCGCGATGGAGAGGCCAGTCGCTCCGAGGAGCGAGGCGACTCCCAGACCCTTCACGAAGTCGCGTCTGCCGATACCGCCGTCCGTCGATGCGTTGTTATCACTCATGGGAGATGAACACCGTCGCGGTCGCACAGAGGGCGCCGGCGACGGCGAGTGCGAAGCCGGTCGGGGTCGCGCCGCCGGCGTCGAGGCCAGCGGCCACGAGGCCGAGGCCGACCAGTTTGCTCGTCGTGTCTAGCAGGCTGTACTGCCGGGCGGTGAGTCGATTCTCAGTCATCGCTCCCACCTCCGGGAGCGGGGGTCGCCTCGTCCGGCTCCCTCTCCGCCCCCCCGTCGCGCAACAGCAGGTAGATTATCGCGCCGAACAGCGGCGGGACGCCGAGCAGCGCCGCGGTCAGGATGGGGTTGACCACGTCGGTCGTCGTCCCCAGCACCTGTGCCGCGATGTTGTTCATCCCCGCGATGGAGGCGATCATGATAAACGCGACGGCGGCGACGCCGAGGGCCGTCTGTCGCGGGCGGGAGAGTGGGTCGGCCGTGAAGTGTGTCTCCGCCGCCCGGTCGATAAAGGGCCACGCGAGGATGGCGGCGAACACCAGTCCGGGAAGGACGATGCCGCCGATGAACTCCGTGCTCACGTGGACCGAGCCGACCGAGAAGGAGAACCACTTCGGCAGGAGCTTCAGGAAGCCGTACACCCACATCAGGAACCAGTCGGGCATGATGAGGTCGGGCGTGGCCGCGGGGTCGTTCGGGCCGTACTCCGCGACGTTGTGGACGGGGAGGAAGCCAGCGAGCGCCGACAGCGTCGCCGCAGTCAGGAAGAACACCACCGCACTCACCGCCGTCTGGTTCGGGACGGCCGGCAGGCCGACGATCACGCTGTCGTCGTCCTCGGCGACTCGCCGCCCCTCGGGACCGGACACGTCGCCGTCCCGCGGCGCCTCGGTGTGTTTCTGCCGGATCAGGATCATCATGTGGACGGCCAAGCCGACGGCGATGGCCGCGGGAATGAGGAGGACGTGCAGGAGGTAGAGCCGCGGGATGGTCGCGCTCGTGGGGAACTGGCCGCCGAAGACGATCTTGCCGAGGAAGTCGCCGACGAGCGGCACCGAGACGGTGAGGTTGTAGCCGATGCTCGTCGCCGTCGCCGCGAACTCGTCGAACGGGAGCGCGTAGCCCGTGTATGCGGCACCCATCGCCAGCACGGCCAGCCCGGTGCCGACCACCCAGTTCGGCTCGCGTGGGTTGCGGTACGCGCCGGTGAAGAACACCCGCAACATGTGGAGGCCGATGGAGGCGACGAAGAGGTGGGCCGCCCAGTGGTGGAGGCGGCGGATGAACATCCCGAAGGGGACGGTGTAGGTGATGTGCAGGACGGAGACGAACGCCTCGGGCATCTCCTCGCCCTGGAACGCCGCGACGCTCCCCTCGTAGGTCACGTCGGAGGTCGAGGGTTCGTAGAAGAACCCGAGGAAGACCCCCGAGAGGACGAGAAAGAGGAAACAGAACAGGGCGACCTCTCCGAGGAGGAAGGAGTCCTCGGCGGGGAAGGCCTTGCCGAGGAAGCCCTGGGCCTGCGCTACGTCGAGGCGGCTATCGAACCAGTCGTAGAGGCGTCTGGCGCGGCTCATACTACTCGCCACCTCCCGGTCCGATGCCCGCCTCGAAGTCACCCGTCGCGACGAGGTAGCCGTCGCTGGTCACGGTGATCGGGAGCTGTGGGAGGGGACGACCCGGTGGGCCGCCGACGACTGCTGCCCCCGCCGTCGGATCGAACTTCCCGAAGTGACAGGGGCAGACGAGCGTCGCTCCCTCGCGGTCCGACACCATACAGCCCGCGTGCGTACACACCTTCGAATAAGCGGCGTAGCCGCTCACGGTGAAGGCCATGTTCGTCTCGCCGCCGTAGGCGCTCTCGGGGAAGCGAACGAGGAGTGTCGGCGCGTCCTCGATGCCTGGCCGAGGCTCGGGAAAGACGGTGAGTTGCTCTCCGTCCGCCAGTCGGTCCTCGGTGATACGCTCCCCCTCACCGTCGACGAGGTGGACGCCGTCGGAGTAGACGGGGCCGCTGTACCCCCGCTCGAACACCTGCGTCAGGCCGGCCAGAGGGGCGGTGAGGCTGCCGACGGCCGTCAGTCCGCCGATGGTCGCGAGGAGTTTCGCGATGTCCCGTCGCTGGACTTCCACACGCGCCCGCCGGTCGGTGTAGATGCTCGGCTGGACCGTCCCGGCATCACCCGCACAGGGGCAGTCCTCGCACTCCTTCCCGGTCATGGTTCGTGTCCCCGCTCCTCCGCGACTTCGATGTGTGGCATGAACCACGCGTAGTAGGCCACCGTCGAGAGCGCCAGCGAGACGAACATGCCGGTGGCGTAGATACCGAAGTACTGCGTTCGCCCCACCGTGAGGTACTCCCCGGTGAACAGCGCGGCGAAGACGATGGCGAGGACGGTCAGCCCGCCCATCGCGACCAGCCCCTCGATGGCGTCGGAAGCGTCGTGGTACTCGACGATCCAGCGGCGATCCGTCCGGAGCCACGGCAGGGAGACGGCGTTCTCCCCACCGTCGGCGCTGACGGCCGGCGACGCGTCGTCTGGCGGTCGGACGGCCTCGTTCATGAAGCGATGCACTGCGGTCAGGACGCCGACGAGGCCGAACAGCGCGACCCAGACGACGACGCCGACCTGACTCGGCGACAGTTTGTTGGGCGTGTCGACGAAGCCCTGGAGCGGTCGGAGCTCCGTGACGCTCTCGTCGATGGCGACCTCCTCCGAGGGTGGCTCGCCGTGGAGCGCGACGAACCACATCGGGAGCAACACCGTGACGACGAGCGCGACGATGACGACCGTATTCCGTCTCATGGCTCGACGTTCGGCCGGTCGGCTGGTGGTCGGAACCCATTCATAGTGGCATGTGTTACCACAACCTGCATAAAGGACACGCGAGTTACAAAAAAATGGGACCAATGTTCGGGGCGGGACTTTAGACCCCCCGACGCAAACGTCGGTCGGCAGTTGGCAGCCCGACCGATACTACTAACTCCCATTCGACGCAACCTGCGTCCGATTCATCGATGAAACTCCACGAGTACCAGGCGAAGGGCATCTTCGCCGACGCCGGGATTCCGACCCCGGGCTCCCGGCTTGCGACGAGCGTCGACGAGGCGGTCGAAGCCGGCACCGATCTGGGCTACCCCGTCGCGGTCAAGGCGCAAGTCCACGTCGGTGGGCGCGGCAAAGCCGGCGGCATCGACATCGCGAGCGACGAGGCCGAACTCCGCGAGGCCGCCGAGAGCATTCTGGGCATGGACCTCAAGGGCTACCACGTCGACCGCGTCCTCGTCGAGTCGGCCGTCGACTTCACCGACGAACTCTACCTCGGTGTAACGCTGGACCGGAGCGAGGGCGAACCCGTCGTGATGGTCTCCTCCGAGGGCGGCGTCGACATCGAAGAGGTGGCGGCGACGAACCCCGACGCCATCGCCCGCGAACACGTCGACCCGGCCTTCGGCCTCCACCCGTTCCAGGCGCGGAAGGCGGTGTACGAGGCCGGCGTGCCCGGCGACGTGGCCCGCGCGGTGTCGAGCGTGCTGGAGACGCTGTACGACCTCTGGGCGGCCAACGACGCCAGCGAGACGGAGATCAACCCGCTGATGGTGACCGACGGGGGCGACGTGGTCGCCGCCGACGCCGTGATGAACGTCGACGACGACGCGCTCTTCCGGCATCCGGACCTCGCGGAGATGGAAGAGGAGTCCTACACGGACGACCTGGAGCGCAAGGCCGGCGAATACGGCTTCGACTACGTCCGCCTGTCGGGCAACGTCGGCATCATCGGCAACGGCGCCGGCCTCGTGATGACGACGCTCGACCTCGTCGACTACTACGGCGGCGACCCCGCGAACTTCCTCGACATCGGCGGCGGCGCCAAGGCCGAACGCGTCGCCAACGCGCTCGATATGGTGTTCTCCGACGAGAACGTCGACTCCGTCGTGTTCAACATCTTCGGCGGCATCACCCGCGGCGACGAGGTGGCCCGCGGCATCAACGACGCCCTCGCGCAGTTCGACGAAATTCCCAAACCCGTGGTCGTCCGCCTCGCGGGCACCAACGCCGAGGAGGGGATGGAGATTCTGAACACCGAACTCGTACAGGTCGAACGGACGCTCGAGGAGGCCGTCCAACGTGCCGTTGCCAACGCCGAGGAGGTGAGCCAATGAGTGTACTCGTCGACGACGACACTCGAGTCGTCGTGCAGGGCATCACCGGCGGCGAGGGCAACTTCCACGCCGAGCAGATGATCGAGTACGGGACGAACGTCGTCGCCGGCGCGGTGCCCGGCAAGGGGGGACAGGAGGTCCACGGCGTCCCCGTCTACGACACGGTGCACGAAGCGGTGCGCCGCGAGGACGCCGACGCCTCCGTCGTCTTCGTCCCGCCCGCCTTCGCGGGCGACGCCCTCTTCGAGGCGCTCGACACCTCGCTCGACCTGGTGGTCGCCATCACCGAAGGGATTCCCACGCAGGACATGGCCAAGGTGAACCGCCGCCTCCGCGACACGGACACCCACCTCGTCGGCCCGAACTGTCCGGGCGTCATCACGCCGGGCGAGGCGAAACTCGGCATCCTGCCGGGCAACATCTTCTCGTCGGGCAACGTCGGCCTGGTCTCGCGTTCCGGCACCCTCACCTACCAGGTGGTCGACAACCTGTCGAGCCGCGGCATGGGCCAGACGACCGCCATCGGCATCGGCGGCGACCCGATCATCGGTACCTCCTTCATCGACGCCCTCGAACTCTTCGAGGCCGATCCGGCGACCGAAGCCGTCGCCATGTGTGGCGAAATCGGCGGCGAGGACGAGGAGGCGGCCGCGGAGTTCATCGCCACGGAGATGGACACGCCGGTCGCCGCGTTCATCGCCGGGCGGACGGCCCCGCCGGGCAAGCGCATGGGCCACGCCGGCGCCATCGTCTCCGGCAGCGGGACCGGAACCGCGGAGAGCAAGATCGAGGCGCTCAACAACGCGGGCGTCCCCGTCGGCGACACGCCCGAGGAAGTCGCCGACCATATCGAGGGCTTCCTGTAGATTTTTTCCGGTCGACGGCCGTTCTCCGGCCGTGACCGATCCCGTTCGACGCTGTCCGGATCACGGCTACACCGACGGCGCGTGCCCCTGTGGGGCCGCCGCCGAGACGGTTCTCTCTGCCGACCGCCGCACCCGGCTCTCGAAGTTCATGAGCGGCGCGCTCAGACACTTTCCCGACGACGTTGGTCTCTCGCTCGACGGGGAGGGGTGGGTCGCGTGGGCGGAACTCGTCACGGCGGCGACGGACCAGTATCCGTGGGCCGACGAAGCGGCGGTCGAGGGTGTCGTCGTCACCGATCCGAAGGGACGGTTCGAGCGTGATGGCGAGGAGCCACGCTCCGCGGGCAGTCGGCCGGAGGTCGACGACGCCGACACCGACCGCGTCCGCGCCGCCTACGGCCACTCCGTCGCCGTCGACCTCGAACCAACCGACGCCACGGTGCCCGACGAGTTGTATCACGGCACCGCACCCGGGAACGTCGACGCCATCGAACGCGAAGGGCTGAAGCCGATGCGTCGCCAGCAGGTGCATCTCTCGGCCTCCATCGAGGACGCCCGCGCCGTCGGGCGGCGCCACGCCGTCGACCCCGTCGTGTTCGAAGTCGACGCGGCGGCGCTGCTGGAGGAGTATCGCGTCACGAAGCGCGGCCGCGAGACGTACACAGTGGACCGGGTGCCGCCGTCGTATCTTCGTGTCGTCGAGGATTAGTCGTCGGCGTCCTCGGCCACGGGGTCGTCGACATCGACATCGACATCGGCGTCGGCGTCGATGCCCTCCGTCGACAGCGTCGAGAGAGGACCGTGGTACGCGGATCGGTAGCCGAGCAGTACGTCGTGGCCGTCGCTGGACATGAGGACGGGCCAGAACGGCTCGTCCGTGGTCAGGGGTTCGCCGTCGACGGTAGCGAACGTGTCGCCGGCGTCGACGCGTTCGAAGTTCTCGCCAAGGAACTCGTACTCCTTGCCGGGCTCTTTGTAGATGGGCTCGGTCACCTCGTAGAAGCCCGGATCGGGCGCCGGAGGGTCGCCCGGGAGGACACCGGTCGTCCGGAGGAAGGCACGGAGACAGTCGTAGGCGTTGTCGACGGCTTCGGCCGACCCCTGATAGCCGGCCTCGATGTCGACGAAGCCCGGCAGTTCGACGGAGCGGCCGTCGGCGACGACGGTGAAGTCGACGATGCCGGTGACGGGGAGGTGGGCGACGATGTCGCGTTTCCGCTCGTTCAGATACGCGACGTTGGCGAAGGCGTGCTGGTACGACACCGTCGAGTGGATACCGAGCGAGACGCAGCCCCGGACCTCCTGCATGAGTTCGTACGCGAGGCGCTCCTCGTACTGATCGCTGTCGGGGTCGCCGGGGAGCGCGCGGTTCAGGTCCGTCTCGACGTATCGGACTCCCTGGTCGAGGGCGCGTTCGTTGGCGACGATCAACTTGGCCGGGCGGTCGATCTCGGGATCGGACGCGAGGAAGCGCTCGATGGCGCGGGCGCCACAGGGTTCGTCCCCGTGGACCGCGCCGACGACCGCCACCTCGGGCGTTCCCTCGCCGACCGTATGGACCTGCATGGTGGTGTATGGGCGGTCCACGCCCGAAAAGCTAACTCATCGTCCCCCGCGTCGACCGTGCCGATGACAAGGTTGATACCCGTCGCCGGGCACCTCCCGTCAATGCGCACCCGCGATAGCCCCTCGGAGGTGAGTTCGACGGCCGGGCGCGGTCGTCGAGGCCGGTGAGCCGTTCGCCCCCGCGGGCCGTCGCCCGCCGTCTCGCCGGCGTCGAGCGCCTCCCGACCGCCCAGCGAGCGATCCTAGGCTACTACGCCGAAACCGGGCGCTTCGACTACCGGGCGCTCCGGATCAAGTCGGCGGTCGACGACCAGTTGGACACCATCCTCAACGACGTGTACGGCGACATCGAGTCCGCCATCGTCGCCGATCTCGGCGTCGACGACGCCACCTTCCGCTACGAGACGAAACTCACGCTTCCGGCGGAACTGACGCTTGGCTATCTCTACCGCCGAGCGCTCGCGCGGTCGACCGGCGGCTACGATCCGATCACCGACGAAGCGGGCGGACGACTGCCGTTCGGCGGCGGCGATCCGTCGACCCCCGCCAACCGTGAGGCCCGCGAGTACGTCGAGATGGCCGAGGAGGCGACGGCGCTCATCGTCCAGGCGTTGCTCGACGGCGACATGCGCGACGCCATCAACGACGACGAGTTCGAGGACTTCGAAGTGACGGTGTCCGGCGACCCCGACCCCGATCCGCGCCGTGTCGCCGAGTGCGCCCAGTCGCACCTCCAGCGCGTCGTCGAGGACGCCTTCGACCGGGCGCCGGACGCCGTCCGGAACGCCTACGACGAAGCCGTCGACATCTCGGAGGCCCACCAGAATCAGGACGATCACTTCCGTGACCTGCTGGCGGCCGCCCTCGACGGGGACGAGGCGGCGAAAGCCCGCATCGAAGACGAGTACAAGTTCGCCGCCGTCCCGGACGACGCCCCTTTCGATGGGTCGGAGGGCGACCTGCCGTACCTCAAGACCCAGTACGACCGGGTCGGCGTCATCTACAAGGGGATGCTGGACGCCTACCGCGGCGTCGGCTTCGAGATTCCCGAGGCGTTCGGCACGTCCATCGTCCTCGCCATCATCGGCGCACAGATCTGGCTCGACGACGTGGACGACTACCACGACGACGTTGCCGAGGGACAACTCACGCCCGTCACCGCCGAGTACGTCCTCGTCGAAAACGACGACGACGCCTACGAGCGTGTCGTCGACATCACGATGCGGTACTTCGAACTGGCGCGGGACCACGCCGCCGAGGCGGACTCGCCCCTCAACGGCATCGCCATCGAGTACATCCTTCGCTCCGGTGACCCGGGCCGCCTTCCGGGAAGCGCGGACTGACGCCGTCGAAAAGAATTCGCGTGTAATCGCTTTCTGCTACCCGGCGCCGCCGCCACCGCCGCCGCCGGCGTACATCTTGCCGACCTCTTTCAGGTCCGACGAGCCACAGTTTTTACACGTCGCCTCGTCGGGTTCGTCGCTGGACGTGATAGTCTTGTCACAATCCTGACACTCGTAGTCGTACAGGACGGTTTCTCCCTCGTCCGGGGCCAGTAGTTCCTTCACCTTGTCCATGAGGCTCATTTGCTACCACCGGGACTACGTTGTCGGTTATCATTCATAATTGTTCGTGTCGACGGTGTCGGCGTCGCTCGCTCAGTTCCGGCCGATATCGAGGGTCGAGCCGTCTTCGACGAGGACGCCGCGGTCGATAGCGACCGCCAGAATTCGCTCGCACTGCGGTTCGGAGACGTCGTAGGCGGCGGTCACGAGGGACGTCAGGTCCGCGCGTTCCATCGGGAACTCTCGGTTCTGTAACAGGCGGAGAACTTTGTAGTAGTCGTCGGGGACGTCCCGGTCGTCGCTCGTATCGGCATCCTGCTCGGCGTCGCTCGTATCGGTATCCGGCTCGGCGTCGCCCGCATCGGTATCCAGCTCGGCGTCGCCCGCATCGGCATCCGGCTCGACCGACTCCGTCTCGTCGACGTCTTGGCGGTCGTCCGTTGCGCTGTCGTCCGATTCGAACGTCACCTCGCCGAGGTCGGCGACGCCGTGACCGGCTCCGGTGGGCGACGACTCCCCGGCCTCAACTATCGGTTCAAGTACGCGCCGGAGTTTCTCGTGACAGGTCGAGCACAGCACCGCCGACCGCCCCTCGTCGGGCGATACCAGCCGTTCCGGCACGACCTCGTACTCCCGGAGGGAGTCGCCGACGGCACCACAGAAGTAACACGACCGGAGCTGGGACATGACCACTGCTCCGGTGGGCTCGTGCTAAGTACTTTCCCTCCGATCCGGCGACAATAAGTGTCTGTTTTTCGTATAGTCCATTAGTAAAATACACATACAGTCGTTTTGTCCACGAAAATATTTAATTAGGGCCGCAACATTGGTGAGGATGTTATGGCACGCTACGTCTGTCCGGGCTGCGACCGGGAGCTCGAAGCGGGGCCGTTTCGGATGACCTGTCCGACCTGCGGTGGCCGTCTGGTAAACTATCGACGCTCCCGTTCCTGATCGGTGCCGTAGTGTGCGATCGAAGCGCCAGGGTTCGCCGCTTACTCGCCGAGATCGGTGTCGTCCACCGGTGACGCAGCGTCCCAGTACCGTTCGAATCGGTCGTCGGCCCAGTCGCGAACGGCGGCGTCGTCGGTGTCGACGGAGGCCTGCAGGACGCCGTTCGTGTCGCGGAGGAGGAGGTGGACGACGTTGTCGGCGACGGTCACCGCTAGCGGGATCCCTCCGTCTCGAACTCGGACGTTCGCGTCGGGCGCCTCGACGAGGGATTCCAGCCGTCGCCGCAGCCCTTCGTCGTCGGCCACCGCGTCGATAGCGTGGCGGGAGAACACGCCCTCGAACGTCATCTCACCGGCGGTTACGCGCCGCTCGATGACGTCGAGACTGTCCTCGTTGAACGCGTGCGAGAGCACCCGGACCGCCGACGCCTCGCGGAGGAGGTCGACCACCCGACCGACCGGCGCGTTCGGCTTCGTCCCGCTCGGAACGGTGATGGTCGCGTCGTCGAACCGCCGGAGGTCGAAATCGAGAGCGTCGGTCGGGAGGTACGACACGATCGGACGAAGGTCGCCTTCCGTCTCCATGATCGCCAGCAGGTCGAGGAAGCCGTTCGCGACGAGTTCGCCCGTTGCCGTGGCGACGTACGCGCCGTCGACCCGTTCGATCCACGACCGTTCCTGGAAGTCACGAAGGATGCGGCCGAGCGTCGCCTGCGAGGCGCCGGTCGTCACCGCGAGGTCGGTGCGCGTGTGGCGGTCCTCGGCGAGGCATCGAAGCACTGCCACCCGGTTCGGGGAGAGCGCGAGGAACTCGATCTCCGCCAGTGCGGACTCCATACGCCCTCTGCTCTCCGACGCGGGAAACCACTTTCGCACCGTGAAATCGTTGCACACTGTGAACATCACGGCGTGGATCGCGTTCTTTTCTTAACGTGCAAAATTTTATGAATTAAACTAAACGGCTCGGGCTCTTACCCCTATTCGATGACTCACTACCTGCGGATTTCGGCTCTCGAAATGGGACGCGAACGGCACGTCGGCGGGGTCGCGGAGTGACGGCGGCTGATCGCCGCTCGCTGATCGCGTTCGCGGTCGCGGGCATCCTCTTTGGCGGCACCTTCGTCGCGGCGAAGGCGGGACTCGCCTACTTCCCGCCCCTCCTGTTCGTCGCCCTTCGCTTTGACGTGGCGGCCGTCGCCCTGCTCGCCTACGCGGCGGTGACGACGCCGCGGGGCGAACTCCTCCCGCGGACGCGGAGCGACTGGCTCGGCGTCCTGGCGACGGGCATCCTCGCCATCGGGTTGACGAACTCCCTGCTGTTCGTGGGACAGGGGTACACGACCAGCGCCGTCGCCGCCATCGTCTTCAGCCTTAACCCGATCCTGACGCCCATCTTCGCGGCGCTCCTCCTGGCCGACGAGCGCCTCTCCGTCCGTGGCGTCGCGGGAATGGCGCTCGGATTCGTCGGCGTTGCCCTCGTGGTCAACCCCGACCCCGCGACCCTGTTCGATCTGGGCGTCGGCAAGGCGATCCTGCTCGCCGGCGCGATCACCGGCGCGATCGGGAGCGTCCTCATCCGCCGGGCCGGCGGCTCCCTGTCGAGTACGGCCCGCACCGCGTGGGGACTCCCCTTCGCGGCGCTCCTCTCGCACGCCCTGAGCGTGGCGACCGGCGAGTCGCCCGCCGCCATTGTCTGGCACCCCGAGGCCGTCGCTGCGCTGGCGTACGTTGGCCTCCTCGCCGGCGCCGTCGCCTACATCGCCTACTTCGGCCTCCTCGATACGGCGGGCGCCATCCGGGCGAACCTGGTGTTCTACGCCGTGCCCGTCGTCGCCGCCGTCGGCGGATGGGCGCTGCTCGGCGAGATCATTTCGATCCTCGCGGTCGGTGGCTTCGCCACCATCTTCGCCGGCTTCGCCGTGATCGGGAGCGAGTCGATCGACGTTCGTGATCGACTCCGTCGTCTCCGCGGTCGGGAACCCGCGTCCACGGATGCGCTCGACTCGGCCTGCATCGACGCCGACTGATACTGTCCCTGTCCACCGGTGGTTCGTCGGACCGTCTCGCCGGATCACCGGTACTAACGGACAACACCCGATGTGAACCGCCGACGCGACGCTATCTGTCGCCCCGTCACGTATCGCCGCCATGGATCGCGTCGCACAGTCTACACGTGGGTATGGACGAGGACGCTGTCGACGGCTACCTGCGGCGCGGCAACCACGGCGTCCTCGCCCTCGCCGATGCCAACGACGCGTACGCGGTGCCGCTGAGCTACCACGACGACGGCGACCGGTTCCTCCTGCGTGTGAGTGGCCACGCCGACGGCTCTGAGAAGCAGCGCTATCTCGACGCGACCGACACGGCGACGTTCGTCTGTTTCGCGGCCGCGGTCGACGAGTCGTGGAGCATCCACATCCGCGGTCCGATCGCCGAGTGGTCCGTCACCGCCGACGAGGCGACGCTCAACGAGTGGTTCCCGCCCTTTCGGCTGTTCGACGAGTCCGTCGAGGACGTGACGTTCGTGCTCTACGGACTCGACGTGGAGACCGTCGTCGGGCGCCGAACAGCCGACTGATTCCACGGACCGAGTGGCCACATTTCCCTCGGTCCCCAGACTTAACGGGCGGTGTACGGTATCACGACACATGGCCGAACGGGACCACATCGTGATCGCGGGCAGCGGCCGCGTCGGACGGCGGGTCGCGGAGGACTTCGTCAACCGCGGGACTGCCGTGACCGTGATCGAACGGGACGGGAGCCGCATCGACGCCGCGGACGTGGACGACCGCGTGACGTATCTGGAGGGCGACGCCACGCGCCCGTCGATGCTCGAACGGGCGATCACCGACGAGACGGACGTGATCGGTGCGTTGACCGGCCACCAGTCGACCAACCTCGCCGTCTGCATGGCCGCCAAACAGCTCTTTCCGGCTATCGAGACCGTCGCGCGCATCCGGGTCGAGGACGGCGACGAGTACACCGAGTTCGTCGACCGGGTGTACTTCCCCGAACGAGCGAGCATCAAGGCCGCCGTCAACGCCCTCGGCGGAAGCGACATCCGGACGCTCGAAGGCGTGACCGGCGACCTCGAACTGTTCGATGTGCGCGTCGACTACGACGCCCCCGCGGCCGGCGAAGTCGTCGCCGACGCCCTCCCCGAAGGGTCGCTCGTCATCTCACAGACCAGCGGCGACGTGGCAGTCCAGCACTCGACGACGCTCGTCGCCGGGCGGCGGTACATCGTCGCCGCCGATCACGAAGTCGTCGACGACGTGCTGCGACAGCTCCGCGGCGACCCCGAGGCCTGATCGTGCGACTCGATCCGATGCCGGCGGCGCTCACGTGTCCGGTCTGTGGGTCAAGCGTCGACAGCGCAGGCTACCTCTTCGCGACCGAACGCGACATCGCTACCGACCGCTGGCCGACGACGCGGTGGGGATGGCGGGCTGTGCGCCCGAATTGGACGACGTGATCGACCCCGGCGACGACGTGCTCCCGTACGTCCAGCGGGCCGACGACGGGTTCGACGTGGTGTCGGTGGAACGGTGAGCTACCACGTCGATTCTCGACAGGTGACTTGTGTCCTGTAGACGAATACATATGTTCCGGAGGTTCCTGCATGCCGGGCCAGATTTATTACAGTTGGTTGTCATATGCTAAAGCGGTTTTCGGACGGCCCGCGGCATGCCCGACCGTCCGGCTGTCTGGAAGCCATTCGGCGCTCCGGTGACGCACTGCCGAGTCGCCCGCGTCGATGCACCGCGCCGCATGCTTGCGACATGCCCCTCGATACTGGCCCGCCGCCGTCACCGGTGGCGGGTCGTCTCGTTTCGTGGATCGACTCACTCGGTCGCGCGTACGCTTCCCACCGTTGGCGCTGCGACTTCGGGCGACGGATTGCGAGTCGAACTGAGATCCGACGTGCTCGCTTCGTCGTCGGTGCGAAGCGCCGACTGCCTGTGAGACCTCGGGGCGCGTGCGACCGCCCTGCTTCGAATCCGCGAGGCTTGCGCTGTGAGGGAATGTGAGCGGCGCAAGCCAGGGGTGGGATTCGAACCCACGAAGTCTCGATTACAAGTCGAGTGCATGAACCGCCCATGCTCCCCTGGCGCGGCGGCAGGTTACCGGTCCCCGCGCGGGCGTTTATCGTTTTCGACCTCTCGCTCGAACTCGATCCGGTGTGGCCGGTAGCCCTGCCGTTCGTAAAACCGGATGGCGTCCGCGTTGGTCGCCAGTGCCTCCAGTGCGACGACGTCGGCGCCCTGGTCCCGCAGCGCCGTCTCGGCGGCGGCGAGGAGGCGCGTGCCCACGTCGTCGTCGCGTTGCGCCGGCACGACGTAGAGGTCGCGGACGACACCCCGCGTTCGATCCGTCGCCAGTGGGCCGCGCTCGACACCGAATCGGACGAACCCCACGAGGTCGTCGCCCTCGCGGGCCACGGTGAGGCCGTTCTCGGCGGCGTGTCGGGCCAGCGACTCCCTGATTGCGCCGCGGTTCGCGTCCGACTGGAGATGGGAGCCGTGCGGGCGCTGTTCCCGTGCGAGCGCCACCCACAGATCGGCGACGGCGTCCGCCGCCGCGGGGTCGGCCGGTTCGACCGTGACCATGTCCGGAGTACGGGGACGCCGGGCAAGTCAGTTCCGCCGATGCGTCGGTTTCGCCGGCGGAAGAAAGGTTTATCCCTGCGTCACGTCCGCACACAGCATGAAAGCATCATGGCATCGGGAACTGAAACTGGAGTAACGGAAACGGGCGGACGGTGGCTGGAGATGGCGGTCGACCGGCCGCTGACTACCGTCTTCGGCGCTATCGGCCTCTTGCTTCTCGGCTCGCTCGTCTGGGGGCTGCTGGTCTCCGGCGCCGTCACGTTCGCACGCCTCGGCTCGCTCGTCTGGGACGGGGTGATGCGCGGGATGGTGATCGGACTGGCCGGTATCGGCCTGTCGATGACCTACAGCATCCTGAATTTCGCGAACTTCTCGCACGGTGACTACATCACCAGCGGGGCGTTCGCCGGCTGGGCGACGACGTACGCCATCGCTGGCCTCGGTCGTGCCGACATCGGCTCGCTCCTGCTCGTGGGCGCCGGCGGGTCCGTCCTCGGTGGCGCCCTCGGCATCGGCGTGACGACGACGCCCCTCGCGGTGGCCGCCGGTATCGTCGTCGCCGGCGTCACCACGGTCCTCCTCGCACTCGCTATCGACCGCGTCGTCTACAAACCCATCCGGTCCGAGAGCGGGATCGCTCTCCTCATCACCAGTATCGGCGTCGCGTTCGCGCTCCGCTATCTGATCCAGTTCGTCTTCGGATCGAGCGTCCGCGGGACGACCGCCGCCGGGTCGATTCCGCAGGTCGCGCTCTACTTCGTCGACGGCGTCGTCCGCATCGACGCCCACGACGTCACGCTTCTCCTCGTCGCGGGTGGACTGATGCTCGGGGTCCACCTCCTCCTCCAGACGACGAAGCTCGGGAAGGCGATGCGGGCCATGTCCGACAACGAGGACCTGGCCCGCATCACCGGTATCCCGACCGAGCGGGTCGTCCGCGCGACGTGGATCATCGGCGGCGGCCTCACCGGCATCGCCGGCTACGTGTTCATCCTCTGGAAGGGAACGCTCGGGTTCAACGACGGCTGGCTCCTTCTCCTGCTCATCTTCGCGGCCGTCATCCTCGGCGGCATCGGCTCCATCTACGGTGCCATCGCGGGCGGCCTCGTCATCGGCATCGCCGCGTCGGTGTCCGTCATCTGGATCCCCTCCGCGTTCTCCCGCGCCGCCGCGTTCGTCGTCATGATCGTCATCCTGCTCGTCCGGCCACAGGGGCTGTTCTCCGGGAGGTCGACCGCATGAGTACGACGGACGGGGCGCCGGCCGACACACTCCGGCGACTCTGGGCGGAGGACGCGGTCAAAATCGCCGTCCTCCTGGTCGCCATCTACTCACTGTACCTCGTCAGCGGCCTCGTTCTCGGCTACAGCCTCCGCGGCCAGCTGAACTCGCTGGCCTCCCTCACCTTCTACATCGGCGTCTTCGCCACGCTCGCCCTCGCCCTGAACCTCCACTGGGGGTACACGGGTCTGTTCAACATCGGCGTCGTCGGCTTCATGGCCGTGGGCATCTACGTGATGGCCTTCGTCTCGAAACCCCTCTATGGCTCCGGTGGCGCCGCGCAGGTCGGCGGCCTCGGGCTGCCGATTCCGGTCGGCATCCTCGCCGGGATGATCGCGGCGTCGGTTCTCGGCTTCGTCGTCGCGTTGCCGGCGCTTCGCCTCCGCGCCGACTACCTCGCCATCGTCACAATCGCGATGTCCGAAATCGTCCGATTCACCTTCCTCTCTTCGACTTTCCAGCAGTTCCAGTTCCCAACGCTGTCGGGCGGGACCACTCGCGTCGGCTTCGGCGGCGGGAGCGGCCTCATCCTCGATTTCCCCGATCCGTTGCTCGCTCTCATCGACGCGCTCGGCCTTTCGGGTGCGTACGACGGCCTCGTCCGACTGGTGGGCGGTATCGTCCCCACCAACCCCGATCCCATCGTCCACAGCCTGGTCTACGGGGCCGTCCTCCTCTGTGTCGTCGCCGCCTACTTCTGGCTTCTGAAGCGGACGGGCGAGTCACCGTTCGGGCGCGTCCTGAAGGCCATCCGCGAGGACGAGGACGTGGCCCGTGCCCTCGGCAAGAACACCGACCGCTTCAAAATCGTCTCCTTCATGCTCGGCTGTGCGTTGATGGGGCTGGCGGGCATCCTCTGGCTGATGGGACAGGGCGCCGTGACGCCCAACTTCTTCCGGCCGCGACTCACCTTCTTCGTCTGGATCGCACTCATCATCGGCGGCGCCGGGTCGAACACCGGGAGCGTCATGGGCGGCGCCGTCTTCGCCGCCGTCCTCTATCAGGGCCCGCTCTACTTCCAGAACGTCGTCACGTCGGTCTTCCAGCCCGGCGAAGCGCCGGGGAGCTTCGGTCCGGCCATCTCGCCGCTCCTGTCCAGCGCCGACCCCATGCCCTTCCTGCTGTACACGCTCGACAGCGTTCGCCAACTCCAACTCGTCGTCATGGGCGTCGCGCTCATCTGGCTGATGCACAACCGCCCCGAGGGGATGCTCGGCCACCGCAAGGAGACGGCTGCGGCCATCCCGCTCGGGAGGCGAAATGGCGGTGCAGGACCGGAGTCGGGATCGAGCCAGTCCGACGCCGTTCGAACCGACGGCAACAGGGCCGGGGGTGAGTCGCGTGAGTGAGTCGATCACGGGGTCGCAGCCGGACGTCTCCGACACGCCGCTCCGTATCGACAATCTCACCAAGCGCTTCGGCGGCATCACGGCCGTCGACGGGGCGACCTTCGAGGTCGAACAGGGTACCCTCACCGGACTGATCGGCCCGAACGGCGCCGGCAAGTCGACGACGTTCAACCTCATTACGGGGATGCTCTCGCCCGACGAGGGACAGGTGATCTTCGACGGCGAGGAGATCACCGGCCTCGAATCCCACCAAATCGCCAACCGGGGACTGGTCCGTACGTTCCAGATCGCCCGCGAACTCGGCGAGATGACCGTCCTAGAGAACATGATGCTCGCTCCGGCGAACCAGCGGGGCGAACACCTCTGGCGGTCCGTCCTTCCCGGCGCCCGTGGCGGTGTCGTCACACAGGAGGAGGAGTTGCTCGACCGCGTGTGGGAGACCCTGGAGTTTTTCGAAATCGAGCACCTCGCGGAGGAGTACGCGGGCAACCTCTCGGGCGGCCAGCGCAAACTGCTGGAGATGGCGCGAGCGCTGTTGACCGACCCCGACATGCTCCTGCTGGACGAACCCTTCGCGGGCGTCAACCCGACGCTCGAACAGCGACTGCTCGATCACATCCACGAACTCCGCGATCAGGGCTACACCTTCCTGCTGGTCGAACACGACATGGACCTCATCATGAACAACTGCCGGCACGTGATCGTGATGCATCAGGGGCGGATTCTGACCGAAGGGACGCCCGCGGAGATCAAATCCAACGAAGAGGTCATCGAGGCGTATCTGGGAGGTGACGTATGAGTTCGGACGGCCTGCTGATCGTTCGCGACCTCGACGCCGGCTACGGCGACCTCCAGATCCTCGAGTCGGTCGATATGGACGTGGCCGACGAGGAGTACGTCACTATCGTCGGCCCGAACGGCGCCGGCAAGTCGACGGTGATGAAGTCGGTGTTCGGCCTCACGACCTACATGGGCGGGGAGATTACGTTCGACGACCGGAGCATCACCGACCGGTCGCCCGAGGAGATCATCCACGAGGGCATCGGTTACGTCCCGCAGTCGGACAACGTGTTCGCGTCGCTGTCGGTCCGCGAGAACCTCGAAATGGGGGCGTACATCCTCGACGATCTGCCCGAAGACCGGTTGGCCGAGGTGTTCGAGCGCTTCCCCGTCCTCGAAGAGCGCCAGAGCCAGACCGCGGGGACGATGAGCGGCGGGCAGCGACAGATGCTCGCTATGGGGCGGGCGCTCATGCTCGATCCGGACCTCCTCCTGCTGGACGAGCCAAGCGCCGGTCTCGCGCCCGACCTCGTCGACGAGATGTTCGACCGGATCGACGAGATCAACGACGCCGGGACGGCGATCCTGATGGTCGAACAGAACGCGAAGGAAGCGCTCCGACGCTGTGATCGCGGCTACGTCCTCGCCAACGGGCAGAATCGGTTCGATGGCGACGGCCGGACGCTCCTCGACGACGAGGAGGTCCGCCAGCAGTTCCTCGGCGGTTAGCCCGACAGCGCCGTCTCGATGACCGACGTGTACGACGACTCGCCCTTGTTGAACGCCACTTGGTTTGCCACGGTGCCGTCGAAGGTGCCCTCGAACACCCCGGTGAACCGCTCGGAGAGCTGCTGACCGTAGTCGTTGTTGACATAGAGCGTCGCGGCTGTCGAGTTTTCGAGCCGCTCGGCGGCGACCTGTGCCATCACGCGCCCCTGCAGCTGGTCGGACGGCGCCGTCCGGAAGATGTAGTCATCGTCTTCGAGGTTGGTGACCGACAGCGCCGTGCTGGACGGCGAGCAACCGACGATCTGGTTGGGGATGAACACCTCCTGTGAGACGGGGACGTTCACGCCCGAGGAGGCGGAGCCACAGACGCTCGGCATCCCGGCGCTAACCAGCGACTCGGCCGCCGTGACGCCGGCGGAGGGCGACGTCTGGGTGTCCTCGACCTGCGCGTTCACTTCGAGGTCCAGATCCGAGTCGTTGACCTGTCGCGCCGGCAACTGCGCGGCCTGGATCATGGGCTGGCCGACCGAGGCGAGATCACCCGTCTCGGGTAGCAGGATGCCAACGTCGATAGTACGGCCCATGCCACCCGGCCCGCTGTCTGCGCTCGGCCCGCCGCCCGACGGGTTCGCGCTCTTGAAGTTCTGGACTTCGACCTGTGTCGTCCCCTCGGTGTCGGCGCCTTGGAACTCCCAGATGGAGTAGGCGGCCGAGGCGGGGTCGCCCGCCTGATTGAAGTTGGTCGTACTGGAAGCGCCCTGATAGTTGATGTTCTCGCCGTTGGCCGCCGCCTCGACGGCGTCGAGGAAGTTCTGCGGGCCGTACTCCGTGCCGTCGGGGTTGGCGATCCGGCGCATCTGATCCTTGACGGCCGTCCCGTCGTTTTCCCCCGCCGCCGCGTTCGCGAGGATCTGAATCGCCACCGAGTCGTAGGACTGCGAGGTGAACACGCCGGGCGAGGAGCCGTACTGCTCCTGGAACAGACTGTTGAACGCTTCCTGGTTCGGGCCGCCCGCGGCCGGCGCCGTCCCGACGACGTTCGCCATGTCGTTGCCAACTTGTCCCGGCATCGCGCCGTCGCGGAGGCCGTCCGGAACGAGGATGTCCTGTTCGCCACTGGACATGGAGTAGTAGTCACGGAACAACTGAATCCCGCTCTCCGGGTAGCCGATAACGACGAGCATGTCGGGGCTGTCGCCACTGCCGCCACCGCCGTTGCCGCCGCCACCGCCGATACACCCTGCCAGTCCAACGGTGCCGGCCGTGCCGGCACCGATCAGGAATTCGCGCCGACCGATATCGCGTACCATACACGCACGAACGGTCGGATAATTTATAAACTCTTCCGAGAATTCGGCCGATCAGGCGTCGCCGACGAACGCGTCAGCTCCCTCGTAGAACCAGTATCCGTTCTCCCGCATCGCCTCGCCGAGGGCCCGATGCATCTCGACAAAGTCCGCGAACTCGTCGGCGTCGACGCCCTCGAAGACGTCCTGCACCGAGACGACGGTTTCGAAGTCGATCCGGACGGGGTCGTCGCCGTACTCGTCGACGAACGCCGCAACATCGAGCGGAAAGTCCTCCGCCTCGTCGACCTTCTTGGCAATGACGGCGTGGCCGTACTTGCGTCCGCCCTCGCTTCCGTCCTCGCCGTCGGGGTCGTGGGGCCAGTCCATACCCGCCAGTTGGTCGCACCGCTCAAAGCCGTTACGCTCGAAAAAGGTAACACTCGACAGTCGTCGACCGCTCTACAACGGGGTGAATCGGTGTACCGTACGTGCGTGTTCGAGAAGCGCCTCGGTGGAGTCGAAGGTCTCACCACATTCACACCGGTGCAAATCCGTCGCCGACGACTGCTGTGTCGACATACACGCCGCTTCGATGCCCGGAATGATATAACTATTGTTCATGTTGTTTGGTGGTGTGGGACATACAGGCGTTGGACACGGGGCGGAGTCAGAGATGTCGGTGGGACTCCCGCGAGTGAAGCGAGTGAGTGGGAGGTCAGCGACTGATCGAGACGACTGAAGCGAGGCGAGAGCAGTCGGTGGGACTGAGATTCGAACCACGGTCGTTCCACTCGCTGGCGCTCGCTTCACTCGCTGATTCGAATCCCAGCGACCGCTCTCCGCTCACTAGCGTTCGCAGAGAAGCGGTGGGACTGGGATTCGAACCCAGGAAGCCGTGAGGCTACCTGCTTTCAAGGCAGGCGCAATAGGCCGCTCTGCCATCCCACCGCGTTTCCGCGTTCAGTCGCGTCGGGCTAAGGCCTGTCGGTTCCGGCGACGGTGTCGGGCGCTGGCTCACGTAGCCACCGTCGATCACCGATCACGAACGATGCGCCGTCGGAGCAGAGCTAGACTGCGGCGTCGCCGATCTACCCGGGTTCGCCGATTCGGCCCATCGGCATCGTTGCGGTGGCTTGCTCGATCGACTCCGGAACGGGATCGTGGCCGGGGACCGAGCGTGAGGCCGTGCTAGTCCCGGACCACGCGGGGCTCCGCTCCGTCCCGTTCCACCCGCAGGCCGAGATCGTTCACGACGGTCGCCGTGTGGACTGGCACGGGTCGTTCGGCGTCGACACGTGCGTTCAGGACGGGGAGGGCGTCGAGCAGGTCCTCGCGCGTCTCGACGACCGGCTGCATCGGCAGGAAATCGACGTCGAAATCGGTGTCGCCGCCGCGGGCGGTCAGCGTCTCCAGCGCCGGATCGGCGAAGGCGTCGCTGAAGTCGATCGGCTCCGTGAACCCCGCGTAGTAGACACGACCGCGGGTCGATGCGCCGAGGACGACCTCCGAACGCCGGAGCTTCATCGCCGCGCTGTCGATCAACGGGCGCGTCAGGAAGGGGATGGTCGGCTCGACGACCGCCGCCGAGACGACGTCCTCCTCACGGAGCAGGTGGGTGACGGTGTTGCCGGCGCGGGCGGCGACCGTCGAGCCGACCTGGGGTTCGAAGCGGACGCCGTCGAGGTCGTCGAGCGCCGACGCGGCCACCGCCCGCACCGCCGCCTCGGACGCCGTCTCCGTGACGTGCTCCTCGGGCAACAGGTCGTCTGGGCGGTAGTTGACGAGCAGGTCCCCGCCGGAGCGATCGACGGCGACGAACACGTCCTTGAGGATGGCCGCGTACCACTCCGCGGCTTCGCCCTCGGTCAGCGGACTCGTCGCGGCGAGATCGGTCGCGACCAGGCCCGCCCGCGGCGGGTCCGCCAGCACGGCGATGGTAGTCATACGTGCCGGTCGGGGCGGCGGACCCTTGAACGCGCCGAACTAGTCCCGGGCGCCGCTTCGGCCCTTGGTCTGGCGGTAGTCGCGTCCGAGTACCGACTCGGCGACGTGTTCGACGAACGCCTCGGTGTCGGCGTCGGTCTGGTCGTCGAGGGCGCGCATGGGCACGAGTTCGAACCCGCGCCCGCGGATCGTCGTCGCGTGCTGTTCCGTGGCGTCGAGGTCGGCGGCGTCGCGCGTCGTGTGTTCGACGGCCACGCCCCGGAGCGCCAGCGTCCCGATTGGCACGATGATCTCCGGGTTGATCATGCGCAGGTCGGCGGTGAGGTAGGGGTCGCAGGTGGCAATCTCCTCGTCCGTCGGGTCGCGCTCGGGGTGTCGACACCGGGTGAGATACGTGCAGTAGGCGTTGTCGAGCGTCGGCCGGTCGGCGTCGGGCGGCGAGTTCGAGAAACCGAGGTCGCCGAGGATTCGCTGGAGGCGGCGCCCGGCGTCGTCGCCGGTGAAGGGGATGCCGGTTCGGTCCGCGCCCGGGCCGGGCCGGCCGCCGACGAACAGGAACTCCGCCCCCACGTCGCCGTAGCCGTGGACGACGGTCGTGCGCACGTCACAGAGGGCCGAGCAGTTCCGGCAGTCCTCGTCCATGCCGAACGGATTGTCGGGATGTTCCTGTGCTGGGTCCACGTTCGCACCTGGCCCCCCGGGCACAAAAGCTGTCGGTGGGGCGCCGGGCGCGTGGAAACGCGGGTCAGGAGTTCGACACGCGCCGCCGATTGACGACGCCGACGTTGTTGGCCACGTCCTCGGTGATGACGCGGAAAGCGTCGGCCGTCGGGTTGTCGTCTTGCAGCACGATGGGAGCCTCTCGGGTCCGGATCGCGGGGTCGAGCGGAACCCCGCCGAGGTAGGGGAGGTTGTTCGCCTCGGCAAGTTCGCGCCCGCCGCCAGTGCCGAAGATGTCGTGCTGCCCTCCGCAGTCCGGGCAGACGAAGGAGCTCATGTTCTCGATCAGGCCGAGGACGTTCGTGTCGTGGCGTCCGAACATCCGGATTCCCTTGCGGGCGTCGTCGACGGCCACCTCCTCGGGCGTCGTGACGATGACGGCGCCGGCGAGGGGGAGCGTCTGGAGGATGGTGAGTTGCGTGTCGCCGGTCCCCGGCGGCAGGTCGAGGACGAGGTAGTCGAGTTCGCCCCACTCCACGTCCTCGACGAGTTGCGTGAGCACCTGATGCACCATCGGACCACGCCAGATGACGGGGTCGTCCTCGCCGACCATGAACGCCATGCTGATGAGTTTCACGCCGTAGCGCTCCGGCGGGACGATGGTGTCGTCGTCCGTCGCGGTCGGCGGGTCCTCGGAGCCGAGCATCCGGGGGACGTTCGGCCCGTACACGTCGGTGTCGAACAGGCCCACCCTCGCCCCGAGTTTCGACAGCCCGGCCGCGAGGTTGACGGCCACCGTCGACTTGCCGACGCCGCCTTTCCCGGAGGCGACGGCGACGACGTTTTTCACGCCGGGCAGCACCTCGTCGTCGCGGATCGACGCCGGTTGCTTGGCGGTGAGTTCGACTTCGAGGCCGGCGTCGGTGAGGACCTCCCGAACGTCCGCGGCGATGACGCTCTCGGTCGGGGCGTAAGGGGCACCGAGCGCCAGCGACACTTTCGCCACGCCGTCCTCGACGGCGACGCCGTTGACCAGTCCGATCGACACGATGTCGTCGCCGAGATCCGGGTCCTCGACCCGGCCGAGCAACTCCCGTACGTCGGCTTCGTCCATGCGGTAGCGTGGGTGTGACGCCCCGATAAGGGTTTTGTCGCGATCCCCGGCACGTGAAACCTCGTCCGATGACCCTGAACACATGACGTAATCGAATATAGTTACAGTATCGGGTTTCGATGGCGTCAATTTAAGCCCCTTCGGGCGAAGTCTCAGGTAGAATGCTGGAGGACGACTTTGGTCGAGAGGTGACGGGGGTGCGGATTTCGCTCACCGACCGCTGTAACTTCGACTGTGTCTACTGTCACAACGAGGGACTCGGTGACACGCGTGGGCCGATGGAGGCACAAGACGACGAGATGTCGGCGGACGAGATCGTTCGGTTTCTGGAGGTCGCCGCGGAGTTCGACGTCGACAGCGTGAAGTTCACCGGCGGGGAGCCGATGCTCCGCGACGACCTGGAGGAGATCATCCACCGGACGCCCGACTCGATGGAAGTGTCGATGACGACCAACGGAACGTACCTCCCCGGCCGTGCCGAGGGCCTCGTCGACGCCGGCCTCGAACGCGTCAACGTCTCGCAGGACGCCCTCGACCGGGAGGCGTTCGCGGAGATCACCAAATCCGGCGCCTACGACAAGGTGATGGAGGGCGTCGACGCGGCGCTCGATGCGGGGCTCGCCCCCGTCAAACTCAACATGGTCGTCTTCGAGCACACCGCCGGCTACGTCGAGGGGATGGTGAACCACGTCGCCGAGAACGACGGCCTCCAGCTCCAGCTCATCGAGTATATGCCCGAACTGACGGGCAAGCCGGAGTGGAACATCGATATTCAGCGCGTCCACGACTGGCTGGCCGACCTCGCCGACGAGGTCGAACACCGCGAGATGCACGACCGGAAGCGCTACTGGGTGAACGGCGGCATGGTCGAAATCGTCGACCCCGTGGAGAACCCCACCTTCTGTGCCAACTGTCATCGGGTCCGCGTCACTCACGAGGGCTACCTGAAGGGCTGTCTCAACCGCAACGACGACCTGCGATCGATGGGCGACATGACGAAAGCGGAGATCCGTGAGACGTTCAAAGAGACCGTCGCCAACCGCGTCCCCTACTACGGCGAGTACATGGTGCAAAACGACGAGGGCGAGTGGGAGATCAACGACGAGTACATCGGCGCGCCGACGGCGTAGACTTATCATTCTCGCGTGGGACTTTCTCCCATGCCCTGTCCGTATCTCGACTACCGCCGCGAGGACGCCGACCACGAGTTCGAGACCGAGCGCGCCTACTGCACCGCCGTCGAGGCGTTCGTCCAGCCCATGCGCGCGGACATCTGTAACGATCGCTACGACCTCGACCACGAGACGGACTGCGAGTTCTATGCGGAGGCCGAGCAGTGACGTACGCCGACTACCGCGACGGCAAGCCAGTCATCTTGACCGCGGCGCTGACGGGCGGCGTCCACGGCAAGGAGGCCAACCCCAACCTGCCTGAGACGCCCGCGGAGATCGGCGAAGCGGCCGCCGCCGCCGAGGTGGCCGGTGCGAGCATCGTCCACCTCCACGCCCGCCGCGACAACGGCGAGCGCGCGTTCTCGACCGATCGGTTTCAGGCCGTGACCGACGCCGTTCGCGCGCGCACGGACGACGTGGTAATTCAGCACTCGACGGGCGGGACGGGGGCGCCGGACGCGTTGCGGGCCGAACCGTTGCGCACCGACCCCGCGCCGGAGATGGCCTCGCTGGATATGGGACCCCTCAACCGGTACCAACATCTAACGAGCGAGAACACCCGCGGTCTCGTGGCGGCCTTACACGCCGAGATGCAGGAACGAGGTATCAAGCCGGAACTGGAGGTGTTCAACGGCGGCCACCTCAACGAGTCGCTGGCCATCCTCGACGAACTGGACGACCCACCCTACCTCAACCTCGTCTTCGGCGGCGGGACGACGACGATTCCCCACCCGCGCAACCTGTTGACTCTCGTCGAGAATCTACCCGATGGCGTCGAGTTCAACGTCCTCGCGTTCGGGCCGCACCAACTGCCGCTGACGACCATGGGGGTCCTGCTCGGCGGGCACGCCCGCGTCGGCTTGGAGGACAACCTCTACTCCCGAGAGGGAGAACTGGCGACGAGCAACGCGCAGTTGGTCGAGCGGACGGCCGAGATAGCGGAGACGCTGGGGCGGCCGGTGGCGACGCCGGCGGAGACACGGACGATGCTGGATCTGTGATGGGTCGTGCGAGGAGGGCACACGCCCCCGGCCTTTCGTGATGTTTAAGTATCGGTCCCGAGTTCCTTCGAGTGCATGCTGCAGGGGCGCCCGGCCCCGAGTCCGAAAGGGCGAAGATACAGAACGCGAGGGTTGCGGTAGCCAAGCCTGGCCCAAGGCGCAGGGTTGCTAACTCTGTGGCGTCAAGCCTCCGGGGTTCGAATCCCCGCCGCAA
>Ga0207757_100455_pt1 | contig 26926 bp, 24 predicted proteins | sample A23P3SouthBayCA_2_FD_187752 | JGI IMG/M metagenome (GOLD analysis project Ga0207757, IMG submission 187752) | Aerobic enrichment media microbial communities from Eden Landing Ponds, California, USA - A23 P3 (2) (SPAdes) | ecosystem: Environmental > Aquatic > Marine > Unclassified | place...
GGGGAGCGCGAGCCGACTCCGCGCGACGAGCGCGCCGTCGGGGTGGTCCAGGACGAGCGTCCGGCCGTCGGTCCGGACCCGGTATCCCTGCCCGGCGATGGTCCGCGGGAGGTCGACCCGGCTCCGGGCCGTCGCGTGTCGTGTCGCCGGCGGGACGGCCTGCTGGACCCGTTCGGCGGCGCCCGCGAGCGTCCGGTCCGCGACCCGCTGGCCGGCGACCCGCTCGTACCCCGGAACGACGGCCGTCGAGAGCGCGGTCGTGACGAGGACGACGAACAGGACCACGAGTCCCGCCTCGAGGGCCTTCCCGACGACCGGCGCGACGGCGCGGTCCGCTCGACCGGCGGGCGTTCGGAGCGACGACGGGACGGTCACGAGTCCACACCCCGCTCGTCGTCGCGGTCGCCCGGCGGAACGTCGTCGGGAATCGGCGGCTGGATGGGGAGGGGCCCGTCGTCCTGGTCGCGCTCGCCGTCGCCGTCGTCCGGGTCGTGTTCGCCATCGTCGTCGGTGCCGTCGTCAGTGCCGTCGTCCCCGTCGCCCGGGGACGTCCCGGTCGCCGTCGACGAGTCCGCACCGCCCACCGAGAGGTTCAGGTCGTGGACCACGAGGTAGGCGCGCCGCTGACCGGGGTAGGTCGCGACGACGCTCGGGACGCCGTCGCCGTCGATGTCGCGCTGGTCCACCGAGGCGCCCTGCTCGCGGAAATACGGCGCCAGCGCGCCCGGCGTCCGGGTCTCGACCGCGACGCGGAACCGCGAGACGCCGAGGTCGGTGCGCTCGTGGCTGACGTTCGTCCGGAGCGGGACCGTCGTCCCACCGCCGGCGGTGACGGTCCGGCCGGCGTCGGTCCCGAGCCGTGGAGCGCCGACGACGAGGACCCCACCGTCGCCGCGCGAGGCGGTCACCGGCGGTGGGTCGTGGAGCTCGGCCTGTCCGGGCGTGCCCCGGATCACGGCCCCCGCGACGGAGGCGACCCGGCCACCCGTGCCGGTCCAGACGAGGGCGCCCGCGTGGAGGCGGTGGACCGTCCGCGTCCCGTTGAGCACCCGGATATCGCGCTCGACGGTCCGGATGCGGCCACCGGTGAACGCGAGCGGCTCGCGAGCGCGGCCGGTCCGCTCGACCGGTTCGAGCGCCATCGTCATCCCGTCGGCGACGCGGGCCGCGTCGGCGCTGGCGGCGTTCTGCTCGACCACGGTCCCGATGCCGGCGGTGAGCGCGCCCAGCGAGACGACCGTCAGTCCGAGCAGGACCGCGACGCCGACGACCTGCGCGGCGGCGCGGTCGTCGTGGCCGGATTCGGCCCGGCAGCCGTCGGGCCACCCACCCCCGGGACCGAGTGCCCGCACTCAGACCACCCCCGCCGCCGCGAAGGCGACGTGACAGACGAGGGCGAGCGAGGCGGAGTGGAGCAGGGCCTCGTACCGGTCCCGGGCGGCGGTCCCGGCGAACCAGCCGCAGGCGAGCATCGTCGCCTGCGCGACCCAGTAGAAGCGCCGGCCGTCGCGGGCCCGGTCGACGGCATCCGGGTCGAGCGCGGTCGCCGCCGCGCTCCCCCCGGCGTCCTGTACGGCCGAGAGCTGCGCGAACCCGTCGAGAACGTGGCCGTGGACCGCGAGGACGATGCCGACGACGAGCAACGCGGTCGTCCAGCCGACGGCGACGTACACCATCATCGACGAACGGAGCGCCTTCCGTTCGTGCCGGAGCCGACCGACCTCCGTCTGGAGCGTCTCGAACGCCGCCTCCGGATCGCCGCCGAGTTCCAGCGCACCGGTCACGAGGCCGATGGTCTGCTCGGCCAGCGGCGTCCCGACGCTGTCGACGAAGGCGTCGAGTGCGGCCGTTCGGCTGTCGGCCGCCGCCTCGCGCTCGGCCGACTCGCCCCGGACGGGCGCCTCGGCCAGGTCGAGCCGGTAGGCGAGGTCGTCGACATCGTCGCTCAGCGCACCCAGGTCGGTCTCCCGGGCGACCGCCGCGACCGCGTCGGCGAACGGCCGGCCCAGCGTGACCCGGCCGGCGACCGCGTGGACGAAGTCCTGTATCTCGCGGTCCTTCGCGTCGTCCAGCCGGGCCCGCCGGACCGCCACCAGCCCCACGGGGAGCCCGTACGCGACGTACCCGAGGAGGCACGCCCGCGGGATGGGATAGCCGAGCGACAGGGCCGCGCCGAGGACGGCGACGGCTGGCGCGAGGAACACGGCCGCCGCGCTCGCCGGCGTGCGAAGCGCCGTCAGGAGCGTCCCCAGCCCACCCGGGCGCTCGTGGCTCGGCGGCGCCGCGCTGGGTGGCTGGAGCGACGCGACGAGCATCGTCGCGCCCGCACCGACGAGGAGGACGAACCCGGCGCTCCCGTAGGCCAGCAGCGCCCGGGGCGTGGTGGTGCCGAGCGGGGTCGCCATCGGCGCCGAGAGTCCCGGCGCCAGCACCGCCAGCACGGTGACGACGACCACGAGCAGCGCCGGCAGCACGAGCAGGACCACGAACAGCTCGGCGACGAGTTCGAGGAAGTCCTCGGCGCGCTGCCGGGCGCGGGCCTGCTGGTGGCTCAGCATCCGCGACTCCATCTCGAGGTACTGCGAGAGCGCGTCGGCGCCCTGGTCGGCGTGCTCGCGGAACTTGAGCAGGAACGGCGCCAGCGTCTCCCGGGAGGGTGTGTCCCGGGCGACCCGGCGGAGTCCCTCGTCGAGACTCCCCGTCAGGGCCGCGCGGTTGAGGACGCGCCGGAACGCGGCGCTCGTCTCGCCGTACGCGTCGGCCTCGGCCACCTGCCGGAGCAGCGTCCGCCCGTCGTCGCTCCCCGTCGCGAGCGCCCGGAGGTACCGAACCGCGCCGGGAAGGGTGCGTTCGATGGCCGCCTGCCGCGCGCTCGCGACCCACCGGAGGTAGGTCCCCGCCAGATGGACGGTCCCGCGTTTGGCGAGCGCGCCCGCGAGCAGTCCCAGCACGAGCGCGACGGCCGTGCGCGGCAGGTCGGGCATCGAGAGCCGCTCGACCAGCGGCAGTCCCTCGTGGGCGACCGACGCGGCCGCGGCCAGCAGGTCGGCGGGGACCGCGAGTCCGCCCACCGCCACCAGCGCTCCAACCCACAGCCCGACGAGCCACGACAGCGCGTACACCCGTGCGAGGTAGCGGTCGAAGCCGACGCGGAGGTCGGCGGCGCGGTAGCGCTTCCGGTCGCGGTCGTGCCGCGACCGGTCGGCACGGCCGGCGAACAGCGCGTACACGCCGCGGTCGAGCGCCTCGACCACGGCGAACGGTCCCGTCCCGTTCCCGCGACTGGCACCGTCGTCAGTCCGGGTCGCCATCGGTCACCCCCACATCCGTCTCCCCGTTCGGGTCCGTGGGTGTCGCTCCCTGCGACAGCATGGGGCGCTTTTGGCGAGGTATCCGCCTTAAATTTTCACGATTTAGACGATAATTCGCACCGCAGATAGATGGCAATATTCGACACCGACCTGTTGTCCGGGTCCCGTGAGAGAAGCACGTCAGCGGCGATATGGAGGGCTATAACCGTGATGTACGGGTCGTTCGCTCGACCGGGACCGTGAGCGCTCCACGCTGAACCGGCGTCGAGCGGCGGCGAACCCTGCTCGGGTACCCATCGCCCGACGACCCAGGGATCGATATACCGCATTTACTCCGCAGAAACTCACAGTTATCGACCGATTATCGGGGATATCTCCGCCTTCGTACGTCCGCTGATCGGCCGGTGTCCGGCGGGGTGACGTCCAGCCCCGGCCAGGTGTCGTCCGAGGAGTCGACAGCGGACGGGCGGCTCCGGTAGCCGTGAGAGCGCGGGTGTCATCCACACCCACATCGTTCAGAGATAATGAATATAGCGCAGATTTCGTCAAATAAACACGCACAGAGCTTAACGGACTTAAGATAGAAGGCTATATACGGCACCACTGTTATCCGTCACCCATGAGAGAAAAGCTGTCGCACGACGTAGACAGGCGTTCGTTCCTGAAACACACCGCCGGTGCGGCCGGGGCCGCTGGACTCACAGCTATCGCCGGCTGTTTCGGTGACACCGGCGACGGTGGCGATGGGGGCGGCGGCGACGGTGGCGATGGCGGCAGTGCCCCGGGCGCCGACGGCGAGATGGTCATGAAGACGGCCTCCGAGACGACGGCGGCCTACTCGATGAGCCAGGTCATCGCCTCGGCCGTCAGTCAGAACTCCGACGAGGTGACGGTCAACGCCCGGCCGAGTCAGGGGACCAACCGGAACGTCGCGGAGGTCACCCAGGGGAAGACCGAGATCGCCTACGTCCAGAACTGGACGGCCAACAAGATCCGCGAGGGCGAGGACCCGTTCGGCGACCTCGACTACCAGCCCTACCAGGTGTTCCACCTGTACGACCTGGCGTGGTTCATGGCGTCGGCCAACGACGGCTGGACGAGCGTGAGCGACATCGGCGCCGACAGTGCCGTCTCCCCGACCCCGCGCGGCTCGGGGACGGCGGAGATGCTCGAGTACGCGCTCGGGTTCGCCGTCGACGACTACGAGCGGACCAGTATCGGCTACAGCGACCAGGCCAGCGCGATGAGCGAGGGGCGCCTGGACGCCGGCGCGGGGACCTACGTCAACCTCTCCATCGAGCCGGGCTGGCTCCAGCAGATGAAGAGCACGGTCGACCTCCGGGTGCTCGACTTCCCCGACGAGGTCGTCAGCGAACTGGAGGACGACCCGGCCATCGTCGTCTCCGACATCGACATGAGTGACTTCGAGGACTACGGCTACACGCCGGACACCCTCAGCACGCCGACGCTGGCGTACAACTTCATCGTCCGCGAGGACCACGACTACGACACCCTCTACAACTTCCTGACGACGCTGTGGGAGCAGCGCGAGGGGCTCCAGGAGGAGACGGGGCTGCTGGCGCCGCTGGCGGAGGGTGACGCCTGGGTGAAGAACGCCTACGCCGACTTCCCCTTCCACCCCGCAGCCGCCGACTTCTACGAGGAGCAGGGTCTCTGGTCCGACGAGTTCGTCCGCGGAGAGGAGTAACGCGGACCCGCACGTTCGCCCATGCCCGAGACCACCGACACCCAGTCGACGTCGCCGTCCGCACTCCTCGCGGAGTTCAGGGACCGCTCGCCCCAGGAGCGGGTGCTACTGCCGCTCGTATCGCTCCTCGCGGTTGCACTGACCGCCTACACCATCTACTTCGCGTGGGACCGGCCGTTCACGCAGATCATCCACGGCATCGTCTTCATGCATATCGGCCTCGCGCTGTACTATCTGGAGCTGGCCTACCGGCGGGTCGCCGAGGGCGGGTCCATCGTGGAGGGGCCGGTCGTCGGGCGCCTGGGCGAACGGGTCCAGCGCCTGTACGGCGCCGTCGACACGGTCGTCTGTCTGGTGCTGGCCGTCGTCGCGGCGTACTCGGGCTACTTCTTCGTCACGCAGTACGACCGGCTGACCGGCGACGCCATCCTGCTGGGCTACGCGAACTTCGACCTGTACATGGGGCTGGTCGTCGTCGGCCTCGCCATCGACGCGACGCGGCGGGCGTACGGCTGGTCCATCGCGCTCGTCGCGCTGACGGCCATCGGCTACGCGCTGTACGGCTCGGTGTTCCCGGGCTTCCTGCAGCACACCGGCCTCGCCACCACCGACGTCGCACTCTACGGCGCCACCCAGATCGAGCGCTCGGGCGCGTACGGCTTCATCACCCAGGCCGGCGCGAAGTACGTCGCCATCTTCATCATGTTCGCCGGGCTCGCACGGGCCTACGGCATCCTCGACATCGTGCTGGACCTGAGCGAGAAGCTGGGCAAGCGCCTCCGGAGCGGCATCGTCCACGTCGCCGTCATCTCCTCGATGGCGATGGGCTCCATCACGGGGAGCGCGGCTGCCAACGCCGCGACGACGGGCAGCTTCACCATCCCGATGATGCAGCGCCAGGGCGTCCGCGAGGACTTCACGGCCGCCATCGAGAGCGTCGCCTCCAGCGGCGGGCAGATCATGCCGCCGGTGATGGGCGTCGCCGCCTTCCTGATGGCCGACTTCATCGGGGTGCCGTACGTCCGCATCATCCAGGCCGGCTTCCTGCCGGCGCTGCTGTTCTACTTCAGCGTCGGCGTCGCCGTCCAGTTCGTCGTCCTCAAGCACGGCTGGACGAGCGAGCGCGGCGAGGACACGGCCGGGATGGCCGGCATCCTGTTCAGCCGGAGTGCGCTCTCGAAGGTCGGGTACATGGCGCTGGCCATCGGCAGCTTCCTGGCCGCACGGCAGGGGATCGGCCTCTCGCTGCTCGTCTCCGGCGCGGTGGCGCTCGCCGCGCTGCTGGTCGTGCGGTACGTCCAGGGCGTGGTCGAGACCTCCGCCCGGGAGGGGACCCTCGAACTCGGGAAGGCCATCCAGTGGTTCTTCCACGGGACCTACTTCCTCATCCCGATGGCCGTCCTCGTCTACGCCCTCGCGGTCATGCAGCTGTCGGCGCTCCCGACGGGGCTCTACACGGTACTGACGCTCATCGCCGTGATGTACGTCCGCGACCTGACGCTGGTGGTGCTCTCGTGGACCTCGGTCGGCGAGGATATCGACCGGGACTGGGTCGCCGAACGCGACGGCGCCAGTCAGGTCGGCGCGACCGTCGTCGGCACGACGGTGAAGACGCTGCGTGGCTTCCGGAAGGGTGCGCTCGACATGGCGCCGCTGGTCGGCGTGCTGGCCGCGATGGGCGTCATCATCAAGATGCTGACCCAGACCGGCCTCTCCGGAAAGATCAGCCTCCGGATGGTCGCGCTGGCGGGCGGCGTGTTGCTCGTCGCCCTGCTGCTGGCGATGATCACGAGCATCCTGTTCGGGCTGGGGATGCCGACACCGGCCGCGTACGTGCTCGTGGCGGCGCTGCTGACGAGCCCGCTGATGGAGCTGGGCGTCCCGCAGATCACGGCCCACCTGTTCGTGTTCTACTTCGCGATGCTGTCGGCCATCACGCCACCCGTCGCGGTCGGCGTGGCCGTGGCCTCACGCATCGCGGATGCGGGCTTCCTCATCTCGGCGAAGCAGGCGCTCCGCATCGGCGCGGCCGGCTTCCTCATCCCGTTCGCGCTGGTCGCCAACAACAGCCTCGTCACGTGGACGCTCACGGGGACGCCGGTCGCCGCGGCCTGCGTGCTCGTCGGCGTCGTCGCACTGACGGCCGTCACCATCGGCTACGACGGGCGTCACGTACTCGGGCTCCCGCACCGCGCGGTCTACCTCCTGCTCTCGCTGGGCGCGCTGTTCGCCCCGGCACTCGGCGGGAGCATCGGCGGGAGCAGTGCCATGGTCCTCCAGCTCGCCACGGCGGCCCTCGCACTCGCCGGGCTGGGGCTGGCCCAGCTGGACCGGCTCCCGACGGCCGTCACACCCGTCGGCGAGTGACCGCTGCCCGGTTCCACCACTCAATGCCACGCCACACGCCGTCGCTTCGACACGCCGCCCGCGACTCGCCCGCCAGAACTGGATCGACACGCTCGAGAACCACGACCGGAGGGGACGGTCCGTGGTAGCCGACTACACCGGCGCCGACCTGTTCGTCGACGCGCTCGAACAGTACGGCGTCGAGCACGTCTTCGGCAACCCCGGGACGACCGAGCTGCCCGTGATGGACGCGCTCTCCCGGAGCGAGCTGGAGTACGTCCTCGGCCTGCACGAGGACATCGCCGTCGGGATGGCCGCTGGCTACGCGAGCACGCGGCGCTACCACAGCCACCACGACGACTCGGTCATGCCGGCTGGCGTCGTCAACCTCCACATCACGCCGGGACTCGCCCACGGGCTCGGCAACACGTACGGCGCCGAGTTCGCGGGCGCACCGCTGGTCATCACGGCCGGCAACCACGAGCGGGACTTCCGCCACGAGGAGCCGCTCCTGCACGGTGACCTGCTGGAACTGGTCGACCAGTTCACGAAGTGGTCCGACGAGGTGCTGTCCGTCGACGCGCTGCCGACGATGCTGCGCCGGGCGTTCCGCGTCGCGCTGACGCCGCCGACGGGACCCGTCTTCCTCGGCCTCCCGGTCGACGTGATGCAGGAGGTGACCGCCCCGGATGCCATCGAGCCGCTCGGGCCGGTCCCGAACGGCGGGGGCGGCGACCCCACGCAGCTCGACCGGGCCGCCGACCTCCTGGTCGACGCCGACGAGCCGGTCCTCGTGGTGGGCGACGGCATCGCCCGCTCGGGGACCGACGCGGTCGAGGCAGCGGTCGCCTTCGCGGAGGCTGCCGGCGCGCGTGTCCACGCGGAGATCCTGGGCTGCGAGGTGAACTTCCCGACCGAGCACCCGCAGTGGGTGTCGCACCTCCCGCCGAGCGAGAGCCTGGTCCGGGAGGCGATGGACACCGACACGGTCGTCTTCGCCGGCTGCTCGACGCACACGACCGTATCCAGCCACGAGGGGGACCTCGTCGACGCCGACACGACCTGCATCCACCTCTCGGACGACGCGTGGGAACTCGGCAAGAACCAGCCGGCCGACGCCGCCGTCGTCGGCGACCCCGGCCTCGTGCTGGAGGGGCTGGCCGACCGCCTCGACGACCGGCTCGACGCGGCGACCCGACAGGAGCGGCTCGCGGCCGTCCAGGCGTTCGAGGACTCGTTCGGCGCCCGGCTGTGGGCCACGAGCGAGGACGAGACGCCCGCGGGCGACACGCGGGCCTCGAAGGCCGACCTGGTCGACACCATCGGGTCGGTCGCGCCGGACGCGTTCATCGTCGGCGAGGGTATCACCTCGAAGTACCCGCTGCTCATCCGCTCGTCGCTGGCGCCCGAGGGCCTGCTCTCGAACAAGGGCGGCGGCCTCGGCTACGGGCTCCCGGCCTCGGTCGGGGCGGCGCTGGCCGAATCGACCCGCGAGGAGCCCCGGGACGTGCTCGGGTTCATCGGCGACGGATCGTACCTGTACTACCCGCAGGCGGTGTACTCGGCCGCACGCTACGACCTCGACCTGACGGTCGTGGTCGCGGACAACCGCAACTACCGCATCCTCAAGGACAACACGCAGGCGCTGTTCGGCGGCACCGACGCCGACCACGACTACGTCGGGATGGATTTCGACCCGCCGGTCGACCTCGTGGCGAGTGCCGAGAGCCACGGCGCAACTGCCGAGCGGGCCGAGACGCCGGACGACATCGCCCCCGCGCTGGAACGCGCCCTCGACAGAGACGGGCCGAGCGTGGTGGACGTGCTCGTCCACGACTGACCCCGTATCGACCGCCAACCACACGACACACCACACCAACCAATGACGAACCTCGTCAGCGAAGTCAGAGACACAGTCGAATCGACGCCCGACGCCACCGCCATCGCGTACCACGATACCGAGCAGTCCTACGCCGAGTTCTGGGAGCGGACCGGCCAGTTCGCCGCCGCACTCGACGAGCGCGGCGTCGGCGCGGACGACCGCGTCGGTATCTACCTCCCGAACCTCCCGCAGTTCGTGACGGCGTTCTACGGGACGCTCCGGGCCGGCGCCATCGTCGTCCCGATGAACCCGCAGTACAAGGCCCGCGAGATCAGCCACCTGCTGGCCGACAGCGGGGCGAAGGCGGTCGTCACGCTCGCCGAGAACGCCGACGCCGTCGCCGCAGTGCAGGACGACACGGACGTCGAGACGGTCATCAGCGTCGGGGACGACGCGGACGATGCGGGCGCGGCGACGGCTGACGCTGCCGGCTTCGAGTCGTTCCTGGCCGCCGACACCCTGCCGGTCGTCGAGCGCGGCGACGACGACATCGCGGTCCAGCCGTACACCTCGGGGACGACCGGGCAGCCGAAGGGTGTGCTCCTGAGCCACGACAACCTCGCGTCGAACTCGATGGCGAACGCGACGGTGATGGATCCGAGCCTCGGCCCCGACGACGAACTCGTGGGGACGCTGCCGCTGTTCCACATCTACGGCATGTCCGGCGTGATGAACGCCGCCATGTTCCAGGGCGCGACCTACGTGCCGGTCACGGAGTGGGACCCGCAGGTGGTGTTCGACCTCATCGAGGATCGTGGCATCACGGTCATGTTCGGCGTCCCGGCGATGTTCAACGACATGATCAACCAGCCCGACGCCGCCGACCGGGACCTCTCCTCGCTCCGGTTCGTCAACTCCGGCGGCTCCAGCCTCCCGATGGAGGTGCTGGAGACGTTCGAGGAGCTGTTCGGCGTCGACCTCTACGAGGGGTACGGCCTGACCGAGACCTCGCCGGTCACGCACGCGAACCGGCCGGGCGCCCGGCGGAAGGGCAGTATCGGCCAGCCCATCGACGCCGTCGACGCGAAGATCGTCGACCAGCACTTCGATGAGATGCCCCGCGTCGAGCGCGGCCCGGTCGACGAGGACGAGGCCGACCTCGACGCGGTCGTCGGGGAGCTCGTCGTCGCCGGCCCGAACGTGATGCAGGGCTACTACGGCCTCCCCGAGGCGAACGCGGCCGCATTCACCGAGGCCGACGGCAAGCGGTGGTTCCACACCGGCGATCTCGGCTACTGGGACGAGGACGACTTCTTCTACGTCGTCGACCGGAAGAAGCACATGATCGTCACCGGCGGCTACAACGTCTACCCCCGCGAGGTCGAGGAACTCCTCTACGAACACGAGGCCATCGCCGACGCCGCGGTCGTCGGCGTCGACGACGAGCGCCGCGGGCAGACCATCAAAGCGCTCATCGTGCCCGCCGCGGGCTACGAGCCGGGCGTCGACGTGACCGCCGAGGAGATCAAGCAGTACTGCCTCGACGCGCTCGCGGAGTACAAGCACCCGCGCATCGTCGAGTTCCGCGAGGAACTGCCCCGGACCGAGACCGGCAAGGTCCAGAAGTACGAACTCCGGAGCGACGACTGAGGCTCCCCCGGACGGAACTGTCGGCCGCTGCTCTGGACGCCGAGTAGTGGCGAACCGGATAGTGGGAACCGTTATCGCCCCCGTTTCCATACGCTGAACCGGATGTCGTTCACGACCCCGGAGCGAGGAGTACTCGCCGGTGTGCTCGTCCTCGTCGTCACCGGTTCCGGCCTTATCGTGGCCCCGGTGGGGCCGACCGAGCCACCCATGCGTTCGACCTCGATTGCGGATTGTGAACTGGTCCAGCTCGCGGTGTACGAGTTGGACGGCGAGCCCACCGACGAGCGAGAGCGGAGCCGGTACCGCTCACTCAACGGTACCCAACAGACCGTCTTCGAGGAGGGGCGTGCCGCCAACGGGTCGTTCGTCCGGTTCCAGGACCGGGACCGGATGGCCGCGGCGGACACGCTCCCCCCGTACGTCGTGTTCGACGGCCGGAACTACCGAGCCCACAGCATCCGTGGGAACTGCGTCGAACGCCCGTGGTACGGTGACCGCAGCAGCGCACTGGGATATCTGCTGGTCGGGCTCGGACTACTGCTCGGAGGGGTGTTCTCCTGGCGCCGTATCGCCGACTGACAGCGCCGGAACCGTCGTCCCAGCAGATTACCGCGGCCGCTTCCGCTGAACGATTCGCTCGGGGGGCGGCGCCGGTCAGGGAACGACGAACTCCAGCGCGATACCCTGTCCGTAGCCGATACACATCGTCGAGAGCCCGCGACCGCCACCACGTCGGCCCAGCTCGTGAATCAACGTCGTCGGGAGCCGGGCACCACTGGCCCCGAGCGGGTGACCGATGGCGATGGCGCCGCCGTTGACGTTGAACCGCTCGTCCTCGATGCCGAGTTCGCGCTGGCAGTACAGCGTCTGGCTCGCGAACGCCTCGTTCAGCTCGACGAGGTCGTAGTCCTCGATGGCCGTCCCGGCGCGCTCGATGAGCCCGCGGACGGCGGGCACCGGGCCGATACCCATGATCTCGGGGTCGACGCCGGCCACGTTGTGCCCGCCGACCTCGGCGAGCACCGGGAGGTCGTGCTCGTCGGCGAAGGCCCGCGAGGCGAGGATGACGCCGGCGGCCCCGTCGGAGATCTGCGAGGCGTTGCCGGGCGTGACGGTCCCGTCCTCCCTGAAGACGGTCGGCAGGTCCGCGAGTTTCTCGGCCGTCGTGCCCGGTCGGAGCCCCTCGTCCTCGGTGACGACGCCGTCGTCCGTCTCGATGGGAACGATCTCCTCCTCGAACCGGCCGGCCTCGGTCGCCGCGACGGCCCGCTGCTGTGACCGGGCGGCGTACGAGTCCTGGGCCTCGCGGGCGACGTCGAACCGCTCGGCGACGGCCTCGGCGGTCTGCCCCATCGCGAGCGCGTCGGTGTCGTACCGCTCGCGGATGCCGGGATACGAGTCGATTCCGTGGTCGCGCTCGACGCGGGACATGTTCTCCACGCCGCCGGCGATGATCACGTCGCGCTGGCCGGCGCGGATGTGGTCCGCAGCGGCGGCGATGGCCTGTGCGGAGGAGCCACAGAGCCGGTCGATGGTCGTTCCCGGGACCTCCTCCCCCAGGTCCGAGAGCAGCGTGATGACGCGGGCGATGTTGTTCCCCTGCTCCTTGACCTGCTTCGCACAGCCCCACTGGAGGTCGTCGACGTGCTCGCCGGTCAGGCCCGTCTCGGCCAGCAGTTCGTTCACGACGGCGACCGAGAGCTCCTCGCTCCGGGTGTCGGCGTAGACGCCCCCCTGTTTCCCCTGCGGCGTGCGCCGCGCGGCGACGACGACCGGGTCGGTGTCGGATGGATTGGTACTCATGGATGGTTCACTCGAAGGCGGGGATGCCGGTCAGGTCGTGACCCAGAATCAGCGAGTGGATGTCGTGGGTCCCCTCGTACGTGTAGACCGTCTCGAGGTTCGCCATGTGGCGCATCGGCGAGTAGTCCGCCGTGATGCCGTTCCCGCCCAGCATCTCACGGGCGATGCGTGACTGGTCCCGGGCCATCCGGACGTTGTTGCGCTTGGCCATCGACACCTGCTCGGGCCGCATCTCCCCGCGCTCTTTCAGTTCGGTGAGCCGGGTGGCCAGCAGCTGGGCGGTCGTGATCTGCGTGGCCATCTCGGCCAGCTTCTCCTGCTGGAGCTGGAAGCTCCCGATGGGCTTGCCGAACTGCTCGCGGTCCGTCGCGTACTGCCGGGCCGTCTCGAAACAGTCCATCGCCGCGCCGATGGCGCCCCACGCGATACCGAACCGGGCCTGTGTGAGACACGACAGCGGCCCCTTCATCCCCTCGACGCCCGGCAGCACGTTCGCCTCCGGAACGTAGACGTTCGACAGTTCGATCTGTCCCGTGATGGACGCCCGCAGCGACAGCTTCTCGTCGATCTTCGGCGTCTCCACCCCGTCGCGGTCCGTCTCCACCAGGAAGCCACGAACCGGGTCGTCCGGTGACGAACGGTCCTTCGCCCACACCAGTGCCACATCGGCGAGGGGTGAATTCGTGATCCACGTTTTGGTCCCGTTCAGCACGTAGCCGTCATCTTCTGCCTCCGCGTACGTCTCCATCCGGGAGGGGTTCGACCCGTGATTGGGCTCGGTCAGGCCGAAACAGCCGATCTTCTCACCGCGGCCCATCGCCTCGAGCCACTCGTCCTTCTGCGCCTCGCTCCCGTACGCGTGAATCGGGTACATCACCAGCGAGCCCTGCACCGACGCCATCGAGCGAAGGCCCGAGTCACCAGCCTCCAGCTCCTGCATCAGGATACCGTACGCCGTCTCGCTGAGGTCCGGCAATCCGTACCCCGACAGGTTCGGCCCGTAGAACCCCAGCTCCCCCATCTCCTCGATGAGATCCATCGGGAACGTCCCCTCGATCCAGTGGTCCGCGACGACGGGTTTGACCTTGTCCTCCACGAAATCGCGTGCCGTGTCCCGAACCATCCGCTCCTCCTCCGTCAGGTCGCTCGACAGATCGACGTAGTCTATCATACAATGTAAACCCGCTCGCGTGGCATCAAAGGTTTGGTTCGTTCGCTGGTGGCGGCGAACGCTCCGGGCGCAGAAGTCGCCGATAGACGCTATTCGTGCCCATATGGTCCGATTTTCATGTGATCCGTCGGACGACACCCGCCAGATCGGCGGTTCGGATGGCCCTCCGCCCGGCACCCCCGTTCCGACGCAGACCCGCACTTTCGCTTACGAGACAGTCAGAATATTCAGATTCACACTACAATGTAAATTCGGGCGACGGCATGGTGGAAGGTCCACCGTCGGGGTCGGGGGGCAGCATCCCCAGAAAGGAGGAGCCCGACAGCGGTCACGTTAGCATCCACGTAACCTTGGCCGAACAGCGCCTCCCTTCGACGATGAGACGACGCCAGTTCATCCGGGGTGGGGCAGCGGCAGCCGGAACCGCACTCGGCGTGTCCGCGGTCGGCTTCGGGTCGCCCCGCACGACCGAGGCGGCCCCGTCGACGCCCGAGCCCTCGGACACCATCATGCCCGGGACGGCCCACGAGACGCCGGTGTACGTCGTCGAGGGCGCGGAGTCGGGCCCGACGGCGGTCGCCGTCGGTGGCATCCACGGCGACGAGCGGAGCGGCATCCTCGCCGCCGACCGGCTCCTGGAGTGGGACCTCGCGGCGGGCCGTCTCGTGGTGATCCCACGCGCGAATCGGGTGGCCGTCGAGCAGGACACTCGACAGGGAGAGCACGGCGACCTGAACCGGCAGTTCACGCCCGACGGTGAACCCGCGACCGAACTCGCGCGGGCGCTCTGGGACCGCGTCGTCGAGGCGGACCCGGACGTGCTGACGACGCTCCAGTCCTCGAAGGGACTGTACGGCACGCACCCGGACTTCGTGGGGCAGGCCGTCTTCCCGACGGCCGCCGGCGACGCCGTCACCGTCGCCGAGTCAGCGACCGCGACGGTCAACGACACCGTCGTCCCGTGGTACATGCCGTTCCACGACTTCCGCGTCGGCCACCCGCTCAGTGGCGACGCACCGCTCCTCTCGCACAAGGTCGGCGGCGACCTCGGCGAACCGGCCCACATCGTCGAGGCGACGGAGTACCTGCTCGACGACGAGGCCGGCGCGCGGTGGACCGAGCGGCTGGCGACCGAACTGCTGGCCGGACACGGCCTCGAGCGGGCCGGAGGGGACGCATGACGGCCACGGCGAACCCACGACGCGTCCTCGCCGGCCCCGCCGTGGTCGTGGCGTTCGCCCTGCTGACGGTCCCGCTCGTCGCGGGCGCGCTCGACTCGGCGTTCATGACGCCGCTGGCGTTCCCCGGCTACCTGGTCCTCACCATCGGGAGTGCCGTCGGGAACCTGCTGTTCCCGAACTTCGCGCTGTGGGTGTACTGGGTCCCGTTCGCGATGGCCTGCTACGGCATCGCGGTCGTGGCGGGAATCGGCTACCGGGCCGCCCGGGGAGGCGGATGAAGGGCGACATCCGATAATCCCGAGTGCCGAGCGAGCGCGGGGGTTACGCCTCGTGCACGTCGGTCCAGTCCGTCTCGGCCGGTTCGGCATCCGCCGCCTTGAGCGCCAGCACCGGCGTCCCAGCGGTCCGGACGACGCGCTCGGCCACGCTGCCCAGGAGGAACCGGTCGAACCCGGACCGGCCGTGGGTCCCCACGACGGTCAGGTCCACGCCGGTGTCGGCGGCATAGTCCACGATGGCGCGGTACGGCGACCCACTGAGGAGTGTGGCCTCGACGGACGGGATATCCGCTCGACCGGCCCGCTCGACCGCCCGCTCGACGGCCTCCTGGCCGGACTCCTCCATCCGGTCGAGGAGGGGGCCACCGGCGCCGGTCGGCCACGCGACGGTGACATCCACGACGTGGATCACGTGGAGCGTCGCGTCGGCTGCCGCCGCCAGGTCGACCGCGTGCGTGACGGCGGCGGCTGCCCCCTCGCTCCCGTCCGTGGCGACGAGAACGTCGTCCAGGTCCTCGACGGGTGTCGAGGTCCGGACCGTCAGGACGGGAGCCGGCGCAATCCGGAGTGTCCGCTCGGTCACGCTCCCGAGGACGAACCGGTCCAGGCCGGTCCGGCCCTGAGTCCCCATCACCAGCAGGTCCACGTCCTGTGCCTCGGCGTAGTCCGCGATGGCGCGAGCGGTGCCGGCCTCGTTGGGGAGGACCGCGGTCGAGACGAGGACGTCGGACTCGGCGGCGTGGGCGGTGACTTCCTCGAGCAGGGCGTCGGGGTCGACCTCGTCCGGCGAGTCGGGGGGCGGCCCCCCGTCGTCCGGCGGCGTGACGTGGATGGCGTGGAGGTCAGCACCGAACCGGTCGGCGAGCCGGACGGCACCCTCCACGGCAGTGTCGGCGGTCTCGCTCCCGTCGGTCGCCACGAGGATACGGTCGTACATGGTGTCTACAGGTAGGTCGCCGCAGGGGTAAACTACGTCGGGCGTTCCTCTCAGCTGGGAATCAGCGAATCCGGACGGCCCCGGCAGCCCCGTCGCCGCGGTCCCCACGCTGTGGAAACCAGCGGCTCACGCCTGTTGCTCGCCTGCCATCGGTTCCGGGTGGGGGCCACACGCAGGAGTAGCTCTTTGTCGAGCGGCAACCGGGAGCCCTGGGTCGGGAGCGGACCGGAGCGGCCGGCTAGCGGAATCACCGCTCGCCCCCGGCGCACGGCGGAGATGCCGGCTCGCCGCCACCGGGAAGGGGAACGCCTACCTGCGAAAGCCCCGTACCGGGGGGTATGCACACCGAGGGGCAACTCGCGCCGGAGTCGGCGACCGAGGCGCGCCGCTCGTACGCCGAGCTCGCCGGGGCGGCCCGGACGGTCACCCGCGAGACGGCCAAAGCGATGGGCTTCGACCGCGAGGAGTACGCCGAGCGCGTCACCGACGACGTGCGCTCGACGGCCCGGGACGCGCTGTTCGCGTCGCTGCTGGAGGTACGGGTCGGCGACCGCGAGGCGTTCGAGGCGTGGCGCGCCGACTTCGACGGCGACGTCCGCGTGATGGGGAGCAACGACGTCCCCAACGTGGCCTGGCACGTCGTTCCGTTCGGTGCCGACGGCCCACCGACCCGCGCCGCCGGCGACGAGAGCGTGACGGCCGTGGCGGTGGCCGCGACGTTCCAGGACGAACCCACGGCCGCGATGGCGACGCTCCGCCGGACCGTCTTCGGCCGCGTCTACCGCGATGTCATCCACGCCGACCCCGTCGAGACGGGCGCCCACACCGCAGGGCCGCCAGAGGACGACGAGGACGACGGTACCGAGGGCGGGACCGACGCGGCCGCCGAAGCCGAGGAGAGCACGCAGTGAGGCGGATCACCCGGAACACCATCCTGGTCATCCTCGCGGTCGTGGTACTGTTGCTGGCGCTGGGGGCGCTCCCCTCCTACCTGAAGAGCGGCGACCCGTACTACGTGGTCGCGACGGCCGACGAGGCGCCGGGCGAGAGCGTGAACGCCACGAACCTCTCGGCGCGGCGCTACCGGTTCAGCACGGGCGCCGTCTCGGCCGCCACCGCGAACGGCAACGGGACGGGCCGCTCGGACCCGTACTGGCGGGGCCCGTTCGGCTTCAAGGAGGGGTTCACCCACTCCCCGTTCGACGAGTTCGAGGCGCTCACGCGGGACTACCCCAACGCGACGGGCACGACGGGCAACGACACGAGCGTCTACCTCTCGCGCAACGGGACCAGCTACCGGGTCACCATCACGCAGACGCCCGGCGCGGTCGGTGAGCCCGGGACCGACGCGAACGCGAGTCGGCTGGCGCGGCCGGGGCCAGCCGGCGACGCGGCGCCACGTGCGGAGGTGGTCGGATGAGCGACGGCGCCAACGACGCGAGCGACGACACCGACGACGCGAGCGATGGGCGCGAGCAGCCCATCACGGCCCACGACCCGGCGGCCCACGACTGGCCCGTCATCGAGTCCGTCGCGGAGTACGAGACTGGCTGGTACACGGGGGGCTACGACCTCGTCGAACAGCCCGACGGCTCGACGAAGAAGTACTACTGGGCGGAGTTGCCGCCCGCGGTCGTCGTGGTGGCCGTCGCGGACGGCTCGGTCGTGATGGTCGAGCAGTTCCGCCCGACCATCCGCGAGACCTGCCTCGAACTGCCCGCGGGCATCGTCGAGGACGGTGAGACGTACACCGAGGCCGGGGCGCGCGAGCTCGCCGAGGAGACCGGCTTCGCGCCCGCGGGGACGGCGCTGCTGGAGTCGTTCGACTGCTCGACCGGCGTGTTGCGCCACGAGCGCGGCATCGTCTGGGCGGAGGGACTGGCACCCGTGGAGCGAAAGCTCGACGGCAACGAGTTCATCAACGTCCACGCGGTGCCCGTCGAGGACGCGCTGGCGGTCGCGCGGAGCGAGCCGGCCAACGACGCGACGATGGAGGGCGTGCTGCTAGCCCGGGAGGAGGGCTTACTGTAGGCAGCACCCGACCTCGGGGACGGGTCAGTCCATCGGATTGCGGATCAGCTGACCGTGCTCGACCTTCATGCAGCGGTCCTGGACCACGTCCAGTCCGGCGGCCTCGGCGTCCCGGGCGGCCGCATCGTGCGTGATGCCGGGCTGCATCCAGACCGCTTGCACGTCGTCGCGGGCGAGCGTCTGCTCGACGATGCCCGGGACCTCTTCGCTCGGCCGGAAGACCTCGACGGTGTCGACGGGGCCCGGAACGTCGGCCAGCGAATCGTACGCCCGCTCCCCGAAGATCTCGTCGGCGGTCGGGTTGACCGGCGTCAGGTCGTAGCCGTGGCGCCCGAGGTACGCCGGGACGATGTGGGCCGCCTTCTCGTACGAGGTGGAGGCCCCGACGACGGCGACGCGGTCGTGGCCGAGGACCCGACGGAGGCCGTCGGCGTCGGTTATCGGCATGCGCGGGCTTGTCGACGGCGGGGAATCAGTGTACCGGCGGATGCGACCAGCACGACGGGGGCAGTCGGCGCGGTAGAGGCTCGCGCCCCCGATTTCAAGACCCCACCGGCTGAACGTCGGGTCAGATGCCAGCCCTCCAGCTAGACTCGGTCTCGAAGCGCTTCGGCGGCGTCCGGGCGCTCGACGACGTCTCGTTCACGGTCGAACGGGGCGAGGTGTACGGCTTCCTCGGGCCGAACGGTGCCGGGAAGTCGACGACCATCGACATCCTCCTCGACTACGTCCGGCCGTCGGCCGGCAGCGTTTCGGTCTTCGGCCACGACGCCCAGGCGGAGCCGACCGCCGTCCACGCCCGGACCGGCATCCTGCCGGATGCGACCGGCCTGACCGGCCATCTGACGGCCCGCCAGCACGTCCGGTACGCCGTCGACTCGAAGGGCAGCGACGAGAACCCGCTGGCGCTGCTGGACCGCGTCGGTATCGCCCTCGACGCCGACCGGACGGTGGGTGGGTTCTCGAAGGGGATGCGCCAGCGGCTGCTGCTGGCCTGTGCGCTGGTCGGCGAGCCGGACCTGCTCATCCTCGACGAGCCCTCGACCGGGCTGGACCCCAACGGTGCCCGCCGGATGCGCGAAATCGTCCGTGAGGAGAACGAGCGCGGCGCGACCGTCTTCTTCTCCTCGCACATCCTCGAGCAGGTGGCCGCGGTCTGTGACCGCGTCGGCATCCTCTCGGGCGGCGCCCTCGTCGCCAGCGACTCGCTGGACGGGCTCCGCGAGCGCGTCGGCTCCGTCGGCCGGCTGACCGTGACGCTGGACACCCCCTCGGAGGCGGCCGTCGCAGCGGTCCGGGACCTGGCCGGTGTGAGCGACGTGCGCGTCGACGGAGCGAGCGTCTCGGCGTCCTGCCCGCCGGACCGGAAGGCAGCGGTCGTCGATGCGGCCCGGCGTGACGGCGCCGACGTGGTCGACATCCGGACGGAGGAGGCCTCGCTGGAGGAGCTGTTCGCGGCCTACACCGAAGGCGAGGAGGGGGAGGTCGCATGAGTGGCCGCCTTCGCGCCGTCGTCGAGCGGGACCTCCGCGACCCGTTCCGGTCGCGGGCCGTGTGGCCCGTCCTGCTGCTGTTCGTCGTGTTCTTCGGCGGGCCGGTCGCCCTGACCGGCGGCGGCAGGCCCGGAGCGCAGGCACCGGGACTGCTGAACCAGATGCAGATCGTCGTCTTCCTGTTTCTCCCGCTGGCGGCGCTCCAGTTCGGCTACGACCGGGTCGCGGGCCCCCGCGAGACGGGTGAGATCCGGCTGCTGCTGGCGCCGCCTCACTCCCGCCGGGCGTTCGTACTGGGCACGTTCCTGGGTCGGGCGGCGTTCACGGCGTTGCTGGTGACCGTCGGCTACCTCGTCGCGACCGTCGCCTATGCAGCGGTCGTCGGCGTGCCGGACCCGGTGCGCACGGTGGGGGGGTACCTCCTCGCACTCGCGCTCGGGGTGGCCGTCACCGGGCTCGCTGTCGGCCTCTCGGCGTCGATGTCGACCCGCGGCCGGGCGACCATCACCGCCGCCGCGGCCTACCTCACGCTCCTCACCTTCTGGGAGTCCATCCCGACCGCCGTCCGGTTCGTCGGGAACGGCCTCCGGGCGCCGACCGGCCCACAGCCGGAGTGGGCGGTCGCGTTCGCCCAGACCGTCCCCACGCGGGCCTACCGGAACCTCGCCGCGAACCTGCTGCCGAACGCCGCCCCGCCGGACATCGTCACCGCCGGCCCACCGGCCGCCGTCCTCGTGCTGGTCGCCTGGACGGTCGTGCCGCTGGCAGTCGGCATCGCCCGGTTCGAGCGGGCCGACCTCTGAACGCGGGTACGGGCCGGTGGCGACGGACGCCCCCAGCCCGGCAGGTCGCCGGGGACGGGGACTACAGCCGCTCCGGGCCCGAGTCGGAGTCGGACCCGGGCGGGGTGGATTCGAAGGCGTCCGACCGGTGTGCGACCGCGACCAGCGCACCGAGCACACCCACCGTGAGCACGGCGCCGGTGAGGAACGGCACCCAGTAGTAGAGCACGTAGATGGCCGTCATCGCCGGCGGGCCCAGCGTCCGGCCGAGGCTGCCGGCTCCCTGTGTGACGCCGAAGGCGCTGCCCTGTGCCGACTCGTCGGCCGCCGCCGACACCATCGCCGTGATGCCGACGTTCAGCAGTCCGTTCCCGGCCGAGAGCAGCGCCAGCGACAGGAGGAGCGCGAGCAGCTCCGGCCCGAGGACGGGGATGGCGCCCGCGGGGCCATCCAGGAGCGCCCGCCCGAGTTCGGGCGCGAACGGAAGCGTCGCCAGCGCGACCAGCAGGACCGCCGCGCCGCCGACGGCGAGACGGGTGTCGGCGAAGCGTCGCGACAGCGCCCGGACGACGACGCCCTGGTTGATGGCGCCGAGCACGCCGATGTAGGTCAGGAGCAGGCCGGCGGCGGCCGCATCGTAGCCGTAGATGTCGGCGACGAACGGGATGAACGCGACCTGCACGCCGGAGAAGGCGACCGAGGTGACGAGGAAGACGAGGACGAGCGGCCGCAGGTCGCGGTCGGTCAGCGCCTCGCGGAACTGGGAGACGAGTCCGCCACCCCGGGCAGCGGTCCCACGCTGGCGGTCGGGTTCCGGGAGGAAGCGGGCCGCGGCGAGCAGCGCGAGCAGCGAGAGCGCCGCCGCGAGGAACGAGGGCAGCGAGAACACCGTCGCCGGGACGAACCCGGGGAGGATATCGCGGGCGAGCGCCACGGCGGGGTCGCTGGCGACGAGGCCGCCGAGCGCGGGGCCGAAGACGAACCCCAGCGAGAACGTCGCGCCGATGAGTCCCAGGGCGGCGGCCCGCTCGGCCTTCGGCGTGATGTCGGTGATGTACGCCTGCGCGGTGGCGATGTTGCCGCCCATCGCGCCGGCGAGCATCCGGGCGGCGAACAGGGCACCGAGCGCGCCGACCGTCCCGAACGGGCCCTGGAGCTGCTCGCCGAGGCCGAAGATCAGCCAGGCAACAGCGCTGCCCGCGAGCGACAGCATCAGCACGGGCCGGCGGCCCCGCTCGTCGGAGAGCCGACCCAGCAGCGGCGCGAAGAGGAACTGCGTCAGGGAGTAGGACGCCGCGAGCAGCCCGATGAACACGTCGCTCACCCCGAAGCTCCGGACGTAGAACGGCAGGACCGGGATGATGACGCCGAACCCGAGCAGGTCGATGAAGACGACCCCGAGCACCGTCAGCAGCGCGCGGCGGCGCGAGACCTCGCCGGCGGCGGCGTCGACGACGGTCGCGGACCGGGGAGTTGACACGACGCGACCTGCGACCGGGACGCACTTGTGGCTGCCGAGTGTGCCGTGGGAGGCGGTCACGGCGGGACCGTGACCGTTCGTCCCAGAACGACAGCAGCGAGCACCTCGTGACGGTCGGCTCGCACGGCGAGAGGGGCGTGCAGATCGCTGCCCGGCCGGCGACGAGATGAACCAACCGCCCAACCCACACCCACATTCCATATCCCACATTCCATACCCCACATTCCATATCCCATACCACACAACCCATATAAAACCGAAACGGCTATTTTAACTCCATATTTCGAGATATATCTTCTATATATTGAATTTTGGTGGTCTGAGAAGATCATGGACGAGCAACATCCGCGTGAGGGGAGACGGTCGGCGTGGGCCACGGCCGCCGACCTGAATCGGTCGTTTTCTCCCGGTGAAGATGGTCGAAACCCCGATATAGGTTAACAACCTACCTACCGGAGATGGACGTATCGCCTCGCCTGCATCCGCTCTCCCCACAGGTCGTCCCCCGGGTCGTCTCCCTGCTGGGTGTCGCCCTCGTCACCGCCACCATCGCCTTCCACCTCACCTTCGAGACGTGGAGGGGAGCCGGGCCGGCGGAACTCCTCCTGTATGCGGTCGTGCCACCCCTGGCTGTCGTCCCGATCTACGCCGGCTACCGGCTCCGGACGGGTTCCATCGATCCGAGCCGGTACGTGCGGGTGCTGGTCTGGACGGTCGTCGTGACCGCGGTCTGGTCGCTCATCAATGCGGTTCTGATGCTCTCGGTCATGGGTGAGGCATCCGCCAGCGGACTGGCAGGGTGGTGGCTGTTCACGCTCAAGGCGGGGATAGCGGCCGGGCTCCTCATCGGTATGGTGGAGGCCCGGGCGATACAGCGCGCCGTCGAGGCAGAAGCCAAGGCCGTCCGCGCCGAGCGCAAGCGAGCCGAGCGCGAGCTCCTCACATACGTCAACGACTTCCTCCGACACGAGGTACTGAACACCGCCAACATCGTCGGGGGGAACGCCGACCTGCTCATCTCGAACCACGCCCGTGGTGAGCCGCTCGACCGCGAGAAACTGGAGTCGATACGGAACAGGAGCGACGACCTGACGCGGGTCATCCAGGATGTCCGGTCACTGCTGGAAGCGACCCAGATCGACGACGAGAACACCGTCGAACTCTCGTCGCTTCTGGCCGAGGAGATCACCGATCTCCAGCAGACGTACGACGACCTCGTGGTCGAGACGGACATCCAGACGGGGACGGCGGTTCGGGGAGAGCAGCTCCTCGGACGGGTCTTCGGGAACCTGCTCCGGAACGCCGTCGAGCACAACGACAGTTCGCCACGCCGCATCGAGGTGGTCGTCACGGAGGAGCCGGGGACCGCGACGGTCCGGATCGCGGATAACGGCCCCGGAATCCCGGAGGCGAAGCTGGACGGCATATTCCACCGCTCCACCGGCGACCACGGGTTCGGCCTCTACCTCACGAAACTGCTCGTGGAGCGCTACGGCGGCGCCGTCGAACTCGTCCGGACCGACGACGACGGGACGGTCTTTGCCGTCACACTCCCACGCCAGGCAGACGCCCACGAACCCGGACGGACGACAGCTGGTGCCGACAGGCCCGAAGCGCTCATCTCCCACTGACGAAGTGACCCGCCGGCCGGTCGCGCGCCCGTCGGCGTGGATTTAAGCGCGTCCGACCCCCCACTCCGGCCATGGACGACGAGATATCCGCCGAGGAGCTCCACGACCTCCTCGAGTCGGGCACGGACCTACGCGTCGTGGACATCCGCTCGGAGGACGCGTTCCGGCGGGGGCACCTGCCGAACAGCGAGAACATCCCGTTCCGGGAGCTGACCGGTCGCATCGAGGAGCTCGCGGGCGCCGACCACGTCGTGACGGTCTGCCCGCACGGCGAGGCCAGCGTGCAGGCCGCGCGGCTCGTGGCCTCCTACGAGGGCTTCGACGGCCGCGTCGAGTCGATGGCCGACGGCGTCACCGGGTGGGCCGAGCGGTACGGACTCGAATCCGAGGTGGCGACGGACGGCGAGGGAGCGGACGACGAGGGGCCCGAGGCCCCGTTCTGAGACGGCGAGGCGTCACTCCTGCTCGGCCGTCCGGCCCCGGACCGACGGGAACAGTCCGAACGTCCGGACGAGTTCGGCACCGGCACCGATCGTCAGGACCGCGCCGGCCAGCAGCGGCGCGAGCCCGCCCGGCAACGGGTCGGCGGTGACTCCCGCGGCCGCCAGTGACAGCCCGACGACGAGCAGGAACGCGAGGAACACGCCGTAGACGGCGGTCCCGAGGACGGACCAGAGGGCGTCCTCGACGGCACGGCGGACGACGATGTACTGTTCGTCGGTTCCCGGAGCGGCACCGGCGTCGCTGCCGGACGGGTCGGTGGAGGGCTCGTCCATGTATCGGGCCAGGTGGGGGGACCCGATAAAGAGGGCGCTCAGTCCCGCCGCCGGGCGACCAGTTCGATGGGGTCGCTGGGCTGGAGCGTGACGGACATCCGGAGGTCGGGGTCGGCCGACTGGTCGGGCGCGAGGTCGAACCGCCAGTCGCGGGCGAGCGTGGCGAGTGCCAGCTGTAGTTCGAGCATCGCGAACCGGTTGCCGATGCAGGTCCGTGGGCCGCCCCCGAACGGGCAGTAGGCGTACTCCGGGCGACCCGGCGGGTCCGCCAGGACCCGCAGGTCGTCGGTCGCAGGGTCCCGGGTCGCAGCGGCGTCGGGCACGAAGTCGTCGCCGAAGTCGGACGCCTCGGTGGGGACCAGCCACCGCTCCGGGCGGAAGGCGTCGGGGGCGTCCCACCACCGGCCGTCGCGGTGGAGTTCGATGACGGGGATGGAGAGGTCCGTCCCCTCGGGGATGTGGTAGCCGTGGAGGGTCGTGTCCGCGGTCGGCTGCCGGAAGAGGACGAACACCGGCGGGTAGCGCCGGAGCGCCTCGCGGACGACCGCCTCCGTGTACGGCAGGCCATCACGGACCGCACGGGCGTCGGGCGCCCCGTCGAGGGCGTCGACCTCCTGCTCCAGCCGGCGCCGGCACTCGGGGTTCGAGGCCAGCAGGAGCCAGGCGTAGGTCAGCGCCATCGATGAGGTCTCGTGGCCGGCGAACAGGAAGGTGAACAGCTGGTCCCGGAGCTCCTCGTCCGTGAGGCCGTCATCGTCGCCGGCGGCCACCAGCATCCCGAGCAGGTCCTCACCCGGGTCCGCGCGGTCGCGCCGCTGGGCGACGAGCGTCTCGATGGTGTCGTCGAACGCCGCGACGGCGCGCCGGTAGCGCCGGTTGGTCGGCGTCGGCACCCACGAGGGGAGGAACCGCGAGGGCGAGGAGACGTCGAACCGGTCGTTGATGGCCCGGGTCGCCCTGTCGATGGGATCGTCGGTCCCCGGGCCGCCCACGTCGCCGCTGAACATGGCCTGCGAGAGCACGTCGAGGGTGAGCGACCGCATCTCGTCGGCGACCGCGAGCCGCTCGCCGTCGGTCCAGCCGGCGCTCGCGCGCTCGGTCGCAGCCCGCATCGCGTCGTCGTAGCGCTCGACCTGCTCGCGGTAGAACGCCGGCTGGACCAGCCCCCGGACCCGCTGCCACTGCTCGCCGTCGAGCGTGACCAGCCCGGTCGGCGCCAGCTCCTCGGCGGAGTCCTGCAGGATCTCGCTTTTCTCGTAGCGGGCGTGGTCCTCGACCAGCACCGTCCGGACCGGTTCCGGGTGGCGGACCTGGTAGACGACGCGGCCGAAGACGTGGGTCCGAACCACGTCGCCGTACCGTCCCATCCGGCTGTAGAAGCCGAACGGGTCGCGGGCGAACGCGAGGCTCTGTCCGACGGCCGGCCAGCCGTCCGAGCCTGGAGGGCGCATCGTGCTCATGGACACACGAAGGTCGAGGCGAGCGACACCTCCCCGTTGCCGTGGACACACTAGCGTGTTCAAGTGCGTCGCGGACGGACGGGCGCGCATGAACTGCCTTCATCTCACGGTCCGTCTCGGCGACGAGGCGCTGCATCCGGTCCACCGGGCGATCTGCGAGGGGGCGCCGATCGAGCGCGAGCTGCTGTTCCAGGCGAACCCGGAGGGTGACCGGGCGGCGCTCCTGTTCTACATCGAGGGCGACCACGAGGCGTACGAGGCGTTGCTGGCCGACACCGACCAGGTCGAGTCCTACGACCTCGTCCCGGCGGCAGGAGGGTGCTACGCCTACGTCCGGGAGACGCCGCGGCCCGCGGACGAAGTGTTCTACGACGCGTTCGACCTCGGCGGGGTCGTGCTCGTACCGCCGGTGGCGTTCCGGCCGGACCGGACCATGCGGCTGACCGTCGTCGGCGAGACAGAGCCGCTAGAGGCCGTGGTCGGGACGATGGAGGCCGACGAGCGTGTCCGGGTCGATATCGACGGCGTCGAGTCCCGGCCCGGCCCCTCGCGCGCCGGGCGCATCGGCGGCGGCGACCTGACGGGTCGCCAGCGCGAGGCACTCGGGGCTGCGTGGGCAGCCGGCTACTACGAGGTGCCCCGCGAGGGGAGCGTCGCGGACGTGGCCGACGCACTCGGCGTGGCCGAGTCGACGGCCGCAACCCACCTGCGGAAGGCGGAGGCGCGGCTGGTCGGGCGCGTTGTCGGCGAGTGAGAAGTCACCCCACGTGGGGTGCTCGACGTGCGGTCAGGTCTCAGGCAACGTTGAATCCTTCGTCGCGGAGGAAGTCCTCCACGCGACCGGTGTGGTTGCCCTGGAGTTCGATGGAACCGTCCTCGACGGTGCCGCCGCAGGCGAACTTCGACTTCAGCTTGCTGGACAGGTCGTCCAGGTCGACGTCCTTCGGGTCGAACCCCTCGATGACCGTTACCTCCTTACCGTATCGGCGCTCGTCGATGCGGATGTTGATCTCCTGAGACTCCTTGGCCACGTCCTCGCAGACGCAGAGTTCCTCAGGGAGCCCGC
>Ga0207757_100467_pt1 | contig 26401 bp, 31 predicted proteins | sample A23P3SouthBayCA_2_FD_187752 | JGI IMG/M metagenome (GOLD analysis project Ga0207757, IMG submission 187752) | Aerobic enrichment media microbial communities from Eden Landing Ponds, California, USA - A23 P3 (2) (SPAdes) | ecosystem: Environmental > Aquatic > Marine > Unclassified | place...
GTGGGCGGCTTCCTCACCTACGCGGTGCTGAAGTCGATGCGGGAGGGGTACATGTTCGAGCTGAACCGGCGCTACTACCGGCTGCGGCCGCCGAAGTAACGCCGACCCCCGACCGTCCGTCTTCCCGGTCGTTCTCACTGTTCTCCGCGTCCGATAGCGACCGCGGCGCCCAGCAGCCTCGCCGTGGGTCCGGTCGGCTCGCACATCGCGCCGCACTCTCAATCCTCAAGTGCGTCCCTCGCGTAGTCGGCGTGATGACGGACAGCGAGGGCGCGAACGCGGACGCTGGCGAGCCGGCGCCGGACCACGCACCCGACCCGGAACTCGACGAGGGGCCGTCGGTCTCGGACGCCGAGGTCGAGCCCGAGGGCGCCGGCGGCCGCAACGTGGTCGTGCCGCTGGCGCTCTACAAGCGCATCACGGTCTTCTCGACGCTGTTCGCGGTCGTCGCCGTCCTCGCGGGCTTCATCCTGCTCGACACGGCGACGGGTCGGGCGAGCCGCGACCTGAACGAGGTGAACGTCGTGCTGGCGGTCGCGGGCCTGCTGAGCATCGCCGCGGGGGCCGCGGTGTACGCGTTCTCCACGCGGTTCCGGACGGCGGGAATGGGAAACCCTAAAGACGGCGAGAGCTAAGCGCGAGTATGGCAGACGAGTTCGCCAAGGGCTTCGGCATCCTCGTGACGGCGGGGCTGGGCTGGATGACGCTGGCCGGCTGGTACACCACGGCCGGCTTCGAGAGCACCCAGCTCATCGCACCGGAACCGGAGGCCGCGACGTTCTACGACACCGTCGCGCTCCTCCTGAAGGACGTCCTGTTCTGGTTCGCCATCCTCGGCGCCATCACGTTCTGGGTCGTCATCCCGGCGATGCGGGAGGCCCGGCGCGCCTACCGCGGCGAGCCCGAGAACTGACACGGCAGCCTACACACGGCGACGGCCGCCGCTCGACCGTCGTCCCTCGGCTTCCTGCGTTTCTCCGGCACCGATGACACAGGAGAACAGCCGTGTCGATATCTCTCGGAGGGGGTGGATTATCGAAGAACGGTTCGAATATACAGGATATCAGACGTCCCGCTCGACGACGAACCGTGTGAAGTCGGCCAGCTGTTCGGCGGCGCCGGGGTCGAGGTCGGCCTCGTCCAGGTGGTCGCGCGCGTCGGCGGCGAGCGCCTCGGCCTGTTCACGGGCGTAGTCGACGCTGCCGGTCGACTGGAGCACCCCGATGGCCTCGCTGACCTCGGCGTCGGTGTTCTCGTCGCTCCAGAGGATGTCGACGAGCCGTTCGGCGTCGCCGCGGTCGGCGTGCGTGACCGCGTGGATGACCGGGAGGGTCTTCTTCCCCTCCCGGATGTCGTTGCCGACGCCCTTGCCGAAGTCGCCGCCGGCCTCCATCGCGTGCTCGATGTCGAGGATGTCGTCGGCGATCTGGAAGGCGACGCTCATCGACTCGGCGAAGCGGGCGACGTGGAGCTCGTCGGCCTCGTTGTCCGTGATGATGGCCGCGAGCCGGGCGACGATGCGGCCCAGTGCGCCCGTCTTGCAGGCGGACATCTCGAGGTACTCGTCCTCGGTCAGGTCCACGTCGCGGGCGTTGTGCCACCGGATGTCCATCCCCTGGCCGAGGTGGGTCCGGTTGAGCTCGTGCATCAGCATCTCGTAGGCCGCGAGTCGTGTCTCCGCGTCGAGGTCCGCGGGGTTCCGGGTGATGACCTTCAGCGGGAGGAAGTACATCGCGTTGCCGGCGTTCAGCGCGATATCGACGCCGAACTCGTGGTGGAGGGCGGGCTCGCCCCGGCGCATCGTGGCGCCGTCCTCCACGTCGTCGACGATGATGGTGCCGTTGTGGAGGATCTCGGGGATGCAGGCGTACTGGAGGTACTCCTCCGGGTCCTCCCCGAACCCGTCGACGAGGACGAGCAGGAGGACCGCCCGCCAGCGTTTGCCACCCCGGTCCAGCAGGTTCCAGATGGGGTCCGCGAGCGCCGTCTGGATGGCTTCGGGGTCGTACCGGTAGGCGGCGGGGCCGAAGTAGTCCGTGAGGTAGTCCTCGTCGATCTCGCGGGGGAGCAGCTCCTCGATGGTCTCGTCGACGACCGGCCGCCACTCCGCGAGTACCTCGCGCATGAGCAATCGCAATCCGGGACCGGACTAAACGCTTGCGCGTCGCTCCGGCCGTCCCAGCCGCGAGGTCACACTGCTGGGGGACTCGGGCATGGGGACGCTCAGTACGGCCAGTCGCCGGTGACCTTCAGCCCCTCGGCGTAGTCCTCGGCTTCCAGTTGCGACGCGATGTCCTCGGAATCGCGGTGGGCGACGGTCGTCCCGTCGGCCGCGAGGTGGACGACGAGTTCGGTCAGCAGGATGGCCTGCTCGCGGAGGGTCCGGGCCTCCAGTTTGTCCAGCGTGTCGGCCCGGGTGTGGCCCCAGCCGCGGTCCGCGGAGCCGGTGTGACTGGTCAGGTGGTAGCCCGGAACGCCCCACTTGACGTACTGCCAGTGGTCGCTGTGCGGCCCGAGGCGCGGCGTCGTCTCGATGGGGTGGTCGAACCGGTCGGCGACCGTCTCCACCGCGTCCCGGAGCCCGTCGAACCCGTGCGTGTACGCCTTCAGGGTTCGCGCGGTCACCACGCCGTCGTTGTTCACGACGGCCGTCACGTCGTCGAGGTCGCGCTGTGTGGCGTCGTAGCCCGAGCCGAGCAGGCCGACCTCCTCGGCGCCGTAGCAGACGACGTGGACACGTGTGTCCAGTTCGGACTCCCGTGCGGCCAGCGCGCGGGCGAGTTCGACGACCATCGCCGTGCCGGCGCCGTTGTCGCTCGCCCCCTCGGCGATGTCGTGTGCGTCGATGTGGCTCGTCAGGAGGACCGCCTCGTCCGTGTCGGGCCCGAGGTCTGCGTGGACGTTCCGGCTGGTCGCGTCGGGCGTCTCGCAGCCGACCCGGGCGGTCACCTCCTCGCCCTCGTGCCGGCGAGCGAGCCGGGCGCCGACCTCCTTCGAGACGCCGACGGCGGGGATGTCACCGATGGGGGCCTCGGGGGTGCCGACGCTGCCGGTGGGTGCGAGACAGCCCTCGACGTGGTTCCGGAAGACGAACGCCGCCGCGCCGCCCTCGGCGGCGTGGTAGTACTTCTCGCGCCGGTGGAGGAAGCGGTCGTACCATTCGGGCACGTTCGAGGCCGCCATGACGACTTTCCCCTCGAGGTCACGGTCGAAGTCCTCGGGCAGGCCGTAGCCGACATCGACCAGCTCGCCCGTGACCTCGTCCGCGGGCGAGCGCGGGAGCGCGATGCACGCCTCGGTCCCCGCGTCGGTTGCCACCGCCGAGGAGCCGCGGACCCAGCCCTGGATATCGAACGGTTCGAGGCGGGCGTCGCGCGCGCCGACCGCGGCCAGCGCATCACGGGTCGCCTCGGCGGCCCGGCGCTCGCCCTCGCTGCCGGCCATCCGGTTCCCGATATCCACCAGCGTCTCGAGGTGGTCCCAGCCGATATCGCTCGTGAACGTCTCGCCGATCCAGTCGGACATGGCCACGTAGGGGGGCGGCGAGGGCAAAAAGACACCCACCCAGCTCCGACGGAGCGGGTGTCGGTCGGTCACGGCACGGGTCCGTTCGAGGGGGAGTGAACCGGGCCGGGGATTGGAAAGTTTGAAACGCGCATACGACCGAACGTGAGGTATGGCCGAGCCACTCGTCAACCTCTTCGGTCCCGTGGACACCGTCGTCGGGCCGTACATCGAGTACGTCCTGCTGGTGCTGCTGGTCGTCAACATCGGCGCTCGCGCGCTGGAGTACGAGCGCATCAAGAGCCAGGTGGCCGAGGGCGGCGCCGACGCCGTCAGCCGACATCCGGTCCGTATCGCGACGAACGTCCTGCTGCTGGTCGGGGCGTTCTACTACATGACGGTCCACCACCACGGCGGGATGGTGTTCTCCATCATCGTCCTCGGCCTGTTCCTCACGGACCTGTTCGAGTTCGAGTCCCGCAAGGTGGAGGCACGCCGCGAGATCGACATCGAGCGGCCGAAGGGTGCCATCGCCGCGTCCATCCTGGCCCTGATGTACATCGGCTACCAGACCCTCTTCTTCATCATCAAGCCGGTCTGGTCGTCCATCGTCTGAATCACGGCCGAACTGCTCGGACTATCGCCTTCTCCGCGCCAGGACACATCCGTATCCCAGAGCGACGCGTCGCTCGACGGGGACTGCCGGCGGTCCGGCGAGCGTGTGACGTGAACACTGCCTTTCCGGGGGCTTATGTCGCCGCCCGCCGACGGTTCCCGACATGAGCGACGAGGGGGTCCTCCGGCGGCTGGGCGTGGTCGGCGAGGGGGCGGTGGCCCGGGCCGCGCTGGGGGCTGCCGAGCGTGCGGGCCTCGACACCGTCGAGGGCGGGGCCCGCGCGATGGCCGAGGAGCGGAGCGTCGACGCCATCGTGACGGTCGGTGAGGCGGCGCTGGTGTCGCTGGTGCGACACGGCGTCTCGGCGGCGGTGCTGCCCGCGGGTGCGGTGTCGGGGGTCGGTGCGATCCCCTCGTCGGCTATCGAGCGGGGGGTCGGGTCGCTCGTCGCGGGCGAGTTCGAGGTCGTCGAGCATCCGGTGCTCGGCGCGACCGGGGCGCTGGCGGAGACCCGCGCGCTGTTCGACCTGACGCTGGTGACCGAGGAGGCCGCGCGCATCTCCGAGTACACCGTCCGTTCGGGGGCGGCGACGGTGCGGCAGTTCCGCGCGGACGGGGTCGTGGTCGCGACGCCGGCCGGGAGCCCCGACTACGCGCGGGCCGCCGGCGGGCCGGTTGTCGGGCCCGAAACCGGTGTGGTCGGGGTCGTTCCGATATCACCGTTCGCGACGGATACGGACCACTGGGTGCTGGCCGACGACTCGGTCGCCCTCCGGGTCGACCGTGACGAGGCGCCCGTCGAACTGCTCGCCGACGGCCGGCCTGCCGGTAACGTCCCCGCCGGTGAGGACGTACACGTCCGCCCGGTCGACGACATCCGGCTCCTCCGGGTCCCCGAGGGCCGGTCGGCGTTCGAGGAACGGGCGATCCCGGTCGAACGATAGCGCCCGGACGGGCACCGCACGTCGCGGTGGCCCGCTCCCGACGCCGGAGCATGGGCTGTCGGGGGCTACCGTGTCGGCCGCGAACCGATATATTCAGGGGCGGGTAGTAGTTAGGAACGGGCATGACAGGACACGATTCGTCCGCCGGGCACGTGAGCCGTCGCGGCTTCCTCCGCGCGGCGACCGGCGGTGCCGCCGCCGCGGGTGGTGTGGCCGTCACGAGCGGGAGCGCCGCGGCCCAGGCCGCCACCGTCACCGTCGGCCCCGGTGGCGACCTCGTCTTCGAACCCGCGACCGTCTACGTCGCCGCCGGCGAGACGGTCAAGTGGGAGTGGGACTCCAACAACCACAACATCGTCGTCAACTCCCAGCCCGAGGGCGCTGGCTGGGAGGGGACCGAGGGAGCCGAGACGAAGACGTACAACGAGGGGCACACCTACGAACACACGTTCGAGACGAAGGGCGAGTACGAGTACGTCTGCTTCCCGCACGCCCCCGGAATGGCCGGTAAAATCGTCGTCAACGAGGACGGCTCCTCGCCGACCCCGGAGCCGGCCAGCGGCCCACCGCAGATTCCGGACTCGGCGAAGACGCTCGGCATCGCCACCGGCTTCGGGATGGTCTCGACGCTCGGATTGGCTTACTTTTTCATGAAATATGGGGGCGACTACGAGACGCCAGACGAGTAACGCCGGTAACATCTCTTCTGCTGTCCGCTCGATTGCTCCTCAGAGCTTGTCGTCCTGCTCGTGTGTCTCGGCCATCCGGGCGGCCTCGGCCGCGTAGCGCTCGCGCTCCTCGGGGTCGCTCGTCCCGAGGTCCGAGACGGCGACCTCGCGGGCGACCGGCGTTCCGCTGTCGGTCCCCGAGAACGTCGTCAGGGCGCGCTCCTGGCGGTAGTAGCGCGCGCCGTCGGGCGTGGCGTAGGTACTGATGATGAGGTTCTGTTCGTCGTCGGAGTAGGTCCGCTCGACGAGCCACACGCGAACCGTCTCGGCGTCCGTCCGGGCTTCAGTTCCACTCATGCGCAGAATACGGGACGAAGTGGTATTCGCGTTCCGCCGAATCCCACAGTGCGGGACAGTCGCCGTCAGACCGAATCCGGGGTGGTGTGGATCTCCAGGTCCACGTCTCGCGGTTCGCCCTCGAGGTCGGCGACGATACGCCGGACGATGCGCTCGGCCTCCTCCTGGATGAGGGGTTTCACCCTCTCGACGACCCAGCCGATGGAGACGAACCGGGGGAGGTCGACGGCGTTCTCGTCGGCCGAGTCGGGGAAGAACTGTATCTGCAGCCGCACGCGGGTCGCGTGTGCCCGGTCGGGTGGCACCTCCTCGTCGGGGAGTTCCTCGACCACCCAGCGGCCGCGCGCGTCGATGTCCTTGACGACCGTCCAGTCCAGCCGGTCCGGCGGCTCCACCGCGACCACGCGTGACCGGGCGGTGTAGTGCAGCTTCCACCACGAGAAGTGGAGGTCGTACTCCGTGCCGGGGCTGCCGTCGCCGTGCTGGTCGACCCGGTCGAGGTACTCCGAGTACCGGGCGTACCCCGGGAAGTCCACCAGGAACTCGTGGGCCTCCGCGGGCGGGATGTAGACGACGGTACTGACCTCGACGGTGTCCACGTCCGGGCGTCGCCCCGCGCGGCCGTAAGCGTTCCGTGGGACGAATCGTCAGGTTCCTGTCGGCCGGTGGTCGACTGCAGATATGAGCGAGACCGACGATACGACGGCCGAGCGTGCGCCCAGCGACGAACCACCCACGGACCCGGATGTCATCGTCGTCGGCGGTGGCGTTTCCGGGCTGATGGCAGCGACCTTCACGGCACGTGCCGGGCTGGAGACGCTCGTGATTGATGACGGCGAGTCCATCCTCCGACGGAACGCGCACCTCGAGAACGTCCCCGGCTTCCCGGCCGGCGTGAACGCGCGCCTGTTCCTCGACCTGCTCGCCGAGCAGGCGGGGGCGAACGGGGCGGCGTTCCTCGAGGGGCGCGTGACGGACATCGACCCGGACGAGGACGCACACGCCGTCAGAGTCGAGCGGACGGACGACGAGACGGTCCTGACGGCGCCGTTCGTCGTGGCATCGTCCTGGAGCGACGCCTCGTATCTCGAGGACAGTGGCGTCGCCCTCCTCGACCGCGGGTCGAAGACCTACGTCGACACGGACGACGACTGTGGCCGGACGGCCGTGGAGGGGCTGTACGCGGCCGGGCGACTGGCGACGAAGGCCCACCAGACCGCCGTCTGCGCCGGTCACGGCGCGGAGGTCGGCCTCGCAGTCGTCGAGGACAGCGAGGTGCCCTTCTACCACGACTGGGTCGTCCCGGAGGGGTACTTCACCGAGCGCGACCGCGACGTGCCGCCGGGCTGCGAGGAGGTCCCCGCCGAGGAGCGCGAGCGCCGCGAGCAGGCGTCCATCGAGCGGATGCGGGAGGCGTTCGCCGAGCCCCACCCCGACGAGCCGACGATGCACCCGAGCGTGGTCGCGAAGCGAGCGCGGGAGGCAGGAACGGAGGGGGAGGGCGACGAGTAGCGGGGCGGCGGGACGCGGAGGCTTCAGTAGCCGGTCAGGCCACGCGTGAAGGCGGCGTAGCCGAGGAGGAGGAAGATGAGCCCCAGCGTGACGCCGAGTGCGACCATCAGGTCGCCGCCGGTGCCGCAGGCGCCAGTGGTGAGCGAGCCGACGAGGCAGCCGCGCTCGCCCAGTACCGGTGCCGCCGCGAGCATGACCAGCCCGAGCAGGGCGAGGGCCGGCCCAGTGACGACGTTCGCCTGGCGCATACTTGACCGGGCGTTCAGCAGGTGGTTATATCTTTCGTCGGCTGGCCCCGCACGCGTCGTGCGGGGGACTCAATACCCCCAGGCATCAACGGCGGGCTATGCTGGAGGGTGTGAACGTCGCGCTGGGGGTGTCGGGCTCCATCGCGGCGGTGAAGACGGTCGAGCTGGCACACGAGCTGCGACGCCACGGGGCCGAGGTGCGTGCGGTCACCACCGACGCCGCGACGGGCATCATCCACCCGTGGGCACTGGAGTTCGCCACCGAGAACGACGTGGTCACGGAGATCACGGGCGCCGTCGAGCACGTCGAGCTCTGCGGGCGTGACGGCTGGGCGGACGTGTTCCTCGTGGCCCCGGCCACCGCCAACACCGTCGGCAAGATGGCCGCCGCGGTCGACGACACGCCCGTCACGACCTGCGCGACGGTGGCGCTCGGCACGGATATCCCCGTGGTGGTCGCGCCGGCGATGCACGAGCCGATGTACGACCATCCGGGTGTCCTGGCGTCGCTCGACCGCCTCGAGGAGTGGGGTGTCGATTTCGTCGACCCGCGGCTGGAGGAGGGGAAGGCGAAGATCGCCGCCGAGGACGACATCGTGACCGAGGTCGCTCGCGCGGCGGGGTCGACGCCGCTGGCCGGGCGCCACGTCGTCGTCACGAGCGGCGCGACGAGCGAGCGCATCGACCCCGTCAGAACCATCACCAACCGTGCCTCCGGGCGGACCGGCCGCGCCGTCGCGCGGGCGTGCTACGTCCTCGGGGCGGACGTGACGCTGGTCCACGACGGCCCGGATACGACGTACGCGGCCGTCGAGCAGGTCGAGAGTGCCGCCGAGATGCTCGACGGCGTACGCGCCCACGCCGACGACGCGGACGCGCTCGTGAGCGCGGCGGCCATCTCCGACTACACGGTTGCGCCGAGCGAGGAGAAGCTCCGCTCGGGTCAGGAGCTGACGCTCGAACTGGAGCCGACACCGAAGCTCATCGACACCGTCGGCGAGGAGTATCCGGACCTCACGGTCGTCGGCTTCAAACTGGAGACGAGCGGCGACGACGACGAACTCGTCGCGAAGGCGCGCGAGACCCTCGACCGGGCGGGGCTGGCGTTCGTCGTCGGGAACGACGCCTCCGTCCTGGGGGACGCCGAGACCCGGACGCTGTTCGTCCGCGGTTCGAGCATCACGGAGTTCGTGGGAAGCAAGGACGCACTCGGCATCCGGGTGGCGGAGGAACTCGCCGCCGAACTCGACGACCCCGACGACGGCTAGCGTGTGCCCGGTGGCTGCGGGAGCGACCAGGCTCCCCGGCCCTATTGAATGCCCGGTCAAAACCGGCAAAAAGAACTACTTGCTGAACACGCGTTCAACAGGTATGTCTCCGCTTCCCGATTGGGGGTCGATGAGCAGGTATCTCCTGCCGGCCGTCATCGCGGCGGGGACGGCACTGGTCCCGCTGACGGTCGGCTTCGTGGTAGGGTACCGGACGACGGGTCGGATGAGCGACCGCCTCCGGGCAGGCGCCCGGGCCGGTGGGGTCCTGACCGTGCTCGCCACGCTCGTGGTGGGTGGATCGGGGCTGTCCCTGGTGTGGGGTGCACCCGGCTACGACATGACGACGCTACTGACGCTCATCCCGACGGTGGGCATCGTCTGGATTCTCCTGGCCGGCCTGTACGCGGTCAGCGTCTCGGTCATCGGGAGCGTCGTCGGGGGGTACGTCCGGACACGCTCCCGGTACACCACGGCCTGAGTCCTTCGCCGGGACGCGAACGCTTACTCGCCGGCCGGTCGACGGCTCGACAATGCTCGAGGGAACGACGGCGCTCGTGACGGGTGCCTCGCAGGGAATCGGTCGGGAGATAGCCACGACGTTCGGGAGCCACGGCGCCAACGTCGTCTGTGCGGCCCGCAGCGGGGACGCCATCGACGAGACCGCCGACATGGTCGCGGACGCGGGCGGAGCAGCCGTCGCGGTCGAGACGGACGTGACCGACGAGGACGACGTGGCCGCGGTCGTCGAGGCGACCGTCGAGGCGTTCGGCGGACTGGACTGCCTCGTCAACAACGCCGGTATCGGTGGCCCGGTGGAGCCGGTCCACCGCATCGATGCCGACGACTTCCGGCACACGCAGGAGGTGAACGTGGTCGGGCCGTTCCTCTGTGCGAAACACGCGGAGGAGCCCCTCCGCGAATCGGAGCGAGGGAGCGTCGTCAACATCGGCTCCGTCGGCGGCAAACGCCCGTACGTCAACCGGCTCCCGTACGCGGCCTCGAAGATGGCGCTCGTCGGGATGACGCGGACGCTGGCCTACGAGCTGGGCCGGGACGGCGTCACCGTCAACACGGTCCTGCCGGGGCCGGTCGAGGGACCACGCATCGAGGATGTCGTCGCGAAACAGGCCGAACTCGCGGACGTCGAGCGGGCCGAGCCGGCCAGCATGGGCCCCGACGACTTCGCACTCCCCGACTACATGACCGACGCCGCGGAGGTCGCCGAGCAGGTGGCGTACCTCGCCAGCGAGCGCGGTCGACATATCACGGCACAGGAGATCGGCATCGACGCCGGGATGACCTGGTACTGAGATCGCGAGGTGAGAGCGCGGCCTGGTGCTCAGTCGTCAGCCGGTTCGGTCCCGTCGGACTCGGTGGGGTCGTCGACATCGTCGCTCGCACCTGGCCAGGTCACGTCGCCGGCGAAGTCGACACCCATCCGCTGGGCGGCCCGACTGATCATATGCGACCCCGTCGGGGCGGTGACGAACAGGAAGACGATGCCGACCAGCGAGACGAGTCCGGCCCCCCGCGGCCCGAAGTAGGCCGTGTTGGCCAGCAGGATGGACGCGGCGCCGATGGTGGTCGCCTTGCTGGTCGCGTGCATCCGGTTGTAGATGTCCGGCAGCCGGACGAGACCGACGGTCCCCACGATGAGGAAGAAGGCCCCGAGCGCGACGAGGGCGACGACGACGGCGCCCCTGACGGGGCCGACCGTCGGCGCCCCGCCGCTCTCCGAGACGAGCACGACGGGGTCGAGCATGTGGGCGAGCGCGGTCGGCGCGGTGGTGGTGTCGAACATGGTCACTCGATGATGTCCCCCTCGGTCACGTAGCGCGCGACGGTGATGGTGCTGATGAAGCCGATGATGGCGAGCACGAGCGCCACGTCGGCGAAGAGGCCGCGGGCGGAGAACATCGCGTACAGCGCGGCGATGGCGACCACGTTCGTCCCGATGACGTCCAGCGCCACGACGCGGTCCGGCGTCGTCGGGCCGACGATGACCCGGTAGCCCGCGACCAGCGTGATGGCCGCCGAGAGGACGAGCGCCGCCAGCAGAACGGGGTCGAGGAACGCGGCCTCACTGGCCATCGGAGTCACCTCCGCTCGCCGCCGGTCCGGGCGTGCCGCCGTCGGCCGACGGCTGTCCGGGTTCGGGGCCGGGAACCGGCGTCGAGGGGTCGCGCCCCTCGAAGATGACCAGCGCGTAGTCCTCCCAGGTCCGGATGGGGGCGACGACGGATGCCTGGTCCTGACAGTTGATGGCGTGCACGTACAGCGTGTTGGTCTCGGCGTCGTGGTCCATGGTGAGCGTGCCGGGGGTGAGCGTGATGGAGTTCGCGATGGTGGTGATGGCCGCGTCGGACTCGACGCGGAGCGGCACTGCGATGACGTCGGGTTCGATGGGCATCGACGGCGCGAGGACCCGGTAGGCCACGTCGATGTTCGCCGTCAGCAGCTCCCGGATGAAGACCGCGACGTACCGAACGGCGTAGGGGACGACCCGGAGCGAGGGGCGGACGGCGAACTCGTCCGCGTAGAACGCCCGGAGCGCGAACGCCGTCGGAACCCCCACGAGCAGGCCGATGATGAACTCCTCGGCGATGATGACCAGGCCGCCCGGGAGCGGCGTCGGGTCGACACCGCGGACGAACAGCCACAGGACCGCCAGCGCGACGGCGTTCGCGAGCCAGCGACGGGTCACCGACCGCCACCTCCGAACAGGGCACGGAGCGTCTCGATGTCGTGGCCACCGCCACTGCCGCCGCCGTCGCCGGCGAGGGCCTCGCCCGCGGTCGTCGGGTCGACGGCGTCGACGTAGGCGCCCGTGTCGAGGGCCGCGTTCGCGGCCTGTGTGGTGGCCGTGTAGAGCGGGTCGAAGCCGATGCCGAGCGCCACCAGCAGGACCGCCAGCGCCAGCGTGCAGGTCACGAGGACGGGGTCGGCGATGCTCGCAGCAGCCGACACGTCGTCACCGTGGTCGTCGTCGTCGCCCGCCTGCCCGCCGTCCGCCAGCGCGGTGTCCTCTGAATCCCTGCTCGACCCGGCCAGCGCGGCGACCGCCGCGGCACGGACCCGGGGACCGGGGTCGCCCCAGAAGGCGCGGTTCCACGCGCGGGTCACGTACGCGATGGTGAGGACCGCGCCGACGAGTGCGACCGCCAGCGCGAGCGGTGCCCCGGCACGGACGGCCGTGTCGAAGACGAGGAGCTTCGCGAAGAAGCCCGTCAGCGGCGGGATACCGACCAGCGAGAGCGCGCCGATGAGGAAGGCACCCGACAGGACCGGCGCCGCCTCCGCCAGGCCGCCGAGGTCGGACAGCCGCGTGGAGCCGACCGCGTCCTCGACGGCGCCGACGGCCATGAACAGCAGTCCCTTCGCCAGCCCGTGGTTGACACTGTAGACGAGCGCGGCCGCGATGCCGAGGGTACGGACCGCCGGGTCGGTCGCGGTCGCCGCCACCGCGAGCGGGAGCATGATGAAGCCGACCTGCCCGATGGAGGAGTACGCCAGCAGGCCTTCCATGTCGGGCTGGTCGATGGCGCCGATGCCGCCGAGGACGGTGCTGGCGGCCGCCATGAGGAAGAGGATGGGACCGAAGAAGGCGAGGAAGCCCAGCTCCGGCCCCCCCTCGATGCCGGGGAGCGAGACGGCCAGCGGCGCGGCCGCGAAGACCGTGAAGTAGAGCCGGATGACGGCGTAGACGCCGACCTTCTTCACCACGCCGGCGAGCATCGCCGTCGCCGGTGCCGGTGCGGCCCGATAGGCGTCGGGCACCCAGAACTGGAACGGGACGACCCCTGCCTTCAGGAGGAAGACGACGAGCAGGACCGCCGAGAGCCCGAGGACGGGCGCCGGGTCGATGCCGTACGCGGCGGGCTCGGCGAGCCGGCGGGCCATGTCGGCCATGTTGAGCGTCCCGGTCGTGGCGTAGAGGCCGCCGATGGCCAGGAGCATGACCGCGCTCCCGAGCAGGTTGAGGACGGCGTACTGGAGCGCGGCGCGGGTGCTGTCGGGGCCGCTGTAGAACGCCACCAGCACGTACGAGGACATCAGCATCACCTCGAACCAGACGAACAGGTTGAAGATGTCGCCGGTGAGGAACGCGCCCGTGATGCCGACGACCATGAAGTGATACAGCGCGTGGTAGGAGAGGCGCTGGCCCTCGCGGTCGATGGCACGGACGCTGTAGACGGTGGCGACGAGCGAGACGACCGCCGCGAGCGCGAGCAACAGCACGGACAGCGGGTCCGCGACGAGTGTGATGCCGAACGGGGCGTCCCAGTTCGACACCTGGTAGACGAGGCGGTTGTCCGGGTCGAGCCGGACCGCCCGGAACAGCGCGGCGACGCCGACGACGTAGGCCACGGCGCCCGCGACCGAGAGCGTCCGCTGGACCTGCGGACTCCAGCGCGTCAGGAGCGCGAGGATGGCCGTCACGAGCGCGGCCAGCAGCGGCGCGATGACGACCTGTGCCGGCGCCATCAGTGGTCACCCCCGTCGGCGGGGTCGTCCCCGCGATCCGATTCGGGCCGCCCGCCGTCCGCCCGTGCCTCGGCGGCAGCCGCCTGCGGCCCCTCGAAGGGATTCGAGGCGAGTTCCTCGAGGTCGATGGTGCCGTTCTCCTCGTAGACGCGGAAGGTGAGCACGAGCGCGAACGCGGTCGTCCCGAAGCCGATGACGATGGCCGTCAGGACCAGGGCCTGCACCAGCGGGTCGGCGAACGGTGCCTCGGCCCCGCCCGTCAGAATCGGCGCGTCGGCACCCTCGGCGCCCGTGAGACCGAAGCCCATCGTGACGAGATAGAGGTTCGCCGCCTGCGAGATGATGGTCACGCCCCAGACGACCCGGACCACGTCCCGCCGGAGGACGAGGAACGTCCCGAGCGCGAACAGCAGGCCCAGCGCGAGCGCGAGGACGACCTCCGCCATCAGGCCGTCACCCCCGTCGATTCGCCGCGGATGTCAGATATTTTCAGAATATCCCGACGATATTTCAGATGGCGCCGAAGCTCGGTCGTAACGGTGTAGGTTTCGAGATTCATCATTCCTTGCCCACCACCGCGAGGATCGTCAGGAGCGACCCGACGACGACGAAGTAGACGCCGAGGTCGAACGCCAGCGCGGAGGCGTACTCCAGCGTGCCGTACAGAGGGACGCCCTCGAGGAAGACGACCGCCTGCGTGAGGAACGGCACCTCGAAGAACATCGCGGCGACCCCCGAGGCGACCGCCAGCGCGAGGCCGACGGCGAACGTCCGCTCGTACGACTCCGTCGGCCCCGAGAGGAGTCCGTACCCCTCCGAGCGCGTGACGAGGTCGCGCCGGACCGTCTCGATGCCGTAGATGACGTACATCAGGACGAACGCCGTCGCCGTCAGGACGCCCGCGATGAACCCGCCGCCCGGCAGGTTGTGACCCTGGATGAGGAGGGCGACAGCGGTGACGGCGATGATGGGGACGACCGTCCTGGTGACCGTCTTCGCGATGACGGTCGGCTCGCGCTCCTGGCTCATCGGGCGTCACCTCCGTTCCGGTCCCCGGCCGACGACCCGTCAGGGGTGCCGCCGTCCGCAACGGCAGCGCCTTCCTCCCCCTCGGTCACCTCGGGATTCTCGACACCCGCGTCCGTCTGGGCACGCATCCCGATGAGCGTCAGCACCGAGAGCGCGGCCATCGCCACGACGGATATCTCACCGAGCGTGTCGAACGCCCGGAAGTCGACGAGGATGACGTTGACGACGTTGCTCCCGCCGCCGTAGTCGGCGAAGACGGGGCCGTGCTCGGCGGGCACGCCTGCGCGGGCGAGGAAGTACTCGAAGATGGGGCCGTCGGGCTGTGCGCTCGTCGCGATGATGACCGTCGCGAAGACCGTGAAGCCGACGAGTGACGCGAGCGCGGCGTCCGCGACCGTCCGGGCGCGGCTGCGTATCTCCCCGTAGTACGCCGGGAGCTTGTCGAGGACGAGCAGGAAGATGACCAGCACGAGCGTCTCGATGACGAGCTGGGTCAGCGCGAGGTCGGGCGCGTTCGCGAGGATGTAGACGATGGCGACCATGAACCCGAGGATGGAGAGCGTGAGGACCCCCGCGATGTGCGAGGGCGCGCGGGCGACGGCCAGTGCGCCGACCACGGCGACACCGAGGACGAGCGCGAGCGGTGCCGACGGCAGTGCGCCGACGCCCTCGACGGAGATGGTGCCCGCCGCGGCGTAGCCGGCGAGCGCGATGGTCGCGGTCGCGAGGAGCAGCGGGGCAGCGTACGTCCGGAACGCACCGCCGTGGACGGCGATGGCGACCCGGCGGGAGACGTCGTTCGCACCCTCGGTGAGCGAGTCGTAGTACCGGTTCGGGCTCGTGTAGGGCACGGCGCGGGCGCGGCGGACGCCCGCGTGGAGGCGGTCGTAGAACGGGTACGCGACCGCGCCCAGGGCGATTGTCAGGAGGCTCATCCCGAGGTACGGCGTGAAGCTGAACAGCTTCGGAATCGACAGCTTCAGCGAGTGGGCCTCGACGCCGACCGGGACGCTCGCCTCGAACGCCGACTGGACGATGGCGTCGATGGCGACCTGCGGGACGACGCCGGCGACGATAGCGATGCCCGCAAGGAGCGCGGGCGGCGCGAGCATCGAGAGCGGCGGCCGGTGGACGTCGACATCCGCGAGGGCCTCGGGCCGGTCACCGAAGAACAGCGAGAGGAACTTCAGGGAGTAGAGGAACGTGAACACGCTCCCGAAGACGGCGATGGCGGGGTAGAGCCAGAACCAGCCGCCGTTGGCCGTCGCGACGTAGTAGGTCGTCTCGAAGAGCAGTTCCTTCGACCAGAAGCCGTTGAACGGCGGGACGCCGGCCATCCCCAGCGCGGCGATACCCGTGATGCCCGCCACGATGGGGAGGTCCTTTCGGAGCCCGCCCAGTTCGGATATCTTCCGCGTGTGGGCCTCGTGGGCGACGATTCCCGCGACGAGGAACAGGGTCGCCTTGAAGACGGCGTGGTTGAAGATGTGGAACGCGCCCGTCTCGGCGCCGAGTTCGAGCGCCTCGGCGCCTGCCAGCCCGTAGCCCGCGATGATGAGGCCGAGATGGGAGGCGGTGGAGTACGCGAGCAGTTCCTTGATGTCGGTCGCCCCCACGGCGAGGATAGCCGTGATGGTCATCGAGACGAGCCCGAGCGTCGCGAGCAGGAGCGTCCACTCCGGAACCGCGGGCAGGTCGGGGACGAACAGCGGCCGGAAGCGCCCGACGAGGTAGACACCCGCCTTGACCATCGTCGCGCTGTGGAGGAACGCCGAGACGGGCGTGGGCGCCTCCATCGCGTTCGGGAGCCAGACGTGGAAGGGCGCCTGTGCGGATTTGGTGACCGCGCCCACCGCGACGAGCGCGAGCGCGGGCACGAACAGGCCCGCGGCGCGCAGGGCCTCGCGGACGGCCTCGCCGTTGGCGATGAGCGAGTCCGAGGTCCCGATGAGGACGAAGGTCCGGCCCGCAGCGGTATCACCCGAGGCGAACGCGAGGACGAGAAAACCCGCGAGCATGAACAGGCCGCCCGCGACCGTGATGAGCATCGACTTGCGGGCGGCGTACTGCGAGTCGGCCTCGCGCTGGTGGTGGCCGATGAGGAGGAAGGAGGTGACCGACGTGAGCTCCCAGAAGACGAACAGGGCCAGCAGGTCGGCGGCGAAGGCGACGCCGAGCATCGACCCCATGAACGCGAGCAGCGTGGCGTAGTACTTGACGTGGCCGTGCTCGTGGGCCATGTAGCCATACGAGTAGGTGAAGACGAGGACGCCGACGCCGCTGGCGAGGAAACCGATCAGCAGGGCGAGCCCGTCGACGTACAGCGTGAGGGTGACGCCGAGCGAGGGGATCCAGGGGAGCTGGACCGCGCCGTGGGCGCCGTACTGGGTCGCGAGCAGGCCGAAACTGCCCGCCGCGACCGTGGCCGCGAAGAAGGCGACGCGCTGGCCCAGCACGCGGAACAGCACGGGGACCAGCGGCGCCGCGACGAACGGCAGGGCGAGCGCGGCCACGAGGACGCCGGCGTCCGGTTGCACGGTTGCGAGTCGGGCGCGGGCGGGCAATAAGGGTTGTCGATTGGGCTCCAGCCGGTCGCCACGAACACGGTTCGCCGTCGTGCTGGCGGCGAACCGGTGCCCCGAACACGTATGCCCGCCCCGGTCGTCGTCCCGTCTGGATGGACCGGACCCACGTCGCCGGCGCACTCCTTCTCGCGGCCTGCTTCGGCATCGCACTCGCCGCGGGCCCGTACGGCGCCGATATCCGGTCACTGGCGTCGAGCGACGAGCGAGCGGCGTACGCGACGGGAGGTATGGACGCCACGGTTCTCGACGCCCCGGCGACCGCCCGGCTCGACCGCTACACGGAGAACGGAACCGACCGGTACCGGCTGGTCGTCCCCGACGCGACCGTCGACGTGGCGAACGTCTCCGGGCGGCCGGTACTGACCTACAAGCTCCGCATCGACGGCGTCGGCCACACCCGCGGTACCGCCCACGTCCTGAGCACGGCCCAGGAGGGCTCCTTCCGAGCCGCACTCGAACCCTCCACGCTCGCGGTCGAGCGTATCGAGAACGACAGCTACGCCGCCGACCTCACGCTCGTCGTCCGGAGCGACCGCGGGACTCGACGTATCCACGCGTCGAACGTGACCGTCCGGGTCACCGCCTGAGGCCGGGGCGACGGCCCGAAAGCTTCCGTTAATCCTCTGACAACACCCGATTAAATATATGGTCGGCTCGCAGTGGGTCGATATGGGGGAACACGACCGGCTTGCCCGCCCCGACCGCGGGCAGAGCGAGTCGACGGGGGTCATCCTGATCGTCCTCATCGCGTTCATCCTCGGCACGTCCGTTGCGGCGTTCGCGTTCACGACGTTCCAGCAGGAGAGCGGCACCGCACCGAACGTCGCGTTCGGCTACAACTACGAGGACGTGGACAGTGACAGCGACCGGGAGCTGCAACTCGTCATCGAGTCCGAGAGCGGCGGTATCGAGGACGGCAACGGGTTCGAAGGTGAGCACGTCCACCTCGTCTGCAAGGACGGGGCGAGCTGTAGCGCCGTCCACGAGAAGCCCCTGGATGCCGTCGCAACGGGGGGCGGCGGGGGTGGGCCCGACGGGCGATTCATCGCGGGTGACACCATCGCGCTCGAACCGTCCGAGGTCGGTGACGATACCGAACTCCGCATCCGCTGGGAGGAACCCAACCCGCAGGGCAAGACCGTCATCGTCGGGGCCTGGCGCGGGCCGGACGCCTGAGTGTTGAACCGTCGGGCCGCTTCGTCAAGTTTTCACCATCCGCCGCGCAACCCGCGACATGGACCGGCTTCGTCAGTCCCTGCTGGATGCGCCGATAATCGAGAAGGATGGCTACCACTACTTCGTCCATCCCATCAGCGACGGGGTCCCGATGCTCCGTCCGGAACTCCTCCGGGAGATCGTCATCAGCATCATCCGGAAGGCCGACCTCGATGTGGACAAGATCGTCACGCCCGCCGCGATGGGCATCCACATCTCCACGGCCGTCTCCCTGATGACCGACATCCCGCTGGTCGTCGTCCGCAAGCGCCAGTACGGGCTGGAGGGCGAGGTGGCGCTCTCGCAGGTCACGGGCTACTCCGAGTCGGAGATGTACATCAACGACGTGGAGCCGGGCGACCGCGTGCTCGTGCTGGACGACGTGCTCTCGACCGGCGGCACCCTCACGGCCATCACCGGCGCACTCGACGAGGTCGGCGCCGAGATCGCCGACGTGGTCGCGGTCATCAAGAAGGTCGGCGGCGAGAACAAGCTCGAGGAGACCGAGCACGACGCCAAGACGCTCATCAACGTCGATGTCGTGGACGGCGAGGTCGTCATCGTCGACGAGAACGGCGACGGCTGAGTCGGAGCGGGCCGCTGCCATCGAGAGCGGGATGGCGCACGGCACAGCCTTCCGAGCGTTGTCGCGAGCCACCCTGCACTCCGGCCGGCGGTCTGCACAACCTCGACGAACAGTGCTGTCCCGAGGGTGCCCAGCGGTGAGGGAGAACTATCGTTCGCTGCACGACACGAGAGGCAATGGAACTGGGGTCTACTCGCGGCCGATGGCCTATCTGCTCAAGCTGGTGGCCATCCTGAGCCTGCTCGTGCTGATCCTACCTGTCTACCTGAGCGTTTAGGCGTGATTCGGTGTGACCGGCGCTCGCGGCTGTATTCGAGTCGATAGCGTCCGCCCGGCACCCTCCGCTCTTCTAAGGGTAGATGATTCCTCCGGTAGGAAGGTGGGTACCTTGATCCAGCGACTGGCTAGACAACCGGTGTAGACGCCCTGCGGGAGCGACCACGATTGTCGAGAAGTGCCATACAGGTGCCGAACGACCCCGTCCAGAGCCGATGCGCGTCAATGCCAGAATCACGATACCTGTCGGATTGGCAGCTGTTCATGACCGAAGCAGTCCTAAGGTTGGCGCCGTCGGGCGTTTCTCCCAACCTTACGACATTCCCGCTAGCTGACTACTGCGAGTGGCCCGAGGCTGCAGGCCTCCGAGACGACGGCTCGGGCCCGCACGCAGTATCGCCGCCCGCTCGCCGCCCCTGCGGTCACTGTGCTATCGAACCACCTCTCCGCTACTGGTACCACACCCGTCCTACCGGTGCCGCCGACCAACCCTAGACGGCACCTCTACGCTCCCGAGCGTTCATCAAGGACACTCGCCCCACGACTCGTGGGTCCATAGGGTTGGACGCACCGGGGTATCGGTGGCCGACAGAAAGAGTATCGTGTCCACGGAAACCGTCGATACAGTCGTCGCGTCCGAATAGCGGGAAGAAGATACCAGTCGCGTCGCGCTTGTCCATGTCGGTCACCTAGGGACGAACGTCCCGTCAGCGGTGACGGTCCCGGACTTCAGGGCACACTGGCGGGTGCCCGTCCGCCGTGACGGCTGAGGGCCACGACGGACGTATTCGAGTGCGATGTTCTTCGCCGCGTTGTAGTCGGCGTTCGCCTCCGAGCCGCAGGCGGCACAGTGGAAGTGTCCCCTGCTACGGCGGTTCTCGTCAGCAACGTGGCCGCAATCCGAACAGCGCTTCGACGTGTTCCGCGGGTCGACGGCAACGACCTCAATTCCTTCGGCCTTCGCCCTGTAGTGGAGGTACTCCCGAAGTCGCCGAAATGCCCAGACGTGGAACCACGTTGCGTGGTCAAGTTCGTCCCGAATCCCAGTCAGCTCCTCAATGGCGATGACCGAGCAGTCGTGCGCCCCTGCTTCAGAGAGGATATCGTTCGCGATCACGTGGAGTCGCTGTCGATGCCGACGCTGCTCCCGATTCGCAAGCTCCTGAATCGTCCGGTGAGCACTCCGTGTTCCCGTCTGCTGCAACGACGCTCGCCGTCGCTCGAACTGCCTGCGCTCGTGGTTCGCCTCTCGGCCGCTGAAGAACCGTGCCGTACTGGTGACAGCGATGTTCTCGACGCCGAAGTCAACCCCGAGGACCGTTCCGTCCTCGGCAGTCGTGTCTTCAGCGGGTCGTCGGAACCCCAGATGAAGGTAATACTCTCCGCCGCGAACCGTGAGCGAGCTCTCTGTGACCGACCACCGGTCGTCATGCAAGTACTGGTACTGATAGCCGTCCTCGTCCTCGGGTAGGACGAGCTCCGGGCGTACGCGACCTTCTACAGTCGTGAGCGAGACGGTCCCATCGTCGAACAGGGTCATCGTCCGACTGTCGTAGGGGATGGTCGGACTCGTAAATCGAGGCTTGGATGACTTCTGACCCTTCGCCCAGCGACCGCGGACGCCAGAAATCGCCTCGGCAGCCCGATGCGTGGCCAGAATCGCGTGCTGGCTCTTCAGCGCCGTCTCCTCGCGAACCTCTTCGTAGGCGCGTGACTGGAGCGCACGCTTCTCCGTAACTCCGGGAAACCCTCGCTCTACCGCGATCCGGCAACCAAGGCGGAATTCGTCGATCGTCTGCTCGAGTAGCCGACGGTCGGATTCCGCTACGCAGAGTCGCGTAATCGCCGTCCGGTAGCAGTATTCGTCGGCCACGAGGCCGAGTGCTGCGTTCTGGTATTTGAAGTTTGACTGGCGAAGAAGAAATGAGATATAATCGTAGCTAACCAGATAATCTCTTCATAATTTTTGAAGATGTCCGATAAGTTTCGGATAGCGGGAGGTGGATTTGAACCACCGATCTCCGGGTTATGAGCCCGGCGGAATCTCCTGGCTATCCCATCCCGCTACCAACTCGTAGCGCGACACTCCGGTTAAGGGTTGTGCTATCGGCGCCGGAGTGGAACGAACTCACACACGGCGGCGGGACGAGCGGCCACCGACTCACGAATCCATCTCGTGGACTCGCCAGGTCACCAGGCTCTCCGCGACGTAGTTGATGCTGAGGCCGACACCGATACCGATGCCGTTGGCGACGGTCGGCCAGATGTCGCCGCCGGCGACGACGAGGGTGACATCGGTCCACGCTGTCAGCACGTACAGCGTGGCGAACGCGACGGCCAGGCCGACCGACCGCACGAGGTGTGACTTGAGCCAGCGACGGACCAAGGCAACCGGGCCGGCGCCGCCGTGGTCGGCGAACGTCCAGTTGTCGTTCAGCAGGAACATCAGCGTGATGGAGGCCTCGGCGCCGACGGCCTTCGCGAGCAGCGGCTGGCCCGCCAGCACCGCCTCGACGACGAAGCCGCCGGTGAGCAGCGCGACGATGATCGTCTCCAGCGAGGCGCCGGCGACGCCGACGGAGACGAACTGGCCGATGCGGCCGGCCGAGGCGAGCGCGCGCAGTCGGGCACGTAGGAGGTCGGCGACGCTCACGGTTCCTCCCGGTCGACGAGGGCGGTCTCGTCCGCGCGCTGGCGGGCGATGGCGTCGTGCAGGCGGCTGTCCTGCAGGCGCTTGGCACGGTGGCGGGCGACGAACAGGGCGGCCCCGAGCGAGATGGCGGTGTCGACGGGGTCGACGGTCGACCCGGGCTGGTCCTCCCACTCGATGGGGACCTCCAGCACTCGCAGGCCGAGTGCGCCGGCCATCGCGATGAGTTCGACATCCCAGGCGAAGCCGGCCTCGTACAGGTGCGGGCGGACGCGTTCCCAGGCGTCGGCCGAGATGGCCTTCGCGCCACACTGGTAGTCGTAGCAGTCGGCGTCGAGCAGGCGGCGCGCGAGCCAGGCGAAGCCGTCGCCGAGGCGGCGTCGCGCGAGGGTCTGGTGGCCCACGACCTCGGAGTCCGGGTGGCGGCGCGACCCGACCGCGAGGTCGGTGCGGCCGTCGAGTACCGGCCCCACGACGGTGGCGAGGCTCTCGGGTGGGGTGGAGCCGTCGGCGTCCGCGAAGGCGAGCACGTCCACCTCGTCCGCGAGGGCCTCGAAGCCGGCCGTGACCGCGGCGCCCTTGCCGCGGCGCTCGCGGGCGACCGAGACGCCCACGTCGGGGAGGTGCTCGCGGAGGGTGTCGGCGGTACCGGCTGCGGGTGCGTCGAGTTCGATACGGAGGGCGGCGGGGTCGAGCGCCGTGCGGCAGGCTCGGACGTACGCGGTGAGTCGGTCGACATCCGGCTGGTAGGCCGGCACGACGAGTCCCAGCGACCGGTCAGCCATCGCCAACGGGTCGGAAGCGGGGGAGCAAAAGCCGTTCGACTACGGTCACGTGCCGTCGAGTGGCTCGACGACCGCCGAGAGACCGCAGAACGCCAGCGGCGCCGCCGCGTCCGGGCCGTCCTCGAGGACGCGCGAGGCGGCGGTGTCGACGGAGTCGCGTCGCGCGGCGAGCTCGGCTGCGGAGGGCGAGACGCTCGCGTGGCCCGTCCGGCTGGTGGTGCCGCCGCCGTCGGGGACCGGGCCGGAACCGTCGTCCGGGTCCGAGAAGCCGAACGAGGCATCCGTCGCGTCCGGCGTCCCGGAGTCGAGCCCGTCGTCCTGCTCGTCGGCGGCGACCCAGTCGGCCGACCCGCCCACGTCGCCGGACGGGGGCTCGTCACCGCTCGCGACGGCGACGGCCGAGGCGACGCCGAAGTGGGCGTCGGCGGTCGCGTCGAGTTCGACGGTCCGTCGGATGAGTTCGACCGCCGGGTCCGCCTCGGGCGCCTCGGTACTGTGACAGGTCACACTCGGGCGCGCGCCGGGGGGTTTCGGCACGACGAGGACCGTCCGGCCGGCGATGTCGGCCTCGCCCGTGCGCTCGGTTCGGGTTCCCGACGTCCGCCGGTCGACGACCAGCACGTCGGCCCGCTTCGCCGCCGCGACCGCTGCCCGGGAGACCTCGCTGGGGAGCCGGTCGACCAGCCGCTCGGGGCCACTCGCCGTGACGGCGAGCCCCGGGGTCGAACCGGATGTCCACGCACCACCGGTTGCCATGCCCCAGGCGAAGGGCCGGACCACCATAACCGGTCGCACTAGTTCTCACCGTTCTGAACCGTTCACCGGTCAATAGTGGCCCGTTAAAACCGCGAGAACGGTGGGAAAGACGTATGTTCGACGCCACCCGTCCCTCGGTCGAATGGAGTACCTGCTGGTCGCCGTCTGGTTGGTGACGTACCTGGCGCTGGGGCTGGCGGCGCTGCCGGCGGCCGCCTGGCTGTTCCCACGGTTCGCCGACCGGGGAGCCGCCTTCGCCCTGCCGCTCGCGCTCGCGGTACTCGGTATCGTCGGCTACCTGGTCGGGCAGGTCGCCTTCGGCTGGCCGGCCCTCATCGCCGGGCTTCTCGCCCTCGTCGGCGCCTCCTATCTCGCCGGGGACGTGGAGATCGACCGTGGCGGGGCCATCGAGGCCGCGGCCGTGTTCGCCGTCGGCTTCCTGTTCGTCGTCGCCGTTCGCGCGTTCGACCCCGCCGTCCATCCCATCGGCGGCGAGAAGTTCCTCGACTTCGGCCTCCTCAAGTCGCTCCTGCGGACGGGCGCCGGGATGGGCACGCTCGCGCCCGAGGACATGTGGTTCGCGAACGAGCCGGTCCAGTACTACTACGGCGGTCACATGCTCGCGGCCCTGCTGACGATGCTCACCAGCACGGCCGCGCGGTTCGCCTACAACCTCGCGCTCGCGGGCTTCTTCGGCGCGCTCGTCGTCTCGGCGTGGGGCATCGCGAGCAACGTCGCCGCGGTCTACGGGGCCCCCCGCCGCTTCGCCGGCGCGCTGGGCGCGTTCTTCGCCGGCATCGCCGCGAACCTGCAGACGGCTGCCCTCGCTGTGCTCTGGTTGCTCCCCGACGGCATCGCTTCGGGTATCGTCGCCGCCGCCGGCCTCCCGTCCGAGCTCACGGCCTGGACGCCCGCCGACTTCTCCTACTGGTCGGCCTCCCGTGTCATCCCGGGCACCATCAACGAGTTTCCCCTGTTCGCGTGGCTGAACGGCGACCTCCACGCACACATGATGAGCACGCCGTTCACGCTGCTGCTGGCGGCCATCCTCTTTGCCTACTGGCGGACGCCGGAGGCGGACCTGACCCGCCGCCGGCTCCTCGTCTTCGGTCTCGTTCCGCCGCTGGCGGGCTTCATCGCCGTCGTCAACACGTGGTCGTTCCCGACGGCGGCCGGGCTCACCTTCCTCACGCTGGCGTTCGCACCCACGCGCCCGTCGACGCTCCTCCCCGACCGGGTCCGCGGGCGGCTCCCGGACCTCGCACGGGCGGATGGCGGGGTCGCGGCGGGCACCGGGACCGACCCCGCCGAGTCCGACGACGCGCCCACCGACGTCGGCCTCGGCGACCGCCTCCGCGAGGAGGCGCTGCGCTCGGGGCTCGCGCTCGGCCTCGCAGCCGGGATGCTCGTCGTCGGAGTGCTCTGGGCACTCCCGTTCTGGCTGGGGACCGCCAGCGGCCGGTCCATCGGCTTCCTCCCGGGCCGGAGTTCGCTGGGCGGCCTCCTGCTCGTCCACGGCGCCTTCGTGCTGGCGTTCGGGGCCTACCTCGGCCGCCGCGTCGGGCGCGACCTCCGGCGTGTCGAGCAGCCGCTCCTGACGGCACTCGTCTCGACGCTGTTCTCGGTCGCGGCCATCTCCGTCCCGCTGTACGTCATCCCGCTCCCCGTCGGCAGCGGGCTGCCGGCCTCGCTGCTCCTGCTCGGTGCGGTGCTCGTCGTCGGGAGCCGGCTCGACCCGTTCGAGGACCTCTCGCTCCCGGTGCTGCTCGCGCCGTATCTCGTCCTGACGGCGTACGCGATGGACTTCGCCGCGCTCGCGCTGTTCGGCCCGCTGCTGGCGGCCGGCTGGGTCCTCCTCCGGCTGGACCGCGACGTGGGCTACGAGACGATGCTCATCATCGCCGGTGCCGGCCTCGTCGTCCTCGTCGAGTTCCTCTACGTCATCGAGCGCGCCGGGCCGGAGCGGTTCAACACCGTCTTCAAGACCTACGCGCAGGTGTGGGCGCTCTGGGCGCCCGCGATGGGTGTCGTCCTGACGCGGCTGGCCTTCGCCGGGCGCTGGTCGTTCGACGCGCCGAACGCCGACACCTGGCGCACACTCGGCCGCGGACTCGCCGCAGGGCTCGTCTTCCTCAGCGCCCTGTACGCCGGCTTCGCCGTCCCCGCCCACTTCAACGCGGGCGGCCCGCAGTCGCTCGACGGCAAGGCCTTCGTCGCGGAGTCACACCCGGCCGAGGCCCGCGCCATCGCCTACGTCGACGGGCTGGAGGGCCAGCCGAACATCGTCACCGCGGCGCCAGCGGGCTACCGGTGGAACCCCCAGGCCGGGAAGGGCGCCGCCGCTCCTGCCTCGCTGACCGGGGTCCCGACCGTTGCGGGCTGGTTCCACGAGGTCGGCTATCGCGGGCAGGAGCCGTACCAGAACCGCGTGGACGATGTCGAGACCATCTACACCGGGTCGACACAACAGCAGGTCGAACTGCTGGACGCCTACAACGTCGAGTACATCTACTACGGCCCCGCCGAGCGCAACCGCTACACCGGCTCCACGCTGGGCGTCCTCCGGAGGCACGAGGCCATCTCCGTGGTCCACCGGTCCGGCGGCAGCAACGGGGTCGCGATTCTCGAGGTCGACCAGTCGAAGCTGTAGGGCGAGTGCTCCGGGGCATCCGACTTCTGGTTCTTCGACGTTGCTAACGAATATCCCACGTGAGTGCGACATGGACGGACGAGACACCTCCGAAGCCCTCGCGCGCTCAGGGCCCCGCGGCTCGCTGCGCTCCTCGCTCCCTTCGGTTGCTGCGGTGCTTGCGTCGCCGGGGGGCCACTGAGCGCGCTCGCCCTTCGAATCCGCCAGGAACGTAGACTGTGGCACGGGCGCTGTGGCCCTGCCCTTCCCCGGGTCGCGCGGCCTC
>Ga0207757_100472_pt1 | contig 26158 bp, 25 predicted proteins | sample A23P3SouthBayCA_2_FD_187752 | JGI IMG/M metagenome (GOLD analysis project Ga0207757, IMG submission 187752) | Aerobic enrichment media microbial communities from Eden Landing Ponds, California, USA - A23 P3 (2) (SPAdes) | ecosystem: Environmental > Aquatic > Marine > Unclassified | place...
CCAGTTCTCAAATACGTTTAGCCACGTCGAACCAAGTACCGCTGAAAATTGGTTACAAGCGTTCGCCTTCGCATGGAATCAGCTTATCTGAACACTACCCCGACGGGCGCCGGCACAAGAGTCGTATCGATCGCTCCCGAACGTCCGCTATGTCCCACGTCGTCACCTGTTTTCTTCGCCATCGAACGAGGATTCTGCTCGGTCGCCGAAGCGACGCAGTCGGCACCTACACCGGCCGCTGGGCGGGCGTTTCGGGCTACGTCGAGGGCGATCCCGTCGACGCCGAACGGGACGCCCGGCGCGAGATTCGGGAGGAAACCGGGCGGAGGGACGCGACGCTCGTTCGCGCCGGCGATCCCGTGGCGGTCGTGGATGGAGAGCGAACGTGGACGGTCCATCCATTCCTGTTCGAGGTACCGGACCGCGAGATCGCGCCGAACGAGGAAATCGCAGCCCACGAGTGGGTGTCGCCGCCGGCGATGCTGGACCGGCCGACCGTGCCCGACCTGTGGGACGCCTACGCCGCCGTCGCCCCGACCGTCGAGACGGTGGCGAACAACGGGACGCACGGCTCCGCGTGGATTTCGGTGCGCGCGCTGGAGGTTCTGCGGGATCGGGCCGCGGTGGCGGAGACGGCCGACGCCGTCGCGGCCGTCGCCCGTGACCTTCGGGACGCCCGGCCGAGCATGGCCGCGGTGGCCAACCGCGTCAACCGCGTGATGGCGACGGGCGAGCGGGCACCGGCGGCGATACAGGGTCGGGCGAGCGATCCCGCCGAGGCGGCGCTCGACGCCGACGCGTCGGCGGCGGTGCGAGCAGCCAAGCGGTGTGGCGACACGGTCGTCACGCTCTCGCGATCGGGGACCGTCCTGGCCGCACTCCGCGAGGCGGAGCCGGCGGTCCTGATCGGCGAATCACGCCCCGCCTGCGAGGGGACGGACGTGGCCGCGACGCTGGCCGACGACGGGATCGACGTGACGCTGACGGCGGATGTGGCGCTGGCGAGCGAACTCGCCGCTCGCGACGTGGACTGCGTCCTCGTCGGCGCCGACGCCGTCCTCGCGGACGGGAGCGTCGCCAACAAGGTCGGGACCCGGAGCCTCGCGCTCTCGGCCGCCCGCGAGAGCGTGCCGGTGTACGTCGTCGCCGCCGCGGCCAAGATTCGGCCGGACGAGACGTTTCACGGCGAGACGGGCGACGCCGCCGAAATCTACGACGGCGAGGCGCCCGTCACCGTCGCGAACCCCGTCTTCGATCGGACGCCCCCCGACCTGGTGAGCGGCGTGATCACGGAGCGAGGGATCCTCGACGCCGACGGGGTTCGGGACGTGGCGGCGGAACACCGAACGAATGCGGAGTGGAACGGAACGGGGGAGAGCTGAACCATCAGCGAGGGGGCAGGCGCCCGGCGCGCCCAGCGCCGGCACGTGACAGGTCGAGCGCCGCGGGGACGACGACCGCACGGAGACGCGGGATTCTTGACGCCGCGCGTCCAACGGCCACCGGTGGCCGTGACGAAGGTTACCCCCTCCGAGCCCCTTGTGACGAGGGTTTTTCCCGAGCCACCGTTCCGCCCGGCGTGATCGCCGACTACGCAGACAGGCTTTTGAGCCACGGCTCTGAATCCGCCGTCATGCCACGGATTTCGACACTCGGCGTCCACGAATCGGTAGGGGACGTGTTCCCGTCGACCGTCTTCCGTGACGCCCTCGACGACGCCGGCCCGTCGGTCAGCGTCGTCGTCGCGGACGACGGCCTCTCGGCGTGTGACGCGCTGGTCACCCTCGAGTACGAGGATCGCTTTCTCGACGCCGGTCTCGACTGGATTCACTCGATCCAGGCGGGCGTCGACCGCTTCCCCTTCGACGCCCTGCGGGAGCGTAGCATCGCCCTCACCAACAGCACGGGCATCCACGGCGACGTAGTCGGCGAGACGGCGGTCGGCCTCATGCTCTCCTTTGCCCGCCGCCTGCACGCCCACCGGTCGAATCAGGAGCGTGACGAGTGGGTCAAGCCCGCGTGGGACGACGCCTTTCCCCTCCGCCGGGAGTCTGCCTGCGTGGTCGGCCTCGGCACGCTGGGCCGCGGTATCGCCACCCGCGCGTCGGCGCTCGGGATGGACGTGACCGGCGTCAAGCGCACTCCGACGCCGGTCGACGGCGTCGACGCGGTGTCCCCGCCCGAACAGTTGCACGACGCCATCGCGGACGTCCGGTTCGTCGTCCTCGCGGTGCCGCTGACCGACGACACCGAGGCGATGGTCTCCACCCCGGAGTTCGGCGCCATGCGCGAGGACGCGTACCTGATCAACGTCGCTCGAGGACCCGTCGTCGACCAGTCGGCCCTCGTCGACGCCCTCGACGCGGACGCCATCACCGGCGCCGGTCTCGACGTGTTCGAGACGGAACCGCTCCCTGCGGCGTCGTCGCTCTGGGACCGTGAGGAGGTGATCGTCACCCCCCACGCTGCCGGCTTCAACGACGAGTACTACGAGCGGGTGGCGACCATCGTCCGCGAGAACCTACGGCGACGGCGGGCGGGGGAGTCGCTGACGAACCGAGTGGTGTGACCTCCGGTCACCGTCGAGGCGGGTTGCGTGTCGTGGCAACGGACACCCTCGCCGACGGCGCGGGGAAAGGTATATTCTTCTGACACGACCACTCATCAGTATGGCCATTAGTTCGTACATCCGGCGACTCTCGGGGATCTATCGACGGCGGCGAATCCGCCGAGGAGTCAAGATACTGGCAGCCGCCGCCGTCATCACGCTCCTGTTGCTACTCGAAATCGTCTCCGCGTTCACGCCGGTCGGAGTCACCACGCTCGTTCTCGTCGCCCTGGCGACGGTGTCCATCGAACTGATCGAGTCGAAGGTGTACGACATCGAGGAGAAAATCGCGTCCGAACGGGAGTATCAGTTGTACGAAACACCGCGGCAGGCGTACAAGGCACTGACCACGTACGTCGACTCGACGGTCGAGGGCGAAAAGAACATCTATCTGATCAACTACCTCGGCCGCGGAGACATCACACGGGAACTGATCACTACTGCCGTCGAGGAAGAGTACGACATCTATCTGTTGCTCAAGTATCCGTCGACGCTCGACGACTCCACTGGCATCACCGACGACGAAATCAACGAACAGGTGTTCAGGTTCGTCGTCCAGACGCTCCCACCGGCGTTTTTCAGCGAACACGAGAATCTGACGATCCGGTTCTACCCCTTTCCGGCGTCGGTGAACGGCGTCAAGGTCGCTGACGAAGGGGTCGGTGTCGGCTGGTACGTTATCCCGTCCGAGGACGGTCAACCGCGAACCCAGGGACGCGAGAAACTCAGTCCGATGCTGGTGGCGACGGCGCAGTCCCGCGAGTACGACCTCCTCGACCAGTGGTTCAGAGAAGTCTTCACCGACTTCTGGGAGAGCAGTTTCACGCTTGCGGAACTGTACGAGCGGGCTGATTCGGACCAACTCTGCACCTGGGTCGGGAACCACCCGGATCGTCGAGAGTCGCTGATCGCGGAGATGAGCGAGGACCATCCGGAAGACCAAGCTGACCTCTTCGGTTACTGAGGTTGGGATCGGTGGGCGATCAGAGGAACTTCAGCAGGTCGTCACGCTTCTGTTCGTGGAAGTGCGTCGCCAGCGCGTCCGTGAGGGTGTCGATGTCGCCCCGCTTGGCACAGATGGGCGCGACCGTGTCCTGCCACTGTTGCCACGGCGGGAGAACCCCGAGTCGGTCACAGAGGTCGTCCAGCCGTTCGTCTCGGTCGTCCACCTTGTCCATCTTGTTGACGGCGACGACGGTCGGAATCTCCAGTTCCCGCAGGAAATGAAACAGCTCCACGTCGTGGGGAATCTCGTCCTCACCGCTGTGGCGGTCGATGATGTCGACGACGCTCTTGCCGTCGACGACGAGGACGCCCGCGAGGATGTCGTCGACGTTGGCCTCGACGTACCGCACTACGTCGGTCTTGATCTGCTCACGTTGCTCCTCGGGGACGCCGGACATGAACCCGAAGCCGGGGAGGTCGGTGAACATGAAGGACTCCGAGGCCCAGTCGAAGTGGTTGGGCTGGCGGGTCACGCCCGGCTTGCGGCCCGTCGAGACCGAGTGTCCGGTCAACTCCCGCATCAGCGTCGACTTGCCCACGTTCGACCGACCGACGAGGACGACCTCGTCGCGGTCCGGGCGATCCTCGAACATAGGGAGTGTAGTCGGTTACGTCGTTTAAAGTCGGCGTGTCGGGACCGAGGTATATGTGCCGTCGGCCGCCACGTGACCTATGGACAAACAGGCGCTCCGAGAGCGGGTGTGGGACGACCTGGAGGAGAGCGGCGAGGCACGCTTTCCCTTCCCGCCCCACGGCCGCATCCCGAACTTCGCGGGGGCGAGCGAGGCGGCCGACCGGCTCACAGCAACGGCGGAGTGGCAGGCCGCGGAAACGGTGAAGACGAACCCCGACGCGCCCCAACTCCCGGTCCGTCGAGCGGCGCTCCGGGCGGGCAAGACGGTGTACGTGGCCGTCCCCCGCCTCCGCGACGAGGACCCGTTTCGACGGCTCGACCCCGACGCCATCGACGACGTCGACGCCGCGACGACGGTCAGCGGCATCGACGAGTACGGCGACCCGGTCGGCCCCGGGGCGATGGAGCGAATCGACCTGATCGTCAGCGGAAGCGTCGCCGTGAACGAGACCGGCGCTCGCGTCGGCAAGGGTGAGGGATACAGCGATCTGGAGTTTGCGGTCCTGCGGGGATTCGACCTCGTGGACGACGGAACGACGACGGCGACGACCGTCCACGAGCGACAGGTCGTGAACGACGTGCCGTCGCCCGCGGCTCACGACGTGCCGATGGATCTGGTCGTGACGCCGGCACGGGTGGTTCGCACGGATGCGGGCGCGAAACCATCGGGAATCGCGTGGGACGAACTCGACGACGAACGGATCGACGAGATGCCCGTGTTGCGCCGGCTCCGCCCGCGGAGGAACGCCGACGACGCCGAAAACATATGATATATTACTGTTTGTCGTGGTCGTGTCCGATACCAAGGACGACCGAATAGACAGACCTTTGCCGCGGTAGGAACCGCTCCCACGACGTGTCCCTGACTGACCGACTCTCTCGTGTAAGCCGATTGGCAAGCAAATACTTCGTCGTCTGGGTGCTCCTCGCGTCGAGTGCCGCGCTGGCGAACCCCGATCCGTTCGTTCCCGTCCTGAACTACGTCACGCCGCTTCTTGGACTCATCATGCTGGGGATGGGGCTGACGCTCCAGCCGGCCGACTTCAAGCGCCTGATCGAACGCCCGGTCGACGTGGGAATCGGGGCCGTGACCCAGTGGCTGGTGATGCCCCTCGCGGCGTACGGACTGTATCTCCTCCTCGATCTGCCGGACGCCATCGGCGTCGGCCTCGTCCTCGTCGGGGCGGCGCCTGGCGGCACGGCGTCGAACGTGATGACCTACCTCGGCCGGGGCGACGTGGCGCTGTCGGTGGCGATCACGACGCTGACGACGCTGGCCGCCCCCATCGTGATGCCCGCGTGGACGCTGTTCATCCTCGGCGAGGGGATCGACGTGACCTTCGCCCAAATGTTCACCAGTATCGTCCAGATCGTGATCGTCCCGGTCGTCCTCGGGTTCGCGATCCGGTACCTGCTCGACCGGAAGGCGCCCCGGGCGGCCGAGGTCGGCGTCGACGTGTTCCCGGTCGTCAGCGTCGTCGCCATCGTCGCCATCGTCGCCGGCGTCGTCGGCGCGAACGTGGAAAACATCCTCACCGCCGGGATCTTCGTGCTCCTCGCGGTCGTCGTCCACAACGCCGTGGGACTGGGTGCGGGGTTCGGCGTCGGGCGGGCCGCCGGCATGTCCGAAGACCGTGTCCGAACGTGTACGTTCGAGGTCGGCCTCCAGAACAGTGGGCTGGCCGTCGCCCTCGCCACGTCGCTGTTTTCGCCGGCGGCGGCGCTGATCCCCGCGCTGTTCAGCGTCTGGCACAACGTCACCGGTCCGGCGCTCGCGAGTTACTTCACGTGGCGTGACGGAGCGTCGCCGGAGACGGAAGACGCCGTCACGGCCGACTGATATCGGGGGGCTGGACGCAGGCTATTTGCCCGCACGGGTAGATATGCGCCCGTGCGACTGGTTCAGGTCATGGTCCCCGCGGGGAAGCGCGAGTCGATCCTGCGGACCCTCGACGACGAGGGCATCGACTACGTCGTCACCGAGGAGGCCAGCAGCCGCGAGTACACGGCGACGGTGACCTTTCCCCTCCCGCAGGCGGCGGTCGAGCCGGTGTTGGAGAAACTGTACGAGGCCGGCCTCGACCGCGACGCGTACACGGTCATCCTCGACGCCGAGACGGTGATCTCGCGGCGGTTCGACGAACTCGTCGAGCGCTACGAGGAGAGCGAGGAGAACGACGACCGGATCGCCCGCGAGGAACTCGCGGCGCGGGCGCGGTCGCTGGCCCCGAGTTGGCGGACGTTCGTCGTGATGACGGTCGTGAGTTCCGTCGTCGCCACCGCCGGCCTCCTGCTCGACTCCGCGGCAGTCGTGGTGGGGTCGATGGTCATCGCGCCGCTGATCGGCCCCGCGATGGCCACGAGCACGGGATCGGTCGTCGACGATCGCGAACTCCTGCTCCGAGGGGTGAAACTGCAGGTCGCCGGCGGGGTGTTGGCCGTCATCGCCGCGGCCGCGTTCGCGACGCTCCTGCGGACCGCACACATCGTGCCGTTGGAGGCGTCGGACGTGTTCGCCATCGACGAGGTGCGCGAACGCCTCGTCCCCGACGTGCTCTCGTTGGTGATCGCGCTCGGGGCGGGCGTCGCCGGCGCGCTCAGCCTCTCGACCGGCGTCTCGACGGCGCTCGTGGGCGTCATGATCGCCGCGGCGCTCGTTCCGCCGACCGCCGTCGTCGGCATTGGCCTCGCGTGGGGGTCGCCCCGCACCGTCTCCGGCGCGCTCGTGCTCGTGTTCGTCAACTTCCTCTCGGTCAACTTCGCGGCGCTGGCCGTGCTGTGGGCGACGGGCTACCGCCCGAAGAGCTGGTTCCGGCGCGAGGAAGCGCGCACGGCGACGCTGAAACGCATCGCCAGCCTCGGGATCGCACTGCTCGTCCTCTCCTCGCTGCTGGCGGGCGTCACCTACGGCACCTACCGAACCGCGGTGTTCGAGGAGGACACGCGCGCCGCCGTCGACGACCTCCTCGCCAACTACGACGGACTGGAACGACTCTCGGTCACCGTCGGCTACGAGGAGACGTTCCCCTTCTCCCGGCCGGAGCGGGTGACGGTCACCGTCGGCCACCCGCCCGGCCGCGAGACGCCGGAACTCGCCGACGCGCTCGCCGAACGGCTCGAACGACTCGACGACGCGCCGTTCCGGGCCGACCGGTCCCTCACCGTCGAAGTCCGGTACGTCGTCGTCGACGTGGGAACGAGCACCGAGTCGACCACGGCACCGGGCACGCTCGCGTCGGGCGTGACGCCCGTGACGATGACGAGCGCAACACCTGTCACCGCCCGACGTACCGACTAGTTCATATCGCTCGTCGTCCTCTCTCCTCCATGAAACGTGTGCGTACCCTGACACTCGTTGTCGCAGTCCTCCTCGCCGGCTGTACCGGTCCGCTCCAGACCGCCGCGAGCGACGATGACGGCGCGAGCGGTTCGACTATCTCGGTGTCGGCGTCCGGATCGGCGACGGCCGACGCCGACCGAGCGGTCGTACGTCTCTCGGTCGAGGCGACGGCCGACAGCGCGGACGACGCCCGGGCGCAGGTGGCCAGTGGCGTCGAGAGTGTTCGGACGACGCTCGCGGACGCCGGCATCCCCGACGCGAACGTGACGACGGCGGCGTTCGGCCTCTCGCCCGTCTACGACCGGTCGGAGACGAATCGTGACGTCACCGGCTATCGGGCGATGCACGCCCTGACCGTCGAGACGACGCCCGCTCGCGCGGGCGAAGTGATCGACCTCGCGGTCGGCGCGGGGGCGACGAGCGTCGACGGCGTCCAGTTCACGCTGAGCGACGAGCGTCGGTCCGATCTCCGGGCGACGGCGCTCGAACGGGCGATGAACGCGGCCCGCACCGACGCGGACGGCCTCGCGGCCGCGTCGGACCTGGCGGTGACCGGCGTCCAGCAGATCACCACGGGGGCCGACTTCACGCCCTATCCCGCCGCCCGGTTCGAGGACACGGCCGGTGGGACGACCCTCCAACCCGCGCCCGTCTCGGTGACGGTCACCGTCAGCGTGACGTACACAGCCGCCGATAGTAACAGTTGAAAGTCGTCGTACAGCCGATCGCAGGACAGCGTGCGATCGGCTGTGTGAACAGTTTCAATCGCTACTATTGCGCGAGGGCAGGTCGGGCTCCCAGTCGACCGTCTCGACCGCCAGATCCAGCACCGCATCGACGTTCTCCCCCTCGCTGACGCTCATGTAGGCATCGGCGTCGACATCACGCGAGCGATCGCTCTTGTTACAGATCGTGAGGACGGGCGCGTCGAATCGCTCGACGACCGCGTCCCGCAGCGCGAGTTGGGCGTCGAGCGGGTAGCCACACGACTCGCTGGCGTCGACGACGAACAATACGGCGTCCGCGAGATGTGCGAGAGCACTCACTGCCTGACTCTCGATGTCGTTGCGCTCTTCCTCCGGCCGGTCCAGCAGCCCCGGGGTGTCGATGATCTGGTAGCGGAGGTGGTCGCGCTCGAAGTGACCGATCTGGATGCCGCGAGTCGTAAACGGGTACCGCGCGATTTCGTTGTCGGCGCGGGTGACGTCGTTGACGAACGACGACTTGCCGACGTTGGGGTAGCCCGCGACGACGATCGTGGGTTCGTCCGGTCGGATGTCGGGCAGGTCACGGAGAGCGTCGCGTGCCGCACCCACCCGGAGCAGGTCGTCGGCCACCTCCTCGACCACGTCGGCCATCCGCGCGAACGCCTGTTTGCGGTGTTTTCGGGCGGTCTCGGCGTCGGTCTTCCGGAGTTTCGCGTTGTACTCCCGCTGAATCTCCTCGACCTGCCGGCTCGCCCACGTCACCTCCGAGAGGCTGGCACGGAGGGCGTCGACCCCCGTCTGTTCGATGCCGTCCTCGGCGATTCTGGTTCCCATCTCCCGCCGCAACACCGCGTCCGCGAGTTCGCGATAGAAGGGGTCGACGACGCCGAAGTCCGGCCACTCCGTCACCACGTTCTCCAGATTGTCCGAGAGGATGTTCCCCGCCGTCTGCAGCATGGACTGCTGGCCCTCGACTCCCGACTTGGCGCGACCCGTGCGGGCGGCCCGCGAGAACGCCTTGTCGACGAGTTCCTCCGACCGGGGCGTGGTCGGCAGGCCTTCGAAAATCATTGTCGACGCTTCGACACGGGCGAATAAAAGGTCGTCCGTTCGCGACCGTGAGCGCGAGCGTGGCCACCGCGGCGACGAACGGGCTACCGGGTCGACGGCGTGGCGGCGATCCCGCCGCAGTCGGAGCGATCAAGATGGGCACGCCAGCCGACGACGCCGGCGACGACGAGGAGCGCACCGCCGCCGACGAGTAGGACCGGTTCGGCACCGAGGACGAATTCGGTCCGGCCGCCGTACGCCGATACCTCGACGTAGAGGCCCGGATCGACGGCGTAGTGCAGGACGGCCCGGAGCGCGTAGAACAGGACGACCCCACCCGTCGCCACGGGGACGACGGCGAGGCGTCGCCAGCGGAGGGCTGCAATCGCCCCGCCGACACCGACGAGGCCGAGACGGGAGAGCAGGCGCTCCTCGTGGTTGAGGTCGCCGCCCCACCCGGTCGTGATAGTGCCTTCGTATCCCGGCGCGACGTGGACGAGGCCCTGACGAACGCCGATCACGATGGCCGCGAGGCCGACGATCGCGACCGCGACGGGGACCAGTCGTCGAGTTCGCATACGCCCGCGTTCGGGACGATCGCGTATCAAGACTGTGGCGGGACTATCGGTCCAGATACTCCGCCTGGATGGCCACCACGTCGGCCGAATCCTCGCAGTCGGCGTACCGCCGCAGGGGTTCGTCGTTGAGTTCGAGAAACGTCTCGCCCCAGGTGAACTTCGAGAGCACCTGCTCGGCGTGTGGCCGGTCGCCGAGGATGACGAGGGCCGCGGCCAGCGCCTCGACGGTGGTCAACTGCATCGGCCGGCCGAAGTTGACGGGGTTGGCAGCGACGAGGTAGGGGAGCGCGCGGTGCTCGCCGGGGAGGGAGAACCGCGCCTCGCCCGCCGACTCCCACGAACAGTCGAGGGCGACGAGCGTCTCGGTCGCGTCCGCCGGCGAAAGCGCCTGCTCCGCGTGGGGGTTGAGCACGACCCCGTACGGCGTTGCTCGATCCGAGCGGTGGAGTTCGACGAGGTCGAACCGGGCGAGTTTGCGGGCCGTACACTTCTCGGGGTCGTCGTCGCCCGCGTAGCGCACGTGGAGGTCCACAGCGAAGGCAGGCGGTCGTCGAATATAGGGGTTCGGCTACGCTGGGCCGAGAAATCGGTGCGTGTCGCGGTCGACGAGGAACTCGTCGGCCCGTCGCCCGCCGTCGAGACGGAACTCGTCGAAATCGAGTTCGCGGACCGAACGGTTCATCCGGCCGCCGACGAAGGGCCGGTATGGACCGTCGCGATGCAGCGATGGCGTACTACGACGCCATCGACGACGGCGACTACGACCGCTTGCGTGACCTCCTCGTGTCCGGATTCGTCCAGCACCGTCCCGACCGGACCCTGGACGGCCGGGAACGGTTCGTCCGGTTCATGCGCGAGGAGCGACCCCGGACCGACACCGAACACGTCCTGACAGCGGTGGGCGTCGGAGACGAGGACGGCGCTCCCGGCGTGTCGGCTATCTTCGTCGAGGGACGGCTACGAGCGGCCGACGGCACCGACCTGTTCGGCTTCGTCGACGTGCACCGCGTCGGCGACGCGGGGATCGAATCGCTGACGACGTACACCGCCTAGCCGAGCGTCGGCGGCGAGTCGCTCCCGTCCGCGGCCGAGAGTTCGACCTCGATCTCCAATTCCGCGTCGGCTCCGCTGACGTGTTCGATCTCCAGTTCGACGGCGTCGTCGTACGCGAACTCGAGATCCCAGCCGTCGCCCGAGAGCGTCACGTCGTCGCCCGCCTGCAGGCGTTCGCCGAGTTCGATCAGGAACTCACCGGCTTCGGCAGCGCTCAGTTCGTACTCCGCCTGGGTGTAGTCGTCGGTGCCGGTCACGCTGGTTCCGCTCGAAGGTAGATCCGTCATGGTGTATTCATATTCGTCCGATGATGACATAAGGGCACCCCCGTTTCGAACAACTGGCAGTAGTATCGACCGCTCGCCCGTCACGACCCGGGGTGGACCCGACGCTCACGACACTCACCGGCGTTTACTCGCGCTTGCCTGCCCCGACGGCGCTCTCGCCGACCTTCTCGTGCCCTTCGATGACTTCTTTGCCACCCATGTACGGCCGGAGCGCCTCGGGGATGGTGACGGTGCCGTCCTCGTTCTGGTAGTACTCGAGGATGGCGACCATCACGCGCCCGATGGCCGTCCCCGAGGCGTTGAGCGTGTGGAGGTACTCCGCGGACTCGTGGCGCTCGGGACGGTAACGAAGACCCGCGCGTCGGGACTGGAAATCCTCGAAGTTCGAGGCGCTGGAGACTTCGAGCCACCGCCCACCCCGTTCGGGGCCGTCGTCGGCGTCGGTGCCGGGCGCCCACACCTCGATATCGTACGTCTTCGCGGACGCGAAGGTGAGGTCACCGGTACAGAGCGAGAGGATACGGTAGGGAAGATCCAAGCGGCGGAGCACCGCCTCGGCCTCGTCGACCAGTCCTTCGAGACGGTCGTCGCTCTCCTCGGGTTCGACGAAGTTGACGAGTTCGACCTTGTTGAACTGGTGGACGCGGACGATACCCCGCGTCTCAGTGCCGTGTTCGCCCGCCTCGCGCCGGAAGTTCGGCGTGTACGCCTGGTGTTTGAGCGGCAGGTCCTCCCGGAGGAGGATGTCGTCGGCGTACATGTTGGTAACGGGGACCTCGGCCGTGGGACAGAGCCACAGGTCGTCGTCGTCGTAGCCCTCGGTCTCCGCCCCGCCGATGCGGTAGGCGTCCTCGGCGAACTTGGGCAGTTGTCCCGTCCCCTCCATCGACGTGGACGTGACGGGGATGGGCGGGAAGAGGTCGACATAGCCCTGTTCACGGTGGATGTCCATCATGAACTGGATGAGCGCGTGTTCGAGGCGGGCGCCGTCACCTTTCAAGAAGTAGAAGCCGGCGCCCGTCGTCTTGGCGCCGCGGTCCTCGTCGATCACGTCGAGGTCCTCGCCGAGGTCGTAGTGGGGCGTCACCGCGGCGGGCAGGTCGCGCAGGTCGTCGAAGCCGTGGCGGCGCTTCTCGACGTTGTCGCTCTCGTCCGCGCCGACGGGCACGTCGTCGTGGGGGACGTTCGGAATCTCCATCAGCCCCGCTTCGAGTTCGGCCTCCAGTTCGTCCGCGCGGGACTCGATCTCGTCCAGACGATCCTTGAGTTCCTGCGATCGCTCGATGGCCTCGTCGGCCTCCTCGTCCTTTCCCTCGGCTTTGAGGCGGCCGATCCGGTCGCTCACTTCGTTGCGCTCGTGGCGGAGGTCGTCACCCTCGCTTTTGAGCGAGCGCCACTCGTCGTCGATCTCCAGGAGGCGGTCGAGGTCGACGTCGTCGGCCATCCCCCGGTCTTCGAGATTCCGCCGCACCACGTCCGGGTTCTCCCGGAGGTACTGCCTGCTGAGCATTTGTGCGTCCTTCTCGGGGGCGAGACAAAACCGTGTCGGGACAGGGACCGAACGCTTTTTACCGCCGCCGTCGGCGTTGAACCATGGCTATCGGCGAGCTCACTGCGGTCGGCGGCACCGATCTCTACTACGTGGACGTGGGCGCGTACGACGTACCCGGCTACGGCGCAGTGTACATCCTCGACGCGGAGCGACCCGCAGTCGTCGACACCGGTCTGGGAACCAACGTCGACATCATTCTCGACGCCCTCGACGAGGTGGGCGTCGACTCGCTGGCCGCGATCCTGACGACGCACATTCACCTCGACCACGCGGGCGGGGCGGGCTATCTAGCCGAGGAGTTCCCCGACGCGACGGTGTACACCCACGAGATCGGCGTTCGACATCTGGTCGACCCCTCGCGGCTGGTGGCGGGGACGAAAGCCGCCGTCGACTCGCAGTGGCAGTACTACGTCGAGCCGAAACCGATCCCCGAAGCACGGATCGAGCCGCTCGAAGACGGCGACGAAATCGACCTCGGCGACCACACCATCGACGTGATCCACGCGGCGGGACACGCCCCCCACCAGGTCGTGTTTCACGACCGCACCGACGACGTGCTCTTCTCGGGCGACGCGGGTGGCATCCGCCCCGGAAAGACGGGACAACTCTTACCCACCTCGCCGCCCGTCAACTTTGACCTGGAAGGGTGTCTCGCGGACGCCGAAACCATCGCCGAGCGCGACCCCGAGTACCTCTGTTTCGGCCACTTCGGCCACGAACCCTTCAGTCCCGACCTGATGAACGAGTACGAGGAGATACTTACGAGGTGGGTGGCACAGGTGCGCGAGAAGCGGGCGGAACTCGGCGATGACGAGGCGGTGATCGAACACTTCGCGGAGACGGCGGAGCCAGTCGACCCGTGGGGCAAGCGCAAGAACCGCGACGAAAATCGACTCAACGTCAAGGGCGTGCTCGGCTACCTCGACGAGCAGGACTGATCGTTCGTCGATTTATACCCGAACGTGCGGGAATACTGTGTTATTCCTAACCCCAGATCCGGGGCCGAAACGGCTGGTTTTATCGGCATTGCCATTCTTCGTCGGGTACGTATGGAGGTGTTCTGATGGCCGCCGGCGGTGGAAATCTGATCACGCTCGTTGCTGCGCTGATCGGGGTCGGCGTCGTCGCACAGATCCTCTCGGATCGCTTCCGCGTTCCGAGTGTCGTCTTCCTGCTCGCGTCGGGCGTCATCCTCGGTCCCGAAGTGCTGGGTGTCGTCGGTCCCGACACCTTCGGGAACGCGCTGTCGGCCATCGTCGGGCTCTCGGTCGCCATCATCGTCTTCGAAGGGGCGTTTCACCTGCGAATCGACCGTCTGCGCGAGGCGCCGACCGCGACGTTCAAACTGGTCACCGTCGGAGCGGTCATCGCCTTCGTGGGTACCACGGCCGTCGTCCACTACGCCCTCGACGTCGGCTGGCTCGTCTCGTCCCTGATCGGCGCCCTCCTCGTCGCCACCGGCCCGACCGTCATCGCGCCCATCCTCGAAGTGGTGCCGGTTCGGAATCGCGTCGGCACCGCCCTCGAAACGGAGGGGATCGTCAACGACGTGACGGCCGCGATTCTCGCGGTCGTCATCTTCGAGGCGATCATCGAGGACGTGCGTGCCCCGGGCGAACTGTTCGCGCTGTTCACCCAGCGGCTCGGGACCGGCATCGTCGTTGGCCTCGCCGTCGCGGGCATCGTCTTCTACGCGCTCAAGTACGTCGACCTCTCGCCGGGCAACGCCCCGCAGAACGCCCGCCTGCTCGTCCTCGGTGGGGCGCTCGTCGCCTACGGCGCCGCCGATGCAGTCGCCACCGAGGCGGGCATCGCCGCCGTCGCCACCGCGGGCATCGTGCTGGGCAACGTGGACGTGCCCTACGAGGAGGAGATCACGGACTTCAAGGGCGACGTGACCCTCATCGTTCTCTCGTTCGTCTTCATCGCTCTCGCCGCCTTACTCCAGTTCGAGTACCTGCTCGGACTGGGACTCGGGGGCCTGATCGTCGCCGCCGTCGTTGCCCTCGTCATCCGGCCACTGCTCGTGTTCGTTAGCACACAGGGCGATCGGTTCACCCGCCAGGAACGGCTGTTCATGAGCTTCGTCGGCCCGCGAGGAATCATCCCCGCCTCCGTCGCGACGCTTTTCGCCGTCGAGTTCCGGGCGGAGGGGATGCCGACGGAGGCGAACGTCCTCGTGGGAACCGTCTTCCTCGTCATCTTCCTGACGGTCGCGTTCGAAGCCGGACTGGCCAGACAGATCGCCGAATTCCTCGACGTGATACCCATGCGTATAATCATCATCGGCTCCGGGAACGTGGGTCGGACCCTCGCCCGGCGCCTCGAAGACCGCGGAGAGAACGTCGTCCTGATCGAACAGGACGTGAACACCGTAGAGAAAGCCCGTAACGCGGGCCTCACCGTCCACCACGGCGACGGCACCGATACGGAGGTGCTCCGGTCGGCGGGCGCAGAGAACGCCAAAATCGTCGCCACGACGACCGGCGACGACGACGTGAACCTGCTGGTCGCCCAACTGGCCGAGTCGAAGTTCTCGCCCGACACGATCCTCGCCCGCGTGAACAACCCCGACAACGTCGACGCGTTCGAGGACCTCGGCGTGCGGGCCATCTCCGCCGTCGACGCGACGGCGATGGCCTTCGACGACTACATCGAGCGGCCGTCGCTCGTCAACTGGATGAGCGAGATCGGACACGAGGGCGAGGTACAGGAGATCGAAGTCACCTCCGAGGAACTCGTCGGCAAGAGCGTCTCCGAGATCGGTCCCAAACTCCCGCCACGGTGCCTGATCGCGCTGGTGTCTCGCAACGGCGAAACCATCGTTCCGGACGGAAGCTGTACGCTCGAACACGGCGACCGCATCACCTTCATCGGCGACACCGAGTCGGTCATGGAGGCGCTGTCGTTCGCCCATCCCGAGGAGTGAGCGAGAACCGCGCGTGGTTCGAGGGCTCGGTTCGCTGTAGAGGGCGGTGGCGTCCCGGAATCCGACGGTCTTAAACGGTTGCCACGAGAATAGCGGAGGGATGAGTGACCCGGCTCTCGAAGTCGTCGAGTTCCTGCTGACGGCCCACGTCTACACGGACGACCGGAGCCTCGACGAGAACGATCTACCGCCACGCTACCGGCGCGTGTTCTGGGCGGACGAGGACGAGGGTGACGACGAGGATGACGATTCGGTCGGCGGTGGGATCGAACGTCCCCTCGTCGTGACCGAGCGAACCGCCCGACAGGCGACTGGCGTCGAGCACCCCTGGGAGGCGGTGTCCGACCTGCTCTTCACCGAGAAAGAGAACTTCTCCGGCCGCATCTCCCTCACGCAGCCCGATATGGCGATCGACTGGGTGGTCGAACGGGTCGACCGCGAGCGACTCGCAACCAACCCGACGCTCGCGTCGGTCGTCGCCGACCGCGACGACGTGGACGTGACACTCGCCGAGGCGCGCGAACAGACCCGGCCGATCCACGCTGACCGCGTGTGGATCGACAGCCTGCTCGACGCCTACTTCGACGAGGACGACGACGCCGAGATGCTCGATCTCGTCCAGGTGCGCGCCCCCGAGGAGATCGAGATGACGCTCGACGACCTCGTTCTCACCAAGGACCAGGAGGGAGAGATCCAGAAGATCGTGAAGGCGATCGAACACCGCGAGTATCTCGCCGAGATCGGCCTGCGCGAGATCGGCAAACTGCTCTTCGTCGGCCCGCCGGGCACGGGCAAAACCACCGCGTCCCGCGCGCTCGCCCACGAACTCGGCCAGCCGTTCGTCGAGGTGAAACTGTCGATGATCACCAGCCAATACCTCGGCGAGACGGCCAAAAACGTCGAGAAGACGTTCGAAGTCGCCAAGCGACTCTCGCCGTGTATCCTCTTTATCGACGAGTTCGACTCCGTCGCCAAAACCCGCCGCTCGGACGAACACGCGGCGCTCAAGCGGGCGGTCAACACCCTCCTCAAGAGCATCGACGACATCAGCCTCATTCGGGACGAGGTGCTCCTGATCGGCGCGACGAACCACCCCGACCAGTTGGACGCCGCCGCGTGGCGCCGCTTCGACGAAATCGTCAACTTCCCCAAGCCGGACGTACAGATGCGGGCGGAGATCCTCGAAGTGATCACCCGCCGCATGGATATCGCCGAGTTCGATCCCCGGTCCGTGGCCGAACGGACGGAAGGTCTCACCGGCAGCGACCTTCGGATGGTGCTCCGGGAAGCGGTGCTCGAAGCGCTCACCGAAGAGCGTACGGCGCTCACGCAGGAGGATATTCTCGACGCCGTCGAAGACTTCGAGGAGCGGGACAACCTCAAGAACATGGACATGATCGACGGCGACTCCGACGCGCTGGTGGCGGGCGACGGCGGGCACGCCGATCACGATCACGATCACGACCACTAGCCGACCGAGCTTTTTGTCGTTCGGCGCTCACTAGCCGCGCATGAGCGACGACAGTTCCGACCTGCGGACCGCAGTCGACGGCCTCCTGCACGAGGAGACGCAGGTCCACGACGGGGCGATCGATCTGACGGTGGGCGAGGTGGCCGTCGTCGACGAGGCCGGGCGCGTCGACTTCGGCGGCGGCGAGCTGGTGCCGGCACGAACGCGGCCCCACGAAACCCGCAAGCGTCGGCCGGACGACGACTACGAGTGGTGGCACCTCGACGGGGGACAGTATCTGATCGAGTACAACGAATCCCTGAGGACGGAGCGGCCGCTCCTCCTCCAGACCCGCGAGGCGGTGCTGGCACGCGGCGCCTCGCATCCGACACGAGTCGTCACGTCGCTGCCGGCGATGCCGCTCTCGGTTCCCGAGGGTGGGCTCCACCTGAAGGAGAACGCGCGGGTTTCGACGCTCCGACCCTACGCCGCCCAGTCCGGGCGATAGGCTGGTTCGGGCGCGTCGGCGTCCGGCCGCACCAGCGCCGAGACGGCGGCCGCGACGGCGACGAAGGGCAGAATCGGCAGGATGAACAGGAGGCAGAGCGCGCCGACAGCGTGGCCGATCCGCACCAACGACATACCGAGAGTTGCTCTCCGGTTCATAGGCGGTCGACGCTGACGGCACAGAGTCGATAAATCCGTTACGGAACCGGCAGTTACTGGGAGTCGCCCCGCAACTGTCCCACGGACTGCTCGATTTCGGCGACCTTCTCGGTCTGGCGTTCGGCTGCTCGGGCCACCTCGGTGACCTCCTCGGCGACCCGTTCGGAGCGGTCGCGGGCGTCGTCGACCATGGCCGCGATCTCCTCGGCACTCGCCGCCTGTTCGTCCGTCGCGGTCGACACCTCCTGAATCCCGGCAACCGCCTCCTCCACTGCCTCGACGATCTCGTCGAGTTTCTGCATCCCCGCTTCCACCTCGTCGACGCCGTCGCCGATCTGCTCCTCGGTCGCTTCGAGGCTATCGACCGTCTGGTCCGTGCGCTGTTGGACGTCGACGATCATCGACTCGATCTCGCCAGCCTGGTCCTGGGCCTGCTGGGCCAGTGACTTGATTTCGTTGGCGACGACGGCGAATCCGTCACTGTCGCGATCGGCACGGGCTGCCTCGATGTTGGCGTTCAGCGCCAGTAGGTTCGTCTGGTCCGCGATGTCGTTGATGACCTCGATCACTTCGTCGATTTCGTCGACGGTGCCGCTGAGTTCGTCGACGTCTCCCCGGACCCCCTGGCTCGACTCCCGGACGGACGACATGGCGTCGCGAGCGCCCCGACTGAGTTCGCGCCCGCCCTCGGCGTGGTCGCGGGCCTGCCGGCTCGTGTCGGCGACGGAGTCGGCCGTCGAAGCGACCTCCTCGATGGTGGCGCTGAGGTTCGACACCTCGCCCGCGACCTCCTCGGTTCGCTCGGCCTGTTCGTCGGCGATGTCCTCCATCTTGGTGGCGCTGTCGGCGACCTCCTGGGTGATCTCTCGGAGTTCGCGTGTCTGTTCGTCCACGTCGGCGACGAGGCCGTCGAGCGTCGCCCCCATCTCGTTTAGCGACTCGACGACCGTCAGGAGCTCCTCGTCGACGTACTCGTCGGCGTCGAACTCGGCTCGGGCGCCGAGGTCGCCGCGCTGGATCGCGTGCATGACGGTCGTGACCTCCTCGACGAGCGCCTCGACCCGTCGCCGACGACGCACGTCCTCGGTGCGATCCTTGACGAGTTCGACCACGCCGACGAGTTCGCCGGCCTCGTACAGCGGCGAGGCGCTGAACTCGATCTGGCGCGTCTCGCCGCGAGTGTCAGTGAACGTGCTCCGGTCGCGGTACTCCGGATGGTCGCCGTCGTCGATGCGGTCGACGCCGAACTGCCGGTGGGCGTCCTCGGGTGCCTCGAGCACCTTGTCCGCGAGCGTCTTCGCTCGCCGACCGTCCTGGTACCACGCCTCGCCGACAGAGTCGGCCGCGCGAGCGTCGGCCTCGGTGCTCCCCGTCAGCGCTTCCATTCCGCCGTTCCAGAGGACGACCTCGTGATCGGCATCGAGAATAAAGATAGGGGCGCCGAGACGGCCGATGATCCGGTCGAATGAAAGCGGAAACTCGGCCACAGGGTCTCCGGGTTGCTGAGATACTGTCATGATTCTTGATGACTACCGCTGAGATTCGCTTTTATCCGTATATATTTATTGGACAAATTATCTCGGCTGATACTGAACGGACAGCAATCGGGTCCGAGAAGTGCGCAGCGGTGGTTTCAGCCCGGTCGCCCGACAGAATCAGTTACGAGAACGGCCGTTACGAGACGTCGAGAACGGCCCGGAATCGGGCGTCGTTCTCGACCATTCGATCGTAGGCCTCGCCGACCTCGTCGAGCGAGAACCGCTCGACGACGGGCGTGATGTCGCGGAGGTCGCTGAACTCGAGGGTGTCCTGTGAGTCGCGAGCGTGGCCGGAGCCCCATCCCGAGACGGCTCCACGCGTGCCGACGAGATGCTGGACGTCGACCGGGACCGGCTCGCCGGGGATGCCGACGATGACCACGTCGCCGTCGGTTCCGATGCCACCCACGACCGATTCGACGGCGTCGGCCGACGGCGCCGTCGAGAGGACGACCCGCGCACCGCCCAGTTCCTGAAGCGCCTCGGCGGGGTCCGCCTCGCTCGCGTCGACGAAGTGGTCGGCGCCGAGGTCGAGGGCGAGGTCGCGTTTCTCCGGGCTCCGCGAGATGGCGACAGTCTCGAAGCCGGCGGCGTGGGCGTACTGGACACCGAGATGCCCGAGGCCGCCGACGCCGACGACGGCGACCACGTCGCCGGGACGGGCGTCGCTGTTCCGGAGGGCGTTGTAGGTGGTCACGCCAGCACAGAGGAGGGGCGCGGCGTCGACAGCGTCGAGAGCGTCCGGAACGGCTGCCAGCGCCTCGGTGGGTACGGTCGCGTACTCGGCGTAGCCGCCGTCGAACGTGAGTCCCGTGATCTCGGCGTTCTCACACTGCAGGAAGTCGCCGCGGCGACACGGCTCGCAGGAGAAACAGTGGCCGCCGTGCCACCCCGCACCGACGCGGTCGCCCTCGCTCCACGTGGTCACGTCCGCGCCGACGGCGTCGATCCGGCCGACCACTTCGTGTCCCGGCGTCCGGGGGTAGCTCACGCCGGGGAAGGTTCCCTCCTTGACGAAGACGTCGCTATGACAGACGCCACAGGCGTCGACCGCAACCCGGACCTCCGTGGGGCCGGGGTCAGGGATCGGTCGCTCGACGAGATCGAAGTCAGCACCCGCTTCCGGAACCACGGCCGCGCGCATCGTGTCAGTCATACATATGAACGCAACGGACGACGCGGTAAAAGTCCGGGCTTTCGCGGGGGGAGCCACCACGTCCCACGACCGCCGCGCGGGAACGAGCGAACAATTCTATTACCGTGGCCCTCCAGTGGTGAGTCGTGACGACACCAGCATGCCACCGGGGCTAACCGACGCAATCCTCGATACGCTCACGAGTCGGGTCGCGGTGATCGACGAGACGGGGCGTCTCGTCGAGTCCAACGCACAGTGGGACGCGTTCGCCGCCGCCCACGACCACCCACTCGTTCCGGACGCCGATCGACCGTATCTCGACGCGTTGCTGCAGTCGTCGAACGAGCAGGCGGTTGCCGTCGCCGGGCGGCTACAGGGGCTGTTCGACGCCGAAAGCGATGCCGACGGCGAGTACTCCTACCACGCCGATACCGACGGAAGGGCGCTGATCGTTCGGTACGCCGCCCTCGACCACGGGGGCGAGCGCTACGCGGTCGTGGCACACGTCGGACGGGCCGACCGCAACGAAACGGCGGCCGATCTCCGTCTCAAAGAGCGCGCGATGGACGAGGCGCCGGTCGGGATCACCATCTCGGATCCCGATCTGGACGACAACCCGGTCATCTACGCCAACGCCGCCTTCGAGCGCATCACGGGCTATCCGGTCGACGAAGTCATCGGCCGCAACTGCCGGTTCCTGCAGGGAGAAGACACCGATTCCGAGGCGGTTGCGCGGTTGCGTCGCGCCGTCGAAAACTGGGCGCCGGTGACCGTCGAACTCCGAAACTATCGGCGCAACGGCGAGGAGTTCTGGAATCAGGTGACGATCGCCCCACTCTACGACGAGAATGGCGAACCGTCACACTTCGTCGGATTCCAACAGGACGTGACCGATCGCAAGCGGGCCGAGGAGTCCCTCGAAACCGAGCGGGATCGCCTCGCGCTCCTCAACCAGATCGTCCGCCACGACATCCGCAACGACATGGCCGTCGCGCTCGGCTGGGGTGGCGAACTCGCGAATCGCATCCCTCCGGAAGACGCCGACGTCTTCGAACGCGTCATGACCGCCGCGACGCACACGAAGGAACTCACCGAGGCGGTGGGCGACCTCGCCGAGATCCTCGGGACGACCGATCCGAAACTCGAACCCATCGCGCTCGTCGACGTGCTCGCGGGGGAGATCGACCGCGTGCGGTCGAACTTCGACTACCGGTCCGAGGAGATCGAAATCGACGGCGACGACGATCTCCCCGAGGTGACCGTGCGGGCGACCTCTATCCTCTCTTCGGTGTTCGGCAACCTCCTCGACAACGCCGTCTTCCACAACGACAAGTCGAACGTCGAAATCGTCGTAGACGTGATCGTCGACGCCGAGACGGTCGTCGTCCGGATCGCCGACAACGGGCCGGGCATCCCCGATGCGCGCAAGCGGGAGGTGTTCGGTCGCGGAGAGAAAGGGCTCGAAAGCCCCGGGAGCGGCCTCGGGCTCTACCTCGTGGACAACCTCGTCGAGACGTACGGCGGCCGGGTGTGGATCGAGGACAACGAGCCGAGCGGGACGATCTTCTGTGTCGAACTGCAGCGGGCATGATCGACGACGAGACGCACGTTACTTGGGTCTCCCCCGTCTAGGCGGGGCAGATGCCGGACGACTACGGCGGCTTCGAGGACGTACGAGAGACCCTGGACGGGCATCCGATGGTGAACCTGCTCGCCTACGCCCGGCCCTACTGGCCGCGGGTGACGCTTGGCGTCGCGGCCGCGTTCTGTACGCGTTTCGCCCGCCTCGTCCCGCCGATCCTCGTCGCGACGGCCATCGACCGAATCATCCTCGGCCCGGCCGACGCCGGTCTGCTGGCGCGGATCGGCCTCCTCCCCGCGGACCCCATCGTCGGCACGGCGGCCCGGACCGCACTGCTCGAACGCCTCGTCGCCATCGCGGCACTGGCGTACGTGATCCGGTCCCTGACCCGCTTTGGCTCCCGGTACCTCCTCCAGTCGGCTGCCCAGAAGATCCAGCGCGACCTCCGCAACGACACGTACGGCCACCTCCAACACCTCTCGATGGACTTCTTCGTCGACCACCAGACCGGCGGCATGATGTCCATCCTGAACAGCGACATCAACAGGTTAGAACAGTTCCTCAACACGGAGTTCAGGCAGCTCATACGGGTAGTCGCCACCGTCGGTGGCATCGCCATCATCCTCTGGACGTACTCACCGAAACTCGCGGCCATCGCGCTCGCGCCCGTCCCCATCATCGGCGTCGCGAGTGGGCGTTTCCTCACCTGGATCGAACCGCGATACAAGTCGATTCGTGAGGCCATCGCCCGCCTCAACACCCGACTGGAGAACAACCTCGGCGGCGCAGCGGTGATCAAGACGTTCAACCGCTACACCTTCGAGCGCGACCGCGTCGCCGAGCGGAGCCAGGACTACCACGACGAGAAGGTGGCCGCCCTGCGCATCCGGCGGGGCTTTTTCGCCGCGCTCCGTCTCCTCACCGGCGTCGTGTTCGTCCTCGTCCTCTATATCGGCGGCATGGACAACATCACCGGCGTCGAAGGGGCGCTGACGGCGGGGAGTTTCGCGCTCTTTTTCCTCTATCTCCGTCGACTCTACTCGCCGATGCGCCGGGTCGGGAAGTCCGCGAACAAGTACCAACTCGCGAAATCGAGCGCCGAGCGGGTGTTCGGCCTGCTAGGGCGCGAGCCGACGATCACGGCTCCCGACGACCCCCATCGACCCGCCGCCGTCGACGGGGCGGTGACGTTCGACGACGTGACCTTCGGCTACGGCGACCGCGACCCGGTGCTTCGGAACGTCTCCCTCGACGTGCCCGCGGGCACGACCGTCGGTCTCGCCGGGCCGACCGGCGCCGGCAAGTCGACGCTCGTGAAACTCGTCGCACGGTTTCACGATGTGGATGCGGGCGCCGTGCGCGTCGACGGCGTCGACGTCCGCGAGTACGACCTCGACGCACTCCGCGAGGAGATCGCTATCGTCGAGCAGAACCCGTACCTCTTCTCGGGCACCGTGGCGGAGAACATCGCCTATGGGGACCAGGAGGCGCTGTCGGCCGAACGCCGCGACGACGGCGACGCGCGTGACCGCGTCGTTGAGGCCGCGAAGGCTGCCGAAGCGCACGGGTTCGTCACCGACCTCCCCGAGGGCTACGACACGTTTGTCGGCGAACGCGGCGTCAAACTCTCCGGCGGCCAGCGCCAGCGTCTCGCCATCGCCCGCGCCCTCCTCAACGATCCCGCGATCATCGTCTTCGACGAGGCGACCAGCGACGTGGACACCGAGACAGAGGAACTGATCCAGGAGAGCCTCGACCGTCTCATCGAGGACCGCACCGCGTTCGTCATCGCACACCGCCTCTCGACGATCCGAGACGCCGACCGAATCGTCGTCCTGGAGGCGGGCGAAATCGTCGAGTCGGGGAGTCACGCCGACCTACTGGCGGACGACGGTGACTACGCCGCCCTCTGGAACGCACAAGCCGACGCCCAGCGGGTGGCCGACGACTGATACGGGTCATTGTACCTGTGTCCCGGTGATTCGCCGAGCCGTCCCGACGAACCACCGGTACTGCTTACAGGAAACCGTATAAGGCGGCTCGGTGCCGATGAGTCGCAGACACGGACGGCGACGCCGGTGAGCAGTTACATCGGGGACGACGAACAGTCTTATTTCGATCACTGACGGAGAAGACACCATGAGCCGAGCAGTCCCAGACGGCTGGCTGAAAACCGGACGCCGCGAGTACGAAAACCGGACCGTCGAGGTCGAGGTGAAGTTCCAGCCCACGCCGGAACAGGACGGGGATTTCGAGGTGTGGGTCGTCGACGAGGAACGCGAGGAGTCGACGCGCGTCGACAACGTCCAGCCGACCGAGACGGACGTGCGAGAACTGGCGAAAGACGTGATGGAAGCGTTCACCGCGGCGTTCGAGGCGGCCGTCGACGGCGGGGCCGACGAGGACGACGCCGTCGCCGCGGCCGTCGAGGACGCCGCAGCCGAGAACGCCGCATAGGTCGCCGTCCCTGTTTCGGCTGGCAGTGTCAGGTCCGCGCCAACAACACACACGCCCTCCGGACACCCCACGGGAGCCAGAACAGGCCGACAGCGGCGAAAACGGCAGACACGGGATGTGGGCGAGTCGCCACCACCCACACCGGACAGACCGCGACAGTGTGGCTGAGGAGGGCGACACCGAGTGACGCGGCGACGAGGCCGCCTCGGCGTCGGGGGTGATTAACTGCCGGGCGGTCCAATCGCGACCATGGCCGACGATCAGCCCCGCCCGTTCCGATTCGACGCCGACGTCGATCCCGGCGAGAAACGCCAGTTCCGGTACGAGGTGAGCGAAACTTACCTCGGCGATCCGGTGGAGATGCCGGTGACGATCATCAACGGCGAAGCGGACGGTCCTCGAGTCTGCATGACTGCGGCACTCCACGGCGACGAACTCAACGGCGTCAAGGTGTTACAGGAAGTCGCGAACCGTTACCGACCGACCGACATCCACGGCACGCTCGTCTGCCTCCACGTCGTGAACGTCCCCGGCTATCAGGCCCAGCAGCGATACCTCCCCATCTACGATCAGGACCTCAACCGCTCGTTCCCGGGGAAGGAACGGTCGAACACGGCCGAACGGATGGCGCACGCGGTGTACACCCAGTTCGTGAGCCAGTGTGACCTCGGCCTCGACTTCCACACCTCGACCCGGAACCGGACGACGATGTACCACGCTCGCGCCGACATCGGCAACCCCGAAACCGAACGCCTCGCGGAGGCGTTTGGGACGAACGTGATTCTCTCGGGCGAGGGCGATTCGGGGTCGCTCCGCGCCGTCGCCTCACGCAACGGCATCCCGACGATCACGATCGAGATGGGCAAGGCCCACCGGTTCCAACCCGGACTGATCGAGAAGGCACTCGCCGGCGTCGAGAGCGTCCTCGCCGAGTACGGCGTCTACCCCGAGGGGACGGTGACCGAACCCACCTGGCGGAAGGTGATGGGACCGGGCGAGGAGAAACGCTGGCTCCGGGCCGACACCGGCGGATTAGTCGAGATGCAGTGGGGCCCGAATCCGCTCGTCCACGAGGACGAAGCGATCTGTACGATCACCGATCACTTCAGGCGAGACGAACACGTCGTCGAGGCACCCTTCACCGGTCTCATCGTCGGCGTCCTCGAAAATCCCGTCGCCCTGCCGGGACATCCGATCTGTCACCTCGTTCGCATCAGCGACGAGACGCGCGAAGAGATCGAACTCGAAATCTCCCGCGGGGAGTTCGACGGATATCGGTCGTACGGACAGCGATGGATGGCGGACGAAGAAGACGCCGAGTGATCCCGGCCGGCCATCACAGAAGAGCCAAGGGCCGGATTTGAACCGGCGATGGGCGGCTCTGCAGGCCGCTGCGTTAGGCCGAACTCTGCCACCTTGGCGCGTTCGATAGTATCGGAGTCCGGCGCTTAAGCCTAGCGGTCGGCAGCGAGACAGCACGTCGAGAAACCGAGCGCGGCGGATGGCCGCCGCTCGTGAGTATGAATGAAGTATGAATGGCGAGGCGGCGAATCGGGTCTCCCAGAGGCTCGCGCACTCCAGTACTGA
>Ga0207757_100477_pt1 | contig 26059 bp, 21 predicted proteins | sample A23P3SouthBayCA_2_FD_187752 | JGI IMG/M metagenome (GOLD analysis project Ga0207757, IMG submission 187752) | Aerobic enrichment media microbial communities from Eden Landing Ponds, California, USA - A23 P3 (2) (SPAdes) | ecosystem: Environmental > Aquatic > Marine > Unclassified | place...
GACGAGGCCACCCGGACCGTCGCCGCCCGCGCCGGCGCCCGCCGGGTCGAGTTGCGACTGGACGACGAGGAGGGCGTCCTCAGCGTCCGGTACCTCCCGTAACCGGGCGTGAACAGCGCTCGGGCACCGGAATCCGCCCGGAGCGCCGTCCCGGACCACTTATCACCCGGTCGCACGTACCGGATGGTGTGCAGTAACCGGCGCCACCCGCCTTTCGACGACCGCAGTGGTCCGAATCGGGCGTCGCCGTAGTGCTGCCATGACTCTACACCGCGAGCAGCGGCACCGTCCGCCACCTCGCTCCCGACCGGGTCGTCCGGGAGGCGGAGACACCGGTGCCGACGAGACAGTTCAGTCACCAGATAGTGAAATGAAACTTGCTAGCAACTTTTGTGGGCGTGCAATGAAGCGGTGCCCATGGGGACGACCGCGCGCGAGAGATTCAAACGCAAGCTCGTCTACCTCGCCATCCTGGCGGTGCTGTTCGTCGGTACCGCCATCGGCCTGGGGTGGGCGTTCGTCCAGGGTGCGCCGTAGCCGGCGTGATGCGGACGCTCCCGACCGACCGGGGGAGTGGGGACACGCCGCTCGTGGCCTGCGTAGCCCTCGGCTCGGCTGGCGGGCCACCGACACCGCTTAACCGGTGCGCGACGAACCCCGGTGTATGAGCGACGCGGACGAGCCGGTCGACCCGGCCGAGATCGGGGAGACCGATGCCCCGGCAGTCGAGGAGAAGCCGTACAAGATAATCTTCGAGGCGAACAAGTGCATCGCGGCCGGCAAATGCGCCGAGGTCTCCGCGAACTGGGAGATGGACCTGCAATCCGGGCTGGGAAAACCCGAGACGTACTTCTTCGACGAGTCGGAGCTCGACCACAACGTCCGGGCGGCCGAGGTCTGCCCCGCGAAGAAGGACCGCGGCGTCATCCACGTCGTCGACCGCCGGACCAACGAGGAGATCGCCCCCGACCCGCACGGGGACGGCACGCTCTCGGTCGACTGGTAGTTTTTCTCTCAAATTTTGTAATTTCTCGAATTGTCACGCAGATGTTCGAGATAGTATCGGATTTATACCGGGTCTTCGGTAGAAATCGAGCGCTGCTCCGGGTAGCATACGCACCGCAGCGACCGAAACCGACAAACGGCGCCCCCGCCGACTGAGGGACGCGCGGGGGTGGCCGAGTCCGGACAAAGGCGGCGGACTTAAGATCCGCTCCAGTAGTGGTTCGAGGGTTCGAATCCCTTCCCCCGCACTCCGGCGAACGCCAGTGAGCCGTGAGTGCGGACGTATGATTCGAACCCGGGAAGTCGCGCGCAGCGAACGAAGTGAGCGAGTACGTCTTCCTTCGGTTCGAATCTCTTCCCCCGCATCGCTAGTGAGCCGTGAATGCGGACGTATGATTCGAACCCGGGAAGTCGCGCGCAGCGAACGAAGTGAGCGAGCACGTCTTCCTCCGGTTCGAATCCCTTCCCCCCGCACTCGCGGGCTCGAACGCACAGTGAGTGCGAGTCGTGTACCACCAATCGGGACCGGCGGCGCCGTCGGGCCCGTCGCCGTGGTCCGAATCCGAGCCAACATTCATTACCAACGCAACCACAGTTCAGGAGAGGCGACAATGGCAGAGCACGGGGGTGGGCCGCTGGCGACCGATGGGAAGACGAGCGAGATACGGTTGCTTCACATCGACGACGACGCGGCCTTCGCGGACATCGCGAAGCCCCACATCGAGCGGTGTAACCCCTCCATCGACGTGACGACGGAGACCGACCCCGAGCAGGGGCTCGAGCGGCTGGCCGAGGAGCCCTTCGACTGCGTGCTCTGTGACTACGATATGCCCGGGCAGACCGGGCTCGAGCTGCTGACGGAGCTCCGGGAGTTCGCCCCCGAACTGCCGTTCATCCTGTTCACGGGCAAGGGGAGCGAGGAGATCGCCAGCGACGCGTTCTCCGCGGGGGCGACCGACTACTTCCGGAAACCGACCGATACCAGCGAGTACGAGGTGCTGGCCGAGCGCATCGCGACCGTCGTGGACAAGTACCGCACGGAGCAGCGCCTGGAGCGGAGCGAGGAGCGCTACCGGCGGCTCGTCGAGACCGCGCCGGTCCCCATCGCCGTCCACCACGGCGACGAGATCGTCTTCGCCAACCGGGCCGCCGCCGAGTTCCTCGCCGTCGACGACCCCGAGGAGCTGGTCGGGGACGACCCGATTCAGTACCTGGAGACCGACGACCGCGCGGTCGCCCGCGAACGGGTCGGGCGGCTCCTCGACGATGAGACCACGACCGAGTCCATCGAGGAGCAGTACGTCGACGCCGACGGGAACGTGAAGCAGGCGCTCGTGGCCGGAAGCGCCATCGAGCACGGCGGGAAGCGGGCGGTGCAGGTCGTCGTCCAGGACGTGACCGAACACCGGGAGCGCCAGCAGGAGCTGGAGCGCTACCGGCAGCTGGTCGAGGCGATGGGCGACGGCGTCTACGCGCTCGACGCCGAGGGGCGCTTCGAGATGTTCAACGAGCGGATGGTGGAGCTGAGCGGGTACAGCCGCGAGGAACTGCAGGGGATGGACGCGAGCGAGGTGATGACCGAGTCGGGGCTGGAGCGGACGGAGACGGCCATCCGCTCGCTGCTCGACGGCGAGGCGGATTCGGTCACCATCGAGGTGCAGGCAAAGCGCGCGAGCGGGGCGGTGGTCCCGCGGGAGCTGACGCTCACGCTCCAGCCGACCGGCCCGGACGAGTCGTTCGCGGGCACCGTCGGCGTCGTCCACGACATCTCGGAGCGCCGGGCCCGCGAGCGGGAGCTGGAGCAGAAGAACGAGCAGCTGGAGGCGTTCGCCGAGATCGTCAGCCACGACCTCCAGAACCCACTCAGCGTCGTGAGCGGCCACGTCGCGCTGTCCCGCGAGCTGGCCGACGAGGGGGCGAGCGGCGAGGACCTGCTGCCACAGCTCGAGGCCATCTCCGAGGCCACGGACCGGATGACGACGATGACCGAGGACCTGCTCACGCTGGCCAAGCAGGGTGATACGGTCGGGGACCGCGAGCCGGTGGTGCTGTCGGCCGTCGTCCGGGATGTCTGGGAGACCCTCGACACGACGGGCGCGACGCTGGCGGTCGAGGACCCCGGGACCGTCGAGGCCGACCCGACACGGCTGGAACAGCTCGTCGCGAACCTGCTGGAGAACGCCGTGGAGCACGGCTCCACGAGCCCTGCCTCGCAGACTCGGCAGGACAGTGTGGAACACGGTTCCACAAGCAGCCGGACGGAGTCCGGCGACGCCGGAAGCGGAGCTTCCGAGCCCTCGGTCGCTGACGCTCCCGAGGACACCGTGGAGCACGACACGGAGACGGCGGCGTCCGCCACGGATGGGAACGCGACGACGGACGGGGGAGACGACCAGCTCGAGGTCGTGGTCCGGGGGACCGAGACGGGCTTCGCGGTGCTGGACGACGGCCCCGGGATCCCCGAATCCGAGCGCGATGACGTGTTCGAGCGGGGCTACTCCACCGAGACGGGGACCGGCTTCGGGCTGGCCATCGTCCGGACGGTCGCGGAGGCGCACGGCTGGGAGGTCACCGTCGGCGAGAGTGCAGCCGGCGGCGCCCGGTTCGACATCCACATCGACGCCTGAGCCGTGGGCCACGGGCGACCCGGTGTGCGCTCGACCGCGCGCCGACCGCGCCGCTCTTGTGCGCGCATCCCCGAGCACGGGCATGGAACTGGCCTCGCTGGGGCGGGACCTGTCGCCGTCGGAGGCCCGGAAGCTCCGCTTCCTGGCGGTCCAACTCGTCGGCGCGGTCGCGGTCGTCCACCTCGTGGTCGGGCTGACGGGGTTCATCGAGATCCTCGTCAACGGCCTGCTCGTGACCTACCTCACGGAGTTCGTCTTCGAGCGTCCACGAACCCTCCTGTTCACGCTCTCGGGGAGCGCCATCCTCGTCGGGCTGTTCGCGACCGCGCGTGGCCGGCTCGACCTCCGACGAGCGTACCTCCTCGGGGCGGCGATGCTCGCGGCGTACCTCGTCGGCTGGCTCGCCTGGCACACCGTCCTCGACCACGGGTTCGCGCTGACCGGTGGCGGGCCGACCGAGACGACCCACACCCACGGCGGCGTGCTGGCCACGCTCTTCTCGCACTACGTCGAGCCGCTGCTGGCGACGCTCGGGGCCGCCGGCTCCGGAACCCCCGGCTCCGGCCGGACGCTGCTCGGCATCGTCTCGGTCACGCTCGAGGCGGCCGGACTCGTCGTCATCGGACTGTTACTCCGGGGCGACCCCGATATCGAGCGGCCGGACGACACGTTCGGTAGCCTGACGCTCGAGCGGCCGGACACGGACGAGGATCCCCGGGAGTCGAACTGAGACCGCCCGGAGCCGACGCCAGCAGCACCGATTCGCGACATCCGGCAGCATCGGCCACGAGCAGGACTACGACCGGGCCACGGGGGCAGGGGTCTCGATCACCGACGGGTCCCCGAGGCCACCCTCGTCAGACGAAGGCGTCTCGTGTGAGGCTGGCGTCTCCGCGGACCCGTCAGCGACGGTCACGTCCTCGGCGGTGACCGCGTTCGGGCTGGCCGTTCCGAGCCGTGCCGACGCCAGTGTCGCGGCGGCCCGTGCATCGAGCAGGCCGGCACCGGCGGCGGCGTCCGGCCCGGGAGCCGCGACGTCACGGGCGCTGTCGGTGAGCGCCGCCCGGATGTCGGCCGCCGTGGCGTTCGGGTTGGCCTGGGCGATGAGCGCGGCGGTCCCCGCGACGTACGGGGCCGCGAAGGACGTACCGGCCGACGCGTCGGTTCCAGGGGCAGCAACCGTATCCGGCGCGACCAGCCCCACGCCGGTCCGGTTGCCGACCGGGCCGCGGGAGCTGAAGTCGGCCACCTGTTCGGCCTCGTAATCGTACGCCCCGACGCCGAGGACACCGGGCGCGGTCGCGGGAGTGGCGAGGCTCCCAGCAGCCGTCCGGTAGGTCAGGTCACGGGTGGCGAACAGCTCCAGTTCGTGCGCCCGGGAGACGTTCTCGGCCTCGATGGCGAGGTAGTAGTGCCCGCGAGGGACCGTGGCGTCGAGGTAGGCCGTACCGTTCCCACCGCCCCCCGACGAGGCGACGAGGCGCTGTCCGCCCACGCCCCGCCGGAACAGGTAGAGTTCGTACGCATCGGCAGTCGCGTTCGCACCGGTCGGCGACCACTCCAGGCTGGCCCGGACCCGGCCGGCGAACACCTCGCCGTCGGCCAGCGCGTTCCCCTCGGCACCCGGCCTGAACGTGACCCAGCGGCGGTCGTCCGGCTCGTGGGTGCCCGCCCAGTGGCGCCGGGCGTAGTTGCCCGCCGAGGTGACGAAGACGGCATCCTCGGAGGCGTTGCGGGCGACCGCAGACAGCGCATCCGTGTCGGCCCCGGCGTTCCCGAAGTAGCTCCCCGAGTCCACGATGACATCGGCGCCCGAATCGCGGAGCCACGCCACCGCCTCGCGGTACTCCGCCGCGGAGGTCGCGTCCCCGACGGCTGCGACGTGGAGGTCCGCGTCCGGAGCCGTATCTGCGACGACACTGGCGACGGCCGTTCCGTGGTCGGCGTCACCGGGCGGGCCGAACGAGCGGTAGGCCCCGACGTGCCCCGCGAGTTCGGGGTCGGAGACGCGGAACCCGCCGTCGATGATGCCGACGGTCACGTTCTCGCCCGTCAGACCCCGTTCGTGGAGGTCGGTCGCACCGATGCGGTCGACGCCGGCCGCGACGCGCCCCCCGAGGTCACGGCTGGCACGCAGCCGGACAGCCTGGACCGCCGGGTCCGACGAGAGGTCCCGGACCGCCGACAGCGGGACGTATCCCTCGACGTGGTGGGCCCCCTGTCTGACGAACCGGCGCCGCACGTCGAGCCCGGCATCGGATAGCGCCCCCGCCTCGCGGAGTTTCACCGTCACCAGCACCTCCCGGTCCACGGGTTCGGGCTCGGACGCCCCGCCGCGGAACAGCTGCTCCAGCTCCTCGACGGCCCTGTTGCTGTCACCGAACGTCGTCCGTTCGGAGGGGCCGAGGTCGACGGTGAAGACCGGCAGGAGCGGCGTCGCCAGTAACACCACGGCGAGCAGCAGCCTGAGGCCGGTCTCTCGGTTCATTGTGTGCGGTCGTGCGGGATTCCGGAGGACGGGTGAAGAACGTTCGCCCGCCTATGTGGTGGCCTGCCACCGGGACACCGCGAGGACCAGTCCCAGCGCGAGGAGGCCGCCAGCCAGGAAGACGAGGCCGACCGGGAGAGCGAGCGGGCCGCCGCCACCGAGGCTCTCGCCGATGCGCGGGAGGTCACCGCTCGCGGCCGTGCCGACGCTGGGGACGACCAGCCACTGGACCAGCAGGCTCGCGACCGCCAGCACGGCCACCGCCGGGAGGAGACTGCGGAGCGACTCGAGCAGGCCACCGTCGTGCTCGCGCGAGCCGACGAAGACCACCGTCGGGTCACGGGCGGGCGCGTAGACGTTCATCTCGCGTCCCTTCGAGGAGTAGCGTGTCTCCGCCACTTCGACGAGGTCTGCGTCCTGGAGGCTGTTCAGGTGGTGCCGGGCGTTCTGGAGCGACGTGTCCACCCGGTCGGCGACCTCGGAGGCGGTCGCGGGCTCGTCGTGGAGCGCCGTGAGCACCGACCGGGCGGTGTCGGACGCCAGCGACGAGAGCAGGTCCCCAGCCTCCTCGGAGTCGAGCCAGAGCGTCTGGAGGTCCCCCTCGCCCTCGCGCGCTGCGGACTCGCTCGCGATATCCCCCGACGCAGCGTCCGAGTCGGAGGACAGCAGTTCGGACATTGTCGGTGGTTGCCGCCCCGCGCGTTTAAGCTTTGAGGATACCCCTGCCGGGAAACGACCCGGTGATACCCTGAACGTCCGTTCTCCCCGGTTCGATGTACCCAGATGAGCATCGAAGAACGGATTCGGTTGTTGGATTGCAACTTCCCCACCGAAGACGGCTATCGGAAGCCGCAATCTCTGCCCCCGGTGCGAGTGCTTCCATCCCCAGTGCGGCACCCCCGCTCCCGGCGCGTGGCGGGCCGGTCAGTCCTCGGCGAGTTGCTCGCGCAGCAGCTCGTTGACCGTCCCGGGGTCCGCGCTCCCGCCCGTCGACTGCATCACCTGCCCGACGAGGAAGTTGAGCGCGCCGTCCTCGCCGGCATGGAAGTCCTCGACCGCGTCCGGGTTCTCGTCGATGGCCTCGCGGACCGCCGCCGCCACCTCATCGTCGCCGGTCTTGCCCAGCCCCTCGCGCTCGACGATGTCGTCGGGGGCGTCCCCGTCGTCGAGCATCCCGCGGAGCACGGTCTCGCGGGCGTTCTTCGCGGTTATCTCGTCGGCCGCGACGAGTTCGACGAGGCGCTTGACCTCGTCCAGCCGGCCCTCGATGTCCGTGACATGCATATCGCGGTAGTTCAGCTCGCCCAGCAGCTCGTCGGCGACCCACGTCGCCGCGAGGTCCGGGTCGAACGCCTCGGCGACCTCCTCGAAGAAGTCCGCCACCTGCTTCGTGCTGGTCAGCTTGTCGGCGGCCTCCCGTGAGAGCCCGTACTCCTCGCGGAACCGCTCGCGCCGCGCCGCCGGGAGTTCGGGGATGGCGATGCGCTCCTTCCAGTCTGAGACGCGCAGCGGCGGCAGGTCCGCCTCCCGGAAGTAGCGGTAGTCCTTCTCCTCCTCCTTCGTCCGCATCGAGAGCGTGACGCCCTTCGATTCGTCCCAGTGGCGGGTCTCCTGCTCGACATCGGCACCGCGCTGGATGGCGTTCTTCTGCCGGGACTGCTCGTAGGCCAGCGCCTTCTCCGCGCCCTTGTGGCTGGAGATGTTCTTGACCTCCGTCCGGTTGGCGTTCTCCAGCGTGGCCTCGTCGATGGCGCCGTCGTCGGCGACCTCGTCGGCGTCGACCATCGAGAGGTTGGCGTCGACGCGCAGGGAGCCGTCCCGGGTCGCATCGAAGACGCCCAGATATTCGAGGACCTCCTCCAGTTTCGCCAGGAACGCCCGGACCTCGCCCGGCGAACGGAAATCGGGTTCCGTGACGATCTCCATCAGCGGCGTGCCCGCGCGGTTGTAGTCGACCAGCGTGTAGTCGGCGGTGTCGATGCCGCCGCCGACGTGCTGCAGGCTCCCGGGGTCCTCCTCCAGATGGGCCCGGCGGATGTTCACCGAGCGGTCCTCGCCCTCGACGGAGAACTCCAGGGTCCCGTCCTGGCAGACGGGCGCGTCGTACTGCGTTATCTGGAAGTTCTTCGGCAGGTCGGGATAGTAGTAGTTCTTCCGGTGGAACTGGGTCTCCTCCGGAATCGAGGCATCGATGGCCTTCCCGATCTTGACGGCCGCCTCGACGGCACCCTCGTTCAGGACGGGCAGGGCGCCGGGCAGCCCCAGACAGACCGGACACGTCCGGGTGTTGGGCTCCTCGTCGTCCGCGGCGTCGGTCGAACACCCGCAGAAGATCTTCGTGTCCGTCTCCAGCTGGACGTGGACCTCCAGCCCGATGACGGTCGCGAGGTCGCGCGATTGCGCGGTCTGTGCGGTCATTGGACCACTTTCGGGAGGGCTGGTGCTTTAGCCTGACGGACACGAGCGTTTCACTCATCGGCGCCCTCGCTCCCGAGGGCACAGAGCGGTGACGCGAGGCTCGTCACTCCGGCTGGTACGGGTTCGTCGCCGTATCCAGCCGGTAGACATCCGAGGCAGCGTCGACGAAGGAGAACCGTTCGTACTGCCGGAAGAGCGCCTTCGCGGTCGCGAACGTGTCCGCGGTCAGGGAGTCGATATGGAAGCGCGCGTTCTCCTCGAGTCGGTCGAGGAAGTCGACGGCGGCGTCGTGGCCGGCGTGGGTCGTCAACCCGTTGAGCGTCTCCCCGAGGACGTAATCGAGGACCACCGCCTCCGGAAGGTCCGCCGAGTCGATACCCGTGAGGATTGGAAGGGCCTCCTCGTGCGCCCCGTCCCGGCGGTACGCCGCAGCGAAGAGAACCGTCGTGTCGACGAGCGCACGGGGCATCTAGTCGACGCCCCACGCGTCGTGCTCGGTCGTGACCTCGGTTCCCTCCTCCCCGTCGTAGCCGTCGAAGTCGCCGAAGGTGCCGCTCCGCTGCTGGACGACGTGGACACGGAGCGTGCCGTCGTCCTCGATCTGCCACCGGAGCGTGTCGCCGTCGTCGATATCGAGTTCGCGACGGATGCGGGCGGGGATGTTCGCCTGGTTCCCCGACACCGTGCTCTCGGAGTCGACGCGCTCGCTGCTCATACACGGAACGAGTGCGGTCTCGCTGATAAAACCAGTGTGCGCCCACACTACCGGGTCGCGTCGATGAAGCGGCCCCCCGGACGACGCGACGGTGCCTACCGCACCGCCTCGGTCGCCTCGTCCATGATCGCCAGCGCCTCCTTCAGCGTCTCCATGTCCGTCGCGTAGGAGATGCGCGCGTGGCCGGCGCCGTTCGCGCCGAACGCCTCGCCCGGCACGACCACGACGCCGCGGTCGATGACCTCGTCGACCCAGCCCTCCGGCACGCGTGGCATCGCGTAGAACGCGCCCTGCGGGGTGGGCACGTCCAGACCCATGTCCTCCAGTCCGTCGAGCACCACGTCGCGTCGCTCCTCGAACGCGGCGACCATCTCGTCGACGGGGTCCTGCGGGCCCGAGAGAGCGGCCTCGGCGGCGTACTGGGCGGGTGCCGATGCACACGCCTGGCAGTACTGGTGGACGCGGAGCATCCGCTCGACGCGCTCGTGACTCCCCGTGACCCAGCCCAGCCGCCAGCCGGTCATCGAGTAGGTCTTCGAGCAGGCGTCGACCACGACGACGTTGTCCGACTCGGCGAACTCAAGGGGTGAGCGGTGCTCGCCCTCGAAGACGATGCGACCGTACACCTCGTCGGAGATACACAGCACGTCGTGCTCGTCGGCGATGCGTGCGAACTCGCGCATGTCCTCGGTCGACTGCACGGCGCCGGTCGGATTGGCCGGCGAGTTGACGACGAACGCCGCCGTGTTCTCGGTGATAGCGTCCTCGACGGCGGCGGGGTCCATCGTCAGGTCCTCGCGGAGTTCCACGGGGACGGGGTCGCCGCCGGCGAGGTGCGTGAGTGCCTCGTAGGAGACGAACCCGGGGTCCGGGAAGACGACCTCCTGCCCCTGGTCGACATGGGCTTCGAGGGCGATGTGGAGTGCCTCGCTCCCGCCCGCGGTGGCGATGACGTTCTCCGGGTCCACGTCGAGGTCGTTGTCCCGGGCGTGCTTGCCGGCGATGGCCTCGCGCAGTTCGAGGGTGCCCTTGTTGGAGGTGTAGCCGTCGCTGTCGCCCGCCTGGATGGCCTCGATGGCCGCCTGCTTGGCGTTCTCGGGCGTCGGGAAGTCGGGTTGTCCGAGTCCGAGGTTGATGGCGTCCTCGCCGGCCGCCTCGAACACCTCGCGGATGCCACTGATGGAGACCTGCTCGACTCGCGATGAGAACCCGGTCATGGGAGTCGTGTGGAGGGGCGGGGTGGTAACTGTTCGTGGTCCGGAACATAGTGGTCAACGGCGCCATTTACCAATTATACCTGCTATCCTATACTTATACTAGCCAATACTGATGAACAACGGCATTTCAAAGTGAATTCGGCAGTGCCAGCTAATTCGAACGAACCTCGAAGACCACCTACGAAGCCCTCGCACGCTCCGGGGTCCCTGACTCGCTGCGCGCCTCACTCGCTGCGCGCCTCACTCGCTGCGCGCCTCACTCGCTGCGCGCCTCACTCGCTCGCGGTGCTTGCGTCGTCAGCTGCCCCGGAGCCCGCTCGCCTTCCGGCAGAGCACGCTCTGCCGACGTTCGCCTCGCTTCGCTCGGCTCACCTTCGAGTCCGCCAGGATTCGGTTGTGTCACGGAGCGGAGCCCCTGCCCTTCCCCAGGTCGCGGGGGTTCGCCCGCAAGGGGCGAACCACCCGCTCCCGGCCCGTGGATTGTGGCGGGTCGCGCACGCCTGTCAGTCACACCGGCGTGCGCTGGCTGGCGGCGCCCGCCCTCCGCGAGCGGCTTCATGCCGCGAGCACCAGCGGCGGGCGCCGCCAGCCTCTAAGCGCGCGAGGGGCGAGGAGCGCAGCGAAGCGAGCACCACAGGCGGCTGGGGAGGTGTGAGGCCCACGGGCCCGACTGACCGATACCCGGTCCTGGCGGACTCGAAGGTGAGCCGAGCACAGCGAGGCGAACGTCGCTGGGCGAGCGAAGCGAGTCCAGCGGAAGGCGAGCGCTCTCGACCCGTCCCGGAGGAAGCAAGCACCACAACGGAACGAGCGAAGCGAGTGGAGCGAGGAGCGTGGTTCGAGTGAGCGAAGCTCTCTCGTCATCCCGAAAATCTCCGATTTTCGGAGACAGCGACTCCCGGACGGTCGAGAGCGCGAGGGCTTCGTAGGCGTTCTCGTCGTCATCCTCGCTGTCATCTCGAGAGAGCGCGAGAACGTCGGGCCCGTCGACAACGTAGCGGTCGGTCACACCGGCAACCACCCACGAACAGCCTTACGTGCCGACCACCCACACGGGAGACCACGACATGAACCACGTCGATATCGACGACATCGAGAAGTGGCCCCACCCGATGGGCGTCAACAGCGACCGCCGCGACGTGACGGGCGCGCTGGGTGGCGAGGACGTGACCGTCGTGCGGTACGAACTCGACCCGGGCGAGCAGTTCTCCGGTGGCCTCCACACCCACCACGACCAGGAGGAGCTGTTCTACATCCTCGAGGGCACCGCCACCTTCGACGTGGGGCCGGAACCCGACGACGACCACGCGGAGGGGCACGCCGAGGAGCGCCCCGACACCGAGGCCGTGGAGGTGGCGGCTGGCGAGGTCATCCGCTTCCCACCGGGGCAGTTCCAGTGCGGCCGGAACAAGTCCGACGACACGGTGGTCGGCCTCGTCATCGCCGCCCCGGACACGCGCCACGAGTGGGAGGCGCTGGAGTCGTTCGCCCCCTGTGCCGGCGACTGCGACGGCATCACCAGCCACGGCGTCCGCGCGCCGGAGGACGGGATGGTCGTCTACTGCAACGTCTGTGGCACGGAACTCCAGGTCGCCTGAGGGCACATCCCCGGGCGGTCCGACAGCCACGACCGTCGAATCGCAAGACACGTCGCGCCCGGCCCCGGAGCCGCCGACGTGAGCGAGTCACCACGCGATGCCTTCCTCGCAGGGATCCGGGCCGTCGCACCCATCATCGTCGGCATCGTCCCGTTCGGGCTGGTTGCGGGCGCCGCGGCCGTCAACGCGGGGCTGACACTGCTGGACGCCGTCGGCCTGTCGGTCGTCGTCTTCGCCGGGGCCTCCCAGCTCGCGGCCATCGGCCTGTTCGGCGACGGCGCACCGCTCGCTCTGGTCGTCGTGACGGTCCTCGTCATCAATCTCCGGATGGTGATGTACAGCGCCAGCATCGCGCCCGAACTGCTCGACGAGCCGCGGCGCTGGCGGACGCTGGAGGCGTATCTGCTCACCGACCAGGCGTACGCGCTGTCGGTGACCCGCTTCGAGCGCGCGCCGGGGACGAGCCGGCGCTGGTTCTACCTCGGGGTCGCGGCGCCGCTGTGGGTCGTCTGGCAGGTCTGCACGGTCGTCGGGGCCGTCGTCGGCGCGCGGGTCCCGCCCTGGCTCCCGCTGGACTTCGCAGTTCCTCTCACGTTCCTCGCGCTCCTCGTTCCGGCCATCGAGGGGCGAGCGACCGGCATCGCCGCCCTGGTCGGCGGCGGACTCGCCACGGTGGGGACGGGCCTGCCGCTGGAGGCCGGGCTGATGGCCGGCGCACTCGCGGGCGTGCTGGCGGGTCTCGTCGCCGAGCGTGTCGTCGGTCCCGACGCGGTGGGGAGGGACGGCGACGGCCCCGGAGGTGGGCACGCGTGAGCGGTCGTCCCCCCGGAGGTGAGAGCGCGTGAGTCCCCCGCCCGGCCCGCAGGTATGGCTCGCCATCGTCGCCGCCGGCCTGGGTACGTTCCTCATCCGGGCCTCGTTCCTGTTCCTGTTCGAGCGGATGGGCGGCGTCCCGCCGCGACTGGAGCGGGCACTCGCCTACGTCCCGGCGGCGGTGCTGGCGGCGCTCGTCGTCCCCGCACTGGTCGCGCCCGACGGCACCGCGACGGTCCTCGGCAACGACCGCCTCCTCGCGGGCGCGCTCGCGGCACTGGTGGCCTGGCGGACCGAGAGCGTCCTCGCGACCATCGTCGTCGGGATGGTCGCGCTGGTGGCCCTCGGCGCGGCCGGGACGTTCGTGTGATGATGCGGGCGGAACCTGCACGCGACGTAACCGGATTCGGTACCCCAGACGATATCTGTACCTTCTAGTGGTTTCTTCCCGGCCGACACCGAACGACCGGTATGGAGTCGACCCTCGGAGGCCTCGTCAGCGACCGGCCACACCAGGCCCTCTCCCGCGCGGTCGTGAAGACGGTGCTCTACCGTATGGTGATGGTCTGTATCACGGTCCTCGTCGCCTATCTCGTGGTGGGCGACGCCTCCGCGGCGCTCAGTATCGGCTTCGTGACGAACGTCGTCAAGACCGCGACGTACTACGGCTACGAGCGGCTCTGGGACCGAATCGCCTGGGGCGTCTGAGTCACTCGAACGTCGACTCGTCCTCGCGCGGCCGGTAGAGGTGTCGCATCTCCTCGGAGGCGCCGTCGGGCCGTGTCGGTGTAGCACGGCGTGGCCGACCCGTCGCGCCCGCGACCCGGAACGCACCGTGTTTAAGACGCCCCTCCGACACCTACGGGTATGAGCGACGCCGACGACGGCGACGGACAGGAGCTCGGCATCACCGAGTCCAAATCACACAAGCCCGGCGAGTGGTACGCCGAGGTCGTCCAGAAGGCCGAACTCGCGGACTATGCCCCGATGGGCGGGTTCATCGTCACGCGACCGCGGGGGTACGCCATCTGGGAGCGCATCCAGGAGCATCTCGACGGCTGGTTCAAGGACACCGGTGTCCAGAACGCCTACTTCCCGATGTTCATCCCCGAGTCCTACCTGGAGCGCGAGAAGGACATCGTCGAGGGGTTCGACCCCGAGGTGGCGTGGGTCGAGAAAGCCGGCCACGAGGAACTGGAGGAGCGCCTGGCCGTCCGGCCGACCAGCGAATCCATCATCACGCCGTTCATCGCCCAGTGGGTCCGGAGCCACCGCGACCTGCCGATGCGACTCAACCAGTGGTGTTCGGTCGTCCGCTGGGAGGCCACGGACACGAAGCCGTTCTTCCGCACCAAGGAGTTCCTCTGGCAGGAGGGCCACACCGCCCACGCCGACGAGGAGGGCGCCTGGGAGGAGACGATGACCCGGCTGGGCCAGTACGAGCGCCTCTACGAGGAGGTCATGGCCATCCCCGGGCTCACCGGACGGAAGCCCGACCACGACAAGTTCCCCGGCGCGCATACGACGACGACCATCGAGGCGCTGATGCCCGACGGCAAGAGCGTCCAGGCCGGCACCTCCCACTACCTCGGGCAGTCGTTCGCCGAGGCGTACGACGTGACGTTCACCGACGAGGACGAGAACGAGCAGGTCGCCCACACCACCTCGTGGGGCCTCTCGTGGCGCGCGATGGGCGCGCTCATCATGACCCACTCCGACGACCAGGGGCTCGTCCTGCCGCCCGCGCTCGCCCCTCAGCAGGTCGTCGTCGTCCCGATCTGGCAGGAGGACACCGAGGACGAGGTGCTGGAGTACAGCGCCGAACTGGCCGCCGAACTGGACGAGGAGTTCCGCGTCCACCTCGACGACCGCGACGAGCGCAACCCCGGCTTCAAGTACAACGAGTGGGAGCTGAAGGGGGTCCCCCTCCGCATCGAGGTCGGCCCCAACGAGGTCGAGGACGGCGAGGCGACGCTCGTCCACCGGCCCGACGGTGAGAACGAGGTCGCCGACCGCGACGGGCTGACCGAGGCAGTCGGCGACGCGCTCGACACGGTGTACGCGAAGCTGTACGCCGCCGCCGAGGAGAACATGGAGGAGAACATCCGCGAAGCCCACGGGCGCAACGAGATCCTCGGGACGCTCGGCCAGCACGGCGGCTACGTGAAGACCGGCTGGTGTGGCGACGAGGACTGCGAGGCCGAGATCAAGGACCAGATCGCCGCCGAGATCGTGATGGTGCCGCTCGACCGCGACGAGGAACCGATTCACGAGACGTGTGGCGTCTGCGGGGAGGACGCCGAGGAGACGGCGTACTTCGCGAAGAACTACTAACGCACCTTTTTTCGGTTCGGGTGCTCCTCGGCGGGCGGCGAGGCCGCCCGCCTGCGGGCACCACTCCCCGAAAAAATCTGTACCAAAAAAGCCGCTCCTCGCTCCGCTCGGAGCGGTGAAACGCGCGCGCGGCGCGCGTATGCAGCGATATATTCCAGTCCAACAGCGCCCGCCCAACAGTTGTTCTATTACCCAATACAAATATATTATATGCAGTATTAATTCATAATTTCTCCAATTAGTATTAAATAGGGCATTTTAAATATGAATATGTTTGCATCGGCGCGAGCGAAGCGAGCGCCGTTCACCGGCCGGAGTGAGCGAAGCGAACGAAGGCCGGCAGCGTTTTTCCGCAAGTTTTTGCGAGGAGCGGTTCGCGGGCGAAGCCCGCGAACCCGACGAGTAAAAGGTGCGTGTTAGTCGTCGGCGGGCGCCGCACCGCCGCTATCGCCGACGTTCGCGTCCGGCACGGTCCCGTCCTCGTTCCAGCCGCGCAGGTCGTAGTAGTTGTCGAGTTCCTCGTCGAGGCCCTCCAGTTCGTAGGGCAGGTCGTCGTCGTCGGCACGGTCGAAGCCGCGCTTCGAGTTGAAGTGCCGTTCCAGTTCGACGACGCGGCCTCCGACATCCATCAGCTCCTCCCAGGAGGCGTCGAACAGCTGCTCGTAGCGCTCGTGGTCGAAGCTGGAGGACGAGAACTTGCAGAGCACGCCGGAGTCGTGGACGGCGTTCTTGTTCTCCTGTTCGATGAGGCGGTCGGACTTGCCCTCGACGCCTTCCTTGTCGAGCGCGTCGTTGGGCGCGACCAGCGGGTACTCCAGCTGGTACATCTCCCCGTACATGTGGTCGGCGCCGCGGTTCGCGGTGGCGAAGGAGAGCCCCTGGCCGTTCAGCGCGCGGCCGTCGTGGGCGGCGAACTCCATCCCCTTCATCGTCCAGTTCTCGACGCCCAGCGCCTCGTGGCAGCGGTCGATGCCCTCGGCGAGCGTGTCGCCGATGCCCTCGCGGTGGGCGATCTTCCGGACCGTCTCGACCATCAGCTCCTCGTTGCCGAGTTCACCCTCGCTCTTGAGGTAGGCCGAGACCACGTCGCCACAGGAGATGGTGTCCATCCCGAGCTCGTCACAGAGCTCGTTGGCCTCCATGATGGCGACGAAGTCGTCGTTGTCGGCGTTCGAGCCGAAGGACATCATCGTCTCGTATTCGGGTCCCTCGGTGACGATGCCGCTCTCCTCGTCCTTGGTGGGGAGCTTGCAGGCGAACGCGCACTGCGAGCAGGTGCCCTTCTTGTACTTGTGCTCCATCACGGCGCCCGACCCGATCTGGTCGAGGTGCTCGAACGACTGGTCCTCGAAGTAGCGGGTGGGGAGCGCGTTCACCGCGTTCGCGTAGTCCGAGACCGACACCGTGCCGGCGTCCTTCATCGGGCTGCCGGAGGTGGAGGCCTCCTTGTGGATCTCCATCCCGAGCTCCTCGTCCAGCTCGATCTCGGGCGGGGAGTCCCCGTCGAAGGTGAGGAACTTCACGTTCTTGCTCCCGAGGACGGCGCCCAGCCCGCCCCGTCCGAACGCGCGCGACTCGCTGGTGATGATGCCGGCGAACCGGACGCCGTTCTCGCCGGCCGGCCCGACGACGGCCGTGTGGCCCTCGTCGAGCCCGCGGTGCTCCTCGATATGTTCGATGGTCTCGCTCGTCGTGGCGCCCTCGAGGTCGCTCGCGTCCTCGAACTCGACGCCCTCGTCCGTGACGTGGACGCCGACGAGGTCGTCGCTGGCGCCTTTGATCTCGACGGCGGCGTTGCCGGCTGCGGCGAACGGCCGCGACATGTAGCCGCCGGCGTTCGAGGAGAGCAGGCCGTCCGTGAGCGGCGAGAGGCCCGTACAGGACATCCGGCCCGTAAAGGAGGTCATCGCGGTCTGGAGCGGGCCGGTGGCGAAGACGAGCCTGTTCTCCGGCCCCAGCGGGTCCGCGTCGAACGGGATACGCTCGTGCGCGAGCCGCGTGCCCACGCCGCGCCCGCCGATGAACTGCTCGTTCACCTCGCTGATATCCTCCTCCTGCGTCGTCCGCTCCCCCACGTCGATGCTGAGGAGCGGGCCGCGGTTGTGAATCATCGTCTCACAGGAACGGTGCCACCGGCATAAACGGTGTGCCACGGAGCCCGGGCCGATTGATAGGCCGGGCACGAACCGTTCACAGGAACGGAACGACGTGCCGCCGACGGGTCACTCCCCGGGGTGGCAGAACTCCATCGCCTCACGGACATCGTCGCGGTTCCCGATGAGGGTGATGCGGTCGCCCTTCTCCAGCGTGAAGTCGGCATCGGGGACCCGCGTCTCGCCGTTCCGGGCGACCAGCGCGATGAGCACGCCACCCGGGAGCTCGGGGCCGACCTCGTGGACGGGCCGCCCGACCATCTCGCCGGAGGTGACCTCGATCTCCTGGACGTCGCCCGAGCGGCCGATCTCGCCCATCCAGTTGGCGAGCGCCGGGCGCTCGATGGCGTTGTCCATGGCCTGGGCGGTCGCGACGGCCGAGGAGATGGTCCGCACGCCCAGGTCCTCGAACGCCTCGACGTTGTTCGGGTTGTTGGCCCGGGCCATCACCGTCTCGATGTCGAACTTGCTTTTCGCGAGCTGTGCCGTGAGGAGGTTGGCGTCGTCGTCACCGGTGGCGGCGACGAGGATACGGCAGTTGTCCGCCCCGGCCGACCGGAGGACATCCGTGTCCGTCCCGTCGCCGATGTGGACCGTGTGACCCTGATTGCGGGCCGTCTCGACCGCGTCCTCGTCGACCTCCACGATGACGACGTTCTCCCCTCTGTCTTCGAGGCGGTCGGCCAGGGTGCGTCCCACCTGGCCGCCGCCGACTACGATTACACGCATGGGTATCACATCGAGGAACTCCGCGATGTACCGGGCGAGGCCGCCCTCGAACACGACCGTCGCCAGGATGACCAGGAACACCGTCCCGACCAGGAGCGTCGCACCGGAATCCAGCTGTGCCGCCCGCGCGCAGGCTGCCGCCGCCTCCGCCCCGAGGCCCCCCGTCGTACAGACCGTTGCGGCCTCGGCGCCGCCGCCCGCGAGTTCGGCCGCCTCCGCACGCAGCGCCGCCGCCTCCGACTGCAACTCGACCGCGAACAGCGTCGCGACCGAGGCCGGGATGATGCCGCGCGGGCCGACGAACGACATGAAGGCGCGCTCCTCGAAGGTGAAGCGGTCACCCACCGTCGTGAGGAACACGAGCGCCGGGCGGATGACCAGAGCGACCGCCACGACCACGAACACGCCGCCCAGCCCCAGCCGGAGCAGGTCCTCGAACCGCAGCAGCGCCGCGAGGGCGATGAACACGAACGAGAGCACCAGCAGCGTGATGTCGCCCTTGAACTCGGAGATGTCCTCCTCGTAGGGAATGTCGAGGTTCCCGAGGACGATACCGGCGACGGCGACCGCGGCGACGCCGGCCTCGGCGAAGACGAAGTCGGCGGCCGCGAACGCGATCAGCGCGCCCGCAAGCACCAGCAGCCGGGCGTTCTGTGGGGCGTTCCCCGGCGACAGGTCGACGTACCGGAGCGCGTAGTACAGCACGCCGGCGACGATGGTCCCGATGACCATGCCGGTGCCCAGCCGCTCGACGAACAGCTGCAGGAACTCCGCGGGCGTCGACCCGCCCGTGACGATGACCTCGAAGACGACGACAGCGAGGATGGCGGCGGTCACGTCGTTGACGATGCCCTCCGTCTCCAGGGCCGCCTCCACGCGGTCGCGCACGGGGACGACCTCCATGATGGGCGTGATGACCGTCGGCCCGGTCGCGACGAGGAGGGCACCGATGAGGAAGGCGAACTCCCAGGAGGTCTGCGGGAACGCGAATTTGACCGCGCCGGCGGTCCCGAACAGCGCGATGGCCGCGCCCACCGTCACCAGTCGAGTCGTCGCGGCGGGGGTCTCGCGGAACTTCTCCAGCCGGAGATGGAAGGCTCCCTCGAAGACGATGATGGCCACGGAGAGGCCGACGATGGAGGGCAGAGCCCCGGCGAACGTCGACCGCGTGACCAGCCCCAGTCCCTCCGGACCGAGCGCGATGCCCGCGGCGATGAGGAAGATGATGCTGGGAACCTCGAAGCGGTCCGACAGCACCTGTGCGACCACACCGATGCCGATGATGGACGCGACGAGATAGAGCCCAGTGCTCGCTCCGGCTGCCATACGGTCGGGTCGTCTCGCGTCGGTTGCTTAAGTCTCCTGTCTCGGCCTGGATATCAGGGCCTCACTCACCCGCCTCGTCGGCTGCCGTCCGCCGGTCGAGATACCCCAGCACCCCCCGCACGTTCATCGCCGTCTCGGCCGCCGCCTTCCGCTCGCTCCACACCTCGTCCATCTCGGTCCGCTCGACGAAGTGCTCGATGACGGCCTCGTCGTCCGCGAGTTCGACGCGGGCCTCCGCGATGGCCTCGACCCAGTCGGTCAGCACGTCGGCGTACTCCGTGAGCAGGCCGTCAGCGGGCGCGGGGCCGAAGTGGGCGTAACACAGCGTCTCGGGGTCGAGTCGCTGGATGAGGCGTACGTCCTCGATGCACTGCTCGAAGTCGAAGTTCGCCGGCGGCGAGGTCGGCTCGATGGCGTCGAGCTGTGGCACGTAGATTCCCGCGGCGTCCGCGACGAACACGGCATCAGCTTCGGCGTCGTGGAAGACGTGCTGGTGCGGGGCGTGGCCGGGCGCCTCGTACACGTCGAGTTCCCGGTCGCCGAGGTCGACGGTGTCACCGTCGACGAGCGGCGCCACGCGGCTGTCCGGGACGGGCTCGGGTTCGGTGTAGAACTCGATCTGCTCGCCGACCGCCGCCTTCGTCCCCTGCCACAGCCGCTCGGGATCGATGAGGTGGCGCGCGCCCTGCTCGTGGACCAGGACCTCCGCGTTCGGGCAGGCCTCCGCCAGGAAGCCCGCCCCGCCCGCGTGGTCGAGGTGGACGTGGGTCGGGACGAGCAGTTCGAGGGCCTCGCGGTCGATGTCCAGTTCGTCGAGGGCGTCCAGCAGCAGGTCGTGGTTCGTGCCGATGCCCGTGTCCAGCATCGTCGGGCGCTCGGTGTCGAAGATGTAGACGGCCCCGTACTTCTCGGTGCCGTACATCCCGGTGTCGACGTAGTAGCAGTCGGGAACGTTCTCGACGGGTTCGACGTCGCCGATGGTCATTGGCGCGGATGCGGGTGCGAGCGTCTTAGTTCGGTTGGGTGTGATTCGTTCTCGATGGTGGAACCGCCTCCCGAAGCCCTCGGCCGCTGTTGGTCAGTCGGAGAGTGTGGGCCTCACGCCTCCCCAACCGCCTGCGATGCTCACTCGCTGCGCTCGTTGCGCTTCTCGTCCCTCGCACGTGTAGCGGCGGCTGGACTGACGAGCTCGCACGCACCAGTCGAGCGGCTAGTCGGCCGGCCGGTTCCGAGTCTAGGAAGCGCGCAATCGCCACCCGTGTCGAACCCCGAGGCCCTCGGCCGAGGGGGTGAGACACTCACGGCGATTGCGCGGGGAGGTGTGGGGACCCGCGCTCCGCTGGAACCGCCGCGCGCCGCTCGACCCGTAACCGTCCCCCTGGCGGAATCGAAGCGCGAGGGCTTCGGAGGTGTCTCCACTGTCGTGGTCGCCGTTGTCGTCAGAGAGTGCGAGGGCTTCGGGGACAGCGCCCCCATCACTAACAGACCGAATTTCACAATTATGAGTGATATAAAAACAGAATGAAGATATTATATCCACTACGCCTTACTCTTCCAGGAAATCAGGCTCCGTCCGCTTCTCCGCCCGCTCGTCCTCCAGGTGCGACAGGAACGCGTCCAGTTCGATGTCCTGCTCCTCGCGCTCCTTGCGGTCACGGACGGAGATGTTCCCCGCTTCCTCCTCGTTGTCGCCGACGATGACCATGTACGGGAGCCGGTCCTCGTGGGAACCGCGGATCTTCCGGCCGATGGTCTGGTCGCGGTCCTCGACCTCCACCCGGAAACCGGCGTCGTCCAGTTCGTTCTTGACGCGGTGGGCGTAGCCGAGGTTGTCGTCCGAGATGGGGAGGATGCGGACCTGCTCGGGCGCGAGCCAGAGCGGGAACTTCCCGTCGAAGTGCTCGATGAGGACCATGAAGAAGCGCTCGTAGGAGCCGTACAACGCACGGTGAATCATCACCGGGCGGTGCTCCTCGTTGTCCTCGCCGATGTAGCTCAGGTCGAACCGCTCGGGCATGTTGAAGTCCAGCTGGACCGTCGGGCCGTCCCACTCCCGCCCGAGGGCGTCCTCGAAGCCGAAGTCGATCTTCGGGCCGTAGAAGGCGCCATCGCCGGGCTCGACGTGGTAGTCGAGGCTGGAGTTCTCCAGCACGTCACGGAGCTGTGATTCGGCGCGCTCCCAGATCTCGTCGCTCCCGACCGACTTCTCGGGTCGCGTCGCCAGCGCCACCGTGTAGTCGAGGTCGAACGTCTCCAGCACCTCGTTGATAGCGGTCATGATGTTGTCGACCTCCTGCTCGATGTCGTTCGGCCGACAGAACAGGTGGCCGTCGTCGATGGTGAACGCCCAGACACGGGAGAGCCCCGACAGCTCCCCGCGCTGCTCCTTCCGGTACACCTTGCCGTCCTCGGCGTAGCGGACGGGCAGGTCCCGGTACGACCACGAGCCCTCCTCGAAGATGGTGGCGTGGCCGGGACAGTTCATCGGCTTCAGCCCGTACTCCTCGTCGTTCACGTCGAGGAGGAACATGTCGTCCCGGTAGTTGTCGTAGTGCCCCGATTTCTTCCACAGCTCCGTGCGGAAGAGGTGGGGCGTCTCGACGTACTCGTAGCCGTAGCGCTCGTTCAGGTCGCGGACGTAGCCCGACAGCTCGTCGAGTACCGTCTTCCCGGCGGGGTGGTACAGCGGCAGGCCCGGCCCCGTCGTGTCCGGGATGGAGAACAGGTCGAGTTCGCTCCCGAGGCGGCGGTGGTCGCGCTTCTTGGCCTCCTCGCGCCGTTCGAGGAACTGCTCGAGGTCCTTCTCGGAGGGGAAGGCCGTCCCGTGGACCCGCGTGAGCGTGTCGTTCTCCTCGTCGCCGCGCCAGTACGCCGCCGAGATGTCGAGCAGCTCGAACGCGCCGACCTCGCCCGTACTGTCGACGTGGGGGCCCTGACAGAGGTCCTGCCAGTCGTCCTGGACGTAGAAGGAGACCTCCTCCGCGTCGGCGGCTTCGGTCTCCAGGATCTCGCGCTTGTACTCGTTGTCCTCGTAGACCTCGAACGCCTCCTCGCGGGAGCGCTCGACGCGCTCGATGGCGTAGTCCGCCTCGACGATGTCGGCCATCTCGTCCTCGATGGCCGCGAGGTCGTCCTCGTCGAGGTCGACGTTCGTGACGTCGTAGTAGAACCCCTGGTCCGTCGGCGGGCCGATGGTGAGCTTGGCCTCGGGATGCAGGCGTTGCAGCGCCTGCGCGAAGACGTGCGCGGCGGAGTGGCGGAGGACCTGCAGGTACTCGTCGGAGTCCTCCGTGACGATCTCCAGCTTGCAGTCCTCGTACAGCGGCGTGTGCCGGTCGACCAGCTCGCCGTCGACGACGCCGGCGACTGTGGCCGCCCCGAGTCCCGGTCCGATCTCGTAGGCGACCTCCTCGACCGTGACCCCGTCGTCCAGGTCCAGGACGGACCCGTCGGGGAGCGTGACGGCTACCATACCACGAGGGAGTCGGGAGCGCCGGATAAAGCTTTAGAGACGGCGGGAGGGGTTGGCACACACCCGCAAGCCGGGCATCGCTCGGCCGGGTGCGCTCAGAACAACGTCGACTCGCCACCCTCGGCCATCCGCGCCTCCGCGAAGCGGTCGGCCGCCGCCAGCGGCGTGATGCCCTCCGCCCGCGCCGTCTCGAAGATGGACTCCAGCCGGTCGCGGACGGCCGCCACCCGCTCCAGCGCCTCGGCGGTGCCGCCGCCCTCCATCTCCGTGACGCCCGCGACCAGGCCGCCGGCGTTCACCACGTAATCGGGCGCGTACAGGATGCCCCGCTCGGCCAGCGCGTCGGCGTGCCGGCGCTCGGCGAGCTGGTTGTTCGCCGACCCGCAGACGATGTCGCACTCCAGGCGCGGAATCGTCTCGTCGTCCAGCAGGCCCCCGAGCGCGCAGGGCGCGAAGGCGTCGCAGGGCTCGTCGTAGATGGCGTCGGGCGCGACCGACTCGACATCGAACTCTTCCTCGACCGCGGCGACCGCTTCCTCGTCCACGTCGGCGACGACCACGTTCGCCCACTCGTCCACGAGCCGCTCGACCAGCGCTCGACCGACCTTGCCGACGCCCTGTACCGCGACCCGGCGGCCGTCCAGCGAGTCGTCCCCGCCGCGCTCGGCGAACGACGCCCGCAACCCGTGAACGACGCCCGCCGCGGTCACGTCCGTCCCCTCGCCGCCGCCCGCGCCGCCGACGTTGCCGGTCGTCTCCTGGATGACCCGCAGGTCCGCCACGTCGATGTTCACGTCCTCGCCCGTGACGAAGCGGCCGTCGTAGCTGTCGACCACGCGCCCGTACGCCCGCAGGAGGTCGTCGGTCTTCTCCCCGGGGTCACCGACGATGACGGCCTTCCCGCCGCCGAGCGGCAACTCGGCGGCCGCGGTCTTGTACGCCATCGCCTCCGAGAGCCGGAGCGCGTCCGCGAGCGCGTCGGCCTCGTCGTCGTAGTCGAGCATCCGGGTGCCGCCGACGGCGGGGCCGCGCCGGGAGTCGTAGACGGCAACGATACAGCGCAGGCCCGTCGACTCGTCGCGGTAGAAGGCGACGTGCTCGTGACCGGCCTCGTCCATCTCGCGGAGGGTCATGTGCGGAGCCGACACACGGAGAGGGCTTAACCGCGGGGGGACCCCGACCTGGCGGTCCCACGGGCGGCCGGCTACAGGTCGACGGTTGCCACCAGTTCGTGCGTCCCGCCGTCGGCCGCCGGCCGCGTGACCGAGACGTTGTCGACCGTGAACCTCCAGGCGAACTCCCGCTCCAGCAGGTGCCCGACCACCTCGCCCGCGAGGTGGTGGTCGAGCGAGAGGGCCAGACCGACGTGGGGGAACCACCCGTCGGGTTCGTAGTACTCTGTCGGGGCGTCCCCCAGCGGTGCGAGGGCGTCGACGGTATCCTCGTGCAGGTGCAGCAACGCCGGCGACTTCGCGACGGGGATGTAGACGTGGTCCCCGGGGAACGTCCCCAGGCCGGACGTCCGGACGGTGAACGGGTCGTGCTCGGCGGCGACGCGTTCGACCGCGGCCACGATGGCGTCCACGTCGGCGGACTCGGCCAGTCCGTACAGCGTGACGTGCGGGTGCGGGTTGACGTAGCGGTCGATGCCGAACCGGTCGGCCAACTCCTCCCATACGGCCTCGACGCGTTCGAAGTACGGCTCCGGGAGGGTCGGCCCGACGATGATGGCCATGGCCGACCGGCACGGCGCGGGCTCAAAAATCCCGCCTCCGGAGCCACCCACAATCGCTTTGCCGCGACCGGCCGACCGGCCCCCATGCGCGTCCTCGACGTCCACGCCGATCACTGTTCGTTCGAGACGGTCGCCGCGCCGCCCGCCGAGGACGCCCCCGACCCCGAGGAGCCGACCCCCGACCCGGCCGACGACACGCTACCGGTTCCGCGCGAGGGGGGCTTCGACGACTGCCTCGTCGCCTTCGTCGCCATAGAGGGCGACGACGCACACGACCCCGACGCCGTCGCGGCCGAGGTTGCCGACCACCTCGCCGACCGGGCCGAGGACCTGCGGCTCTCGCGGCTGCTCGTGTACCCGTGTCCCGCACTCAGCGAGCGAGCGAGCGACCACGAGACGAGCGTGGCGTGCTGTCGGGCGCTCGCGCGGGCGCTCGACGACCGAGGGGACGGCGACGGGGACGGCCTCGACGTGCTCCGGGCGCCCGTCGGCTGGCACCACGCGCTCACGCTGGAGAGCGCTGGCCACCCGTTCGCCGAGTCGGTGAACCGCTTCACGGGCACGGTCGAGGTGAAAGCGGTCGAGTCCGAGTGGACCGTCGTCGTCGACGGCGAGCGCCGTGACCTCGACGCTGTGCGCCCGGACCTGGACGAGCACACGCGCGAGGCGTTCGAGTTGGCGATGGACGGCCCCACCGTCGACCACCGCATCGCGCGAGGTGACCGGGACGGCGGGCACTCCTCGCTCGCCGAGTCCGACGGCCTCGGCGGCCGCCGCCTGCTCCCGGCCGGGCGCCTCGTACAGGACCTCCTGACCGACCGGGTCCACGAGCGCCTGCTCGACGCCGGCGCCGCTCCCATCGAGACCGCCGTCACGTACGACCCCTCGGACCCGGACACGGCGCGCCTGCTGGGCGCGCTCGGGACGGTCGACGCGTACCCGGAGCGGGGCGCACGGCTCCGGCCATCCGCACGGCTCGGGGCCCTCGCCTTCCTCCGGGACGCCGACCTCCGGCCCGGGGACTGCCCGCTCCGGCTGGCCGAGACCGGCCTCGTCGCCCGGGATGGGGACGCGGCGACCGTCCCGACCGCCCACGCGGTGACGGCCGGCCGCGATGCGGCGTGGGAGTCGCTCGCCGAGTTCGCGGCGCTCGTCACGGGCCTGAACCGCGACTGCGGACTTGACGCGGTGCCGGTCTGTCACGCCGGCGAGGCCGTTCCACCGGCCCGCCTCGACGACCTCGCCGCGGCGCTCGACCGCCCGCTGCTGGTCCACCGCTTCGCGGACGAGGCGGCCGCCGCATCCGGAACCGTCCGCCTCGAGTTCCACGACCGCCGGCGCGACCCGGGCGACGTACCCCACGTCCGACTGAGCCCCGGGCTCGCGGAGCGGGCGGGAATCGCGTTCGACCGAGCCGTGGGCGAGCCAG
>Ga0207757_100478_pt1 | contig 25905 bp, 29 predicted proteins | sample A23P3SouthBayCA_2_FD_187752 | JGI IMG/M metagenome (GOLD analysis project Ga0207757, IMG submission 187752) | Aerobic enrichment media microbial communities from Eden Landing Ponds, California, USA - A23 P3 (2) (SPAdes) | ecosystem: Environmental > Aquatic > Marine > Unclassified | place...
GGTGATGAACAAGTCCCGGCCGCTCAGCTACAACCCCTTCGAGAAGTCACACGTCCACGTCGGCGACCCCATCGTGAACGTGATGCTCAAGGAGTTCTCGCGGCTGGACGGCGCGTTCGTCGTCTCCGATTCGGGCAAGATCGTCTCGGCGTATCGCTACCTGGAACCGTCGGCGGAGGGCGTCGACATCCCGAAGGGACTCGGGGCGCGGCACATGGCCGGCGGCGCGATCACGCGCGACACCAACGCCATCGCCATCGTGCTCTCCGAATCCGACGGGATGGTCCGGGCGTTCAAGGGTGGAGACCTCATTCTGGAGATCGATCCGGAGGAGTACTGAGATGCAGAGCGGCACGATTCGCGACGTCGTCGAGACCGTCCCGATCCGATTCTGGCTCGCCTTCGGGACGGTTTTCGTCGGGCTGATCCTCGGCTGGCTGACCCGCGTCCTCGCCAGACGGGTGCTCAGGCGAATCGGCGTCCCCGACGCCATCGAGGGGACGGCGTTCGAGCGCACGGCCCGCGAGTTCGGCACGTCGACCGTCGGCATTCTCGCGGCCATCGCGGGCTATTTCGTGTTCGGTATCGCCGTCTTCGCCGCCGTCGCCGTCGCCGAAATCGAGTACGTCGCCCAGTTCTGGAACGCCGTCGCGGGGTTCCTGCCACAGCTGTTTTTCGCCGTCATCGTCCTCATCGTCGGCGTCCTGCTCGGCGACAAGGTGGAGCTGTTGGTCTCCGAGCGGTTCCGCGGCGTGAAACTCCCGCAGGTCGGCGTCCTGCCCCCGATGGCGAAATACAGCGTGTTCTACCTGGCGGCGCTGATCGCCCTCGGGCAGGTGGGCGTCGCCACCGCCGCGCTCGTCGTGCTGCTCGCGGCGTACGTCTTCGCCATCATCTTCCTCGGCGGTCTCGCCTTCCGGCACCTGCTCTCCGCGGGCGCCGTCGGCACCTACCTCCTGCTCAACCAGCCCTACACCATCGGCGACGAGATCCGCGTGGGCGACGTCCGTGGCATCGTCCAGGAGATGGACCTGTTCGTCACGCACGTCGAGACGGACGGCGAGGAGTACATCTTCCCGAACAGCAAGGTGTTCTCCGAGGGGTTCGTTCGGATTCGGTCGTGACGCGTCGGCGGTCCCCGAACGCCGCCCCCGGGTCGCGACGTTACGCACCCGGGTCCGAGGACACGGTGGACGACCTGTAACTGTTGTTTCGCACCGAGAGCACGACGCTCCCCGCGTTCGCCCGCACGGAGTGGTTCGTCGATCCGAAGATGAACCGTCTGAGCCGGCCTCTGGTCGGGGCCCCGATGATCGTGAGTCCGTAGTAGAGCGACTGTTCGATGATCGCCTCGGCGACGTCGTCGGCCTCCAGGACCCACGTCGCCGTTTCGGGGCGGTCGATGCGGCGGGCGACGTCGTCGACGAGTTCGGCCGCCGCGTCCCGTCGACGCTCGGACGCGGCCTCGTCGACGACGTGCAACACGTCAATCCACGCGTCGCAGTCGTCGGCGACGGTCCGGGCGAGGTCGGCGGCGAGTCCCGAGTGGGGACCGGCCGCGACCGGGAGCAGAATCGACGGCACCTTCTCGTAGCCGGGGCGCCCGTTCACGACGACGACGTCACACGCCGCGTGCGCCGCGATCCGTGCGGCGACGCCCGCACGGAAGCGACGACCCCGCGAGCCGCCGGGCAAGACGAGCGTGTCGACGTCGTGAGCGCGAACCGTCTGGAGGACGCCCGTCGCGACGGTGTGCGTGTGGTGAACGTCCCCGTCCAGCGGCGCCGTCGAGTCGGCGATCCGGTCGAGAACCCCGTTCACGGGAGCGTCGGCGTCCACGTGGTGGACCGTCCCTCCGGAGGCGACGGGAGCGACGACGGAGAGCGAGGCCCCGGCCGCGCGTGCGAGCGTCGTAGCGACTTCGAGCTGATCGGTGAGGGCCGGTCCCTCCGCCGTCAGCAACGGGACGAGGATGCGGTTCCCGTCGAAGCCCCCCGCGATCCCTCGCGACTGCTCGAAGGCGTCGGGTCGGGTCCCCAGTAACCCCCCCAGCGACGTGAGGCCCATACCCACGTGTCTGAGCCGACTCACAAAAAACGGCGGGGTGATCGCCGAACTCGGGCGAACGGCCGCGTCGGCTCCCCGCGCCTCGTCGTCCGGGGCGACTGCGGGCGCGTGCCGTCGCCGCCGCCCGGGCGACGGGCGCCCGCTAGCGAGCCCGCTCGACCGGTCGGGCCGGAACGCCCGCGACCGTCGTCTCCGGCGGCACGTCCTCGGTGACGAGCGAGTTGGCCGCCACCTTCGCGTCGGCACCGATCTCGACGCCCGGTAGGACGACCGCCCCCGCGCCGATCATGGCTCGCTCTCCGACCACCACCTCGCCGGTGCGGTACTCCGTCTGCAGGAACTCGTGACAGAGGAGCGTCGCGTCGTAGCCGACGATGGCGTCGGCCCGGATCGTCAAGAGTTCGGGCCAGAACACGTCCGGCGTCGCCTCCAGGCCGAACGCGACGCCGGTATCGACGGTCGCACCGAGGCGCCGGAGCAGCCAGTTTTTCGCCCGCAGACTCGGCGAGACGCGGATCAGCCAGACCACGAGGTAGTTCACGACGACCCGAAGCGGTCGCTTCGCGTCCGGCCAGTGCCACAGCGAGTTTCGCGGTCCCTTCGTCGGGTGGCGGTCGAGACGGTCGTGTCGCCGACCGAGGTCCGCGTTCGAGTCCGAATCGGTCACGGTCGGGCTTCGGAGGCCGCCGTCTTGAAACCGTCCGCCTACTCGCGAAGCCCGGCGACGAGGTACGCCGCCGGAAACGCCGCGACGAGCGCCCCGAGCCCCACGATGAGCCGGGCGTAGACGTTCGGTGGACTGAGACCGACGGCGACGGCGGCGGGAACGGCCGCGAGCAGGAGCGCCACGACGGCTCGTTCGGACGACACGGTTACCCATCCAGCCGCTTGGAGACGTACGGGCCGTCCTGGTGGTACCCGAGCTTCTCCCGGTAGTATCGCCGGACGCCGATGCCGCTGATGACGCTCAGCTTGTCGTAGCCGGCGTCGGTCGCCAGCTCCTCGGCGCGTTCGAGGAGTCGGCGGCCGTAGCCGCGGTGTTGCCAGTCGGCCGCGTCGTCGCCGCCGTCGCGGAACCCGACCTCGCTCCCGTAGACGTGGAGTTCGCGCACCAGCGCGGCGTCCGCGAGTTCGCGTCGCACGGGGTCGTTCGGGAAGCGCAGGCGACAGAAGCCGATCAGCAGGTCGGCGACCGGGTCCTCGAAGCTGAGGAAGTGTTCGGTCCCGCCGCCGGCCTCGTAGGTCAGGTGGTCCAGCTCGATCCGGTCTGGGTCCGGATCGGCGTCGTTGTGTCCCACCTCGCGAGCGCGGATGTCCCGCGGCGTGATCCCCTTCTCGGCGGCGCGCTGGGTCGCCAGCTGCCGCAGGTTCGACTTCCAGACGCCGGCGTCGATGTGGTCGGCGGGGATGTCCCGCTGGACGCGCTGGAGGCGGGTGTACTTCGGGATGAGGTCCATCACCTCCGCGACGAGGTCGGCGGCGTCCTCGTTGTCCAGCGGCTCGAACTCGTCGCGGCGCCACATGTCGTACGTACGGGTGCCGCGGACGACGAGCGTCGGGTAGATCTTGAGGTAGTCCGGCCGCCAGCGCGGATCGTCGAAGAGCTGACGGAAGTCCTCCAGACACATCTCCGTCGTCATCCCCGGCTGGCCGGGCATCATGTGGAAGCCGACCTTGAACGCGGCGTCGCGGAGACGGCGGTTGGCGTCGATGGACGCCTGGACGCCGTGGCCGCGGTGCATCTCGCGGTTGATCCGCTCGTAGGTGGTCTGGACGCCCACCTCCACCTTCGTCCCGCCGAGACGGAGCATCCGGTCGATCTGTTCGGGATCGCACCAGTCGGGCTTGGTCTCGAACGTCGTCCCGACGTTCCGGACGTCGGCCGTCTCGTTCTCGGCGATCACGTCCGCCAGATACCGGAAGTCGGGATCGTCCTCGGCGAAGCTCCGGCCCTCCGCGGGGTTCGGCGTCGAGTCGGTGTCGTAGTCGTTGAGGGCTTCGAGCGCCCGCTTGACGAACCACTCCTGGTAGTCGTGGCTGCGGGCGGTCATCGTCCCGCCCATCAGAATGAGTTCCACCTTGTCGACCGGGTGGCCGATGTGGCGGAGCTGTTCGAGCCGCAGACGGACCTGCCCGTACGGGTCGTAGTCGTTCTGTTCTCCCCTCGCCGCGGCGGGTTCGTGGCCCGTGTAGCTCTGGGCGCTCCCGAACTCCGAGGCCGGGCCGCCGGGACAGTAGAGGCACTTCCCGTGCGGACACATGTGCGGCGAGGTCATGATCGCCACGGGCGAGACGCCCGACGCGGTGCGGACGGGCTTGCGTCGGACGACCGCCTGCACTTCGTCGCGGCGGTCGTCGGGCGCGTGCTGGAGGATGTCGGCGTTTTTCGGCACCTTCGCCGCCGAGTGCGTCGAGCAGGCGTCGAGCTTCGCCGATTCGAGGTCGTCGCGGCCGAGTTCTCCGGCCAGAATTCGCTCGACGAGGTCCTCACACACCCGCTCGAACGCCTCGTCGGTGTCGGTCTCGGCGTCCGCGCTCACGGGTACACCCTCCGGGTGGTCATCGTCGTCGTGTCGTCGGGTCGCAGGGTTAAGGGTATCGCTCGGGGTGGACGCCGCTCAGGCCAGCCGCTCGACGGCGGCGGCGATCACGGCGTCGACGGCGGCGTCGCGACGGCCCGAGAGGAACTCGATCCGGCCGTCACGGACGCTGGCGGCGGTGATACCCGCGTCGCCGACGCGTTCCGCGGCGTCGCTCGCCACGCCTCGCAGGTCCAGCTCCGCCCCGGTCCGGAGGTACAGTTCGTCGGTGCCGACGCCGACGATCAGGTCGGCGTCGTCGTGGCGGCGGTGGAGTTCGTCCAGCAGGAGACCCGTCGGCGGGAAGTCGTATCGGTGGGTGTAGGCGTCGGTGTCGAGCACCTCGACCGTCAGGCCACCCTCCGCTCGGTCGTCGATGTTCGCCGTCGCCGTCTCGACCTCGGCGTCGAGTTTCTGGCGGAACTGCTCGCTGATGTGGCCGGCCAGGCCACCCGCGTCGTCGAACAGGAGGTCGGTGATGAGTTCGCGCTTGTCCTCGTAGGACTGGTAGTACGCCTCCAGCGCGATGGCCTCGCGGAGTTCCCGCGTCCGGTCGGCGTCGTAGCCCGCCTCGGCGGCGAGGTCGACGTACTCGTCGGGGGCGTCGCCCCAGTACGAAATCGCCGGGAGGTGCGCGAGGTCGTCGCGCACGTCGGGGTCGACCGTGGCCGCGAGGGTGGCGGCGAGCGTCCCCGTCGAGAGGTCGGCGGCGTCGGCGCCGGCGAGACCGGGGTTGACGATGGCGTCGCAGTCGTCGGCGACGGCCGCGTCGGCCACCTCGGCGTCGACGACGACGCGACGGGCACCGTAGATGCCGAGCAGGCCGAGCCCGTCGCTGGATTCGACCGTACTCCCCGTGCCGACGAGCAGGACGAGCGGCAGTTTCTCGTCGTGGCGGTCGCGATCCTGGAGCATCCGCGTCACGTCGTTGGTGGCGTCGTCCATGTCGTAGACGGACTCCTCCAGCGGCCGCCGGGTGAAGTAGTGATACTCGGCGTCGGCGGCGGCGTGCTCATCCCGGATCAGCGGGAGGACGGCGCGTTCGACGGCCGCGCCGGCGACGTAGCCGTCGGCGGTCGCGGCGTGGCGAACGACCACGGGACGGGATTCGAGTACCGCCCGCCGGATCGTCTCCGCGGCGTCGACGAGGTCGTCGGCCACCGCGTCGATGGCGCCGTGGTCGACGAGCGTCGTCACGGAGTCGGGCCGGGCCTCCGCGGTCATCGCGTCGGCCAGTCGTCGTTCGACGGCCGCCGCCTCGTCGTCCGAGAGGACCGTGAGCGCCTCGGTCTCGACCTGCAGTTCGTCGTACCGGAGTTCGACCTCGCCGTCGAGGCGGACGACGCTCCCGACCTCGACCTCGGGGTAGGCGCGGACGCCCGCCTCGACGAACGCGGCACAGTCGACGACGCCGGAGGGGTCGCGGAGTTCGAACACCGTCGGGCCGCTGGTCTGGCGGACGCCGACGATCTCGCCCTCCAGACGGACGGTGTCGCCGACGCGGTCGTTGAGCGAGTCGACGTCGACGCGGTCACGGTCGGCGGTCGCCGGCTCCGCTTCCGGTTCCGCTTCCGGTTCCGGTTCCGCTTCCGCTTCCGCTCCCGCTCCCGCTCCCGCTTCCGCCGCCTCCGCCCCCTCGTCTGCGCTCGTCGTATCGTCCGCGGGCGTCGCCTCCGTGTCGACGTCGCCGTCGGTGTCACCGTTCAGCGACTCGTCGCGGTCCGGCGTCGGGGTCTGTCGGACGGGACCGGTGTCGTCGCTTTCGGTGCCGGACTCGATTTCCTCGCCGTCGGCGTCGCCCTCGGGGTCGTGAATCCGTGCCCCGCGGAACTCGTCGCCGGACTGTCGGATCGACCAGGCGAGGTCGACGTTGCCGTTGTCGCGGACGTTCTTCACCTGGACGAACACGGTGTCGCCGGGCTCCCAGTCGAGGCTCTCGAGGCGGCGGTCGAGTTCGCTCCGGTGCAGCAGTCCCGTCACGCCGGGCGAAAGGTCGACGAACACGCCGAAGTCGGCGAAGCCGTCGACCGTCCCCTTGTAGTATCGCCCCGAGACCAGTTGGTCCGGGCTGGAACCGCGGAAATCAAACCAAACGTCTTCTTCGTGGGTGATCCAATCCATTGAGCGAATCGAACAGCCCCATCCTAAAACGATTGTCGAAACGACTCGACCGTCTAGATGATGTACCAGGCCCGGAGCAGGACGAAGAGGGCGTCGACGCCGCCGAAGCCGTAGCCGAAGAGGAGACCGGCCGGGAGCGCCGCGGCGAGGACCGCCCGCCCGGTCGTCGTCCGGTGGACGGTCGAGAGCCCGACGACGAGGAGTGCCGCACCGTACAGACAGCAGACGACGCGAAGTTCGGGGACGGGGACCGCCGCCAGCGGACAGGGCGCCGTCGCGTAGGCGAGCACCTGCACCGTCTCGCTGACGCCCGCCCGGTCGCGCACGGCGACCATCAGACAGAGCGTCTGGAGCGCCGCGAGGAGGTGGAGGACGGCGGGCGCGACCAGCACGGCGACCAGGGCCACGACGACCGCCGCCCGCAGCGGCCCGCTCGCGGGGAATCGAAGCGGATCGAGGACGGCCAGCAGGAGCGCGTAGGCGACGGCCATCACGACGGCGAAGACGAGACCCGGCGCCTGATCGCCGGGAGCGACGCCGTTCTCGAAGAAGCGGCGGGGGCGAACCAGCACCTCGATCCACGCACGGGCGAGGCCGCGGGCCCCGCGCTCACGGCCGCCTCGGGGGTTCTCGACCCACGTCGTCACGGCCGCCTCTGGGACGCCGGTCGGCAAAGGGGTTCTGGTCCGACACGACGGTGCGCCTACCCGCCGACGTTCTGGTCGCTCTCGAACGTCCCCGGATCGGGTTCGATGTTCGCGTACTCGACGACGCGGCGGCCGAGCGTGACGACCCGCGCTTCGAGTCGCTCGTCGGCGAACGTACCGTCGGCGAACGCGGCCGACGCCCGCGGAATCGCGGCCTGATGCGGGAGCACCCACGCGTCGAGGGCACGACACACCGACCGGAGGTGTTCGAGCGCGGTGATGGGGAAGGCGCCGCCCGCGACGCCCAGCAGGCCGACGGTCTTCCCCTCGAACTCGTCGAACCCGCAGTGATCGAGCGCGTTCTTCAGCACGCCGGAGTACGATCCGTGGTACACGGGCGTCCCGAGCAGGACGGCGTCGGCCTCGCGGACGTGCCGGGCGAACGCCGCGCTGTCGCCCTGATCGTCGGCGTCGGGGTCGAGCGGCGGCAGATCGAACGCCCGGAGGTCGAGCAGTTCGGCGTCGGCGCCGGCCGTCTCGGCGGCGTCGAGGGCGCGGCGGAGCGCGAGACGCGTGTAACTGCGCTCGCGGAGGCTGCCCGAGATGGCGACGACGACCGTCATCCGACCGGATCGCGTGCCGGGAGTCCCTCCGGAGTCACCACTCCAACCCACCGTTGACGCCGAGCACTTGCCCGGTCATGTAGCTGGCGTGGTCGCTGGCGAGAAAGCGGATCATCCCGACGATGTCCTCCGGGTCGGCGAAGCGGTTGAGCGGAATCTTGTCCCGGATCTTCTCCTGGACGCGTTCGGGCACCTTCTCCAGCATGTCCGTCCGGACGAACCCCGGCGCGACGCAGTTCGCCGTCGAGCCGTCGGCGGCGAGTTCGAGCGCGAGCGTCCGCGTGAACGCGAACATCCCCCCCTTGGAGGTGGCGTAGTTGGCCTGCCCGTAGTTCCCCTGCTGGCCGACCACGCTGGAGATGTTGATGAGGCGGCCGTGCTCGGCGTCGCGGATGTCGTCGAAGAAGGCCTTGGTGCAGTTGAACGTCCCGCCGAGGTTGACGTCGATGACCGTCTGCCAGTCGTCGTGGGTCATCTCCTCGAACTTGCGGTCGATGGTGATGCCGGCGTTGTTGACCAGCACGTCGACCGGGCCGAGTTCGTCGTGGACGTCGGTCGCCATCCGTTCCACCTGGGCCGGGTCGGACACGTCGGCCTTGGCGCACATCGCCGTCTCGCCGTTCGCCTCGATGATCTGCTCGACCTCCCGCGCCGCAGCGTCGGAACTCCGGTAGTTCACGACCACGTCCGCTCCACAGCGCGCGAATTCGAGCGCGATTGACCGCCCGATGCCACGCGAGGCGCCCGTGACGAGACAGGTTCGATCTGAGAGCGGGCGCGGGTCGAGGGATTCCAGCCGTGTGGTCGTCTCGGACATACGCCTACTAATGCGGGATACCAAGTGTTAACTATTCGCGCCGTACCCCCTCGTTCGCCGACCGGCGCCCCGGCGATAGCTTTTATTGTGCGAGACGGTAACGTGGCGCTAGTCCGGACGCGAAACGGGTGTCGCGGCCGACCGCAACCATGACCGACCGTATCGACCTCGACGACATCGACACGGACGACGAGCACTCGGAGGAGGAGCCGAACCGCGGGGACTGGTTCTGGCGGGGCGAGGGTGATCCCGCGGACGAACCGGACGATCCCTTCGGGACGCGCTCCGCGAGCGACGAGGGGGAGAGCGGCGACGACCACGCCGCGACGCCGCGGGTGCCCCGGCAAGGCGACGACACTCCCGTCGGCATCCCCGTCGAGGGCGGCGGGGCGGGGGGATCGCCCGCCGCCGAGCGGGCGGCCGCCACGGGCGGCGTTCCGGACGCGGCGAACGACGACCCGGAACGCCGCGGGGCGACCGGTGCGGCGCCACACGGCGACGACGCCGACGACATGACGATGGCGTTGACCTACCGGGCGGCCGAGCGCCTCGCCCACCCGGCGTCGGCCTTCGCGGAGGCGGAGGCGTGGGCCGACTGGATCGGCATCGTCGGCCGGGTCGACACGCCGATCATCAATCGCTTCCAGCGCCAGCACGGCGTCGACGCGGACTTCTTCAGCGGGACCGGCACCGGCCCGGGCGAGCGCCTCGCCGAGATCGGGCCGCGGTCGATGTTCTACGCCGACCGGATGGTAGTCGTCGGCGTCGCGGGCGAGGACGAACGCGTCGCCGCCGAGGCCGACTGGGAGTTCGTCCCGCTCGCGGAGGCGGCGGAGAAGGCCGACTGGGCGCTCGACGAGGGGTAAATTTTTGCTCGTCGGGACTGATATCCACGTGGAGTGGTACCATGGGACTCAAAACGGCACTCACACAGGCGCGCATCGTCACCTTCGGCGCCCTCGCAGCGGCCGTCTGGATACTGTTGACCGTCTTCCAGGTGTACGGACAGCTCGGTCCGCTGTCCAGCGGCGGCGTGGGGCAGACACCGATAGCCGGTCTCCTCGGACTCCTCGTCATGGGTGGTGCGCTGGCGTTGCTGGTGGTCCTCTACAGCGAGCTGAGCGAGGAGGAGCCCGCACCCGAGCCGTGGCCGCCGGAGTGACCGATGCAGTACGAATGTAGCGAGTGCGGGCACTTCACCCGCTTCGGCCTCGTCGAGCGAGAGGTGTTCGCGACGACCTGTCCGGCGTGCGAGGAGTACAGCCGGTTCGAACCGGCGTTCGAAGGGGAGGGGGTGTCGTTCTGAACCTGACGATCCAGCTGAGCGACCGGTTCGTCCGTGCGGCCGACGAGTGGGCGGAGGCGCGTCTGGAGGACCGCGAGACGGCCATCGAGACGAAAGCCGAACAGGCGCTGCTGGAGATCGAGTATCTGGTCTCCGAGGCGACCGACGTCTCCTTCGACGTGGACGCCGAGGCGGGCGAACTCACCTACGCACCGACCGAGGCCCTCGCCGAACTGCTGTCGGAGCAGGCCGCCGAAACCGGTCTCGACGAGGAACGGGTCCTCGAACTCCACGTCGACCTGTTCGTCGGCGCGTTCTCCGGGGACGACGACCGCCCACCGAACGCACCGCCGGTCTGATTTCAGTCCGGGAATTCCCGTGGGTTCGTGTTTCCTCGGCGAAGAGTTTAGTATCCCGCACCCAGTATCGTGTTACTGCATGTCAAACAAAGATCTGGGATGGCGCCCGGAGGGGGCTGTCGAGACGTACAGAGGCATGGAAGTCTGGGAGTACAACGTCGCCCCACACCAGATAAACGAGGGAGAGGTCGACGGCGACATCCGGGCCGAAGATCTCACCGGTGCGGTCGATGCGGAGTCGGTCATCGAGGACGTGGACTGAACGGCGTCGCCGTCGGCGTGATTCCACGGTCCTGTCGGCGTACCCAGTGACGACCCCCACTAGCCGTACTGCGGGAACGCGCGCCGGTCGCGCGGCGGCACGTAGAAGTTCGCCCGCGACTGCACGTCGACGAAGTTCAGGATGCCGTTGTTTTTCCGGTCCGTGATGGCGTCGCTGTCGTCGCGGACGTACCAGCCGTTCATCGCGCGGCGGGTGCGCCGGAAGTGTTCGAGGGTCCGCTGCAGCGACAGAAAGTGGACGCCAGCCTGCCCGCCGTCGGTCGTGTTGAAGTCGCGCCGGAGGATGATCGGGTCGCCGTCGCGGCGCACCTGCGCGACCTTCTCGTGGTGGCCGACCACGTCGAACTCCCGGGCGTGGTCGCGGACGGCGTCGGTGAAGGGGACGTTCGCGGCGAACGCCGGGAGGTCCGACGGGTCGAACTCGGGGGAGAACATCCGGGCGACGCGGCCGGCGTCGTCCAGCCCCTCCCACCACGTGTCCAGACTCTGTGTCAGGTGGGAGACGTGGAGCGTGGTGCCACCCGCGAACGGCCCGTCGGGGATGGTGACGAACTCCTCGCTGGCCTGCGTCCCCTGGCGGTCCGAGAAGAACCCCATGAACGTCGGGTGGTCCGCCGAGAGTGCGCCGGCGGGGATGCCCTCCACGTCGGCGTGTTCGGCGGGGAGTCCCTCCCCGAGGAAGCCGGTTCGGCGCACGGCAACACGGAAGACGTCGCCGAGGGGGTCCTCGACCGGCTCGCCGTTCAGCGTCCCGGCGCTCCCGAACATGGCGTTCTCGACGGCGGTCAACTGCGACGGGACGTCGCTTTCCAGGACGAGAGCGGCGTCGAACGAGAGCAGGTCGGGGTTGTCGGTCCTGGAGATCACCTCCGGTTTCGAGATGGGGGCGGTGCGGAGCTTCCCGATGCGCTCGAAGTAGTCGGTCCCCCACGCGAGCATGTGGAACAGTCCCTCCGGTGCCCAGTCGTAGGCGGCTTCGAGGGTCCGCATCCCGCGTTCGACGGTGCGGGCGGCCGACTCCGAGGGCGCCGCGTCGAGGGTCAACAGGAGGACGCGGCGGTAGCGGGCCTGGATGTCGTTGCCGGCGTCGTCGACGGGGAGGAACGACGCCTGGGCGAACTGCCGGTTGGGGAGGGCGTCGGCGTGAGGGTTCGGCGGGAGGTCGGCGACCCCGCCGTCGTCGGTCGAACCGAGAAACTGCGCACAGCCGGAGAGACCGAGGGCGCCGGCCACTGCCCCGAGACGTGCGAGTGCCGACCGTCGGGATGTCATCCTTTGGCACACGCACGGGTCCGAGCGTAATAAGCGTCTCGCGTGGGCACGTCTCGGAGCTAGCTGACCAGAGGCTATTTACCCCTCAGCGACCCATATTGGGCCGACGAGGGAAGTTCACATGCACCAGAGTTTCGGTGCCACGTACGGCCCGCTCCCGCTCCGCCTGGCGGTTCCGCTGTTGCTCATCGGCGCCGGAGTGGCTACGTTCGTCGCGTACGACATGTACCGGACGTACGCACCGACGGTGGATGGGGGTGACGATGGCTGAAGCCGAACCGGGAGACGCGACCGTCGTCGAGCGGCGCTCGACGCCGGCGCGCGCACTCGAATACGTACAGACGGTGACGTACGTGCTGGGGACGCTGCTGATTCTGGCGCTGTTGGCCGTCGGAACGGTGGGCATCATCGCCGAGATCAAAGGAACCTGGCACTGGGAGATCCACCTCGAATCGACGATCAGCTTCATGGGCGTGTTCGTAGCCGCGGTACTCGCCCTCCTGCTCCCGTCGACGGCACTCCTCCTCGTCGGCCGGCGGGTGATCGATGATTGAACGCCTCCGACCGGAGGCGGTCGTCCGCGGGCTGACGCTCCTGTCGGTCGGCGGTCTCGTCCTCGTCGTCCTCGCCGCGGCGACGGTGGCCGTGCTCGCGGAGTTCGCCAAGACGTGGCGGTGGTACTTCCGGATGGAGCAGGCGATGGCGTTCGCGACGCCGGCCGCGTTGCTCTTGCTCGGTCTCGCGGTCGCCGGGATGCTCGGCGTCGTGGCGCTGGCGGGGCGGGACGACTAGACCATCTGGGCGACGAGTTCGTCCTCGAACCGCAGGACCCCCTCGTAGATGCTGGCGACGGCGACGAAAAAGCGGCTGTCGGTCAGGTCGCGCAGGTCGGTGACGAACGGCTCGACCCACTGGAGGGCGTGTTCGTCGAGGAAGACCCGCTCGAAGCCGACGGCCTCCTCGGCGCCGCGGCGTTGCCGGTCGATCAGGTGTCGGAGGAAGGCGAGTTCCACGGCGACGAAGTCGTCCTCCTCGGGGTAGTCCTCGGGTGGCGACCAGCCGGCGGCCCCGTAGCTCGCTTCCACCTTCGCGAGCCCCTCGCCCAGGTAGTCCATGTCGTCGCGATAGTACGTCTCGTGGGCGACGACGGGCGGTCGCGGACCGACGAACACGCGCGTGTACTCGCGTTCGAGTTCGTCCCGAACGGCCGCCGGCTCCCGGTCAGCGTTCTCGTCGACGAACGTACGCAACTCGTCGAAGCCGTGGTCGAGGGGGACGTTGACCTCGTCCTCGGGGACCTCCAAGTCGCCGGAGAGCAGGTCGGCGACGAACTCCTCGTCGGGCACGTCGTGGAGCGCCTCGATCAGGAAGTCGACGAGTTCCAGTCGCGACGCGTAGAGTTCCTGGTCGTCCATCAGTGACCCCCCTCCTCGAAGAGGAGCGTGGCGCGGCAGTCGGCACAGTAGTCGAAGACGCTGTGTTCGCCGTGGGGGGCGACCCCCTCGACCACGTCGCCGACCGTCTCGGCGACGTGCTGGGCCGTCCCCTCGCTGGCGAAGGGCTTGCCACAGCGCACGCAGGCGCGCATCTCGCCCTCGTACACCGTCTCCCAGCGCTCGCCGCCGCGATTCTCGGGCAGCCGTGAGAGGTCGAGACCGTCACGCATCGTGATGGCCGTCTCGGGACAGCCGTCCTCGCAGAGTCCGCAGTTGACGCAGTCCTCGTGGTTGAACTGCAGGTCGCCGTCGTCGGTACGGCGGATGGCGTCGGTCGGACACAGATTCGAACACGTCGGCGTGAAGTTACAGGCGTCGGACACCTCCATCCAGCCGAAGTCCGTCAGTCCCCGGATCACCTCGCGGTCGGGATCGACGTGGTCGAGGATGACGCGGACGCTCTCCAGCGCCCAGTCGTGACTGTTGAACGGCGGGTTCGGCTTGTCGCCCCGAACCGTCCCCGTCGCGTCGTGCTCGCCGGCGGGAATCGGTGTCGGATCGAGTTCGACCACGAAGCGGGAGAGTTCCTCGACGAACGCCTTCGGGTCCCCCGGCTCGGGCGAGAGGAAGGTGACCCGCTCGCCGAGACCCAGGTCGCCGGTCGCGCGGTCGAGACGGCGGACGAGTTCGGCCTTCGGATCGGGACCGGAGTGGAGGCAGTCGCCGCCACAGCCGACGATGGCGACGCCGTCGGCGCCGGCCGCGAGGGCGTGCATGGCGTGAGCCTCGCCGACGGTGTCGGTACAGTTCACCGAGACGGGGAGGACGGGCGGGTAGCGCAGGTCGTCGTCCTCGCGGGCGAGGCGGCCGTACCGACTGAGGGCGTCGTCGGCGCGCTCCGAGCAGACGAACGCGATCACGGGCGTCTCGATGCCCGTGTCGTCGCCGCGGAGACCGCCGAGGAGACCGTCGTCCTCGGTGCCGGGATCGAGCAGCGCCTCGACCTCGCGGGCGATCCGTTCGTTCGAGGGGTCGCGAAGCGTCACCGCGCCGGTCGGACAGACGCTCGTACAGGCGCCACAGTCCTGGCAGGCGACGGGGTCGAACTCGACCTCGTCGACGTGGGGTCGGCCGACGGCGTCGTGGGGGCACGCGTCGGTGCAGGCGGTACAGCCGACCTGGCTGGAGTCGCCGGCCGCACACACGTCCATCTCCAGATCGAGGTGTTTCGGCTTCTCGACGCCACCGAGGAGATCCTCGACGGCCGCGACCGTGGCGCCGTCGACCGGGCCGGTGTAGAGACCGATCTGCCCGCCCCTGGCCCTCCCGGTCGCGCCGGGGAAGATCACCTGGTCCGCCCGGACCGTTCGCTCGACGCCGTCGAGGTCGATGGCGTCGACCGGGCAGCAGTCGGTCCACTCGCCCGGTTCGGCCGCCGGATCGACGTCGACCGGCCGGCGCGTCACCAGCCCGTCCGGTCCCTCGCGCACGCAGTCCATACACGAGATGCAGTCCTCGGTGACGCGGGCGCGGAGTTCGAGTTCGAAGTCGCCGTACTCGCCGACGACGTCGACGACGCGACCCCGGGCAAGGTCGACGCCGTCGAGGTCGACGTCGGCGTCGTCGAAATCCCGACCGTTGGCGATCAGCGTCACGTCGGCGGTGTCGGCGAGGGCCGCCGCCGTCTCTGGATCGCCGACGACGGCGACGGCCTCGCCCGCGTCCCGCGAGACGGTCCGGGAGACCGGCTCGTGATCCAACCCCGCCCGCCGGGCGTTCAGCAGGCGGGCGGTCTTCTCGGTCGCCGACGCACGGTCGTGGACCCACGCCGCCCCCTCGCGGTGGTCGACGAAGGCCGTCGCCTCGGGGTGAATCCCTTCGGCCACCGCCGTCTCTCGGATGGCATCCTGACAGCGCGGTTCGGGCGTCGTGACGAGGAGCTGGTCGAGGTCGTACTCCTCGACGAGGTGGGCCATCGCCGGGAGACCGTCGTCACAGAGATGTGACGAACTGGCGACCACCTCGACGTCCCGAACGCCGTCCCGGACGCCCTCCAGGTCGAGTTCACACGTATCCGCGCAGGAACAGACGAACGCACCGACGTTCATACCTGTGCTAAACGGTACCACGAGCATAAGAGTTGCTGCGCGCTAACTGGCTCCGATTCCAACCGGCGGAGGGGCAAACGAAAAACGCCTAGATTAGGTCAACCTAAACACATTAATTTATATAATGTCGGTCCATTGCCCTATTACACGTGCGTGTGTGTGACTGACACGCACTTAACGAGGGGATCACACGTCATGAGTACGGAACCAGTTTCGATAGACCTCGACAGGCGCTCGTTCATGAAAGCGAGCGCGCTCGCCGGAGCCGTCGCCCTCGGTGGCGGCGGGGCGGGACAGGCGCTCGCACAGTCGGGCGAGGGAGAGGTATCGGCTGCCGATACCGAGGGAGAACTGACGAAGACTATCTGCAACTACTGCTCGGTCGGTTGTGGATTCCACGGCGAACGCGTCGGCGACTCCTTCGCCGGCATGGAGCCGTGGACGGACCACCCCATCAATCAGGGTTCGCTCTGTTCGAAAGGGGCCGGTATCTACGAGACGGAGCACTCGGAGAAGCGGGTCCGGCACCCGATGGTTCGGGAGGACGGAGCGTGGCGAAAGCTCTCGTGGGACGACGCCTACGACCGACTCGCGACGGACATTCGGGCGTTGTGGCCGGATTCGGACGTCTCTCCGAACCAGGCGGTCGACGTGGACGCGGAGCACAGTCGCGAGAGCGTGATGATTCTGGGGAGTGCGCACCACTCCAACGAGGAGTCCTACGCCATCCGGAAGCTCGCGGCCTTCATGGGCACGAACAACGTCGACCATCAGGCGCGGATCTGCCACTCCACGACGGTCGCGGGGCTCGCGAACACGTGGGGCTACGGCGCGATGACCAACACCCTGCAGGACTACCGCAACTACGACCTGCTGGTCGTCATCGGGCAGAACCCGGCGGAGGCCCACCCCATCGCGATGCAGCACATCCTCGAGGGGCAGAAACGCGGCGGGGACATCCTCGTTCTCGACCCGCGGTTCACCAAGACCGCCGCCCACGCCGACGAGTTCATGCGGTTCCGGCCGGGGACCGACGTGGCGCTCATGATGGGGATCATCAAGGAGCTCCGCGACGAGTACGGGCTGGCGATGGACCCCGACGCGGACGACAGCGGACAGAACATGCTCACCGACCGCGTGCACGGGTGGGAGGACGTCGACGCCGAACTCGACCAGTACGACAAGGAGACCGTCTCGGACATCACGTGGCTCTCGGTCGAAGAGATCGAGCGTCTCGCCGAGCTGTTCCACGAGAACCGCCCCCACATCCAGATCGAGTGGGCGATGGGCGGCACCCAGCACAACAACGGGACCCAGAACATCCGGTCGTACGCCGCAGCGAGCCTCGCGTCGGGGAGCGCGGCCCGAAGCGGCGGCGGCCTGCAGGTCATGCGCGGACACGCGAACGTCCAGGGGGCGACCGACCTCGCGGTCGCGAGCCACATCCTGCCGGGGTACTACGGCCTGTCGCCCGGTGGCTGGTCGTGGTGGGCGGACGTCTGGGACATGAACCCGTACACCAGCGGGTCGACCTCGTTCGAGGACATGTACGACCGGTTCGAGGTGATGCCGCCGGAGAAGTACGTCCGCGCGAGCGGCGCCGAGGACCCCGACATCCTCCCGACGAGCAGCGGCGAGGGTCAGTACGGTCCCGACAACCCGGCCCCGAACTCGATGATGTTCCAGAACGGGCTGACGGTGGCCCGCTGGTTCGAGGCGGCGCTCGACCAGGCGGATCGGATGCAGGAGACGCCGATCTACCAGCCCGACCAGGTGAAGATCGCGTTCTTCTGGGGGCACTCCGCGAACTCCATCAGCGAGATGGAGAAGATGAAAGAGGGGATGGAGAACCTCGACTTGCTCGTGGTCATCGACGTGTTCCCGTCGGTCGCGAGCGTCCTTCCGGACTTCGAGGACGGCCCGCCGGTGATGGTGTTGCCGGCCTCCAGTCAGTACGAGCATTACCGCTCGCTGACGAACACCAACCGCTCCATCCAGTGGTCCGAGCCAGTCAAATCGCCGTCGCACAACTCCCGGCCCGACCTGCGGATCATGCAGGAACTGGCCGACGCGCTCGGCTTCGGCGAACACTTCGACTGGGGCGCCGGCCCGGAGATCCACAACGGGAAGTCGAGTTACGAGAACGTCATCCGGGAGTTCAACCTCGGGACGAACACCATCGGGTACCGACAGACGCCCGAGCGACTCCAACAACACCTCGAATACGACTACGCGTTCTCCCACGAGGACCTGCAGGCTGCCGAGGGGACGCCGGTCGAAGGCGAGTACTGGGGTCTCCCCTGGCCGTGCTGGGGCGAGGATCATCCCGGGACGCCGATCATCTGGAACGACGACCTGAACCCCAACAACGGGGGACAGGACTTCCGGACCCGGTGGGGCACGCGGGCCCCGAGTCCGGAGGAGTGGGCGGAGACGAACGCCGACAAGGAGTACCCGTTCCAGGAGACGGTCGACGCCGTCGGGGACCGGTACGACAGCGTCGAGGACGCCCTCGACCTGACGAGGGCGCCGTACGACCCCGACTGGGCGTCCGAGGCCGACACGGCGAGCGACGGGATGATCCACGGCATCCCGGAGTATCCCGGCTGGAAGACGGTTCCACCGGAGAGCCTGGTCGACCCGACACAGAAGACCCAGTCGGACGAACTCACCATCCCACAGCAGCACGCGCTCGACAACCAGCGCTCGGTGTACACCGCCGCACAGGCGCTCGCCGACCCCGACACGGGGAGCCCGGAGTTCGATCAGTATCTCTCGGAGACACAGAGCATCGACCCGTCGTTCTACGAGCAGTACGACTTCAGACAGCCCGACGCCCCGACGGGGCGTGGGCGCGCCCGTGCCGTGGTGTGGAGCTTCCTCGACACGGTGCCGATACACCGCGAACCGCTGGAGAGCCCGCGTCCCGATCTGGTAGAGGACTGGCCGGCCAACGGTCAGCAGCGCAACTTCTACCGGCTCGATCAGAACAACGCCAGTGAGCAGGAGCGGGCGATGCAGATCATCCACGGCGACAACGACGGGCCGACGCTCGACACGATCATGACCACCGGCAGGCAGGTCGAACACCAGGGCGGCGGCTCGGAGACCCGGAGCAACATCTACACCGCCGACCTCCAGCCGCACATGTACGCCGAAATCACGCCGGCGAAGGCGGACGAACTCGGCGTCGACGGCGGCGATCTGGTCGTGGTCTCGTCGACCGACCGCGGATCGGTGCTGGTGAAAGCCCGCGTGACCGACCGACCGAACGACGAGGAGATCTTCCTGCCGTTCCACTGGGCCGGCGTGTTCAAAGGCGAGAGCCTCGAGGACAAGTACCCCCCGGGGACGGTGCCCTACGCCATCGGCGACTCGGCGAACGCCATCACGTCGCGCGGGTACGACGTCGAGACGCAGATGCAGGAGACGAAGGTGTCGATGGTGTCCGTCCGCCCGGCGACCCAGAGTTTGCTCGAGGAACTCAACATGGACGTCGACCTCGAGTTCCCGCAGGACCGCGAGGGCATCGGCCAGCAGAAGAACTTCGACGTCCGTGACTCGAGTACGGTCCAATAGGAGGTGACAAAAATGTCAAGCAACAAAGAAATAATGCGGCAGGGCGTCATGAGCACGGGCGAGGACGCCCGCATCTTCCCGGACGTCGAAGCGTGTATCGACTGCGGTGGCTGTGTCGTCGCGTGCAAACGAACGTGGGACTCGGCGCCCGACGAACAGCGGATCAGCATCTCGACGATGATGGAGGGCCAGGAGGGCGCCCAGGGGTTCAACGCCAACAGCGCGCGTGCCCTGAATCAGGGGCAGTCACCCGGCGAGACGGCGGTCCCGATGCAGTGTTACCACTGCGAGAACGCGCCCTGCGTGTCGGTCTGTCCGACCGATTCGCTGCTCAAACAGGAGGACGGCTTCGTGCAGGTCCGCGACGACCTCTGTGTCGGCTGTCAGTACTGCCTGTCGGCGTGTCCGTTCGGCGCGCCCCAGTTCCCCGACTCCGACGAGGGCGCGGCCCAGATCTTCGGCACCGGTGGCACCATGGACAAATGCACCATGTGCGAGGAGCGCCAGGACGTCGGCAAGGGACCGGCGTGTGCCGAGGAGTGTTCGACCGACGCCATCCTCGTCGGCGACGCCGAGGAGATCTCGGCCGAACTGGATCGTCGCGACAGTGGCACGTTCTTCAACGACGTTGCCATGGAGATCGTTTTCGGAGAAGAGGGGGCGGAGGTGTTCTGAATGAGCTACCAGGACGACCTCCCCGAGACGAGCGGCTACAGTCCGACGGCGGTGGCGATCAGCGCCGTCGGCGGCATCGTCCTCGCCCTCGTCTCCGTCTGGTGGGCCGCCGGCACGGCCGTCTTCTACGAGGGCCTGTTCCGCGTCTCGCCGACGGTCGAGGGCGGCGGCATCGGGACCGACTGGGTCGTCGGAAACACGGTCCCGTGGCTCGACTTCCTCATCGCCTTCATCCACGCGGCGGACGTGCTGATGGGGCTGTTCATCCTCCTGCTGGTGTTCATCCACTGGGGGGCCTTCCGGCGTCTCGCGGCACAGATGCGGAAGGCGGACGAGGCACGCGGCGAGGGCGTCGCGACCGACGGAGGTGAGACCGAATGACGAACCTCGATCACGGCAAGTTCACGCGGGTCACGACCACGTTCCACTCCTTGCTGGCGCTGGACGTGTTCCTCCTGTTCTTCACGGGGTACAGCATCACGTTCAACGACGAACTCTGGTGGCTGCTGACGCTGATGGGCGGCAACGAGGGCGTCACCACCCTGCATCGCATCGCCGGCTTCGGTCTCATCGCCCTCATCGGGTTCTGGATGATCCTCATGATCACCACCGACACCGGGCGCAGCAACTTCACGGAGATCATGCCCGGCGGCGACGACGTCAAAGCGTTCATCCAGGACGTGCAGTTCGTTCTCGGCAGCGCGGACGAACGCCACCCGAACGCGAAACAGTTCGCCGGCGGCGACCACGACGACATCCCCCTGCTCTCGTACGTCGGCAAGGGCGTCGTGTTCATCTTCGCCATCGAGCTGTTCCTGCTGACGATCAGCGGCCTGCTCATCTGGAGCAAGACCGGCCTGATGCAGTACTTCGCGACCAAGACGGCGGCGATGGCCTTCGTCACCTTCCACGGACTGCTCGGCGTCATCATGCTGATGGGGGTCATGTTCCACGTCTTCGAGCACGGCTTCCACCCCGCGTTCTATCCGGTCGAGCCGAAGGCGTTCATCCCCCGTGAGCTGATCCCCGAGACGCACACCGACGGTGGGATCGAGGCGCTCGAACTCGCCCCGTCGTGGCGCACCGTGAGCAACGTCATGGGCGTGCTCACCGTCATCGGCATCGTCGGCGTGATGCTCGGCTCGGTGTTCGACGAGGGGTATCCGGTGCCTCGTGAGCTCGCGGTAGGTGGCGGTCCCGAGAGCCTCCTGCTCACCATCGCGATCAACGCCGGCATCTTCGTGCTGTTCGTCGGTCTCGTGCTCTCGATGTACGGCAACCTCCTGCGCGTGCGGTGGGAGCGCCGGCTCGAAGAGGAGCGCCGCCAGCCGACCGCGACCGACGGGGGACAGCCCGACGACGACTGAGCCCGCTCACCGCCGTCGTTCGCCGCGAACCGACCGGCCCGCCCGGAACCGTTTTGTCACTCCGCTGTCAACGGTCACACTCTCCGGATCATGTCCCGTCAGTTCCTCCTCACGCTCCTCCTCGCCGGTCTCACGGTCACCGCCGGCTGCTCCTTTCTCGCCCCGAACCCCGAGAGCTACACGAGCACCTACGACTACAGCGCCGGCGTCGACGCGACCGGGACGCTCTCGGACGTGACGATCAGGGTCCCGCTCCCGCAGGTGGACGGTGAGGTGACCTACGACGCGAGCGTCGTCGAGCCGGACGAACCCTTCGACGCGACGGTCGTCGAGACCGAGTACGGCCCGATGCTCGAACTCACCGCCGACGAATTCGTCGTCGAGACCCGCTACTACCGCTTCGTCGAGGAGGACGGACTGGGTCGCCGCGAGGAGATCGACGAGACACAGTACGATCCCGCCAATCCAGACCACCACAAGCGAGAGCAGCGGACGGTGAGGGTACACGTCACACGGGAAGCGACCTACCCCATCGACACCCGGACGCCCGTCGGCGAGTCGCCGACGTTCTACGGGGACAGGGTGACGCGCGAACTGGCCGACTGTCGAATCCCGTATCGGGACGAGACGGCGTGTTTCGCCTACGACGCCCCGGTCTACCTCTCGTACGACGCGGCCGAGGACGCACGCGTCAGCGGGAGCGTCGTGTTCACCGGGTCCAACGAGTGGTTCGCCGGTGGATGGACGGGCAACGACTACGCCGACCGCGTGGCGTTCGAGACCACCGGACCACAGGACGGGTGGGTGACCGCGAACGGGACGACCGAGGTCGGCCGCGGAACGTACCCGTCCCCGGAACGGTAGTCAAGCCGACAGCAGTTCCGCGCCCTCGGTCGACAGTTCGACCGTCACGTCCTGGCGAGTCTGCTCGCTCATCTGGTCGATGTTGCGCGTGAGGACTTCGAGGACGTCCTTCGGTTCGGGGTAGACGAGGAAGTTGCCGTCGTCGTCCTCCATGACGAGTTGCGTGTCCGACAGGGAGATCTGATCGTTCTCGATGCTCGCGACGATCACCGGAAGCGCCTCGGCGCCGCCTGGTTCGCCCTCCGAGACCATCGTGATGTGGAGTTCGTCGAGACCGATGAGGTCCTTGTACTCCCGGACGCGACGCGCACAGCGCACCATGTCTCGCGTCACGGCCGTCTTGTGGTCGTTACCGTGTTCGCCCTCGTGACAGAGCTTGCACACCCGGAGTTCCATGCGCATGGTACACACCTAACGTGGAGGGAAGTGAATAAATCCTCGGCGGCGAGGTCACTGCTGGAGACGAGCGACTGCCGTGTCGTCCCGCTCGGCCAGTTCGATCAAGCCGTCGTCGGCCAGGTCGTCGAGGAGGTCCCGGAGCCACTCCCGGCCGTACTCGCCGCCGTAGTCCACCCGCACCCGGGGACCCAGGTCGTCCAGCGCGAGTTCGTCGTACTCCTTCAACGCGGCGATGACGCGCCCGCGCATCTGTCGCCGGCTCCCCTCGAAGCTCGGCTGCGTGGGTACGTCGGGCGCGGTGAAGTCGCCGGTCTGGTAGGCGTGACACCACTCCCGCCAGGGACAGCCGGCCGCGTCACAGCGCGGTGTCTTGCCGCACGCGACGCCTCCCAGTTCCATGATCGCGTTGTTCCAGACGCGGGACTCGCCGTCGGGCATCAGTTCGCTCGCCGCGCGCTCGAACTCTTCGTCGTCGTCTTCGACGCCGAACGCGCGGTAGAGCACGCGCTTGACGTTGGTGTCGACGACGGCGTCGCCGGCGTTGAACGCGAAGCTCGCGACGGCGTTGGCGGTGTAGGGACCGACGCCCATGAGTTCCTGCAAGTCGTCGGGCGAGTCGGGGAACGAGCCGCCCCAGTCCTCGATCACCTGCCCCGCGGCCTCGTGGAGGTAGCGCGCGCGGTTGTTGTAGCCGAGGCGCTGGTCGGACCAGAACGCGACCACCTCGCTCCGGTCGGCGGCGGCGAGGGCCTCGACGGTCGGCCAGCGGTCGAGGAAGGCGTCCCACGCCTCGACGACCCGATCCAGTTGGGTCTGCTGGCTCATCACCTCCGAGACGAGGATCTCGTAGGGGTCCTCGGTTCGGCGCCACGGGTAGTCGCGGTGGTCGGCCTCGTACCACTCGACGAGGGTCGCACGGACGTCGTCGACGTGGTCCGGGAGGGCGGCGTCCTCGCGTCCGGTCATCGTGGGGAGCTAGGAATCCGGTCGGTTAGGCGTGCCGGTTCCCCGAGTCGAAAGCCGTATTCGGCGGGCGATCCTTGCACCGGCATGAGTCTCGACGACCTGAACGCGGACGTGAGAGCCGCCTACGGCGACCTCGGCGACGACCTGACCGTCGACCTCGACCGGGAGACGCGAAACGAGCTCGCGATGCTACTGGCGGCGTTCGACGGGGACGACGGCGAACTCCTCCGGCGGGCGGTCCACGCCCTCTACCGCTCCACCGTGGACACCGGCGACCTGGACTTCCACCTCCGGCAGGAGTACGACGTGACCTACGACGAGTACCTCTCGGGGATGACCTACGACGAGATGAGCGGGGGCGGGGTCTCGCAGGTCAATCAGAGCGACGACCGTCGGTACCAGCAGTAGGTGGCTGGCGGCCGCCTGCCGAGGTGTCAGGAAAAAACGGACGTCGTCGCTATTCGGTATCCGTTCTGTGACCACCGTCGGTGGCCGTGTCCTCTCCCCCGTCGGCCATCCGTTCCGTCGGCGCTCCGGCTCCGGCGACGAACTCGGGGTAGTTCACGTCGCCTGCGTGACTGTCAAGGCCCTCGATCTCGCTTTTCCTGTCGACGCGGGCCATGCCACGCATCGCCAGGATGCCGTAGATGATTACACAGCTGATAGCTGCCCAGCCGCCGAGGACGACGATGCCGACGATTTGAATCCCCAGCTGTTGGAGCGTGAATCCCCCGGGGACGAAGAAGGGGACGGCGAGTAGACCCACGATCCCGGCAGTCCCGTGAACTGGGAAGGCCAGAACGACGTCGTCGAGCCCCAGTTTTTCTTGGTAATTCTCGACGATCGGGGCCTGGAATCCGGCCAGTAGGGACACGATGATGGTGCCGAATCCGCCAGCGATGTGTCCGAATGCACAGACCGTGACGAGCCCCGAGAGCATGCCGATCGACATCAGGTCGGGGTCCGGGCTTCGCCCTTTCATCATCGGGTACGCAATCGCCCCGACGACGCCGGCACCCGACGCCAGCGCAGTGTTCATCGCCACCCGCCCGACCATCTCGAAGCCTCCGAGTTCGACGCCGCTACTACCCTCGGCCAGTTGGAATACACTCCCGACGGTTCCGGTCATGAATCCGAACCAGCCAAACGCGAGCATCAGCGTCCCCAAGACCATGAGACTCGTCGAGTGCCCGGGGATGACGTTCGCGGAGCCGTCTTCGTTGAACTTGTCCAAGCGTGGTCCCAGAATGTAAACGGCGGTGATCGCGGCTGTACCGCCGACCAGGTGAACGACGCCTGCACCTGCGAAGTCGATGAATCCGATTTGGGCGAGCCAGCCACCCGACCAGACCAGTCCAACCGCCACGGGGTACACGACGGTACCGACCGCGAGGGCGTACACGACGTAGCCGGACAGCTTGGACCGCCCACCGATCGCCCCCGAGACGATACTCGCGGTAGCCATCGCGAAGGTGCCACCGAAGAGCCAGTAGGTGAAGTCGACCGACCCCCCGTTCTGATAGCTGAACGCACCCGCGATATCCAGTGCGGCGGGACCAGTCGCCCCCCCGACGATGGCGGCAACGGCGCCGCCGAACACGAAGTAGCCGATGATCCCGACGGCCCACGTCATGATGTTTTTCGAGAGCTGGTGCGAGGAATTCTTCGAACGGTACTGTCCAACCTCGAACATCCCGAAGCCGGCGTGCATGAAGAAGACGAGCGACGCAGCGTACAGAATCCAGATTTGATTGACACTGTCTACGAGCGTGGACGGATCTACTTGCACGCCGACCACCTCCCGTCGGGGTCCCGACGCCGATTGACACGTGACGAATCGTCGTTCGTCTCCCGGGATTTGGTTACAGATCTGGAACCTGAACTGTTCAAAACGCCAGCATCACACAGATTTTCTCGGCTTGGCATTTCGATTCCGAAGAAATAGAGGAGCGACTTAAAATTTGCTGTTAGAACATGGATGGATGTCCAAAGAATATAAGGAGTATAGAATATAGTACACTAATTCTAGCACTTTCCCGTACAAATGACCAGATAAAATGAACTTCGGGTACGTTCGCGGCGAAACTCGTCTCGAAATTCACAGTTTTGTTCTAAATTGGAATATTATTTCTGTTTTTTATCTTTTGGGCCAGTTAATTTCTTCTTCAATATTGTTTTCACCGATAGCCTTAATAGATGTTGTTCTCAACGCGAGTTTGGTATGGCAGATCCAAACGAGGAGCACCCCATCGGATCGGACGGCGGTGTATGGTCCGAGGAAGGGTTCCATCGCCAGTCGACCAGGGAACCGACCGAACAGGAGCGACGGAAGTGGGCCGAGGTTCACGACGACCTCGTCCAGCGGGGCGTCGAGTACTGTCTGGCCGCGTTCGTCGACGTTCACGGCCGCATGAAAGCGAAGGCCGTCCCCATCGACGACCGGTCCCGCTTTTTCGACA
>Ga0207757_100480_pt1 | contig 25872 bp, 25 predicted proteins | sample A23P3SouthBayCA_2_FD_187752 | JGI IMG/M metagenome (GOLD analysis project Ga0207757, IMG submission 187752) | Aerobic enrichment media microbial communities from Eden Landing Ponds, California, USA - A23 P3 (2) (SPAdes) | ecosystem: Environmental > Aquatic > Marine > Unclassified | place...
CAGCGACATCGTCTCGATGATCCAGCGGTTCACCGGCGACCCGATCAACGTCCCCGAGACGTTCATGGACAACGCCGACGTGGCGCTGTTCCAGAACCGGGTCAAGCAGGGCGACGACGTGTTGCGACGGGTGACCAGCGTCCAGGAGATCGAGGGCTACTCCAAGGAGATGGACGGCGTCGTCACCCGGCAGGTGTTCAGCTGGGACCCCGTCGAGGACGAAATCGTCTTCCAGGGGATGAACAACTCCTACGTCCTCGAAGAGCAGATCGCTACCCTCCTGGGCTACGCCGACACTCGCGACATCTACGACGACCTCGATTTCCGGTCGCGACTCGTCGAGCGCATGATCGAGGAGAACATCCTCGGCTACCACGAAGTCAACGAGGCGATCAAGTCGTTCCAGCGCGACGGCGTCGAGGGGCTTCCCTTCGACATCCACAAATAATGTCGTCCGAACCCACCGCGGAGGGCGGGACCGACATCACCGCCTCGGAGACGCTCGCCTCGGTCGTCGAGGCGTACGAACGCATGGACATGGAGATGTCGCGGTATCTCCTCCTCATCGTCCTTCCGTCGGGCGTCTTCTTCGCCGGCACGGTCGCCGTCGCCGTCTTCGTCGAGCTTCCGCTCTCGATCCGCCTGCCGATCCCTCTCCTCGGCGGTCTCGTCCTCGTCGCCGCCGTCGCCTACCCCAAACTCCTCGTCAGTCAGGAACGGGTCGAGATGGAGAACCAGTATCACCTCCTGATGACGCACATGACGGTGCTGTCGACGACGAACATCGACCGGATGGAGGTGTTTCGCAAACTCTCCGAGGAAGAGGAGTACGGCGCCCTCGCGAGGGAAGTCGGTCGAGTCGTCCAGCTCGTCGACACGTGGAACCAGAGCCTCGACGACGCCTGTCGCCGCCGCGCCCGTCGCATCCCGAGCGAACCCCTCGCCGACTTCTTCGACCGCCTCGCCTACACCGTCAACGCCGGGCAGGGACTCAGCGAGTTCCTCCTCAGCGAACAGCAGGTGATGATCCAGAACTACGTGACGATGTACGAGAGCACGCTCGACAACCTCGAAGTCATGAAGGACCTCTACCTGTCGATGGTGCTCTCGATGACGTTCGCGCTGGTCTTTGCCATCGTCCTCCCCATCCTGACGGGGACGAACCCGACCATGACCGTCGCGGCCGTCATCGTCCTCTACGGGTTCGTCCAGACCGGCTTCTTCCTCATCATCCGGACCATGGCGCCCTACGACCCGATCTGGTACTACCCCGACGACGTCCGCCCCGAGGCCGAGTGGTCCATGATCGCGAGCCTCGCCGTGGGGGCGGTCGGCTCCCTGGTGCTCGTCGTCCTCGTCGCCGGCGACCTGTTCGGCATCGGTCCCGGGTTGACCGACATCCTCCCGGTGTCGTCGCTTCCCCGGCCGTTCTACCTGGCTATTCCCGTCACGCCGCTCGCGATCCCGGGCCTCGTCTTCCGGATGCACGAAGAGCGCATCAAGTCCCGCGACGACGAGTTTCCGAGTTTCATCCGGGCGCTCGGCGCGAGCGAGACGGCGAAACAGTCGACGACCACCGCGGTCCTCAAGACCCTCCGGAAGAAGGATTTCGGGCCGCTCACCGAGGACATCGACGACCTGTTCAAACGGCTGAACATGCGGATCGAGCCGGATCGGGCGTGGGAGTATTTCACCGCCAACACGCGGTCCTACCTGATCCAGAAGTTCAGCGAGATGTATCTCGTCGGTAGACAGATGGGGGGCGAGCCCAAACAGCTGGGTGAACTCATCAGCTCGAACATGAACCACGTAAACCAGCTCCGACAGCAGCGCCAGCAGGCGACGGTCACGATGATCGGTCTCCTGTACGGGATCACTGCCGCCTCCTCTTTCGCCTTCTTCATCGGGTTCAAGATCGTCGACATCCTCGCGGGGATGTCGCTCGACCTCTCCTCAAGCTCCCAGTTCGACGCGGGACAGCTCATCCACACGGGCGTGTACGACCTGCCGCTCATCCAGTTTCTCCTCCTCGGCGTGGTGATGATCAACGCCGTCCTCTCCGCGCTCATCATCCGGACCGTCGACGGCGGTCACAAGGCCAACGCCCTCCTCCATTTCGTGGCCCTGACGTGGATCGGCTGCACCGTCTCCGTCCTGACCATGTCGGTCGTGGGAGGGTTGTTGAGTGTCTGAGGAGGTGGCCCGATGAACGAACGCATCATCGCCGACTTCGTCGGCCACTTTTTCGTGACCGACATGGAGCGAGAGGACCCGATCCGCGGTCGGATCGTCATGAGTCCGAAACGGCTCGTGCTCGTGGGCGACGACCACAAGGTGACGGTGCCGACCGAATCGATGTTCGACGTCGCGGTCGGCCACGTCCCGCCCGAGATGCACGAGTTCTTCAGCGACTCCATCACCATCGCCTACCGGACCGACGAGGGGCGCCGCATGGTCATCGTCGAGGCCGAGAGCGACACGGTGGATAAGTTCGCCACCGTCCTGTTCAAGGCCCACCTGAACGGCCGCACGGTGACGGTCGAACACCCCGCCCGGCGCGGGGGGCGAGTCGTCGACTCGCCCAGCCGCAAGGCCAAACTCTCCGTCGACGCGGGCGAACTCGCGTTCGCCGGCCCGGAGGTGGAGTTCACCGTCGACCTGGCGACGGTGACCGACTTCGAGAAAGAGACGCGGGCGCTCGGCGGCGAGCGCCGCCCCGCGCTGTCCATCCGGCACATCCCGCAGACGACCGCCCTCGTCTCGGTCGTCGCCCTCCCCTCCGAGCGGGTGCTGAACCTCCTCGGACGCTACGTCCGGCTGGAGTACAGCGACATCGTCGAATCCCTGCAGGACGTGTCGCTCTCCGACGAGGAGGTGGAGGTGCTCGTCGCCATCTACTCCGCCGGCGAGGGGGTGGACCCGCTGGAAGTGGTCGCCGCCGACGCCAGTCGGACGACGATGGTCCTCAACGGTCTCCGCGAGAAGGAACTCGTCGTCGACAGCGACGGCGGGACGGCGCTGACGCCCAAGGGACGGGTCGTCGTCAACAGCCGGCTGGAAGAGATCAACAACTGATCGCCGCGGCCCGTTGACGTCCGCCCGTCCCGCTCCGCAAGGGATCGGCGCGGGCGGCCCACCGGGACGCTCGGGGTGTCTACTGGTCGTTCATCGCCTCGCTGGCGATGTTACGCCCGCGGGCGTTGAGCGCGACCTCGCGCCGGACGCGGATCTCCTCGACCACTTCGAGTTCGATGAGGTGATCGAACACCGATTCGACCTCGTCGACGTCCATCCCGAGGAAGTCGGGGACTTCGAAGGGAGAGACCCCCGAGTACAGCGCCATCAACACCTCGTTCTCCCGCTCCGAGAGGTCGACGCCGATCTCGCTCCGGCTCTCGCCTTTCCGGAGCAGGGTTTCGAGGATCGAACTCCGACGCGCCTCCCCCGAGATGTACGTCTGGACGCTGGTGCCCTCCTCGCTGTGTTCGACCTCCAGCACCTGTCGTTTCTCCCCCTCGACCGACCGCTCGTTCGCCTCCATCGAGCCGATGTCGTCGAGATCGATCTCGACGAACGAGCCGTCGGCGATGGCGAGGGCGACGGCGCTCTCCTCGATTTTCAGCCGCGCTTTCGTCCACTCGGCGTCGGTGACGACGCCCCCCTCGACCGCGGGATGGCGCGCGAGGACGACAGCCCGATCCAGTAGCGCACGATACAGCAGCCGTTCGAACGACTCGGAGTCCTCGGCCGAGACGAGCACCACGTCGTTGGTCGTCAACTGGAGGCTCACGTAGCCCGACACCTTCGCGACGAGCTGGTTCACGTCCGTCCGGCCGTCGAGGCTCCGTATCTTGGAGAGCGGGATCGTCCGCTTGCCCCCACTGCTCGCGAGTACCAGCCGCTTGTTCGACAGCAGGATTCGCCCCTCGGTCCACGCCGCGTCGTTCAGCTCGCGGCCGTCCTTGACGACCTGCGTGAACTTCCCGCGCGTGTCGACGATCTTGCGTTCGCCCTCGCTCATCGACGCCCCCCGAGCTTCGACAGCGCGGCGAAGGCCTGTTTGCGGACTGCCTCGTCGCCGGCGCGGTCCAGCAGCTCTTCGAGTCGTTCGCGGGCACGCTCACCGCCCACCTTGCCGAGGACGAACACCGCCTTCGACCGGGTCTCCTCGGCACAGTCGGGATCTTCGAGCAGTTCGAGCAGTTCGTCCTCGACCGTCTCACCCCCGAGTTCGACGAGACTCGTCGCCGCGAACTGGGCAGTCGTGCTGTCGTCGGCGTCGAGGGCGTCGATCAGCGCCCCGACGGCGTCGTCGTACCCCTCGTCGCCGGCGACGCGCCCGAGGAGCCACGCCACGTTGCGCCGCTCGCGTGGCTGGTTGCTCTCCGCCAGGAGTTCCACGAGCGGGTCGACAACGCTCCGGTCGGCCGAACCCAGCCGATCCACGACCGTCTCGCGGATGCGGTGGCTCTGTTCCGTCGGCGCGGCCGCGAGCAACTCCACGATGGAGAAGACGGCCGCTCGCCGCACCACGTCGCTGTCGTCGTCGAGCGCCTCGATCAGCGGGTCGATGGCCGCCGGTCCCTGGTACCCACCGAGCGCCATGACCGCGGCGTAGCGCACCTCGTCGTTCTCGTCGGTGACGGCACCGAGGAGCGGGGAGAGCGCCTGGTCGGTGCCGATGGCGGCCAGCGCGTCCGCGGCCTCGCGGCGCACCGGGCCGACCGGGTCGTCGAGGCGGGCGCCGAGCGCGTCCGCCACCCGGTCGTCGCCGATGGCGCCGCAGGCCCGCGCCGCCCTGGCGCGGACTCGGGAGTTCGGATCGTCGAGCGCCTCGACCAGCGCCGGGAGCGCCCCGGCGTCGCCGAGGCGGCGAAGCGCGTTCGCGGCCGCCATTCGGAGCTCCGGCCGGTCGGCCGAGAGCGTCTCGACGAACGCTTCGGCGCGCACCCAGTCGGCGCCGTCGGCGTCGACGCCGGCCATCTCCGCGACCAGCCGTTCGATGGCCTCCCCGCCGATGGCGTCGAGGGCGTCGATGGCGGCGCCGCGAACCTCCTCGTCGTCGTCCGACCGTGCCGTTCGAACCAGCGCGTCGACGGCCTGTGGCTCGTCCCCGACCACGTCGCCGAGGATCTCGGCGGCCCGCTTCCGGATCGACGGCGAGTCGCTGAGCTTCAGGTGATCGAGGAGGGAGTCCACGTCGCCGTCCTTCTCGAGCTGGTAGAGCGACATGCTACGCCCGCCGGTAGACCCGCCGACGTTTGTCGACCGTTTCGACCCCGTCACGGCTCTCCCGCGGCAACGTCTCGGTCATCCCGATGACGAGGTACCCGCCCTCGCGGAGCGAGGAGAGGACGGTGTCGACGACCGCTCGTTTGGACTCCGTGTTGATGTAGATGAGGAGGTTCCGACAGAGCACGAGGTCCACGCCGTGTTTCGGCTCGTCCGCGATGAGGTCGTGCTGTTCGAAGGTGACGAGGTCTTTCACTTCGTCCTGGACGGCGAACGTGTCGCCCTCGCGGTCCACGTACCGCTCGGCGTCGTCGAGCGGTTCGAGCTCTTCGGCCACGTCCCGCGTCTTGGTCGTGCGGTAGACGCCCTCGCGTGCCCGTTCGAGCACGTCCGCGTTGATGTCCGTCCCGACGATGTCGAGCCCCCGGGTTCGGATCTCGTCGTCGTCGAGGGAGAGCATCGCCAGCGAGTAGGGTTCCCGCCCGTCCGAACAGGGGGCGCTCCACACCGTCGTCCGCCCGTGACCGGCCGTCACCTCTCGCAACGCCTCCCGGATCGGCTCCCACGCCTCGGGGTTGCGGTAGAAGCTGGTGACGTTGATCGAGAGCGAGTCGAGCAGCGCCTGTGGCTCCTCCGGGTCCGAGCGCACTAGGTCGAGATAGTCGTCGTAGTCGTCCACGTCCCGGCGGCGCATTCGGGCCGAAATCCGGCGGTCCAGATACGACTCGTTGTAGTACGAGGATTCGAAGTCGAGCTCCGCCGACAGGTGATCGAGCAGCCGTTCGAACGACTTGGTTGTTCCACTCATGCTCAGAGCGTCACCACGTCGAGGATCGGGACGATGTTCCCGTCGCCGAGGACGGCCGTCCCGCTGAGACCCGGAATACCACTCAGGACGCCCTCCAGCGGTTTGACGACGACCTCCTCCTGTTTGTTCACGGCGTCACAGCGGAGCGCGGCCCGACGCTCCGACTTCCGGATGCGGAGGAGCATCCCGTCGCCGTTCGCCGTCTCCCCGGGCACGTCGAGTTCGGAGGCGAGGTCGACGACCGGATAGATGTCGTCGTCGTGTTCGATCATCGGCTCCTCGTTGATCGTCTCGATCTCGGGCAGTCGGCTCACCTCGTCGATGTTCTTGATCGGGACGCCGTACTCCTCCTCTCCGACCTCGACGAACAGCACCTTGACGATGGCGACGGTCACCGGCAAGCGCAGGGTGACGGTCGTCCCCTCGCCGTGCTCGCTCTCGACGTTCACGGAACCGTCGAGCTGTTTGACCGTGCTGTGGACGACGTCCATGCCGACGCCCCGGCCGCTCACGTCGGTCACCTCGTCGGCGGTGGAGAACCCGGGGTGGAAGACCAGATCGTACACCTCCGTGTCCTCCATCGAGTCGAGTTCGGCTTCGCTCCGGACGCCCTTCTCGGCCGCCTTCTGCCGGAGTTCGTCCACGTCGAGTCCCCGGCCGTCGTCCTCGACGGTGATGGTGACGTGGTCGCGCTCCCGCTTCGCCCGGAGTTCGATGGTGCCTTCCCGATCCTTGCCCACTCGCTCTCGCTCCGCGGGCGGTTCGATGCCGTGATCGACCGCGTTCCGGAGGATGTGCATCAGCGGATCGCTGATCTCGGTCAGGATGGTCCGGTCGAGTTCGATGTCCTGTCCCTCCATCCGGAAGTCGATCTCCTTCTCCTGTTCGCGGGCGAGATCGCGGACCAGCCGTGGGAACTTGCTGATCACCTTCCGCATCGGGATCAGCCGCATGTCCATCACCGTGTTCTGGAGGTTGCCGGTGATCTTGTCGAGTTCGCCGAGCGTGTCGGTCGCGCTCCCCACGTCGCCGTCGTCGACGGCGCGGCGGAGCTTGATCCGGCTGGTGACGAGCTGCTCGACCAGTCCGTGCAGGTCGTCCAGCTGGTCCACGTCGACGCGGACGGAGCTGATCTCTCGCGAGGCGCCGTTCGTGCTGCCAGCGCCGTCGTCGGCGGTCGCGTTGCCACCGCCGTCGACATCGCCGCCGTCGTCCGGCGCGACCGTCCCCTCCGCCTCGTCCGTTTGTTCCGCCTCGTCCTCGCTTCCCGCCTGCGCCAGCGTCGCGTCCTCGATGGCGGAGACGCGGTCGAGCGTCGCCCGCAGTTCGTCGGCGGTCGTCGACGCGACGACGAGTTCGAAGCCGTCCTCGTAGTCGCCGTCCTCGATGGCGTCGGGGTCGGGGGTCGCCGACACGAGATCGCACTCCTCGCGGATGGCTTCGAGGACGAGCATCCCGTCGACGCCTCTCATCTCCGAGTCACCGACCTCGACGGCGACGTCGAAGGTGTCGACCTGGGTCGAGTCCGCGTCGTCCGTCCGGCCGTCGGTGTCGGTCGCGCCGCCGTCCTCGATGACCGCTCGGATGTCGTCTTCGAGGTCGGCCGTCTCGACGTCGACGGCGCCGTCCTCGTCGATGGATTCGACGGCAAGTTCGAGGCGGTCGACGCCCGCGAACACCAGATCCATCACTTCGGGCGTCACCGCCATCTCCCCCTCGCGGAGTTCGTCGAGGAGGTCCTCGAGGGCGTGGGCGAGGTCGCTGGCGTCGTCGTAGCCCATGGCCCCGAAGTTGCCTTTCAGGGTGTGTGCCGTCCGGAAGATGTCGTCCATCGCCTCCTGGTCGTCGGGGTCGGACTCCAGTGCCAGCAAGGAGTTGTTGAGGTCGGTCAGCTGCTCTTCGCTCTCGTGGACGAACGCTTGTACGTACTCTTCGCTCATGCGTTAACCTCCAGTCGGATGGCATCGAGGATGCCGTCGGGAACGTCGTCGGCAGCCAGCACGTCGTCGACGCAGCCGAGTTCGATGGCTCGTTTTGGCATGCCGAACACCGCCGACGACGCCTCGTCCTGTGCGATGACGTGGCCGCCGGCCGCGTCGATGGCTTGGACCCCCTCGGCGCCGTCGGCGCCCATGCCGGTGAGCACGACGCCGACCAGCGGGCCGTCGACCGTCTCGGCCGCCGAGCGCATCGTCACGTCGGCGGCGGGACGGACGCCGTGTTCCGGCGGGTCTTCCGTCAGCTTGACCCGGAGGCGTCCCCCACCGGCCCCCGCGACGACGAGGTGTTTTCCGCCGGGGGCGACGAGTGCCTCGCCGCCACCGATGCGGTCGCCGTCCGCCGCCTCGCGCACGTCGTACTCGCTCGCGGCGTCGAGGCGGTCGGCGAAGCGCTCCGTGAACGCGTCCGGCATGTGCTGGACGACGACGATCCGGAAGTCGGCCGCCCGGGGCAAGGCCCCGACGACCCGCTCGACGACCGTCGGTCCGCCCGTCGAGGAGGCGATCAGCACCGTCGCACCCTCCTCGTAGTCGCCGGCGGGCGTCGTCTCCGCCGTGGGTGACGACCGTTCCCGCGTCGACCGCGACGTCCGTCCCCCGCCGACGTCGGCGCCGGCGACGGCTTTCACCTTGCGGACGAGCTGGTCTTCCTTGCTCGACATCCGCGTGCTGACCTCGCCGCCGGGTTTGGTGAAGAAGTCGACCGCCCCCTTCTCCAGCGCTTCGAACGTCACGTCGGCGCCGCCGGCGGTGTGTGCGCTCAACATGAGGACCGGGGTGGGTCGCTCGGCCATGATCCGCTCGACGGCCTCTAGCCCGTCGACCTCGGGCATCTGCAGGTCCATTGTCACCACGTCCGGGTCGTGGTCGAGGACGGCGGTCACTGCTTCGGCCCCGTCGGCGGCGGTGTCGACGACGCTCACGCCGCCGTCTTCGAGCATGTCCGAAAGCATCGTCCGCATGAAATGCGAGTCGTCGACGACGACGGCTCGCGGTGTCGCATCGCTCATCGACGCGTGGCCCCGTCGTTTGGATTGGTCGCCACGACGGTCGGGAGCAGTCCGCCGGTCTCCGGGGGGGTTCGTCCAATCATTCGTTGGTCGTCCGTTCCGGTAGAACTGAAATAAATACACCGGCACGGTTATCAATCCGGATAATCCGACCAGTACGCTTAACGTGGGATCGCCCCTCCAGTCGTGTATGCAGAGGCACCGGACCGCGTCGAACCGGGGTGTCGGCCGATGAGTGAGACGACGTCGCGCTCTCGGACGGTCCAGCTACTGGAGTTCGAACTCGGCGACGAGTCGTACGCGGTCGACATCACACACGTCGCGGAGATCGTCGACGTGAACGATCTCACGGTCGTCCCCAACTCGGCGCCACACGTCGAGGGCGTGATGGACCTGCGCGGGAAGACGACGACGATCATCGACCCGAAGGCGGTGTTCGGCATCGACGGCGACGGCGAGCGCAAGCGGATCGTGGTGTTCGACCGGGAGCAAACGGTCGACGGCAAGCCGATGGGCTGGATCGTCGACGAAGTGGATCAGGTCGTCGACGTCGAGCAGGGCGACGTGGAGTCGTCGCCCGCCGACGACGACGCGATCCGCGGGGTCATCAAGCGTGACGGTGACTTCGTCATCTGGGTCCGCCCGACCGTACTCGATGCGTAGCGATCTCGCCGCCCCGGCGCCCACGATCCCCAAAGCTATATCACCGCCGATAATTCGGCCAGTAACTTCATGTATTCCGAGTCGGATCGGACAGTCGAAGACGTACCGGCGCGGCGCCGGTTCCAGCGCGCGCCGATGGACCGACGCCCCCCTGGTCGCGGTGACACGCGACCCTCCACGCGCCCCACGTGACCAAGGACCCCGAACATGACGACCACGCTCTCAGACGCGACGGTACTAATCGTCGACGACGAGCAGTCGCTGGCTGATCTGTACGCCTACTGGATCGACGAGGTCGCCGAGGCGTGGACGGCCTACGACGGTGAGGAGGCGCTCGAAAAACTGGACGAGGGCGTCGACGTGATGTTGCTCGACCGGCGGATGCCCGGGCTGTCCGGCGACGAGGTCGTCGAGGCGGTCGAGGAGCGCGGTCTCGACGTGCGGATCGTCATGGTGACTGCGGTCGATCCGGGCTTCGACATCGTCGACATGGGAATCGACGACTATCTGATCAAGCCCGTCGACCAGCCCGAACTCATCGAAACCGTCGAGCGGATGGTCGTCCGCAGTTCCTACGACGACCAGCTCCAGGAGAAGTTCCAGCTCGTCGAGAAGAAGGTGACCCTCGAAGCGGCGAAGACGCCCCACGAACTCGAGGAGAGCGAGGAGTACGCCGAACTGATTCGGCGACTGGAGGCCCTCGAACGCGACCTCGACTCGACCGTCGAGGAGTTCGACGGAAACGACTTCACCGTCGCGTTCCGGGAACTGCCGGACGGCGGCCCGGTCGACTCCACCGAAGGGTAGCTACCTGACGACCGTCACCGGCACCGGTGACCGGCGGACGACGGATTCGGCCACGCTCCCGAGCAGTACGCGCGTGACGCCCTGCCGGCCGTGGCTTCCGATGACGATGCCGTCGACGTCGTTGTTCTCCGCCCACTCGACGATTGCACGGGACGGCATGCCGATCACCGTCTCCCGAGTTACCTCCATCCCGTGCTCGGCGGCGCGGGATTCGGCTTCGTCGAGGACGTTCTTGGTTCGCTTCTCGGCGGACTGTTGGAGACGCTCGAACGTACTCGGGGCCGCCTCGACCGAGCCGTACCCAACGTCAGTCGGGTCGATGACCGACAGAACCGTGATGTCGGCGTCGGGATACTCTTCGAGGGCAAACTCGAGTGCGGTGTCTGCGGGGTCCGATCCGTCCACCGGGACGAGCAGTCGTTTCGCCATGGCGTACCATCCACACGACACCCCCGTAAGCGTAGGGGGTCGATCCCCCTCGATGAGAACCCGGCCACGCCGTCGGACTCGGATAGTCAGGTTTTCGTAGGATGGCCCGCAACCCCCGGTATGGGAAGCGATCGTTCCGTCTCGCGACGTGGGTTTCTGACGGCCGTCGCGGGCACAGCGGCGACGGCGACCGCCGCCGGGACCGCCTCGGCGCAGGCGTCGTTCGACGGGTGGATGAGCGACGTGGGCAACTACAGCGAGGTCGCCGACGCGACCGGACAGGACGAAGTGGCGGTTTCCGTCGGTGCCGAGGGCAACGGCGGGAACTTCGCGTTCGGCCCGCCGGCCGTCCAGGTCGATCCCGGGACGACCATCGTCTGGGAGTGGACCGGCGAGGGCGGTCAACACAACGTCGAGTCAGAAGAGGGCGCCGACTTCGAGAGCGAACTCACTGCCGAAGCCGGATTCACGTTCGAACAGACCTTCGAGGAGGAAGGCGTCGTGAAGTACTTCTGCCAGCCCCACCGCGCGCTCGGGATGAAAGGCGTCCTCGTCGTCGGCGAGATGCCCGACTCCGGCGGCGACGGCGGCGGTGGTGGCGGTGGTGGCGGTGGTGGCGCTCCTGCCGTGCCCGACAGCGCCAAATCCCTCGCAATCGGGCTGACGGCCGCGCTGCTGTCCGTCCTCGGCCTGTCGTATTTCTTCATCCGCTACGGCGGCGACTACGGCGAAGAGTTCGAGAGCGCCTAATCCGTCTCGACGCCGGTGATCTCGAAGCGGGTGCCGCCCGTCTCGCTCTCGCCGACGCAGATCTCCCAGTCGTGGGCCTCGACCACGTCCCGGACGATGGTGAGACCGAGTCCCGTCCCGTCGTCGTTCGTCGAGTACCCCGCCTCGAAAATCCGATTGCGGTCCGATTCGGGGATTCCGGGACCGTCGTCCTCGACGTAGAACCCCCCCGGGAGCGTGCCGACCGTGACGGTCACGGCGTTCTCGTCGTCACGTAGCGTCGATTCTCCGTCGCCGGCCTGCGGCCGACCGTTAGTGGCGCCGTGTTCCACGCTATTCCGAAACAGGTTCTCGAACAGCTGTGCGAGCCGACTCTCGTCGGCCCGGATCGTCGTTCCGACGTCGCTCTCGAGTCGGGCACACCCCGTCGCCACGTTCGTCCAGCACTGATCGACGAACGAGCCGAGATCGACGGCGGTCGGATCAGCGTCGCGACGCCGGCGCCCAGCGAGCGTCAACAGATCGTCGATCAGCCCGTTCATGCGGTCCAGCGCGGTCTCCATGTCGTCGAGGTGCGGGGAGTCACACTCCTCCTGTGCCCACTCGAGTCGTCCGACGGCGACGTTCAGGGGATTGCGAAGGTCGTGGCTGGCGACGCTGGCTAGCTCTTCGAGGCGGTCGTTCTGCCGTTCGAGTTCGCGCTCCCGCGCCACGCGGTCGCTGACGTCGCGGGAGGTCGACAGGATCGCCGTCTCGCCCCGGTAGGGGATCAGCGTGGCGTTGATCTCGACGGGGATCTCGTCGCCGGACTTCGTCCGGTGAGTGGTGTCGAACCGCTTGATCTCGTCCTTACTGAGGCTCGCGATCCTGTCGGCTTCGGCGGCCCCGTCCTCGTTCGGATTGATGTCCCGTGGGCGCATCGACAGGAGCTCGTCACGGGAGTAGCCGAGTCGGTCGACTGCGGCGTCGTTGACCGCCCGGAAGGTGTCGCCCTCGGTGCGGACGAAGACGGCCTCGGGAAACGACTCGAACAGTTCGCGGTATTCGGCCCGTGAGCGCTCGAGTTCGCGCTCGTACCGTTTCTGTTCCGTGACGTCGAGGAGCGTCCCCACGATTGCCGGTTCGCCCTGGTAGTCGATTCGACCGCCGTGTACTTCGAACTCGATCTCGGTGCCGTCCTTCCGCTGCCCGCGAAGCGTGTATCGGAGGTCGTCCGTCTCGCCCGAGACGCGCAGGCGGATGTTCCGCCGGAGTTTCTCCTGGTCGGTCTCGATCACGAGATCGAACGGCGTCACGTCCGACAGCAGCTCCTCCTGGGTGTAGCCGAACATCGCCGCGAGGCGGGGATTGACGTATTCGAACTCGCCGTTCTGGATGAGATACACGCCCACGAGATTTCCCTCGACCAAGCGCCGATACTTCGCTTCCGACTCGCGCAGATCGTCCCGCATGTCGAGGTTGTGGAGCGCGCTGGCGACGTCGATCCCGAGTTCCGCGAGGAGATCGCGCTCGAACTCGTCGACGGGCACGTCGGCCGTCATCCCGACCACGAGTATCCCGTATCGCTCCGATTCGTAGTCGAGCGGCACGGCGGCGTTGACTCCCGCCCCGGCCGTCGCCGTCGTCGCCGAAACGGCCGGCTCGCGCTCCGTCGCCGCCGCTCGGACCGCGGGCACCTCCGCGAAGTCGACGTCGTCCGTCTTGCCCGCCCGAACGGTCACCCCCGAGAGCGTCCCGTCGTCGACGGTCGGCGTGACGATTGCCGCCCTGGCGTACTGCTCGGCTGCGGCGAGTCGCTCACAGACCGTTCGTTCGACGGTCGCCGCGTCGTCGGCTCGAACGAGCGCCTGATTCACCTCGCGGGTGAGTTCCTGCAGCCGCTCGAATCGCCTGGCTCGCTCGTGGTTTCGCCGTTTCGAGACGGCCTGACGGATTCGGTTGGCTAGGAGGGCGTACTGATCTGCCGCCGTCCCTTTCCGGACGTAGTCCGTCGCACCCGCGGAGATGGCGTCGCTCGCGATTTCCTCGCTCCCCTCGCCGGTGAACAGGATGAACGGAAGCGCAGGCTCTCGTTCACGTACGGCGGCCAGCAGTTCGATCCCGTCCATCTCCGGCATCCGATAGTCGCTGACGAGGCAGTCGAACCCCTCGGATTCCAGGCGGTCGAGACCTGCCGAGGGGTCCGTCTCGGCCGTCACGTCGAAGCGGTCGTCTTCGCGTTCGAGCAGTTTCGCCGCGATAGCTGCGAAGTCGGCCGCGTCGTCGACGAGCAGGACTCGAATGGTCTCCTCCATCGGCCCGTTCTGCGACTCCTTCGCACGCGGACTATTTACACTTGCTGGGCCATCCGATTCGATATCGCGATATGGACTGTACGGCACGCTATCGAGCGTCGGCGCGGCCGACGAGCGTGACCGCCCGGTCGACCGCGTCCACCGCACTCGTTCCGAAGACGTAGGTGATCGGCTCGATGCCGAACGCGCCCTCGTGATAGACGACCTGTGGGACGCCCGCCTCGAACAGGGAATCGAGGCGCTCCCGCCGGTTCTCGTATCCGGCGTCGAACGAGGTGACGTCCATCCCGTCCGGTACGGCCGCGAGGAGGGCGTCGCTCGTCGCGAGGTTGACCGCTCCACGTACCGTCGGGTCGACTTCGGTCGCGGCGAGAAGCGTCGTCGCGACGTGGTGTGACGCCCCGAACTCCGGATTCGCGGGGACGTTGATCCCGCCACGCATCGCGTGGACCCGTCCGGGGACGGCGGCGACGTCCGTCTCGTCGGTCGGGTCCGGGAGCGCCATCGCCACGTTCGTCCCGACGTTCGGGACGTGTTCGGCCACGTCCGGTGCGTTCGCGAACTGCCGGACCGCCCGACGGACGTTCGACAGCACCTCGCGTTCTGCCTGTACCGCGGGGTCGCGCCCGCGCACGCACAGGTCACAGCCCGTCCCTTCGAGCGCCGGCATCTCCTCCTCGTGGATCGCACATATCGGTCCCCGGTCCTCGAACGCGCGGACGAGTTCCAGCAGTTCGGCCAGCGCCTCGTAGTCGTCCATCGTCCCGGCGTCGAACCCCTCGGCGATCCGCTCGACCGTTCCCTGCATCCGCGGGTGATCGACGAATCGCTCCTCCCCGCGTCGCTCCCCCGCCAGATACTGGCTCACCGCCGCTTGCGACACGCCGAGGCGGGTGGCGATCTCCCGCTGTGCGAAGCCACGGTCCGCCAGCTCGGCCGCCAGCATCGAGCGCACCGTCGGCAGGAATCGTTCGACGACGATCTCGCTCGGCAGCTGCACCGTCACGGGTCGTCCCTCCGTTGACCGTCTCCCATACTCCGGCACTCGGCGGGCCGCATCTTATACTGTCGGCCATCGCCCCCGCCGCGGCACTGTCCCGGCGTCGCTTGAGGAAGATCAGCCTTTAGATGGATCGTCACCACTCCACGGCCATGCAACCCGTCGCGTTCGACGAGGCGGAGACGTACGAACCGGACGAGGGGTGGCGCCGAGTGTCGATGGCTGGCAGCGGTCGGTTCTCGTTCGAGTGGTTCGAGAAGCCGCCGGGCCACTCCTCGCCGATGCACGACCACGAGAACGAGCAGGTCTGCCTGGTTCTACAGGGAGAGCTGACCGTCTACACCGAGGACGACGAGGTGACGCTCGGCCGGTACGACTCCGTCTACCTGTCGCCGTGGGAATCCCATCGCGTCGAGAACACCGGCGAGGAGCGTGCGGTCGGACTCGACGTCTTCGCCCCGGGGCGCTCGTTCGACTTCTGGACCGACCGGGAGTGAGTCCTGCCGCCGATCCGCATTTGATATAGCGACATACGATTTATCCACTCGCGAGCTGGTAGATGTGTGTCTCGTAGGTCCGACGAACGCGATCACCCCAGTCGTGGGTGTAGGTGTCGATGATGTCGCTCGCCACGTCGCCTCGGAGGTACTTGACGATCCCGCGGTCGCCGGTGCGGTCCCGGAGGTGGGTCGTGAAGAAGTGCCGGAAGTAGTGGGGGGTGACGTTCTCCTCCGCGCCACCGCCGTCGCGGTGCCATCCGCGCTCGCGCGCGTGAGACTCCACGGTGTGGTGGACGACGTGCGGGGTGACTCGCTTCCCCCAGTCGTCGCGCGTGCTCACGAACAGCGGATTCGCCTTCGAGACGGGGTCTGGTCTGATCGCCAGCCACCGACGCAGCGCCGTCCGTAACTCCTCGTCGACGGGGATCACCGTCGCGCGTTTGCGTTTGTTCGCCGCCGTCCGCCGTTCACCCTCGATTTCGTCGCCGACGGCACGGTCGGCCGCGACGAATAGGGCGTCGCCCCGTCCGTCGAGTTGGGGGCGGATCGACGCGTCGAACACCGCTCGCGTCGCCGGTATCGAGAGATCCCGTAGGTCCAGGTTGCACAGTTCGCCCACTCGGAGACCGGTCTTGAGCATCGTCATCAGTAGCGCGCGGTCGAGCGGGTGGGCCACTTCCGAGAGGAAGTCCCGCATCTCCGGGACGGTGATCTCGCGCCGGGTCGGGTCCGTGTTGATCCGCTCGTCCATCTCCTCGACGACGAGTGTCATCGGATTGGCGTCGAAGGCGCCGACCTGCGTCATGTACGCGTAGAATCGGTGGAGGTAGGCCGCGTAGGTGGCGACGGTGCTCTCGGCGACGGACCCGCGCAGGCGGTGGACCCACGCCATGCAGTCCCGGTGTTCCGCCGTCGCCGGCGTCGCGCCCCGTTCGTCGGCGAGGAACGATTCGAACGTTCGGAGGACGCGTTCGTAGGCCGCCCGCGTTCGATCGGTCTTCCCGTGGTAGGTCATATCCTGCAGGAAGTAGCCCACCGGGTCGTCGACCTCGACTTCGGTCATCGCTCCTCCACCAGCCTGTAGCCACCCTGTCGCCCGCTGTACTGAACGACGTTCGCTTCCTGTAGCTCCGCGAGCACCGCCTCCAGCTGGTCTTCGACCCCGTCGGTCACCTGTTCGAGCAGGTCGTCCCACGAACGGTGTTCGTCCCCGCTGAGAGCGTCTTTCACCTGGGGTTCGAGCCCCGAAGATGCCTCTTCAGCGGGTTTCTCCGCGGCGGCGGGCACCTCGAAGTCGCGACGCCCGGCCTGGACCATCGTCCGGACGAACTCGCTTTGACTCATGCCGAGCCGGTCGGCGTGTTCGCGCCAGCGTTCCTTCTGGTAGGGAGGGACGTACGTCTTCACTGGAACGGCGTCGTCTGCCATACGTCACCCCTCGATTGCCGGTTACTTCAAACTGGTCCCAGTTAGGGGGATAAAGACCCTTATTTGTGCTACCAGTTCCACAATTCACCCCTGCTGAGCCTTGTATTTGTGGTTGTAGTACTGTATTTGCGAACTCGTTAGAACCAAATACACAAATATCAAAACCGGGCGTTGCGGTACACGTCACGCGTGCTCGACCAGCGACGGATCTTCCGTTTCGCGGATTGGTCACTCGCGTCGAGACGGGGGTGGACCGTCAGGGCGTCCAGGGGGTACGGCTCACAGCAGTCGAGGGCCTCGTCGACCGACTCGTGGAGCCACGTCGACTCCTCGCCCGGGTCGAGGACGACCGCCATCCTGTGGTGGAAATCGGCGACCGGGTCGTTCGGCTCCGTGGTCACGACGGCGAACGAGTGGCTCGCCCGACGCGCCGCCGCTCTCGTACTCACCCAGCCCGGTCTGTCGCGCCGCTGGCTCCCACCGCGACCAGATTCCGGCCATGGCGAACGGGCGGCCGTCCTCGAACGCCACCCGGTAGGGATGCTTGCCGTCCGCTCGGTCGACCCACTCGTAGAACCCCACGCGGGGACGAGACACCGGCGGTGTTCGACCGCGCCGGCGAAGCTCGGCTTCTCGGTCAGCGTCTCCGCCCGCGCGTTGATCGGGTCAGTCGAGGCGTCGTCCGCCCACTCGGGGATCAACCCCCACCGCTGGTGGGCGAATCGACCCGGGTCCGCGTCGGTCACCACCGGAATGTCCCGGTGCACAGTTGTATCGGGCGTCGAGGTCGGGGGTCTCCGTCCCGAACCGCTCGGCCAGGTCCTCGGTCGAGGTGAAGAGCGTGTACCGGCCACACGTGCCCTCACGTTCGCTCGGGATAGGGTTAAAGCGCTCGACGGACCACACGCGTTCCGGTTCGCCCCGACCCTATAAATCGTATGTCGCTATACGAATCTTCGACCAGGGAAGTTGAGACCGGTCGTCTCGATGCATACGGTTCTGGAACCGCGTACGATCAACGTGATTTCTTCTTCGGAATTTTCACAGCTTTCACTCCTAACGCTCTTTACAGCGGATAACGTACCTCCATTCAACGATGTCTATTGACCGAGACACCTTCGAGAATACGACCGAGGACGAGCTCGCAGAGCTTTCGGTCCCAGATCAAGTCCTTGGATTTCTCGCCGCTAACGACGATCGTGCGTTCAAGGCCCGCGAAATAGCCTCCCAGATCGGCGTCGACGAGGGCGCGGTCAGCACTGCGCTCTCACGGTTGAAGGACCGTGGTCTGGTCGAACACAAGGCGACGTACTGGGCGGTGACCGACGACACCGAGCGCCTCGACGGATACAGCGGCTACGAACGGGCGACTGCCCTGTTCAACGACCAACTCGGTACGGAGGACAAGGAGTCCTGGCGCGAACACGCGCCCAGCGAACCACATCCGAGCGTCGAGGACGAACAGTGACCGACGAAGAGACTCCAATTTTCGAACGTGGCGACGTCGTCTACGGTGACGACCCGTTCAACGGTGAGGAGGACGCTCGGCCCTGGCTCATTCTCTCAAACCATGAGGCACGGCCGTTTCACGGCGAGCAGTACATCGCGCTGACCTTGACGTCGAAATCGTGGATGGACGGGTTCATCGAAATTCCCGAAGAGAGTTGGCTTCGTGGTGGTACGCCAGACGAGAGCCGGATCGTCCCCTGGGGTGTGCAATCGATCAGCCGTGAGGATATCGATTTCTGGCAGGGCAATCTGGCGGACGACATCGTCGATAACGCGACTATTGCTCTCGTTGACGAACTACGGTAGCCACTTTCGAACGCCCACGCTTCTACCCGCTACAGCTTCCCCTAACCGTAGTCTCAACGTCCGTCGACCAGGGAAGTTGAGACTACAGCGGGTACAGCGGACTCGTTAGGGGGGACCGAGTCGACGAGCGGAATCTGCTTCAGATCCTAATCGAATTTCGCCGACGTCCGGCAGCGTTGCCACTCGGGCATCCGCGCTACGCAGCTAGAGCCGCTCACTAGCCGACTTCTCCTTCGACAGCGTCAGCGTGTTGGCCCTTCACGACGGGCGAACGCTCGTATTCGCCAGTCGACTCGACTTGTCCCAGCATATCGACGGTACGCCGAATCGAGTACGGCAGACACGCGAACGCGACGTAGACGAACCGAAGCACGAAATTCTTCGCTGTCGTGACACCATACCTCACGTGATCGACCCGTACCCGCTCTCGATCTCCCAGCGACGGCTTTAGTCGTGCTAGGTCCACTCATCAGCTGAACTGTATTTTCGGGAGTGCGTTCTGGGTGTACCGTCGAACCCGTAGTTGGCGATCGTCGGTAGACCCGACGAGGCGTCGGTTCAGGACCGAGGGACCGTCACGCGGAGCCGAAGCGATTCTCGAGTCGACGGCACGTCGAAGATGAGCACCCCACGAACGGTCGCGTTCGGGCCCAAATCTCGAACGAGGAGCGCGTCTTCGGCGGCGTTCATCGCCTGCCCGTCCGTTGGATATCGTTCCCCGTCGCCCGCGACCAAGGTGAACGCATCGCCGGTGACGCGAGTGATGTTGTCGCCGAGGTTCGTCACCGTGACTCCCACGACGACGAACTGTGCGTCGGCGCCGATACCGAACTCACCCCCGACGCGATCGGCTCGACCGATACTGGTGATCGTGTAGCGGATTCGGTTCGATCCCGTTCCGACGACGAACGATTCGTTGAGTATCCCCTCTGTGAGGGGGTGAGCATCGGTATCCGTTCCGCCGGACGTCTCCGCCGATGTCCGAGTGATCGATGTCGATTCGGCCGCTGTCGACGATGGTGCCGGCTCCGACGGCGATTCGGGTACGTCTGACTCGATGTCGTCCGCAGCGTTCGACGTGTCACCCGGGCACCCCGACAGTACGACGACAATCGCGACTAGGATCACGCGCCAGTGTTCGGTGGGGGTTCTGTCGGTCGTCATCGTGGTCGGTCGTCCGATGGCCGCGGGAGCGGCCGGACGGGTCGTATCCGCACACCCTGTGAATCCGTTTCGACTGTCGCCTCGATGCCAAACACGTCCGCCAGCAGGTCGGCCGTGACGATCTCCGCTGGCGGTCCGCGGGCGGCGACCACCCCGTCTGAGAGAACCACCATCTCGTCGGCGTACCGGGCCGCCTGTTCGATGTCGTGGAGCACGACGACGACCGCCGTTCCCACGTCGTCCCGTAGCCCACGGACGACGTCCATGACGGCCAACTGGTGTCGCAGGTCTAGGAACGTCGTCGGCTCGTCGAGGAGGAGGACGTCGGTGTCCTGTGCGAGGACCATCGTCAGCCACGCGAGCCGGCGCTGTCCCCCACTCAGATCGGCCAGCGGACGGTCGCGAAGCCGCTCGATCCCCGTCAACGAGAGCGCCCGCTCGATGGCGTCGATGTCCGCTTCCGACGGCCGTTCGAGGAATCTCCGGTACGGGTAGCGACCGTGCGCGACCAGTTCCTCGACACGTAGCCTCTCCACCCCGTCCGTCTCTTGGTGTAGAATCCCCAGTCGACGTGCGAGTTCGGTGTCGTCGTACGTCGCGACCTCCCGACCGTCGAGAACCGTCCGTCCCGCCGTCGGCTCCAGTTGGGCCGAGAGTCCCTTGAGTAGCGTACTCTTGCCGCTCCCGTTCGGACCGACCAGCGCCGTGATTCGAGCGGGATCGACGGTGAGTGAGACGCCGTCGACGGCCGGCGACTCGCCGTCCGGATATTCGAGGGTCAGCGACACCGTCGAGAGGGAGCCGTCGTCCGCGTCGGTTCCGGACGTCGGATCGCCCACGGTCAGAACCCCCCGAAGTCGCGGTGTTTCCGCATCAGATACAGGAAGTACGGACCACCGACCAGTCCGGTCACGATTCCGACTGGGATCTGTGCCGGGTTGAGTGCCAGTCGTGCCCCGGCGTCGGCGGCGGTCAGCAACGCCGGGCCGGCGAACGCACAGCCGACCAGCAGTCGCTTGTGATCCGTGCCGACGAGCCGCCGGACGACGTGCGGGACGACGAGTCCGACGAACCCCACGATGCCGGCGGCGGCGACGCTGGCCGCCGCCGCGAGTACCGCAACCCCGGAGAGTCCGAATCGGGCGTGTTCGACGGACATCCCGAGCGACGACGCCGTTCGCTCCCCGAGTGTGAGGACGTTCAACTGCCGCGAGCCGAGGAGCGCCGCGCCGACGGCGACGACCGTCCACGGCAGTATCATTCGGACCCGTGCCCAGTCCGCCCCGACCAACGACCCCGTCGTCCAGGCGACCACGCTCTGGATGACGCCGACGTCCTCCAAGAGGAGGAACAGGCCGGTCTGGACCGACCCGAAGACGCTGCTGACGATGACGCCCGCCAGGACCAGACGGACGGGACTGGTCCCACCCTGCCACGCGATCCCGTAGACCAGCAGGAAGGCGACGCCGCCGCCGACGGCGGCAAACAGCGGGAGATACGGGAGGAAGCCGGTAAACACCACGACGGTCAGGAGAACGGCGAGACCGGCCCCCGAGGAGACCCCGAGGACGAACGGGCTCGCGAGTTCGTTGCGCGTCACGGCTTGGAGTATCGCGCCGGAGACGGCGAGGTTCATCCCGACGAGTACGCCCACCAGCACTCGGGGGAGTCTGATCGTCCACGTGACGAGCGTCCCCGTCTCGTACGCCGGTACGGGACCACCGAACAGGAACGCGTTCCACGCGCCGCCGCTCAGGAGGACCGTGGGGTCCACCAGCGTTCGCCAAGCCGCGACCGGCGAGAGCGGGTAGGCGCCGAAGCTCAACTGCAGCGTCGCCGCGACGAGGACGACGAGGCTACTGCCGGCGACGACGACGCCCAACTCCCGCGTGATCCAGGCGAACCGGCTGACTGGTGGATGGTCCTGGCTGGTCATCGGTCAGGTTCGATGTGTCACCCGCGATCACCGGACACGATACGTGCAATCCGCTGTCTGTCGAACAGCGTCTCCTCGGTGAACTCCTCGGGGTACGCCACCTTGGCGGCCCGTTCGATCTGGAACAGGGAGATCAACGGTCCCTGATAGTTGATGCCGCCGGCGTGCACCCTGCCGTTCTCGACGGCCGAAACGTCGCGGGTGACGGAGTTCTCACACAGGACCCCGAGCGTATACTCCCGAAACGATTCCTCCTCGAGGACGAAGTCGTCGGCGAACTGTGTTTCCATGACGATGACGTCCGGATCGAGTTCCGCGAGTGCCTCGTAGCCGATCCGAACACCCCACTCCGGGATGTCACTCCCCACGAGCGCGTCCCGGACCTCGACGACGTTCCACTGGAGGTCGGAGACGGAGTCGTCGATGTACTGGGGGAAGAAGGACTGCGGCGGGACGCCTTGCGGACGCAACAGCAAGAGCTCCGGCCGGTCGTCGGGGAGACGGGACCGGATCGTCCCGGTCAGGTCCCGGTAGACGGCCTGGAGTCGTTCGTACCGTCCTCGCCGGTCGAAGAGCGTCGCCACCTTCTCGAAGGCCTCCCACAGAGTGTAGTATCGGTAGTCGTGCCACGAATCCTGTTTCTCGCGGATGTAGTTCCCGAAGAAGGGACCGACGTTGTTCGCTATCTCCGCGACGTCGCCCTCGGTCCAGCCGAAGGTGTTGACGATCCACACCGGATCCATGAGGTGGACGTCGGCATCGGCGGCGTAGAACGATTCCTTCGGCAACCGAGTTCCGCGGGAGAGCGCGGGATAGGCTCCCTTGTCGAGCGAAATTCCCGGTAACTGCTCGTAATAGCCCGTGTAGAACCGTCGCGGGGAACCGATCCCGGCGAGCCGATCCGTCAGTCCCAGCGCCACCCCCATGTCACAGTAGATGCCCGCGTTGGCGACCCACGTCTCCGGTGGTGAATCCAACGTGAGACAGCCGACCGGTTCCATGCAGACTTCGGTGGCTGTCGGGGTTGCCGTCGACGTCGCCGTCCCCGTCGTCGCCGACCGAGCGGTTCCCGTTCGTCCGGACTGCCCACAGCCGGCGCCCAGCGCGAGTACACCGGCCATCGTCCCGAGGACTGCCCGCCGTGATCGTGGTCCCATCATGGCTGTTCCGTGGTATCGCACCCCACGACGATATGTTGAATCTGACATAACGATTTCGAGGACAAAACTGTTGCCCCTCTCGCACTTCGTGTTCGCGGCCGCGACCATCGGGACGGAGTGATCGTTCGGAACCCCGTTATCGAGGTCGGATGGCGTGTCACGGGTCCGATATCGTTCCGGTATCCGCCACGCTTCGGCGGTGTCCCAGCACACGGATCACACCGAATCTACAGTAGCGTTTGGAACTGTTTGCACACCTGATCGCCGGACTGCGTGCGATCAGGTGTGCGATGACTCACAAAGGCGACTATAGGTCCGCGGGTCGATCGACGTCGCGTCGAACCCCCGGATCGCCGGTCTCGACGAGTGCGGCGTCTGGAGCCTCCAGCAGAAGCCGGCGACCGCCGATATCGCCGTCCACGTCGCACAGGTCGGAGAACCACCGCTCGCCGAAACAGACCGGATTGCCGCGCTCTCCGTCGACTGCCGCCGCGAGCGGATCGCCAGCGTCCGCACGGAACGCGCGACCGAGCAACCGCACCGTCTCCGGTCGGACGAACGGCATGTCGCCGAGACCGACGACGACGGCGTCGGCACGCTCCGCGACCGCGGCCACCCCTGTCCGCACCGACGACGCTTGGCCGTCCGCGTAGTCCGGGTTGTGGACGACCGTGACCCCGCCGGGGAGGGCGTCGCGTACTCGTACGTGTTCGTGCCCGACGACGACGACCACGGGATCGAGGTCGGCGGCGAGGTAGGGACGGAGCGCGCGAACGACGATGCGGTCCCCGTCGATCCGTTCGAGGAGCTTGTTCGCCGTTCCGTACCGGGAACTCGTCCCCGCCGCGAGGACGACGCCGGCGACCGTGGCCTCCCGCGTCGGTCGGAAGGGCGGCGACCGGACGGGCAGCGACTCGGTCATCGCGCCTCCAGCGCCGGATACGGCGTCCACCGGATGCGCTCGCCTGCGGTCAGTGGCTCGGTCCGGAACGCGAGCCCGTCCGCTCGGAGGACGCGGGGACAGGCGGCGACGCGGCCGGGGCGATAGCGGTCCTCGTACAGGATGACGTCGGATTCGGGCGACCCGACGGGTGTCGCGGTGCCGTCGTCGACCGTGACCGGCACCGCGTACTCGATGGGGGTATCGGGGAGCGCCAGGTCGCAGGCGGCGGTCGCGGTTCGCCAAGGGAGGGTTCGGTCTCCACTGACGAACGGTGACACGACGGCGACCGTGGCGACGTAGGCCGCGACTGGCTTGCCGGGGAGTGCGAACCCGACGGCGTCGTAGTCGTCGAGACGGACGCACGCGACCGGCCGCCCGGGGCGGAGAGCGATCCCGCGCTGGACGACCGTCCCGAGGTCCTCCAGCGTGCCGATGGTGTGATCCTTCGCGCCGACGCTCGTCCCCCCGGACGTGACGAGGACGTCGTGGTCGGCCGCGATGGCGGCCAGCCGCTCGCGGAGCGCCGTCGGATCGTCGGGGACGGGTCGCTCGATCGTGGCTTCGTGCCCCCAGCGACGGACGAGACCGGCGACCGCCTCCGAATCCCGGTCCGGCTGGACGCCGGCCGCAACTTCGTCACCGGTCGCGACGACGCCGACCGAGAGCGGGTCCCTGACGACGGCACGATCACGTCCCAGATCCCGGAGGAGTGCGGCGTCGCGCGCCGACAGGACGGTGTCGCGGTCGAGGACCGTCTCGCCGGCGTCGTAGTAGCTCCCGCGGGGGACGACGTGTCTTCCAGCCTCGGGAGGCGGTCCGCGAAACACCCCGCCGTCGACGCGAGCGTGTTCCCGTGGAACGACCGCGTCGGTACCGCAGGGCAGTGGTGCGCCGGTAGCCACGGGGAGCGCCGTTCCGGGTTCGTGGGCGAGTGGATCGGCGTCCGGACCGATTCTTCGGTCGCGGATCGACAGCGGAAATTCGTCTCCGGTGGCGACGGCGAATCCGTCCATCGTCGCGTAGTCGTGGGCGGGATGTGGTTTCGACGCGGCGACCGACTCCGCGAGTCGCCGACCGTCGATGTCGTCGAGTGCGACCGTCGCCGTTTCGGGAGCGACGGTTTCCCGCAGGTCCGCCGCGATCGACGCCATCGCCGTTGCCGTGGCGGTCCGGTCTGGAAGGTCGCTCACGTCGCTTCCCCCGCAGTTGCGTTACTCAATTCAGTTACGTACGAAACTATATTCTGCTCCTCAAAGTTGACGAAACCGAATACAGTTTCGATATTGCCGGCACTAGTCGGATTTCCTAGCGGGATATAACTATAATCAGTTTCTATTTGGCTCAAAAGATTTATTATGTTGGTTATTCTGGTTACTGTCACGGTAGATTACTGATGATGCTACAAATACTTAACATCGCGGTGTCGCACGGGGTGATTCGATAGATGCAGTTCGACGGGACGTTCGGTCTGGAAGACGTGACGACCGAGGAAGTGTGGCTGGCCCTCTCGGACCCGGTGATGATCAAGAAGGCGCTACCTGGGTGTCAGTTCCTCGTCGAGGTGGACGACCCCGACGACGTGGATTTCGACGCGCTGTCCGAGGCCGAGTCCGACCGGGAGGACCCGCCGACGCTTCCAGAGGCCGATCCCGAGGACGTGGCCGAACGGGGTCTCGTCGAGGGTGGACACTACGCCGCCCTCGTGCAGGTCGGCGTCGGGAGCGTCAAACCCCGGTTCGAGACGGTGGTGACCATCGACCGACGGGCGTTCCCCGAGATGGACGCCTCCGGACAGGGCAGCGCGAGCGACTCCTCGTTCGAGATGGACTCCGGCATGACGCTCGTCGAGACGGACGACGGCGTCGACGTGGAGTGGTGGACCGAGGCGGACGTGTTCGGCCGCGTCGCCCAGATGGGCCAGCGCGTCATCAACCCGGTCGCCAACCGCGTCGTC
>Ga0207757_100484_pt1 | contig 25551 bp, 30 predicted proteins | sample A23P3SouthBayCA_2_FD_187752 | JGI IMG/M metagenome (GOLD analysis project Ga0207757, IMG submission 187752) | Aerobic enrichment media microbial communities from Eden Landing Ponds, California, USA - A23 P3 (2) (SPAdes) | ecosystem: Environmental > Aquatic > Marine > Unclassified | place...
TCGACGGCGTCCACGTCGTACACCTCGTTGGCCTCGCGGAAGCCGTGGTCGTGGAGACGGGTCCGGACCGACGCGGGGAGGGCGGCGTCCGGCCGGACCTCGACGACGAGCAGTCGGTCGGTGAAGCTCTTGGCCGTCCACGCGTCGGTCACGTCGTCACGGTCGGCCACTCTGTCCGCGAAGTCGCGCAGTCGGTCGCCCCTCTCGGTCATACTCGGGGATTGTGGCCGACGAGTGTTCGTGCCGTCGCCGAACTGGTTCGGACAGTCACGCTCTGACACCCCTCGAGCGCATCTCTGCCCGGAGGGCGTCGTGCTCTGACGACGACTCAGGATTCGATCTCGGAGCGGGCCTTCTCGCGCAGGAGTTCGATCGCCTTCGGGTTCGACCCCTCGGGGATGATGATGTCGGCGTCGCGTTTCGTCGGCTGGACGAACTGTTCGTGCATCGGCTTCACCGTCGAGAGGTAATGCTCCACGACCCCCTCGACGGTCCGCCCGCGCTCGTCGATGTCCCGCTGGAGTCGCCGGAGCACGCGCACGTCCGCGTCGGTCTGGACGTACACCGCGAGGTCGATTTCCGCGCGGATCTGCTCGTGATACAGCGCGAGTATCCCTTCGAGGACGACGATGGGTTCGGGTTCGAGTCGCCGCTCAGTGTCTTTCCGCGTGTGGCGCTCGAAATCGTACTGCGGGATCGAGACCGCGTCGCCGCGGGCGATCGCCTGCAGGTCCGCGACGAGCAGGTCCCAGTCGAACGCGTCCGGGTGGTCGTAGTTCGTCTCACGACGCTCCTCGAAGGTCAGGTCCGACTGGTCGCTGTAGTAGTTGTCCATCGACAGGAGCGTGACCGCGGCGTCGACCGACTCGGCGATCTCGGTGGCGATCGTCGTCTTTCCCGACCCCGTCCCGCCGCCGATCCCGATGAGATACGGTGTGCCGGTCATTGGTAGGCGTCTCTCCTCGCGGCAGGAATAGCTTGCTCCTCGGCTGTCGGGGGAGAGGAGTTCGCACCCGCTCGCTAGCTGTCGTCTCGACCGCAGACAGCACCGCAACCGCAGTCGACCATGGGTGATGAAAGCCCTCGCCCCGCTCGCTACGAGTGACAGCAATCGCAGACCCCACCGCCACCGCAACTACTCCTGAGTGCTGAAAGCCCTCGACCCGCTCGCGGTCGCTGAGCGACATATCCGCGCTCTCCGCACGGCCCGCGCGGATAGGGGTCGCTCAGGCGACTGAAGTGGACGCGAGCGGGCCTCACGGCAGAGCCGTTCGGCATCGAGGCGCAGGCGCCTCGCCCGCCTCGCCCTTTCAGTCCGCCAGGAACCGCACCGCCCCGGACCGCCCCGCACCGCGACCGCAGACAGCCTCACACCTCCCCAGCCTCCTCGCGTCTCGTCGCTCGCGTGACTCGCTTCTCGGTGTTCGTCCCTCGCACGACTCCGTCGCGCGCATGAAAGCGCGCGACAGCGCGCGCCACCGCAGTCGATCGATGTTGACACCGCCTCACCCCCGCGCCCGCTGGATGAACACGCCGAGGACGAGATAGGCGTAGCCGACGCTGCCCGCGAGCGCGAGGGCCTGTCCGCCGCGGGCGACGGTGGTTGCTGACCACCCCGCGGCGACCACCTCGAGGAGGAGGCCGACGGCGATGGCGCCCATCGTCGCCAGCGCGAGCCGGTCGTCAGCCCCGGGGAACCGCCCCACTGTGGGTGGGTAGAACTGGTAGCTCACGCCGACGATGGTGAGCCCGAGGAATCCGAGGAGATTGAGCCGATAGTGGGCGACGACGAGGTCCGCGGGAGCGGTGTCGAACGCGAACGTGAGTCCGAGTCCGACGCCGACCGCGCCCGCGAACCCGCCGAGAAGCGGGCCGTAAAAGCCCACGCGGTCGCGCTCCGTCCTGACGAAGAGGACGAGGACCGCAGCGGCGAAGCCGATCACTGCGAGGGCTTCGACGGCCGCGCCGAGATGGAACAGCGGGCCAGAGGGGAGGCCGACGGCGACGAGGGCGGGGCCGACCGCGCCCGCGGGCAGGACCGCGTAGACGAGCGGTCGGGAGGCGTCCACGACGAGAAAGCGGGGGAGCAGGCGGAAGCCGACGGCGAAGACGAGGAGCGCGGCGGCGCCGGCCGCGAGCAGGTGCGTGGCTCGCGGCGGGTAGCCGTCGAGGAGGAGCGGGGCGGCGGTGTGGGTGCCGAGCGTCTCCAACGTCCCGACAGCGAGATAGGCGAAGACGACGGGGACGAAGAGGTTGGCGGCGCGGTCGACCGGCCGCCGGCGGGCGTTGTGGTCGCCGGTGCCCGTCTCCGCTCCGAGGGGGTTGTCCCGGAGTGTCACGCCCATCGTCGCGAGGAAGACGGCCACGCCCGCGGCCCACGCGACTGCGCCGACCTGGGCGGCGGACTCGGGTGCCCCGTCGAGCGGTGCGACGGCGAGGCCGGCCGCGCCAACGACCGCGAGCGCGAGATGGAGCGGGACCGCCCGCGGCGCGGCGAGGCCGCGGTCGAAGTAGGAGGGCACGAGCGAGTAGGCCTTCCCGAAGACGACGTGGAAGACGAAGCCGTAGAGCGCGAGCGCCACCGCGGTCCGGCGCGGGAGACCGGCGACGACGGCGGCCTGCCACGCGACCAGCCAGCAGACGCCGCCCGCGACGAACAGGCGCGACCACCGCGACAGCGTCGCCGACATGGCCGGGCAGTCGTCCGGCGGCTACCTCAAGCTGGCGCCGAACGGCCCCCTCGGCCCCGGCGACCACGACAGCGCATGCCCGCGGGGCGAACACGTTCGGCCGAAGGGCCAGGCGTCCGGGCCGCGAACGACAAGTGTATGCCAGCGACGACACTCGACCTGCGAGACGTGCCGCCGCCGGAGCGCCACCCGAAGATCCACGACGCCTTCTCGGACCTGGAGAGCGGCGAGACGCTCCGGATCGTCAACGACCACGAGCCCAAACCGCTGTTCTACGAGTTCCAGGCCGAGGTGGAGGCCTTCGACGCCGAGAACTACGCGGTCGAACGCCGCGGGACCAACGAGTTCGTCGCCGACCTCCCGAAAGCATGAACGGAGGCGCCGCGGACTCCGCCGAATCGAGGCCCGGAACGGAGCGAGTCGCCCTCGCCGATCTCGACGCCGACGGTCGGAGCGTGCTGTTCGAGGGCGAGCCGAAGACGGTCAGGCTGACGCTCGCCGAGGGTGACCGGATCCCGCCACATCGGCATCCGGACCGCGATATCGTCTGTCACGTGACGAGCGGGCGGATCGAACTGACCCTCGGCGACGAGACAGTCATCCTTGCGGCGGGCGAGGTGGCACGCTTCGACGGCGACCAGGACATCTCGCCCGCGGCGCTCGAAGACAGCGCCGCCCTGTTAGTGCTGGCGGAGCGATAAGTCGACCCGTCCCCTCGTTTTCGCCGCTCAGCCGAACAACTCCCGAGCGGTTTCGACTGTCTCCGCGTCCGCCTCCGGAGCCTGCAGCGCACGCTCCGGGACGGCGACGAGTCGCGCGATGATCCTGTCCGCGAGGCGCTCGACGGCCGCCCGTTCCGCGGCGGAGAGGTCGCCCCGCTCGTCGAGTCTCGCCAGCGCCCGGTCGACCTCGCTGTCGCGGACCGACTCGGCGCGGTCGCGGATAGCCGCTATCGTCGCCGCCGCCTCCTGCTCTGGCGGTTCGCATACCGGACCGTCCGCTCCGGTCATGGCGACCAGATGACGGTGACGACGGCCTCGTCCCGCTCGACAGTCTCGTAGTCGTAGCCGCGGTTGTCGAGCTTGGGGTAGAGGTGCTGTGGCGCGCGGTCGTTGACCTGCACCAGGACGGTGTCGTCGTCGAGTTCCGGGAGTCGCTCGAGCGTGTTCGCGAGTGGCTTGGGCGGCCCGAGATTCCGAACGTCGAGCCGTTCACGCGGCGCATCCGCCGGCGCCGCCGTCCGCGCGACCACCGTGTCGGCGTCGATTCCCGTGGACATACTCCCACGTACCACGCCCGGCCGTCCGTGCGTTGTCCCGAACCTGTTCGGCCGTGCGTTGCCCCGGCCGCGTTCGGGCGGCGTGAAATCCCCGAACACGGCGCACGGGTACCCACTCGCCCGGTCACACCTTTACCGCCGCCGCCCGAACGAGCGGGCATGCGGAGGCGACAATGAGCTTCGACCCCGACGCGGTCGAGACGGTCACGTTCGACTCGTACAGCACGCTCGTCGACGTCGAGGCGGCGTCGCGGGCGCTTGCCGACCGCGTGGCCGACCCCGAACCGATCTCCCGACACTGGCGGACGCGGTCGCTGATGTACACCTTCGTCGCGAACGCAGTCGACGCCTACAAGCCGTTCTACGAGGTGCTCAGGGACGCGCTCGACCACGCGCTGGCCACCTACGATGTCGACCTCGACCCCGACGAACGCGACGACATCCTTGCGGTCTACCACGAACTCGACGTGTTCGACGACGTGCGCGAGGGGATCGAACGGCTGCGCGAGGCTGGATACGACTGTTACGTGATCTCGAACGGCGACCCGGAGATGCTCGCGTCGATGGTCGACCACGCCGGCATCGAGGGGCTGATCGAGGACACGGTCAGCGCCGACGAGGTGGCGACGTTCAAACCGAACGCGGCGCTGTACCGCCACGCCGCGGCGCGGACCGGCACGCCGATAGCGGGGATCGCCCACGTCACCGCGGGGTGGTTCGACGTGCTCGGCGCGAGCCACGCCGGGATGCAGGCCGTCTGGCTCGACCGTTCGGGCCGCCCGTGGGACACCTTCGGAGCGGCGCCGGACCTGACCGCCACCTCGCTGGACGAGGTGGCCGACGCGCTGACGGCGTGAGACTATGTTCGATATATCGGGTGAGAGTATGGAAGTTGAGACTACAACGGGTATAGTGGGACTGTGATGCGTGAATTTGGCCGATTCGGTCAGCGGAAACTACCCCAAATCGCTCTCCAAGTGACCATTCTTGTCATACTTCCAATCGTAAGGGCGGATTTTCGAGACATCCAACAGTGTAGCCACTCAGACGGCGCGCTAACCCAGACTGAGTGTCTCTCTACCCGATTCCAGTCTCCTTCTTCAGCAGCGTCAGTGTATTTTCTGCCGTAACCATCGGCGAATGTTCGTACTCACCAGTCAACTCAACCTGGACGAGCAAATCGACGGTTCGCCAGATCGAGTACAGGAGACACGCGAACGCGAAGTAGAAGAACCGCAACCCGAAATCCTTTGACGTGGTGGCAGCCATGAACCGCTTGATCGACCTGTAGCCGCTCTCAATCTCCCACCGATACCCGTACTCCGTGAGGTGACCACTCCCGCCATTCGTCATGAACACCGAATACTGTCGATAGTCGTCGTGCTCGGAGTCCTCTTTCCGACGGTAGATCAGCGTCGTCTCGTGCCATTCGTTCTTCCCGAGATGGAGCTTCCGGTCGGTCTCGTAGCGGTCCTGAACCCGTTGGAGCAACCGCTTGGCCTGGCCTTTTTCGCTGGTCTGCATCCGCTTCGGAACGACGTAGGAAAGCCCGCGCTGGCTGATCATCTCCAAGATGTGCTGACTGTCGAACTCTCGGTCCATCAGCACGTTATCGACGTAAACGAGGTCCTGGGCAGAGTCAAGCAGGTCCTCGACGATCTCCTTCCGTGACTCGCCTTTCCGTACTGGGCGGGCATCAAGGACGAGTGGAACAGCGTTGCCGACCAGCTGGACTGTCGCCCATTGGTAGGCGTACTCGTTGGTGTTCTCTTTCGTTCCGATGATTTCGTCCTCGTGACCCGTGCGGTCGCCTGTGAAGGGGTCGCCTTCAGTGATGTCGATGGCGACGATCCCTGCGCGGAAGAACTCCTCTGTCTCTGCGACCTCGTCGATGAGTTGTCGAATTGACTGTCGGTAAATCTCCCGAACCTCCGGTATCGAGAGGTTGCGAATGTGGTCACGACGAGCGTGCCCGAGTGGTGTCCGCTCTCGAGTGGACTCGTAGACGAAACTGCGAGCTCCCTCATTTGCGGCGAGGCTTTCACGAAGTCCAAGATACGTCTGCAATCCCCAGTAGGCGTTCTCGTGAATTTCACAGCCGTCCCCACGATCCAGCGAGAATGCCGGGAACACAATGCGGCTGACGTGGTCGGTGATCTTCTCTGCCTGCTCCAAAGTAGTTTGATCATCGGGGTCTGACTCACCAGACTCGTTCCCGTGGTAGCGGAGCTTTTGTGCCGGCTCACGCGGAACCGCGACACCTGCATTCTGTGCTTTGATGAGGATCGTTCGAGCCGCTGTCTCGACAGTCTCTCAGAGGTCAGCGGAGAACCGCTGGTGCCGGCTTCGCCACAGTGTTGACTGCTCTGGAATCGTCTCGAACCCCAGTTTCTCACAGAGTACAGGACGGTTCTCTAGGTAGTCGACGAGAGCTGTTTCGTACTCCCATCCGTGGAGTTCTTTCAGTACGAACACCCGAAAGAGCGTGGACATCTCGTATCGTGCGGGCCCGGTGTAGCGATCCTCGGCGTCAAAGATGACATAGGCCAACGGGAGCGAGCAGACGAATTGCTCGACGGAGGTATGATCATCGTGTCTGAACCACGTTGCAGAGGCGATACGAACGTCCGATTCCAGACCAGCAAGCGACGTCCGATCGTACAACGGTGTCGAATCGTACGCCGGCCAATCAGTATGCGAACAATTTGCTATCCGTCTGAAGACCACCCGACGAGACTCCGGGGTTGCCGTCATATTCACTACCTCAGTATCTCTTATCGATGAGTTTCTCTGGAGCTATAGAGATGGAGATGTGTTGGCGGACCAGTCAGGCATACGTTTGATACGCGATAAAGAGCGCAATGGCGAGACATACGACACCGAGTCCACGAATGAGCCACGTCCACTGGTCTGAGAGCGAGTCGTGCTTGTCTGTGCCGTAGTCATCACGACGTCGACGGGTCGGGCCAACGAATACGGACAGTCGGAGTGCTGTTTGTGGGGCGACAATCAGCACAACGCCGAGTAAGGCGCCGAGAACGACTGCGAGAAGTTCGCGGACCCCAGACATCTACGAACGGAGTCGCTGGATGCGCTTTTCCATCGGGGGGTGGGTGGAGACGATTTGTTGGAGGAAGCCACGGCCAGAGCTGGAGATACAGAGTGCGCTCACCTGCTGATCAACGTTCGCGTCGCGGGAGCGCTGCCTCCCCCGCCCGCGGCCGCGCCGATTAGCCGACCCACGACCGCGCTGGGCACGTCCAGCCGACTGTTGGGCCTGCTGGTTGCCCTGATGAATTTTCTCAAGCGCGCGAGCGAGTGGGTCGCCCTGCCCGATGACATCCCTGGCGTCGGCGTCGGCGACGTATTCACGGTACCGGGAAATCGCGAGCACGAAGATCATCACGACGAACTGGACGATGTTCCCGACGACGACAGCGAGGAAGAAATCTGCGAGGTCGTTCTCGCCAGTGAACAACACGATGTACTGCGCAACGATAGCGACGATGGATGCGATGCCTTGACCGAGTTGCATCGTGATGACGTCGCGATTGTCGATGTGGGCGAGTTCGTGGGCGATGACGCCTTCGAGCTCGCTTCGGTCAAGCAGTTGAATGAGTTCCTGAGAGATGACCACGGTTCCGTTTCCGCGGCGACCGACCGCGAACGCATTCGGAACGCCCATACTGGCGATTTTCAACGACGGTTTCTTCATGTCCTTCTCTCGACAGACGCGCTCAACGAACTGATGAAGCTCTGCGTGTTGGGTCTCAGGCAGGTCTTCGGCCCCGACGCTCCGTAACGCGGCCCACTTGCCGACTTTATACTGGATTCCGATCAAGAAGATGCTGCCGACGATAGCAATCGGGAGGATGCCCTCGCCGAACGCGACCATCGCTGCGGCGACGGCCACGAGGTAGAATCCCGCGAGAAGTGCACCGACGACGGCCATCCGTATTTTAAGTCCAAAATGTCTCATGTGTGTTATGTTGTAGAGGTGGTCTCGGTAGTGTACTCAGATTCGGCGTTGGCTGGTCCATCAACCCGATTCAGTCTCCGGTTGACGATTGTTCGATCGAGTCCGGCCGTCAATCCTGTATCGGGTCTGCTGTTCGCGGTGAGTCTATGCATATATGTGTGTGATTAGTCAATCGCGTTACGTTCACGGTCAGCGAGGGTGACCGAGAGTTTCCCGTCGCTGTGGACCGAGACGACACACTTGGAGAGAACGAACTTGACCACTCCAGTCGATGGCGTCGACGCTCCGTCAGCTCCGCCGAACAGCTGACTGAGCGCGAACGCATGCGCCCGATCATAGCGGGAGGCGACTGCCGAACGGGCATCGCCGGTAACGGTCGAAACGGCGTCGGTGACGGCTTCGTAGAGGGGTATATCATTGCCCCAGCGAGCCAGGTAGCGGCCGTGCCACGATGCTGTCAATTCGTCAGCGGGCCGAGATTCATCGGTCATTGTGTATTCGGGCGCTTCGGGTCGCGCCACAGCCCTAACTGAACGTTCGGTAAGTATCAATCTTTCCCCTCATCTCACGTTAGAGTAGATCGCCTCGAACCAGGCAATATCCTCAGCCATAATTTGGCTATCTGTCTAATATACGGCTTAAAACTAGTTCATACGGATATGTAGTGTGTATCTTATCATGCCTCTGGCAATGGCCTTTTCCAGTTAGACGAAGGGTTTAACACCTACCGAACATTTAGTCAGTGGTATGGGACGAGTCTCACTCAGAAACAATCCACTACTCGCTGCGCTTCTGGGGACAGTGGTCACCGGACTTGGCCACTTCTACCTCCGGCGCTGGCTGAGAGCGCTTGGATGGTTAGGACTCGCCGTTGCTGCTTCAGTTCTGTTCGTCCCCGAGTCAACGATATCCGCGCTTAGTTCGGGTACGCTAACCGATCCATTCTCGACCCTCCCGATAGTCCTGATCAGTGCCGCTAGTGCCCTTGACGCGTATCTCATCGCAAAAGTTAGAAGACAAACCGATAGATTCCAAGCAAACAATACTGTCGGGTCAACAGGGACTGAAGAATCTCCAGCCTGTCCTGCCTGCGGAAAGCCGGTCGATCCCGATCTCGGATTCTGCCACTGGTGTACAACCGAATTCAACGTTGTCGACGTCTCCAAACTGGAACGAATCGACGAGAACCAATCGGACTGACTATGGCTTCTGATTCACCCAAACAGCACTGGAGTACCGCCGAAGAAGAGATTATGGAAGCCACCTATCGAGCACTACTCAAGCATGGTTACGCCGACCTGTCGATCTCCCGAATCGCAGACGAACTCGATAAATCGAAGGCTGCTATCTACTACCACTACGACACGAAAGACGACCTTCTGGTCGCGTTTCTCGAGTTCGCCGTCGATAGATTCGAAGAGACGATCGAGACAGAGACAGGCGACGAACCGCCAGAAGATCTCGAACACGTCATTGAGAAGCTCCTCCCGCTTCAGCCCGACGAGGAGCAACGACAGCTCCAAGCGGTGCTAGTCGGCCTCCGTTCCCAGGCCGTGACGAACGGGGTATTTCGCGAGCAATTCACGCAGATTGATGAACGACTGGCAGCCACCGTCCGGAGCATCGTCGAACGCGGCATCGACGACGGCACTTTCCGTGATGTCGATCCGTCGCGGGTCGCGGAGCATATCCTAGCGACGGTCAACGGCGCGATGTACGGTCGCGTGACGACAGACCGCAAAAGCGCCGCGGCGGCAGCACGCGTCTCGCTGGCCTCGTATATTGACTCGGAACTGAGGCGTCGCTCATGAGTAGGTGCGATGTCAACTCGAGTACCTACTTGCGCCGTGGCTCATCTCGCTTGTCTGCACGACATCAGAGACAATCGTGCGCTCACTATCGCGGGATACATTGGGACAATCCTCGGACGGCGTCCTCCTCAGCGCAGTCCTCGGCGTCGCCCGCAGGCGCGACGAACGATAGCTCGACCGCGGGCGTGAGGGAAACGGAAGCAGCGTCATTTGTTCCCCCACGTCCACCGCGCGTCGAGCACGTATCGGTAGATGCCACTGACGACGATGCCGCCTCCGTTCCCGACCAGATACGGGATACTCGCCCACTCGACGAGGGCGAACAGCACCGCGACTTGGATGGGAATCGCCGTCCCGCGAACGACGTTCGTCTTGAGCAGGCCGGAGAGGTACTCGTCCCGGCCCGTGTTCCGCGACCTCCGGAAGGTCCAGGCATTGTTGAGCACGTACGAAAGGACGATCGTGATCTCGATGGCGATCACTGCACCGACTAGGTAGTTCAGCCGGCCGACGTCGACAAAGAGCCACAGCAGGACCATCTGAACGGTAGCCGTGAACGTCCCGACGAGAACGAACCGGCGGAGCTGCGGCGCGAGCGGACCACTTGAAAGGTTGCGAAGAAAGCTCCTGACCATCTATCGATACCCCAAGGCCGACAGCCGCGCCCCGAGATCATCGTCGATGTCGCTGATCGCTGTCTCCCTCGCTTGGTCGCGGAGCGTCGCGGCGTGGTCGTCGACGATGGATCCGAAGCGCTCGATGACGCGCCGTTCTTCGGTGGTCGGGTCGGCTGAAAGGTCATCCTGCTGGGTCGGATCCGATGGCCGATAGTACAGCTCCCGGGTCCCCCCGTCGACGTTCTCGACGTAAGTCCAGTCCCGGTCTCGCACGCTGACGAATAGGTCGCCGTCGTCGAGCGACCGGGGAATGGGCTGGGCCGTCACGTCCTCGCCGCGGACGGTGACGGAGACGACCGGCTCGTCGGCCGGGGCGTCTCCGTCGAAGACGCTGGGTGCGAGGGAGTCGCCCTGCCACTCGGTGGGGGCATCAACGTCCAGCAGGTCCGCTACCGTCGGTGGAACGGCGTCAAGGCCGACCTGCCCGTCGATCCGGTGGCCATCCGCGCCTGGGACGTCGACCACGAGTGGGACCCCGATCAGCTCGTCGTACAGCTTCGGATAGTGGGCGAGGTGGCCGTGTTCTTGGAACTCCTCGCCGTGGTCGCCAGCCAAGACGACCGCGGTTTCGTCTGCGATGTCGTTGTCGGCGAGGGTGTCCACGAGCCGGCCGATGCTGGCGTCGGCCTGCCGGACCGCCGCCTGGTAAAGCGTCCGGAGGTCCCCAAGCGTCTGTTCGCCAACGTCCCATCCCAGTCCGGTCCGCGTGTGGGCGTGGAGCATCCGGTGGGTGCCCAGGATATCCGACGACACCTCGCGGATGTAACGGGGTGCTGGAACATACGGGGTGTGGGCATCCATGTAGTGGACCCAGAGGAAGAACGGCGAGTCGGTCTCCGCGACGAACTCAGCGGCCGCGTGTTCGACGTCGAACATCCGCGAGGTGTCGAGGAACGGCCGGTCGTCCGCGTTGCCGCGCAGTAGGGAACTGATCCGTCGGACTGGCGAGATCGCCAGTTGGATCCACGCCTCGACGGTCGGATGCGTCGCGAGATACCGGCTGTAGATGCTGGAGCCCACGCTGGCGACGAACGGTTCGAACTCGTCGAACCCCGCCTCGTAGCCCCAGTGTGACGTGAGAAAGCCGTTGGCGGCGTTGAAACCGCCTGTCGTGACGTCGGCGTCGGAAAGCACCGACGCGAGCGTCGGGACCCCGTTAACGCCGATGGATCCGGTGTCGGCGAATACCGGCCGCGAGGCCATGATCGAGGGAAAGGAGAAAGGCGTCCAGTTCCCGGTAGCGAAGGCGCGCTCGAACACGGTTCCGCTGTTCGCGATTGAGTCCATCACTGGCGTGTGGCGCTCGGCGTCGTAGGCGCCGATTGCGTCCGCCCTGAGCGAGTCGACTGTGACGAGGACGACGTTCGATAGCCCGGTAGTATCCATTGTGGTGAAGACCTCACTGGACGCGTCCAATTCGTACGGTGGCCCGCGACCCGCACCCAGTAGGGACTAACCCTCGGTCCGGAACGGCATCGCACAGTTCCGGCGGTGACGGGAATGAGGATCACTACGACACTATTGAACAGTTAGTATTGGGTTTTACTGTTTCGCTTTCCGAGGGAGACGAGCAACACTGAGGCTTGCCAGAACGCCACTGTTTCCCGGTGGGAGGCCTGAAACCACTGATTAGACCGGGAAACGAGCCGGGGTCGGCGACAAATCGCCAGCGTAGTCTGATGATTACAGTTTATATCCCGATCTGGGGCGATTGGGAGTAAGGAACTGACTAACCAGTTGGAGAGAGTGAGTCACGGAGTCGCCCCCGAAATCCGTGGAGGCTTCTCTCTCCGGAGCCAGACACCTCGTCAAGGAGGGCTGCAGTCACGTACTCGTCCGCGGCCCGGCGCGCTGTCTCGAAGGCTTCCGTGTCGTTCAGAACCACCGCGCAGGTCCGGGTGCCGTCGACGATAATGAGAAGGACTCGGGCCGCGTTCTCCGTGTCGACTCGCTGAACACGGCTTTCATGATGCCGTGGTCGATGGCCGCCAGAACCATGTGCCGGACGTACTCGTCGGTCTACTGGAACCGGTCCCCCAAGACTCCTTGTACGTCACCTAGCTCTGTCTCTCCATCACTGAGATCAATAAGTCGTGAGGTTTTCCGGTGCAAGGAGGGGTTTCTTGAGCAGGAGTTTCAGAGACTATTCGGGATCGGCCGGTTTTTCTCAGTTGTAGTCCTTCCGGTTCTGAACGGGGTGATATAATCGATTCGCACGGTGTTAGGCAAGATATTACGAAGGGTTTAAAAACATGCTAACTAACTAGTTAGTAAGAATCCCCAGACTGGGCATTCATTTCCCATGAGTGAGTCACAAGGTTCGTTGAGAGATACGGTACAGGCGTGGAACCAAGACGGCCGTCTCTATGTCGTCGTTGGCTTGATCGCGGCGATACTCTCGCTCGTTTTTATCCCCTTGTTTGGCCTCCTCGCCGTGTATTGCGGGTACAAGTTATACGATACCCAAGAGAAAACAGTACTGCCTATCGTGATGGCCGGGCTCGGCGGATTTGGGTTTCTGTTCTGGGTCTATTTCCTCACTACAGTATAAGCTCCCGAAATGATGACCGCTCCATCTCCTGAGCCAGATATCGCCTGGTGTCACGAAGCGGTACAGGACGTCTCGCGTACCTTCGCCTTGACCGTGGACGTACTGGAGGAGCCGATGTCCTCGCACATCTGCCTGGGGTATCTGCTATGTCGCGTCGCCGATACCATCGAAGACGCCGGTCATGTCTCACCTGAATCGCAAGTAAAGCTCCTACGAACGTTCGATGCTGCGCTGGATCCCGCCAGCAACGGGACGATGAACGAGTTCCGGGCAGCGGTCGACGGTTGGTTGCCATCGTCAGCCGACCGCAGCGCCGACTGGTCCGTCGTCGCTCAGTCTCCGACAATTTGGGCGACATTCACTAACCAGCCGGAATCCGTACAGACGGCCGTCATTCCGCTGGTCCGGGAGATGGTTGACGGAATGACGATGTTCGTAGAGCGCTACGCAGACACTGGTGGACTCCGTATCAACGATCGCTCCGAACTTGAACAATACTGTTACTACGCTGCTGGTACCGTCGGCAGGCTTATCACGAATCTCCTCATCCGGGGGAACGTCTCTCAGAAACGCGCTCGAAGGCTGTACGACAATGCGGACGAGTTTGGACTCCTCCTACAGCTGGTGAATGTTTCGAAGGACGTGTACGACGATTACACAGAGGAAAACAACGTCTATCTCCCGGCCGAGTGGCTCGCTGAAGAAGGGGTCGACCAAGAGTCTATCCTCCGCGCTGACAATCGAGAACCAGTTGCGAACGTTGTCGAACGGGCGGCCTCCTACGCGGGGACGTTCCTCGATGACGCCCAAGCGTACATGGAGGCGATGCCACTTACGCACGGTAATACGATGGCCGCGTGGTCCATTCCGTATTTGCTGAGCGTGGGAACAATCAGGGAACTCAACACCCGTCCTGAGGACGTACTCACCGAGTCTGGTGTGAAGATATCGCGGCGGGAAGTGATTGCCGTGATGGAGGCGGCTAGTACCGCTGATCGTAACGCGATTGCTGAACTCCGCGAAACTATCGCGCACAAACCGTACCACCAAGCCCTCGACTAACGACGTTCATATTCTTTGATTAATGGAAGCATTCGTGGAACGGAGTGGACAGTACCGTTCGTACATCAATGAAAGTGTATTTTGATAGCCAACTATGTGTGCTGTCACACCGGGATTTCGGAAACACAAATCAACGAATCATCGACAGAGAAGTCAGAGGGACGTTTAGTAGGCGATTACGTTCCCGTTCCAATCCTCGTCTACGGCATACTCAATGCGATACTGTTTGCTGGGTAATGCACAATAGCGGTGAACGATATTCCCGTGCTGTCCTGACCTCTGCTTGAATTCAAGGACCAGAATATACCCTTCGAGTCCTGTATCTAGCTGGCTCTCCGTTCTATGTATCTTCGCTTCCACCTGTGTCAGCCCTGAGGACGGCGTTCACGTATTCGTCCGCGGTTCGTCTGGCCGTTGCGAGCGTTTCAGTCTCGTCCAGAACGACTGCTCGAGTGCGCCCCCCGTCGACGATGGTCATGAGTGCCCGTGCTACATGTTCGGAGTCAACGTCAGTGAATGTGTCTTCACTGATGCCGTGATCAATCACGGTCCTGAGCAGGTACTGGACGTACTCGTCGTTCTGCTGGAATCGGTCGGCGAACGCTTTCTTGTACGGCGCTTGACTCCGCATCTCCAGCATTGCGATCAACAAGTCGTGGTGGTCCTCCGGAGCAACGAGCAACTTGTCGAGTAGAAGTTCCAATCGCTGTTCAGGAGCTGTTGTCTGAACCTCATGTATCGTCTCGCCGAATTGGTCAAGGACGTAGTCCAGAAACGCGACAAGGAGATCATCTTTTGTGTCGTAGTGGTAATGAACGGCAGCGGTCGATTTCCCGTACTCCTCGGCAATACGTTTGATCGTGAGATCTGCGTATCCGTGGTCGCGAAGCGCACGATAGGTCGCACGCATAATCTCCTCGTCAGGATCTGACGAAGTCCGATCCGGCGGGTCGGCCATTAGTAGAATATTCGTCCTGCTCCCAATAACAGTTTTGACACACTCGTCAGAACCGGTGGCGCAATATCCTCCCGTAGCGGTTGGGTTGGACGGAAGTATCGATATCCCCCGGTTGGGTTTTGTACTCCCGAAGGCTTTTGACTAATCGGTTAGTAAGTAGGATATCGACCACATGGCAGACGACCCAGCCACCGAGATCCTGGACGCCACGTACCGTGCCCTCTGCGAGCATGGCTACGCGAATCTTACACTCCAGGATATCGCTGCCGAAGCAGACGCGAGCAAGTCGTCCATCCACTACCACTACGATTCAAAAGACCAGTTGTTCGTCGCCTTCCTCGACGACCTGTACGACCGATTTACCGACCGAGTGGACTCTCCTGAGGGAGACACGCCCTACGAACAGCTTGACGAGCTCCTTCAGGTACTACTGACTACCGACGCTGAGCCGCCTCTGAGAGAGTTCAGAACCGCAATGCTCGAACTGAAGGCACAGGCCCCGTACAATTCGACTCTACAGGAACGTCTCACCGGCTTCGATGAGTATCTCATCGAACAGTTGCGAGAAATACTCGCAGCTGGCATGGACGAAGGTGAGTTCGACGACGACATAGAGCCAGCCCGCGACGTAGAATTCCTCGCAACGACAATCACCGGCGCACAGACTCGCCATGTCACAATCAACCAGCCCTCTGACCAACTCTACGATACGATGACCAGATACATGGAGCGACATCTACTCGCCGACGAGCAACCGGAGGTTGGACCGTAATGGGGCTGTTGAGTCGTATTGGTTCGCTCTTCAAGGGCCCAGAGGAGTTCGACCTCACGTCGGGTGGAATCGCGAAACCACTGTTTTTTCTCTCGATGCCCATCGTGGTCACGAACCTCTTCCAGACCGCGTACAATCTGGCGGACACGTTCTGGCTGGGCCAGTACAGCACGGATGCACTAGCGGCGATCAGTTTTGCGTTCCCGATGGTGTTTCTGCTTATCTCCCTGGGAATGGGGATTTCAGTCGCAGGAAGCGTCCTTGTCGCCCAGTTCACGGGCGCTGACGAGGAGCGGGAAGCCGAGTACGCGGCGTCTCAAACAGTGACCTTCGCAGTCATCGCGTCGGTGATCCTCGGCGTCATCGGATACTTCGCCATCGAAGACTTCCTCGCAGTAATGGGCGCGTCACAGGACGTCCTGCCGCTAGCGACGAGTTACATGGAGGTCATCTCACTGGGGCTGCTGTTTATGTTCGGTTTCGCGGTGTTCATCGCGTTAATGCGAGGGTACGGTGATACCATCACCCCGATGCTGGTGATGTTCGGGTCGGTCGTCCTGAATATCGTCATCGACCCATTCCTAATCTTCGGGTTCGAGAACAACCCCGTTTTCGGGATGTTCGGACTTGGTAGTCTCGAATCCACGCTATTCGCCGTAACCGGCTACGCGGGTTCCGGTATTGCTGGTGCGGCACTTGCAACTGTCTTTTCCCGTGGGCTCGCGCTGGTCGTCGGCCTTGCAGTCATGTTCCGTGGGACACGCGGCGTCCAGATCCACATCCGTGATATGGTTCCGAACCTCTCCTATCTGCGACGCCTCGTCCGGATCGGGTTACCTGCTTCGATTGAGGGGATGGGGCGAGCGCTGTCGATGAACCTGCTGCTGTTCATTGTCGCGTTCTTCCCGGACGCGGTCGTCGCTGCTTACGGTATCGGCACGCGGGTCTTCTCGGTTATCTTTCTCCCCGCCATCGCGGTTGCTCGGGGAGTAGAGACAATGACCGGCCAAAACATGGGTGCGGACAAGCCGGACCGTGTCGAAAAAGCGGCGGGGCTGGCGTCGAAAGTGCTCTTCACCGTCCTCACGGTAGCGGGGGTCATTGTCTTCTTCGTCGCGGCACCCATCGCCGACGTGTTCACGACCGACCCCGAGGTCGTCGACATCGCCGCGCAGTTCCTTCGCTACGTCGCGTTGACCTTCGGGTTCATCGGGATTATGCGAGCCTATACGGGCAGCTTCCGCGGTGCCGGCAAGACGCTCACCGCGGCGGCGATCTCCGTGCTGATGCTCGGGATTATCCGGTTCCCGATTGCATGGATCGCCTCTGGACCGCTCGGTGAGCGCGGAATCTGGCTGTCGTTCGCGATTTCGAACGTCGTTGGAGCGATCATCGCCTATGCATGGTACCGGCGCGGCACGTGGCGCGAGAGTGACTTGACCGAATCCAAAGTCGACCTCGACGAGACCAGTGTCGAGACAGCAGCAGGTGATGACTGAAACCGATGACTGACACAGAGCCTGTCCACCCCTCACAGATCGAGCGCCACTTTAAACAGGTGCTCAGCACCGCGGACGAGGCCAACCTCCCGTTCGTTCACAATGTACTGGACGATAGCCCCGACAGATGGTACGGACAGTTGGTGGTGTCCGTATACGATTCACTGTCAGATCACCAGGACCGTGAGGATGTCCTTCCTTACGCCGCCGCAGTCGAATTACTCCGGGGATACGTTCGTCTCCGAAATCGGCTACTCCTCACTCTCACTGATAAAGACGCGCATTCGCTTACGCTGGATCCGACAGCAGCACTGCTGGCCGGGGATTACCTGTATACAGCGGCATTTTCGTCACTCCGTTCGAGACCCGACTCTTCGTCGAGTGATTGTTTCGAGATACTGACAACGATCCTCGAAACCGTCACGGAGGCATTTGCACGCACCTACACCGCAGCCGGATCCACAGACCACGACCAAGCGAAATTTCTCGATGACACTGCAGGGGGTCTCGGTGAAGGTGCTGCCGCCCTTGGAGCGACGCTAGCTGGTGCCGACGAACCGGTTCGCCGATACTGTGAACGACTCGGTCGCGGGCTCAGTACCGCCCGACAGATCAACTACGTGCTCGATATGGATCCAACCGAGGCGATGGTTGTCCCACCCACGTTCGATGAGTCACAATTCCGTCAGTATGCAGAACAGCGGCGAGATGACGCTGCGCAGACTCTCGACACCCTGTCAGAGACTGTCGACGTGACGCCTCTACAAGCGTTCGCCGAGGTAACTGTAACGAGACACGACCAACAGAGCTCAGCCACTAATGACGACGCACTCGATTAACGTCCCGGACGCTTGGCAGATTCACACTGCAAAGGGACGATTCGAGGGGACCATGTTTGAGTTCCAATTAGAGAGCCCTGCGTCTACTGCCCTGTCTGTACGACTCGTAGGGCAGAGTAGTACTGAGCACGACGCCATCTATACAATTAGGGTTGTTATGGATGACGGCAAAGAACAGTCACTGATTGCTGGCGAGTGTACGTCAGAAGCGGAGGCGATGAAGAGGATCGAGGAGTTACTGCGCTCCCTCCAGCAATCATTCGGCGCGGAGGCTCGGACCCTTGACGAACTTGACGCCGAAACGGTAGAAACGATAGTCGGTCGATACGGTTCGGCACACTCAGATATCGAATCCAAGCGATCCTTGATTCGTTCCAAAACACACAGGGAACTGATTAGATACAGAAGATGACCACGGAATCTGAAGGCGCCGTCCTCGAAAACTTAACGTCGATCCAACAGAGCCTCAATCTGGAAGCGAACATTCAGCAGTACGGTGAACTACTGGTTTCAGAACTCACGGCACGAGAACTGCAGATCCGATTCCCAGCGCGTACTGCCGCAGCATGCTACCTCATTGCGTGCCGCTTGCAAGAGATTCCGATTCGTGTGACCAGAATCGCAGACACCTCTACTGCTACTAAATCAGAAATCCTCAATGAAATGCAACGGATCTCAGACGCATTGGATCTCGGGATCCCGAATGACGATCCAACTGTGATCCTCGAAGAGGCGTGTGAGGACCTTTCGCTCTCCGCCGACATCGAAGCTCGCGCACAACAGATAGCACAACTGGGTGTCGAAGCCGGTGTCACCAGTGGGGTCTCCCCGTATTCGTATGCAGCAGCTGTGCTCTATGTCGCCAGTTCACCTGCCAAACCAGACCTCTCCCAAGCCGACATCGCCGAACAATTCGGCGTATCTACGGCCTCCCTCCGAGAGAGACGTGACGACTTGCTCGAAGCAACCGGGAGCCACCTATTCGAACTTCAATATCCGACAGCACCGCCCGAAGCCACATGGTTGGTTGACGACCTACTCTCCGACGCACGGACTTCACAATGGGCAAAGGGGAAGCGTCATATGGGTGTTCTCGCTGGAGCGTGGTTGTACGCAGTGAACAGGCATTATGTCGACACCAACGTGGCAGAACTCGCAAATATAACTGGTATAAGTAAGTCGACCATTCGTGCCCGCTATCGAGATCTCATCGAGCACGTTGGAGCTGCTGATAGCGGCCTAGATAGTAGGGATAGTGTTTGAGTAATTGACTGAAATGGGGAATTGATTATTCTCTTGTGTAGACATAGCAGTCATTTGGATACGGACGGAAACGCATAGTTAGCTACGGGCCAACGTTCTGAGCATCCATGTACACAATCGCTGACCTGCCCATCGAAAACACCCTCCAGACCGTCAAATACGACCTCGGGCTCGAATCGGCACTCCGTCGGATGTTCGAGAACAGCTACACCCAGATCGGTGTCGAACGTGACGGCGAACTCGTCGGGATTGTCACCTACAGGTCCGTGGTCCGGACCCTCCTTGCATTCCAGCGGCTGGAGGTCGGACACAAAACGCTCGATAAGATCTCGGTCGGAGCGGCCGTCGAAGATGCACACACCATCAGTGAAGACGAAAACCTTCTCGCCGTATTCGATGCACTCGCAGAACACACCTACCTCGTGGTCGATCGAGACGACGAGTGGCGGATTCTGACCGACTACGACCTCCTGACGCGACTGAAACAGATGCTTGAGCCTTTTTTGTTGATCGAGTCCATCGAGATGCAGTTGCGCGAGATTTTCACGCGGGTGTTCGGTGATGCGCTGTCGGAACAGCTAGCCGAAACGTTCAACGAGGAACACCCACTGCCAACGCCAGCGTCGATCGAGCATTGCAGTTACGCACACTATGCCCAATTCATCTCGATTCACTGGGAGGAATTTGAATCACTCTTCGATGATCAACAGGACGTAATTCGCGAGCTAGTGCTTGAAATCGGGGATATGCGAAATCAGCTCTTCCACTTTCGAGTCGACGACCCAGACACATTTGACCGAGACCTGCTCCGCTTCGGTCAGTCGTACTTCTCCTCAGTGTAACTGCTGAATTCGTGTGCGGATTGTCCTGGGTATCATACGGCTCGGCGGCAGGTTGAGCAACTGGCTCGGGCTCTATACATTGAGACGCTCAGTCTCAACTACGACGAGAGTATGTTCGATATATCGGAATAGAGTTTACGCCGGGTTCGACCGGGGCGGTCGCGTCGGCGTCGCGGTCCGAGCGCGGGTCAGCCGCCCCGTCCGACGGGCTCTCGCGAGCTGTCGGACTGGGACTCGCTCGTCCCCTCGGCGTACAGCGAGTAGGTGAGCACGGCGAAGCCGGTGGCGGTGAAGACGCTCTGGACGCCCGCGGCGGCGACGATTCCGATGCCGAGGAACTGGTGGAGGAGGCCACCGACGACGGCACCGGTGGTGACCAGGCCGATTCCGACGGTCAGGGCGCGCAAGGCCGGCGCACCGGTCCGTCGATAGGCGCGCCAGGACAGATACGTCAACAGCGTCCCGAAGACCAGCGTCGCCGCTTTCGTCAGTGCGAGCACAAGCGTCGTGTCGAATGTGGCGTCGAGCACGGCGATCACTCCTTGCAGAGAGAACGCAGGTCGGATCCAAATACCCCGTCAACGCTTCTCACGGGCTGGGAACGGTGAGCGAACGGGCGAAGATGTGCGGACGGGAGCGACGGGAGGAAAAGCGTGGAGGGAGGCGGCGGCGAAAAGACGTGGAGGGAGGCGGCGGCGAAAAGACGTGGAGGGAGGCGGCGGCGAAAAGACGTGGAGGGAGGCGGCGGTCCGCTACTCCGTGTACAGCGAGTAGACGATAACGGCGAACCCGACGGCGGTGAGGGCGGTTTCGATGACCAGGGCGGTGTCGGTGACCGCGGTCTGGCTGAACTCGCCCAGGGGGGTCGCTATCGTGCCGTCGCCCACCCAGATGCCGACGGCCTGGTCTATCACCCCCGCCAGTAACGTCCCCGCTGTCACGATCCCGAACCCGACGGCCAGATACCACAGCGGGCGCGCCCCCGACCGCTGGTAGGCCTTGTAGGACAGGTAGGTGATCAACCCGCCGAGCAGGAGGGTGATCGTCTTCAGTGCGACCAGAGCGATGATGGGGTGTGGACTCATGTCTCCTTGCGAACCTCCGACCAGAGTGATTCGAGCCGCTGGTCCGGCGTCCGGGGCCGGCGAGCGATGTCGGCGTCGAACTCGCGCTCCTCGGTAAGCGCGATGACGACCTCCTCGAAGTCGACCTCGTAGGTGCTCGCGTGCTGCCCGTCCGGACGGATCTCCGTGCCCTCGTAGACCAGTTGCGCCTCTTCCAGCAGGTCGATCTTCCGGTAGGTGGTCGACAGCGGGATGTCGCTGGCCTCGGCGATCTCGCTGGCCGTCATCGGCTCCTCGAGTACCGACACGATCGCCCGACAGTCCGGGTCGTCGAGCGCGTCCAGCACCTCCTGGATGTCGGGCTGGTCCTCGTCCGCGAACGGGTCACGGACCATTGATACCACTCCCTTGCCACAGCGACGTTATAACCGCACCGACACGGAGCCGTAACGAGGGCCCGTGATCGGCGGCTGCGGTCGCCGCTACCCGGTCGCAGTTCTCACAGCTCGCAGACAGTTCCGGCTCGGTCGGCGACCAGTTCGACCCCGTCAGCGCCACCGATGGTCAGGGCCGACCTGGTGACGCCGACGCCCCGTCCGCTTCGTCCCAGGGCAGGGGTCCGTCGTAGCCGGGCGGGACGTAACCACAGAGCGGGTCGCTCGCGAGCGGGTCGCCGCTGTGTGCGAACGCGCGCGACCGGCTGCCGCCACAGACCTCGTTGAACGGACAGGCGCCGCACTTCCCGCGGAGACGAGCCCTGTCGCGCAGCGCCTCGAACAGCGGCGCCGACCGATAGAGGTCCACGACGTCATCGTCGGGAACCGTCCCGACGGACTGTGGGAGAAAGCCCGAGGGGTAGACCTCACCGGTGTGGCTCACGAACGCGAAGCCGTCGCCCGCGATGACGCTCGGGCGGCCGGCGGACGGGGAGTTATCACCGTCGGAGTCGGCCGCGACCTGCCGGCGGACGCGGCGATAGTGGGGCGCCTCGGTCGTCTTGAGGCCGAACGGCGCCTCGTCGGCGACCCCGTCGAGCCACTCCATGACGCGCTCGGCGCGCTCGGGAGAGATCGGATCGAGCACCCGCCCGCGACCGACCGGGACGAGGAAAAAGACGCTCCAGAGCACGGCACCGAGTTCCGCCACGAGGTCGGAGATGGCGGGGAGTTCGTCGACGGTGCTGGCAGAGACCGTCGTGTTGACCTGGAGCGGGACGCCCGCGTCGGCGGCCTGGCGGGCGGCCCGCATCGTCGACTCGAAGCTCCCGGACTCGCCGCGGAAGGCGTCGTGGGCCGCGGGGTCGCCGCCGTCGAGGCTGAGCGCCATCCGCTTCAGGCCGGCGTCGGCGAGCGCGTCGATGGCAGCGCCGTCGAGCGCGTCGGTCCCGCTCGGCGTCAGCGAGATAGTGAGCCCCTGGTCCGTACCGTAGTCGACCAGTTCGACGAGGTCGGGGCGTTTCATCGGGTCGCCGCCCGAGAGGACGACCAGTTGCCCGTCGCCGAACTCGCGTACCTGGTCGAGCAGTGCCTTCCCCTCCGCGGTACTGAGTTCGTCCGGATGTCTGGCCGGGTGGGCGTCCGCGCGACAGTGCTCGCAGGAGAGTTCGCAGGCCTGTGTGACCTCCCAGATGAGTACCAGCGGTCGCTCGCTCGTGTCGACGGGCGGGCGCACTACGGACACCTCCGCCGGGGCGGCTGTAACACAGCGGTCGTCATCGCTCCGAGATTCGCGAGCCAGCTATTAGCCCCGGGCGGGCGTTCCCAGGAGCTGAAAATCCGGCGGCCGTCTTTTGCCGGGTCGGTCGAAGGAACGACGTATGACAGAGGCATCGTCCGGGCAGGCCGCCGACCGGGAGTTCGAGACGCGCGTCGACGACCCGCGCGGGGACCGGACCCGCGCGTGGGAACTGTTCCTCCGCGAGAGCCCCGAAGACCCGCTCCGCCACGCCGGCAGCGTCAGCGCGCCGACCGCCGAGATCGCCCGCGAGCAGGCCGCACAGCTGTTCGGCTGGACCGCCGGGACCGTCTGGCTCTGTCCCGCCGACGAGGCGCGCCGCTTCGCCGCCGACGGCGTCGCGCTCTCCGACCGGGCGGACTCGACAGACCCGGCGGACCAGCCCGAGGCCGATCGTAACGGGGGAGCGGAGTCGTGATCTCCGTCAGCAAACTCCTCTGTGACCTCGGCGCAGAAGGGGACGGGCTCAGATACGACGCCGCCGACGAGTCCGAGAAAGCGCAGATCCGCGAACGCAAGCAGCGCCGGCCGGTCGTCGTCTGGAACTGCACGAAACAGTGTAACCTCTACTGCCAGCACTGCTACGCCGCGGCCGAGACCGAGCCGGCGCCCGGTGAGATGACCACCGCGGAGGGCAAGCGCTTCCTCGACGACCTGGCCAACTACGGCGCGCCCGTCGTCCTCTTCTCGGGCGGCGAACCGCTCGCCCGGTCGGACCTGGTCGAACTCGTCGCCCACGCGAGCGAGGCGGGCCTGCGACCCGTGCTCTCGACGAACGGGACGCTCCTTACAGCGGAGCGCGCGGCCGACCTGCGCGAGGCCGGACTGCAGTACGTCGGTATCTCCGTCGACGGGATGCCCGAGCGCAACGACGCCTTCCGCGGGGAGGAAGGCGCGTTCGACCGCGCGCTCGAAGGCATCGAAGCTTCCCAGGCCGCGGGGCTGAAGACCGGCCTCCGCTACACCATCACCGAGGCAAACGCCGACGACCTGGAGGACGTCGTCGCCCTGCTGGCCGACCGCGGCGTCGACCGGTTCTGTTTCTACCACCTCGACTACGGCGGGCGCGGCGCCGATATCCAGGACGTCGACCTGACGCCCGCGGACCGGCGCGACGCGGTCCGGCGGGTGTGTGAGATGACCCGCGAGTACCACGACCGCGGCCACGAGATCGAGACGCTGCTGGTGGGCAACTACGCCGACGCCGCCTACCTCGTCGAGTACGCCCGCCGCGAACTGGGGCCCGAGCAGGCCGAACGGGTGCTTTCGTATCTGGAGACCAACGGCGGCGACCCCACCGGCGAGCGCGTCGCCGACGTCGACTACCAGGGCAACGTCCACCTCACGCAGTTCTGGCAGGGCTACGCGCTCGGGAACGTCCGGGACCGCCCGTTCGGTGCCATCTGGGAGGACGAGTCGAACCCGCTCCTGTCGGCCCTCCGCGAACGCGAGGAGCACCTCCGCGGTCGCTGTGGGGACTGTCGCTACCAGTCGGTGTGTCGCGGCGCCTCCCGTCTCCGGGCGCTGGCGACCGGGTCGGACCCGTTCGGCCCGGACCCGCAGTGTTACCTCACACCCGAGGAACGGGGCGTCGACGGCGCGGACCGACCGGCGACCCCGGCCGATTGACACTCCCCGGCGCTCCGGAGTGAGTCGGACCAGTGCGAACAGTTCACAAAGGCGAGTTCGCGATCGCCGCAGATCACTTGGTAGGAGGCGAAGATTTCTTTTCCGAGTTAGACAATCTTAACAGGGAACAGCGACGATCAGATCCTGATGAGCAAGTCCAATCAAGACTGGTGGCCGAACCAGTTGAACGTCGACATCCTCGACCAGAACGCCGAGGACGTCAGTCCGTACGACGACGACTTCGACTACGCCGAAGCGTTCGAATCGCTGGACCTCGACGAAGTGAAAGCGGACATCGAGGCGGTGCTGACCGACTCGAAGGAGTGGTGGCCGGCCGACTACGGCCACTACGGGCCGCTGATGATCCGGATGGCCTGGCACAGCGCCGGCACCTATCGCACCGTCGACGGACGCGGCGGCGCGGCCGGCGGCCGCCAGCGGTTTCCCCCGCTCGACAGCTGGCCGGACAACGCCAACCTCGACAAGGCACGGCGACTCCTCTGGCCGGTCAAACAGAAGTACGGCCGGAACCTCTCCTGGGCGGATCTGCTGGTGCTGACGGGCAACGTCGCCCTGGAGTCGATGGGCTTCGAGACGTTCGGCTTCGCCGGCGGCCGCGAGGACGCCTGGAAGGCCGACGAGGCCGTCGACTGGGGCCCCGAAGACGAGATGGAGACCTGGGACCGCTTCGACGAGGACGACATGCTCGAAGCGCCGCTCGGGGCGTCCGTGATGGGGCTCATCTACGTCAACCCCGAGGGTCCCGAGGGCGAACCCGACCCCGAGTGGTCGGCCGACCGCATCCGCCAGACGTTCAGCCGGATGGCGATGAACGACGAGGAGACCGCCGCGCTCATCGCCGGCGGCCACACCTTCGGGAAGGTCCACGGCGCCGACGACCC
>Ga0207757_100489_pt1 | contig 25250 bp, 19 predicted proteins | sample A23P3SouthBayCA_2_FD_187752 | JGI IMG/M metagenome (GOLD analysis project Ga0207757, IMG submission 187752) | Aerobic enrichment media microbial communities from Eden Landing Ponds, California, USA - A23 P3 (2) (SPAdes) | ecosystem: Environmental > Aquatic > Marine > Unclassified | place...
CACCCTTTCGCCCACTCCCCGCTGGCACTCACTCACTCAATCGCTCGCCCTCGCGCTCGGCGAGGCGTTCGGCCGCGCGGTTCCGGATCGCCTCGTCGTAGACGATCCCCCGTTCCGCGTCGACCGTGATCACGGTACCCGATTGCACGTCCCTGGACAGCGAGGTATCGGTCACCATCGGGATGTCGAGTTCGCGCGCGACTATCGCCGCGTAACTCGTCATCCCCTCGTGTAAGTCGACGATACAGGCGAGTTTCTCGACGTCACCGGTGAACTCGCCGTCGAAGTCCTCAGGGACTGCGAGGATAGCGCCCTCGGGCACCGCCGTCAGGTCGCCGTCCTCGGTCCAGTGGAGTTCGCCCGAGACGACCCCGCCAACGACCGAGCGGCCCGTCGCGATCGTCTCGGAGGCGACGTGGACTTTCAGCGTGTTCGCGGTGTTGACGCCGTCGAGTTCGGTCATCATCCCCGAGAGGACCACTACCGTATCGCCGCTCTCGGCCGCGCTGGTGTCCAGCGCGGACTGGACAGCGTTGTTGATAACGGCGTCCGCGCCGCCGGCCGTGTACGGCGAGGACTTCGGGATGATCCCCCACGAGAGCGCGAGGCGACGGCGGACGGCCTCGCTGGGTGTCGAGGCGACGATCGGGATCGACGGCCGGAACTTGGCGGCCTTGAGTGCCGTGTAGCCGGACTCGCTGGCGGCGACGATGGTCGAGGCGTCGATGTCGCGGGCGAGAAATCGCGCCGACCGGGCCAGCGCGTCCGTGCGCGTCTCGTCGGCGGTCGGGACGCGCTGTTCGCGGTTCTCGTCGTATTCGGGCGACCCCTCGACGTCCCGGACGATCCGGTCCATCGTCTCGACGACGCGGACCGGGTGGTCGCCGATGGCCGTCTCGCCGGAGAGCATGACCGCGTCTGTCCCGTCGAGGACGGCGTTGGCCACGTCCGAGGCCTCCGCGCGCGTCGGCCGGCGCTCGTGGATCATCGAATCCAGCATCTCCGTCGCGGTGATCACGGGCACGCCCGCCTCGTGACACCGGCGGATGATCCGTTTCTGTATCATCGGCACGTCCTCCAGCGGGCACTCGACGCCCAGGTCGCCGCGGGCGACCATCACGCCGTAGGCGGCGTCGACGATCCCATCGAGGTTCTCGACGGCGACGTCGCGTTCGATCTTCGCGATTATCGGGATATCCGCGCCAAGATCCTCCAGGGCCGCGCCGATCTGGTAGACGTCCTCGCCGTCGCGGACGAAACTCGCCGCGACGAAGTCGACTTCCTTCTCGGCGGCCACCTCGAGTTCCCGCCGGTCCTGGTCGGTGATCACCGGCAGGTCCAGGTCGACGCCGGGGACGTTGACGCCTTTCCGTGCGCCGAGTTTCCCGCCGTTGGCGACCGTGGCGGTGACGACGGTCCCGTCGACGGACTCGACGGTCGTCTCGATGCGCCCGTCGTCCAGCAGGACCACGTCGCCCGGTTCGACCGCCGAGATGTCGTGGGAGAGGCCGACCTCCTCGGGCGTCGTCTCGTCGCCTTCGACGAATCTGACCGACGAGCCGCCCTCGAGACGGATCGGCTCGCGGATCGGTGCGGTCCGGACCTCCGGGCCCGGCAGGTCGAGCATCGCCGCGACCGGGGATTCGGTGCGCCTGTCGACGCTGCGGATACGGTCGATGAGGTCCCTGCGGTGTTCGGTCGACCCGTGGCTTGCGTTCATCCTCGCGACGGACATGCCCGCCTCCGCGAGCGCCTCGATCCGCTCTTCGGTCTCCGAGGACGGACCGAGCGTACAGACGATCTTCGCGCTACGCATCTCAGTCCACGCCCCTCCCCGTGGTGTCTGCGGTTGTCATGCTATCTGCTTCTCTCGGCAGGGATAAAGCTCTGTTCACACCGGGCCACTCGCGGGCGATTTCGGCCCCCTCGACCCCCCGCCTGGGCCCCAGTCTGGAACCGGCGTCTGGGTCTCCGTCTGGGCCCCGTCTTGGACCCCGTTCGGATCCGCAGTTACCGGGAGATCCCGCTCTGCTCGCCCTCGTCGACGACCCGTTCGACCTCGGCCGGAGTGACCAGGGCGATGTCGCCCGGAATGGTCCGCTTGAGCGACGCCGTGGCCGCTCCGTACTCGAGCGCGTCGGGGACAGGGAAGCCGTCGAGCCAGCGCGCGAGGAAGCCGCCGACGAAGGCGTCGCCGGTTCCGACGGTGTCGGTCTCGTCGGCCTCGAAGACACCCTGCTCGAACACCATGTCGCCCGCGAGTGCGAGCGACCCCTCGCCGCCGCGGGTGATCAGTGTCACTTCGAAGTCGAACGTCGCGTCGAGTTCGCGGGCTATCTCCTCGGCGTCGCCCTCCCGGTCGAGGACGGCCCTCGCGTCGCGTTCGGCGACGACGAGCACGTCGACGGCCGGGAACAGGTCTTCGAGTGTCTCTCGGGCCTCGGCGGGCGTCCAGAGTTTCGACCGGTAGTTCAGATCGAAGACGGTCGTCGTGTCGTTGTCCTGGGCGTGTTCGAGCAGCGCATCGGTCGTCGAGCGCAGCGTCTCCGAGAGCGCGGGCGTGATCCCGGTGGTGTGGAAGGCGTCGGCGGCGGCGATGCGGTCGGTGTTCAGTTCGTCGGGGGTGGCCGTGGTCACCGACGCGTCCGCGCGGTCGTAGATGACGTCCGTGCCGCGGGGCGTGCCGCCGAACTCGACGTAGTAGGTGCCCTGGCGACCGTCGCCGTCCCAGACGACGTCGGTGTCGACGCCGTGTGTCGAGAGCGCGGTGGTGACCCGTCGGCCCAGCGGTGAGTCGGGCAGTTTCGATAGCCACGCCGTCTCGAGGCCGAGTCGGCCGGCCGCGACGGCGACGTTGCTCTCTGCGCCCGCGACGTGGACGTCGAGTTCGTCGGTGGTCTCCAGTCGCTGGTGGCCGGGTGGAGAGAGTCGCAGCATCGATTCGCCGAACGTGACCAGGTCAGTCATGGCCGAGAGTGTGCCGCCGTGTGGCTTAAATCCGCGTGGATCGCCCTGCTGGGACGGCACTTTGACCACGGTCGCACGAACCTCGCCTCCCGAGCGGATCCGTGTCGAACAGTCTCACTCCCAAATTTTTATAGTAGATGTACAGACATGCCTTGCTATGGCACGATTGGGGGCCACCGGTCGCGTTAGGATCGGCCTACCGACGCGTGTGCCAGGGCAACGTGAGAGACAGACCATGGGACAGCAATCAGGGAGCGGTGGACCACAGGGTGAGAGACGAAATGAGTGACGACGAGAGCACGGCCCCAGATGACGGGTCAAACGACGCACCGGGAAGCATCGCGACGAAACTACTCCGGACAGCGGTTCCGGACGCGATCAGGCGTCGCTTCGCGCTGAAGTTCGTCATCGTGTTACTGGTGATGGGCGTCGTCATCGTCGCGGTCGGGTTCGTGGCGACGAACGCGATATCGGCACAGACCCAGGACCGCACTGTCGAGGAATACGAGTCGCTGGCAGCCCAGCAGGGCAACCTCGTCAGCCAGTGGGTCGAAGGTAGACAGGAGGTCGTCCGGACCATCTCCGACGACCCGGTCTGGACGAGCAACAACACGACGCGGATGACGTCGACGCTGACCGGCGAGACGATGCCGACGCTCTCCGAAAGCGCTTTCGAGATACGGCTCATCGGCGAGTCCGACGTCGGAGCGACGGTCTTCGTGGCGAGTTCGGGGAGCGGACAGAACCTCCCGATCGAGGGGTCGAGATACGAGTGGATCGCCGATACAGAGTTCGACGGTCCGAACGACGTGGTCATCTCTCCGACCTACCGTGCCGGGACGACCGGGAAGTACGTGGTCGCGTTCGCGAGTCCGACCGCTGACGGCAACCGGACGTTCGTCGCCGAGATGCAGTTGACGCCGCTGGCCGAACAGCTCTCCTCGGACCGCGTCTCCGGCGGCTTCAGCTACGTGGTCAACGAGTCCGGCGCGATCATGCTGGACACGGCTATCGCGAACAGTTCGGTCCAGAACCACAACACGACGGGCCAGTACGGTGACGAGCAGGCACTCGACGCGTCCGCGACCCTCCAGAACGCGGAGAGCGGCGTCATGACGAACCGTCCGGCCTCGACCGGTGTCATGGGGCAGAAATACGCCGTCGGTTACTCGCCGGTCATCGTCGCGGGGCAGGACCTGGGCTGGCACGCGATGATCCACGCGCCCCGGAGTCAACTGTTCGGCTTCGCCAACAGCGTCTCCCAGACCGGATTGGTCGTCAGCGTCGTGCTCGGATTCGTGATCGTCCTCATCGGTGCGGTGCTCGGGTTCAACACCTCCCGCTCGATCGACCGGCTCACCGGCAAGGCCGAGAAGATCGAGGAGGGGAACCTCGATGTCGACATCTCCTCGGGCCGGATCGACAACATCGGCCGGCTCTACGACGGGTTCGCCAACATGCGCGACGCCTTGCGCCAGCAGATAGAGGAGGCCGAAGCCGCCCGCAAGGAGGCGGAAGTCTCACGCGCCGAGGCGATGGAGATGAACAACTACCTCCAGGAGAAAGCCGAGGAGTACTCGGAGATCATGCAGGCGTGTGCCCGCGGTGACCTCACTCGCCGGATGGAACCCGAAGGAGAGAACGAGGCGATAGACCAGATCGCCGCGGATTTCAACGAGATGATCACCGAACTGGAGATGACGACCGGCCAGCTCAAGACCTTCGCCGACGAGGTCGAAGAGGGCGGGCAGTCGCTCCAGCAAAGCGCCGAGACGGTGCGAGACGCGAGCGAACAGGTCGCGGACTCCGTCCAGAAGATATCGGACGACGCCTACGACCAGAAAGAGCGTCTCCAGCGCATCTCCGAACGGATGGACGAGGTCGCGACCACGCTGGAAGAGTTAGCGGACGACCACCCCGACCTCGAGTTCGACGAGGCACTCTCGAACATCCGCGACGTCGCGAGCGACATCGAACAGGCCGTCGAACTCGGTGAACAGACGATGAGCGAGAGCGAGAACGTCGCCGGCGCCGCCGAAGAACAGGCCGCCGAACTCAACGAGGTGTCGGCCCGTGCCGATGAACTGACCCGCTACGCACAGTACCTCGGTGACGGCCTCGGCAACTTCGAAACCGAAGAGGAACACGAGTTCGTCTTCCAGACCGGCGCGAGTTCGCCCGACCCGTCCTCGGCCGGCGAGGGCGACGACTCGTAACTCCACCGGCCCGGTTTTCTCGCTGACACGCGTATTACGTCTCCGACGAACGACATCGGCTCGGCTCTCGAAAGTCTTCTGAGTCGACACCACCGCCTTTTATATCAATTCATATATATGGTGCGGCATGCGGAAGAAGAGTCTGGGTGTGGTCGCGTTCGCGGCACTCGTGCTCCTCTCGGGGTGTTCGTACGACAGTACCCTGACCGTCTATCCGGAGGTAGAACAGATCGACGCCGAAGGGGACGGTGAATACAGGGTCGAAGTCACTGCAACACTCGACGGAGACGTGGAAACGACGTATTCGGGGGTCAGGGTGTACGGGTACTCGCTAACGGGTGAGCGAGTGTGTACCGCGGATTACGGAAACATCTCATCGAGTACGTCGACGACGGCGAGACGAAGTGGATCGTTCACATCCGCACCGAGAAAGAGTACAGCGGTCGCGTGTTCCAGCACGATTGACGACACTGCTGTGACAGAGCCTCGAATCGGAATCGGTCTCTGTCCTGGCTGACCCGGCCAGCTCTTGACAGGCCCTGGATCTCTCCGGGTGGTTCGGAGTGACCGGAACCCCCGTTCTCCCCTTCGCGTCGAGTGGACTGTCCACCAGTCGGTGTCGGTCGACCATCCTGTGTACGCAGCCGTGGCGTTCAGTCGTCTGTGAGCCACATCCAGCCATCGCAAGTCTGCACTGATTCGGACTGGAGTCGTCGGTATCTGCGAATATCGGCCGCTTCGGGCGGTCTGACCCCGTTCGTCATATCAGTGTGATCCGAACTCGAAACGGAAGTTTTTGTATAGCGAAATGCAGTTTATCAGTGTGCCTTCGGACAGTCGGCCACTCAGACAAGACAGCTGAAATTCACTTTAGGTGTCACAGGATGGTGTTTCTGTCAACTTTCGATGGAACGAACGGCCCGTAAAGTGGTGGTTCCGTGACCGGCCTCGTTCTGGCACAAACCGGACTGATGCACTCTCGCCTACCCGGGTGGAGTGATCTCCCGTTCGAGGCTAGACCGCGTCCAGTGGTTTCCTTGACGGGGCGCACGACCTCGTGCCAACTCCCCCACCGAAACAGGTTCTCAAGATCCAACAATCGAGCAACCGAACGAGGACAGCAACCCATCGCAAAGAGAGTTCTCTGCCCAGGCTATCCGAAGGCCCACAGGCGTGGCGCGCAGGCGACATAGGCGCTGTACTAGGGCGTCGGTGTCAGGTTGAAGAAGTCAGGTTCGTGGCTGTGCGAGGGACTTCTCAAGACGCCAGCCGTACTTTGTCAGTAAGACAGTGTTCCAAAGCCACGCTCCTCACACGCGGAAACGACTGGGCATACACTCTCGGAACCCGGCTACAGGACCGACTCGCAGGCGTCACCGGACGCCGACTGCGTCCAATCGACAGTGAAAGGCAGGGGGCAACCAACGACCAAGGTGGATCCGTCCCAATCCCGCGGAATTTAACTCTGCACTCCGCATGTCGGCGGGAGAGTCCAGCAAGCCGTGTCCCCGAACAGACGGCGATTCGTGGGAGGTTGAGTCGCTGTAGGGTTGAATCCGGACAGTTTTGGTCGTGGCACTGTCGGTTTGCTACCGAACTCTCCCGCGAACGGACTTCCGTCACAGGACTCGCTTGCTCGACTCGACCAAGCTGCTATCCCTCTGACTTTTCGGTCCCGGACTGGCCTCGGGAAACTAGCCTGCGGATCTACCGTCGAGTGCAGACTGTCACCGAATATCTGGAGGCGACGTGGGACGTGACAGATCCGTCGCCCAGATAGCGATATGCTCTTCGAGGGGTTGCAGAGTGACCTGGACGACCCTGGCCGAGTCTCGCTCTCGGCTGAGGCGGCAACTACTGACTGTCGTTGCTCTACATTCGGATGTTGCGTTCGGATCTGGATAGTGGTGTACTGGTTACATTTTCGCCACAGGCTCTATTTTTAGTTGGGTATATAGAGAAAATGCATAGAGACAAACCCAAATTCCAGCCTAATATACACTCATTCCGCCGGCTGGTAGTTCCAAATCTACAAATAAGGGTCTTTATCCGTGAGTTTGCACTCATGGTTTGGAATGCACGGGTGAATCAAGTGTCGTGCCGAGTCCGAGGGCGATTGCCGCAAATTCCTCTATTCCCAGACGAGTTATACTGTAAATTTCTCGATTGCATTCGGGCTTCCGACCACCGCGAGGCAGAGCCGTATCAGGGACTGGCGAGTGGTGATCGCCGGTATGTGGCTCAGAGGACGCTTCCTGTCCCGGTTTTCGAATTCCGGCGGGCGACTCGAAGGTGGTGAACCCCTCATTCCGGATGCTCACCCCCAGGGGTTGCGTCGATACGAGCGGCATTCGTTCCGGTGATTCTCGACCTCGACGCGGAAACGACTGCGGTACAGATGGTGCCACGGGAGCACCAGGGGTGTGACTGCGACGTAGTTCGGAACAGAATCGAGGATAGAAATATGTCGTTTAGTATGTAGTCCTCAAGTTCAAGTCTGACGGACTGAAGTATCCATGTCGTGATGAAACGACGCGCGTTCGTAATCGGAATCGGGACGGCCGTTGATAGTATCCGGGTGCTCAACGCTCGGTGGCAACTCCAGTACCGACGGACCGGAAGAGACCGAACCAGAACCGGCTCCGGGACCGAACCAGAAATCGAGCGGTAACACCGATACGAAAGCCCAGTTGGTCGGTGACTATCAGATCGCCTACGAGGGTGTTCAAACTTCTAAGGAGACGCTGAACACGGTTTTCGACTCGTTCGAGAACGAGAACTACAGTCTGGTCACCGCCACGCTATCCGATTTCGAATCGCAGGTAGAGGCCTTCTCGACATCCTTTGAGGAAGCAGCGACTGCAGCTACCGAACTCGGGAACAACGTCGTGAGGCAGGCGTGTACTGCAGGAAAGAACGAGGCGAGTGCGATCGGCAATGCAGGGACCTACATCATGGAGGCGGCGAATCAGTCCGCAAACGAAAATAGTGGCGAGGCACAGACGAAACTCGCACAGGCGCAGGCGGCTCTCGAATCGGCTCAGGAGCACCATCAGGGCGTTCTACAGCCGACTGAGGTGCAGACCCAGACCAACTATACAGGGTCTACGATGTAGTACCGAAAACGGAGCTGATTCGGTAGTTCGGTAGTCTCATCCGAATTCTCGACACCCTGTGGCTCAATGTACCTCACTGTAAAGCGCGTGCCGCTATATCCAACTCCCCAGTCAGTCCGAAGGGGAACCGATCGTCAATCTGACGTCAGAGAGTTGCGTTGCGTCTCGAAGAATATGGGCAGTCTTCGATTTACCACGCCCGAACCGTCTCGGTTCAGGAGTTCCAGGTGACGAGATCGTCGGTGACTTCGGGTACAACGGTGGCTGACAGAGTTTAGTTGGACTTCTATACTCTCGAGAATAGTGGTAGAAAATCGGTAATAGGACATATACGACTTTCTCAGACTGTATCAGTTCATTATCCGTGAGTGTGGACAACGTTCAAGTGGGGTGGTCGAGAGAAATAGATCAATGCCAGACGAAGTGGACACGTCGAGGGTGACGGTCCGAACCTACGTCCCAGCGTATCAGCGCGACGAGTGGGACGACCACGCGGACGACCTGGGCATGAGTCGGAGTGAGTTCGTCAAAACGATGGTGCAGGCGGGACGGCGCGGGTTCGGCGACGATACCGAGAGCGTGTCGACAACCGAGAGCGAGAACCCCGAGAGACCAGATGATTTGGGGCCAGCCCCCAGGGGTAACGGGCTGGAAGACCGGATCGTCGAGGTGCTCGCGAGAGAGGAGTACTGTTCGTGGGACGAACTGGTCGCAGAACTGACCGCCGACCTGGAGTCACGGCTGGAAGACGCACTCCAGGGACTCCAGTCCGACGACAGAGTCCGATACAGCGGGCCGAACGGAGGGTACACGATCGATGAGTAGCGAACAGGAACGGTCGACGGCGATCGAAGACGACCCCATCGCCTACTTCCTCGAGGACGTCCGTTTCCAGGGGAAAAGCGAGCGGACTCGCGACGCGTACGAACGCGTCCTGCGGGAGTTCGAGGCGTATCTGGATGACCGGGGATTGACCGTACGCAGCGCCAACCACCGTGACTGCATGGCGTGGGTCCACCGACTCAGGGGGTCAGTGGGCGAGAGCACCGTGGCGACGTACGCCTCGTATCTCCACCGGTTCTACGACTACATGAGCCAGGTCGGCGCCTTCGAGGACAACCCGATGACGCTGGTCCTCGAGGAAATCGACGAATCGATCAACACCGACCCGCAGCGGCGGGACGTCTCCGTGCCGGCGATGCGGTCGTTCGTCGGTTCGATCGGCCATCCGCTCGACCATGCCGTCGTTCTGACGCTCCTGAAAACCGGAATCCGGGCCGGTGAACTCTGTAATCTGGACACTCGCGACGTTCATCTCGACAGGGCGGCCGACGAATCACCCCACCGGGCCCAGCTCGAGGGGCGACCGAATTCTATATTCGTCGACGACACACCCGCACAGGGACAGACGTACAACGGCGAACGCCGGACGGCCTCGAACAAACGCAAGCGGGCGACGACGATACCGGTCGACGACGAACTCTCGGCCGCACTGACCCGATGGCTGGCGATCCGGCCCGACGCTCGATCGGATGCGGACCCCCTCTTTCTCAGCACCGCGGACCAGTGGGGAAGCCGACTCACCCCCGACATGGTCCACCACCTCGTGGAGTGTCACGCCCGCGAGCGCGGGTGGTACCGGTCCGGTGGTGGCCCCGAAGAGAACGTCACGCCGCATTATTTCCGTCACTTCTTCACGACACACCTCCGGGACCGCACCGGCGACCGCGGTGTAGTCAAGTATCTCCGCGGCGACGTTGCACAGGACGTCATCGACACCTACACGCACGACTGGGGCGACCGGGTTCGGGAAGTGTACGCCAACCACATCTACAAACTGTCGTGATTCCGGCAACTGGATTCCGTCTGGAACGGGACCAATAAACTTTATAGCGCTATATCGAATCGAGGCCGTCCCGAGACACTGCTCCTGTCGACTGGACGGCCGATTCCATGTCTGTTCCGTTCGTTCGAACGCTACGGACAACCCGCGAGATCGACCGACTGGAATCCAAAATCCGCGCTGTAGGACTTGTTGTAGCTCGGTTTTCCGCGACATCTCCGCCTCGAGAAGGGCGAATACAGACTCGATTGCGAGTAAACGAATCCAGTAATAAATATTATAATTGTTGCGGGATTCTACTATTAAGAACGGACAGTCAGAATATATGTACGGACACTGAGGCCCGTGCCCCGGAAATTACACCACTATCGGTGTAATCTGACGCGTCAGTCAGTCGTTTCGACGATCGGATATGTGGGGCGATCACATGGACCAGTGTCGACGTTCCACGATATCGAACGATATTGGTGCCCCACGACTCGCAGATCTGTTCGGTCTCGTCGCGAATACCCACTCGAACTTTCGAATGTCCCCTCTCTACGATGGCAAATCCGTTCTTCCATCGCACCCCACTGTTCAGCCTGGATGAACACACCGTGCCAGAGGTAGATCGATAGTTTGGATTCGAAGAACACGATAGATCGGTCCCGGTCCAGGAAGTTCGTATTCAGGAGAGTACTCAACACGGTTCGGAGTATCTCAGTACGAGTATACAACTCCCGGATCTGCCGGGAAACGGAGTGTTCGCTGGCTCGCATGTCGGTTCCGTATGGAGCGCAACGGACAGAGCGTGGGGGACCTACGCTCCACGAGAGAAGACGGAGGGGAGTAAGACGACTCGGCTGACCTGTCGCTGGGGAGTGTTGTAACCAGTGACCGAACTCGCAGCCGAGTGTTCTTTCGAAGTGATACTGTCGGGGTGATGTGGGAACGTTTATGTTAGACTGTCGGCCAGGCATAGTCATGGTCGAGTTCGACAAGTTGCACGACCCGAACGCGGAGTACACGATGCGTGATCTGTCCGCGGCGACGATGGGAATCGACAACGAGCGCGGTGGCACGCGCGACGCGGAGATCACGGACGTCCAGACCACGATGGTCGATGGCAACTACCCGTGGATCCTCGTCCGCGTGTACACGGACGCCGGCGTCGTTGGCACGGGCGAGTCCTACTGGGGCGGGGGCGACACGGCTATCATCGAGCGGATGAAACCCTTCCTTGTCGGCGAGAACCCACTCGATATCGACCGACTCTACGAACACCTCGTCCAGAAGATGTCCGGCGAGGGCTCTATCTCCGGGAAGGTCATTTCCGCCATCTCCGGTATCGAGATCGCACTCCACGACGTCGCAGGCAAACTCGTCGACCTGCCGGCCTACCAGTTGCTCGGCGGGAAGTACCGCGACGAAGTCCGGGTCTACTGCGACCTCCACACCGAGGACGAGGCGAACCCGGAAGCCTGTGCGGCGGAAGCCGACCGGGTCGTCTCCGAACTCGGCTACGACGCCATCAAGTTCGACCTCGACGTGCCCTCGGGCCACGAGAAAGACAGGGCCAACCGCCACCTTCGACAGGGCGAAATCGAGCACAAAGCGGAAATCGTCGAGGCGACCACCGAGGCAGTCGGTGACCGCGCCGACGTCGCCTTCGACTGCCACTGGTCGTACGCCACCGGCAGCGCCAAGCGCCTCGCCCAGCGCCTCGAGGAGTACGACGTCTGGTGGCTCGAAGACGTCGTCCCGCCTGAGAACCACGACGCCCAGCGCGAGGTCACCCAGTCGACCGCCACGCCGCTGGCGACCGGCGAGAACGTCTATCGCACGCACGGCAATCGCGACCTCATCGAGAACGAGGCCATCGACATCATCGCCCCCGACATCCCCCGGGTGGGCGGGATGCGCGAGGGCCAGAAAATCGCCAACATGGCCGACATGTACTACATCCCGGTCGCGATGCACAACGTCTCCTCGCCGATCGGAACCATGGCCTCGGCGCAGCTCGGTGCCACTATCCCCAACTCGCTGGCCGTCGAGTACCACTCCTACGAACTCGGCTGGTGGGAGGACCTGGTCGAAGAGGACGACCTCATCGTCGACGGCCGCATGGAGATCCCCGAGCAACCGGGGCTCGGGCTGACCCTCGACCTCGACGTCGTCGAAGCGAATATCGTCGACGGAGAGACCCTCTTCGACGAAGCGTAGCTTCGTCAGGCACGCTGAGATCGGCTCAGCGACGTTCCAGGCTGTCTGAACCGAGTCGACCCGGCGAATCTCTGATTCAATACGTTCGATTTCGGTTCTGTAGCCGCGGAGTCTCACTGTGAGCGGGAGGCGGTTCCGCTGAGCAGAACATCTAAGGGGATGCCGCCGAACGGAAAGTCATGGAGCCGAAACATCCAGTCACTACCGTCGAGCGGACACTGGGGATACTGGAGACCATTCGGGAACTGGACGGTGCGGGGGTTTCTGAGATCGCCGAACGAGTCGACGTGGGCAAAAGCGCGGTCCACAACCACCTCAACACGCTCGCCAACCGGGAGTACGTCGTCAAGGAAAACGGCGAGTACCACATCGGACTCGCGTTTCTCGGCCTGGGTGCCTACGCCCGAAAGCGAAACGAGATCTACGAGGCCGCCCGTTCCGAGATCGACAAACTGGCCGACGAGACGGGCGAACTCGTGAACCTCCTCGTCGAGAAAGACGGGATGGGCGTCTATCTCTATCAGGCGAGAGGCGAGAACGCCGTCGAACTCGACACCTACGATGGCAAACGGGTCCGACTGCACTGTACCGCGCTCGGAAAGGCCATCCTGGGCTTCCGCCCCGACGAGGAATCGGAGACCATCCTCGACGAACAGGGGATGCCCTCGCTGACGCCCAACACCGTCACGGACAGAGACGAGTTCTTCGCGGAACTGGCAGAGATACGGGACCAGCGCTACGCGGTCGACGACGAGGAACGGCTCACCGGACTCCGATGTATCGCAGCGCCGATCACCGACGCCGACGACCGCGGGATCGCTGCGATCAGCGTCTCCTGCCCCGTCCATCGGGCCGAAGACGACCGGTTCTACGGCGATCTCAAGAAGTCGGTACTCGGTGCCGCGAACGTCGTCGAACTGGAACACAACTACTCCTGAGAAACGAGCGCCGGGTCGGCCTCGCGCACTCCGGCCTGTCGGCCCGCCGGACTACTCGTCGGTGGCCTCGGCATATGCGGCCTCTATCGATTCGATAGTGCTCACCATCAGTCCGGGCGCGTCCTCGCCGACGCGACGACCCTTGAGCCGTCCGGTGGTGCCCGAGACGACCACGACGCCGACAGACGCGTCGTCGGGGCCGAACACCGGCATCGCGATCCGACGGACGTCATCGACCGTCTCGAAGGCGATCTGGTGGCCCCGGATCGACTCGAGTTCGTCCATGTTTCCGTTGGTAGGCCCTGAGTCGGACCCGTTTTCCTGCACCCGAACGACGTCCCCGACGAAACTACCGTCGAGTGGCTGTCGGTCACCGTCCGGTGATTCTCGGTCGGGTTTGTTCCGGTCGGCGGTGCTGTAGAGACACGTCAACTCACCGTCCCGGCGGGCGTAGAGCGCGACGCGTTCGTTCATCGCGCTCGCGAGCTCGACGAGCGGTTCGTGACTCACCTCGAACAGCGGATCGGCGTTGCGGATCCCCGTTCCGAGGCTGAAAAAGAGGTCGCTTGCACGATAGGTGTCACCGTCCTTGCGAACGTATCCCAGTTCACACAGCGTGGTCAGGTGCTTGTGGACGCCGCTCCGCGAGAGGTCCAGATCCCCCGCCAGATCGCTCACGCCGGCTCCATCCCGTTCCGCCAGGGCCGCTATCACCCGGAAGCTCGTCTCGGTCGCTTTGACCGTGTTCGCGTTGGCCACCATGTTCACGAAGAGCGAATACCCCTGGCGACAAATAGCTGGCGCTGGGGGAGAAACTCAGTCCGCAGGGCCAACGTTGATGGGAGCGGCGGCGAAAGGACGGGCAATGCCGACGATAACGGGATACGAACTGTTCGAGGTGCCGCCGCGGTTGCTGTATCTCCGCGTCGAGACCGACGATGGGATCGTCGGGTGGGGCGAACCGACCGGTGGCGGTCACTCCAGTATCGTCCGGACTGCCATCGAAGCGCTGATGGAGAACTTCGTCGTCGGAGTCGACGCCCTCGCGATCGAGGACCACTGGCAACAGCTCTACTACGGCGGCTTCTTCCACGGCGGCCCCATCCTGATGAGTGCGATCTCCGGTATCGACCAGGCGCTGTACGACCTGAAGGGCAAACACTACGACCTGCCGGTGTACGAACTGCTCGGCGGGAAGGCCCGCGACAGGCTGCGTGTCTCCCAGTTCATCGGTGGCGACCAGGCGATAGACGCCACGGAGATCGCCGCCGACGTCGTCGGCGCGGGCGTCACCGCCGTGAAAGCCAACGCCGCCTCCCGGATCCGGTTTATCGATACACCCGCGAAAGTCGAGGCCATCGCCGACGACCTCGCCGCGCTCCGGTCGACCGTGGGCGACGACGTCGACCTCGCGGTCGATCTGCACGGTCGCGTCTCTCGCTCGATGGCGCCGCGGGTCTGTGCCGCGCTCGAACCCCTCGACCCGGCGTTCGTCGAGGAGCCGATCCACCCCGAGTACAACGACTATTTCCCCGAGTTGCGCACGCAGACGAACGTCCCGCTGGCGACCGGGGAGCGAGTGTACACGCCCAACGCGTTCAGGCGGATGCTGGAACGAGGCGGCGTCGACGTGGTCCAGCCGAGCGTCTCGCGGGCCGGCGGGATCACCGGCGTCGACAAGATCGGCCAGCTCGCGGCCGCACACGACACGTCGCTGGCCCCGCACAGCCCGACCGGCCCGGTCGCGTACGCCGCCAGCCTCCACGTCGGCGCCTCCGCCCCGCAGACGCTCTTCCAGCAACAGCCCCTCGACGCGCTCGAGGGCCACGGTCGCGATATCTTCGACGACCTCACTGTCGGCGACCCGTTCACCTTCGAGGACGGGTTCGCGGGTATCCCCGACGGCCCCGGTCTCGGCGTCGAAGTCGACGAGGCCGAACTGCGTGAACGCTCCCAGAGCGACGCCGGCTTTCGCTTCCCCGTCTGGCGCCACGAGGACGGCAGCGTCGCGCGCTGGTGACTCCCAGCCCGCCGGTCCGGTATCGGTCTCCACCTCCTAACTCCGGGCGCGTCTCTCCCCCTCGGTCACGCTTTTGCACGCGGCGTCCGGAACTGACGCCATGACAGCCGAGCCCCAATCCCAGAGACACGCCGACCGCGTGGCTGACCTGCAAGAGGCGCTCCGGACTCGAGACGCCGACCTCGCAGTCGTCTACCCAGGACCGAACGCGCTGTATCTGACGGGCGTCTACGGCGAACCGCTCGACAGACACTTCCTGGTCGCCGTACCCGTCGAAGGCCAGATCCGCGCCGTGACGCCGCGCAAATCGCTGGATCTCCTCGAAGACCGCTCGTCGGTCTCCTCGTTCGAGGTGCTCGAATCGAACGACCCCGAAGCCGTGGCGGAGCGGTTCGTCGAGACGCTCCCCTCCGAGGTCGCGGCGATCCGACTGGACGAACGGACGCCCTACAGCGTCTCACGACCGCTCGAGCGCACAACTGACGCGACCGTCGCCGGTCTGCACAACCTCGTCGAACCGCTGCGGATCCGGAAAGACGACGCGGAACTCGAGGCGATGAAGCGGTCGGCTGCCGTCGCCGACGAGGTCAGCACCGAGATCCGAAACCTGGGTGAGGAGGTCCTGGGGATGACCGAAGCCGAGGTGGCCGACGAGTTCCGCGGGCGACTTCACGCGAAGGGTGCGACCAGGCTCTCGTTCGACGTCGTGGTCGCCAGTGGACCCAACGCGGCGCGACCGTATCTGCGAAACCGTGACCGCGAGATCCGTGCGGGCGAGCCCGTCATTCTCGATTTCGGCGGCTTCGTCGACGGGTACGCCAGCGACCAGACCCGCACGACGGTCTTCGGCGGCGACCCTCCCGACGGGTTCGTTGAAGCGTACGAAACCGTCCGAGCGGCGCTGGATGCCGGCGTCGACGCCGTCGAGCCCGGCGTCACCGCGGGCGCCGTGGACCGGGCGACCGAGGCCGTCGTCCGCGAGCGGGGTTTCGGCGAGCACCTGATCCACGGCACCGGTCACGGCGTCGGCCTCGAAGCCCACGAAGCCCCCGCGATCGCCGACGGCAACGAGCGCACGCTCGAACCGGGCATGGTGTTCAGTGTCGAGCCGGGCGTCTACGTCGAGGGGGAGTACGGCGTCCGGGTCGAGGACCTGGTCGTCGTCACCGAAGACGGCGCCGAGCGACTCAACGACTCGCCGCGGACCTGGCGGCCGCTCTGAGCGGTCGACGGACGGTGCCCCTATCGGGCTCCGCAAGTCGAGCCCGACAGCCGGCGAGAACCCAGACAACCGTAACCTTCAATCGGAAATCGGACGGTGAGTCGGTATGGAGATCACAGACGTCGAACCCATCGTCCTGGAAAGCGCGGTCGGCACTGTCTCGCTGCCCGGCGGGAAGGCCGACTTCGACGCGACGGTCCGGCCTGTCCTCGTCCGCGTCCACACCGACCAGGATATCGTCGGCCTCGGCGAATCGTACCTCGACGACCCGACCGGGGAGAAAGCCGAGTTCGTCGCGAAAGGCGTTGACGCGCTCGCGAACCACCTTGTCGGCGAGGACCCGCGGCAGGTTCGCGACCTGTGGCACGAGATGTACGTCCACACCAAGCGGTCTGGCTCCTATCGCTCACTGTCGGCCATCGACGAGGCCCTGTGGGACATCAAGGGAAAGGACGCCGGCCTCCCAGTCTACCAGCTCCTCGGCGGAGCGGCGGGCGACGTCTCGGCCTACGCCACGTTTCCCCACCGCAAGCCGGCCGACGAACTCGTCGAGGCCGGCCAGTGGCTCGCCGAGAAGGGTTTCGAGACGATGAAAATCGTCGTCGGCGCAGACGTGGACGACGACATCGAGCGCATCCGCACCGTCGCCGAGGGGATCCCCGACGACCTCGGACTCGCGATGGACGCCAACACCACTTTCGACTTCCCCGACGCGCTCGCGCTCGCCGAAGTTGCGAGCGAACTGGGAATGGAGTGGTTCGAGGAGCCCATCGCTCACACCGATATCGAAGGGATGGCCGAACTCAACCGGCGAAGGAGCGTCTCCATCTCGGCCTACCAGAACAACGTCACACAGTACCCCGCGACCGAACTGATCGAGAAGAACGCGATCGAGATCTACCAGCCCGCATTCGACTACGTCGGCGGGATCACCCCCGCGAACGACGTGGCCACGCTGTGTGAGGCCCACGGCAAGCGGTTCGTCCCCCACGCGTTCGGCCCCGTCGTCAACTACGCCGCCAGCCTCCACGTCGCGGCCGCACAGCCCGCCTGCTCGCTCATCGAGTTCGCCGTCTACGCCGAGGACATCGACGACCCCGGCCGCTACGTCGCCAGCCCGTACATCGAGAACCAGGAAGACGTCTACGTGCAGGACGGCGGCCGCATCGAACCGCCCGAGGCGCCCGGTCTCGGCCTCGAAGTCGACGAGGACGCACTCGAACAGTACCGCACGAACTGACCCGGCCGCGGATTTCCGCGACACGAATTTTCCACGTCGGCGCGCGCTGGGCGCGCTCTCGGGCGCGCCCCATCCGCGCGAGGGACGAGCGACGAGTCGCGAGGAGGCTGGGGAGGTGTGAGGCCTACGCCTGCCCGACCAGCCGCCAGTCACAGTCCGCCGCAACAGAATTCTCCTGGTGGACTGAAAGGGCGAGGCGTGCGAGGCGCTTGCGCCTCGAAGCGAACGGCCCTGCCGTGAGCGGGCGGTGCCGAGAGCGCGGATATGTCCCGCAGCGACCGCGAGTGCGAGGCTCGACGAATGGAGAGCCTCGACGGCGAACGGCGCTTGTCGCCGTGAGCGAGCGGGGCGAGGGCTTTCAACTCACAGGATCAGCTGCGGTCGCGGTTGCGGTCGTGTTGCCAGCTAGCGAGCGGGACGAGGGCTTTCGACTCTCAGGAATTTCTGCGGTCGTGGATAGGGTCGCCGTCACGGTGTCTCAGTACGAACGGCCGACTACTCGTACCGCTCCTCGGCGTCGTTGAGGGCGAGCCAGTATTTCACGAGCGCGGACGCGTGGCCCTCTCCCTCCCCGGCCCGCCGAACGGTCGCCTTGTACGCCTCGTGCAGGGCGGCCGCGAGCGGCAGCGCGGTTCCCTGCTCGCGAGCGAACTCCCGCGCGTAGCCGACGTCCTTGTGCCAGATGGCCAGTCCCCCGAGCCCCTCGATGTCCTGGCTGAAGTCGCCGGAGAAGTAGCCGTCGAACATATCGAACCCGAAGAAATCGCGAAAGAGCGCGGGGTCGACGCCGTTGTCGCGGACGAACTCGACGACTTCGGCGTCGACGGCGTGGTGGCCGGCGTAGCGCATCTGCAGGCCGAGTTTCAACACCGTCGCGTCGGGCACCGATCCGACGTGGGTGTGCCCGTCACAGAGCACGTCGAACACCTCCGTCGCGGCCTCGTACCGGTCTTCCGGCCCGCCGACCATCATGTGATACCCCTCAGGCACCGCGCCGCCGGTGATCGGCGCTTCGAGGAACTCGACCCCCGCATCGTCGCAGCGCTCCTCGCAGACAACGGAGGTTGCGGGCCGCGTGGTCGTCACGTCGATCAGCAACTGCCCCTCGGAGAGACCAGCCAGCAGTCCGTCCTCGCCCTCGAAGTTCGCCTCGACTTCGGGCGATCCGGGCACGGCCATCACCACCACGTCCGTCGCCCGAGCGAGCGATGCGGGATCTGCGGCCGACCCCGCACCCCGGTCCGTCGCCGCGGCGACCTGGTCGGAGTCGACGTCGTACACGGTCACGTCGTGGCCGGCGTCGAGACACCGGTCGAGGAACAGCTTCCCGATGTACCCCACGCCGACGAGGCCGAACTGTGTCATGTGCGCAGGTCCGCCCGGCGCTCACAAAAGCGTTGGCGCCCCGGCGGTCTGGACCGGAATTATCGAAAGCCCGGTCGGCGTGGGACTCTCCGCGTTCCCAACGCTTAATGACGCTCTCGGAGGATCCGGACCTGTGACAGAGCTCACCCACCCGCTGTCCGACGAGGAACGCGAGGAACTCATCGACCGCTACGAGAGCCTCCGCGTCACCGACGTCGTCGACGGTCTCGACTACAATGGCTACCATAACATCGGCCAGGTGACCGAGGAGATCGGCCCGCTCTTTCGCGACGCCGAGGACTTCTCCCACCGATTCGTCGGCTTCGCCAACACCGTCCGCTACCTGCCGACGAACACCCCACGGGAACTCCCGCCGCCGAGCGAACTCGACAACGACACCTTCGCCGAGTGGGAGGGCGAGTGGTACGGCGATCTCGCCGGCGGTCCCGAGGACGTCCGCGAACACGACGTCGTCGTCATGGAAGCCACCGGTATCGACGTCGGGAACATCGGCTCGGACAACGCCTTCGGCTGGTACAACGACGGCGCGAAAGGCGTCGTCACCAACGGCGGCGTCCGTGACACCGACGAGATCGTCAAACAGGGGATCCCGACCTACTACAAGCATATCAGCAAGCCGATCATCCCCGGCCGCGACGAGTTCGAGGCCAACGGCGTCCCCGTCAACCTCGACGGCACCCGCGTCGAACCCGGCGACGTGGTCGTGGCCGATGGCGACGGCGTCGTCGTCGTCCCTCTCGACGTCGCTCGCGATGTCGCCGAAGCCGCGAACCGCATCCAGAAAGAAGACCAGGAACGGCGCCGCGCCCACTACGAGGAAGCCGGGATGGACCCCGACTTCACGCTGGAGTGATACCGGCCCACCATTCGGTGTCCGACTGCAACCGTCGCTGACGATCGAGCGAAACCGGAAAAACCGACGACGGACGCGTTTTCGACGAACTGGGCCGTCTACATCCCGCCCATGCCGCCCATGCCCCCACCCATGCCGCCGCCTGCGTAGGGGTTGGCGTTCGGCTCGCCGCCTTCTTCGTCCTGGTCCTCGACGGCGAGTTCGCCGACCGAGACCACGTCGTCGATGCGCAAGATGGAGTTGACCGCCTCGATGCCCGAGGTGATCGCCTGGCGCTTGATGCTCTCGGGTTCGACGACGCCGGCCTCGTGCATGTCCGCGATCGTGCCCTCGTAGCCGTCGACACCGGCGCCGGTGTTCCCGCCGTCGTGTTCCGCGCGGAGGTCGACGATGGCGTCGACCGGGTTCGCGCCCGCGTTGCGCGCGAGCGTGCGCGGGACGACTTCGAGTGAGTCCGCGACGGCTTCGACCGCCAGCTGTTCGCGGCCGCTGACCGACTCGGCCGACTCGCGGAGCGCTCGCGCGAGGGTGATCTCGGGTGCGCCACCACCGGGGACGACGACGCCCTCGCGGAGCGTGATCGCCACGGCCTGCATCGCGTCCTCGACGGCGCGTTCGACCTCGTCGACGACGTGTTGCGTGCCGCCACGGAGGATGAGCGAGACCGCGTTGGCGTCCTCGATGTCCGTCAGGACGAGCGTCTTCTCCGGCTGTGCGGACTTGGGCCCGTACACCTGCGCGACTTTCTCCTTGCGGATCGTGCCCGCGTGACCCAGATCCTCCTCGGTCAGGTCGTTCAGGTCGCTGACGGCGTTCGCGCTCGTCGTCCCGACGATCTTCTCCAGGTCGGGGTCGCGGAGGTGTCGGATCGTCACGATCCCCGCCTCGGCCAGGTCCGCGACGACGGCGTCGTCGATGCCACCGGTCGTGAACACGGCGTCGACCCCTGCGTCGATGATCCCCTCGGAGAGCGCGTTGAGTTCCTCGCGCTCGCGCTCGACGAACGCCTGGTACTCCTCGGTGTTCGACACTTCGACGTTCGCACCCGGCGCCGTCTCGCGGAGTTCGAGTTCGCCGTCGTAGACGAGGATGTCCGCGTCATCGGCGTCGGTGGGCATGCTCGGATGCGGGACGTCCTTGTCGATCATCAGCCCGTCGACCAGCCGCGAGTCGTGGATCGTCCGCCCGTCGAACGCCGACACCTTGATCGTGTCGAGGTTCGGTTCGCCGTCGTGAACCGACCGCGTGACCGCCTCGACAACCATCGGTGCGAGCGTCTCGACGGCCGCTTCGGCCCCTTTGCCCGTCATCGCCGTCTTCGCGACGCGTTCGAGGATTTCGGTATCGTCGGGCGACACCTCGACGGCGATGTCCGCGAGGATGTCGTCGACCTGCTCGGCGGCGTGCCGGTAGCCGCCGACGATCGTCGCAGCGTGGATCCCGCGGTCGAGGAGGTCCTCGGCCTCGCCGAGGAGTTCGCCCGCGACGACCACGGCGGTCGTCGTTCCATCGCCGACCTCCGTCTCCTGGGTCTCCGCGACGTCCACGACCATGTCCGCGACCGGGTGGTCGACGTCCATCTCTTCGAGCACCGTGACGCCGTCGTTCGTGACGACGACGTCGCCGGTGTCGCTGACCAGCATCTTGTCCATACCCCTCGGTCCGAGCGTCGTCCGGACCGCCTCGGCGACTGCCGACCCGGCTGCGATGTTCATCGACACCGCTTCCTCGCCGGAGAGGCGCTGTGCGTCTTCCGAGAGCACTGCGGTCACCTGCTGTCCGAACTGGTCTGCCATTGTGGGCGGAGGAATGTCGTGGGTCCGTATAAATCATTTCATGGCAGAACGCCCCGCGTTCGACGGTAGCGACCGCTCTCGCGTCGAAGCACCGCCGAAAAAATCGAACAGCGTCGAACCACGACTGCGACTGGTCTCCAGCGAACCGGTGAGTGTGCCGGTTACGGCGACTCGAACTCGTCGTTGTACTTCTTCCGGACCAGTCCGGAGTGACTCTGGTACTGGTCGGAGAAGCCACCGGTGCGAACCGAGGCGGCGTAGCTGTTGTGACCCCGCTCGGTGAAGTTGAAGTCGCGAACGTTTCCGATGACCCCGCCCGCGCCCTGGACGGACCAGAAGTCCGGCAGGTAGTAGTTGTAGAACCACGCGAACGTCTCGAGCAGTTCCGTCACGCGTTCGGCGCCGATATCCGGGTCGGTGTGGAACTCGATGAGGAGTTCCATCAGGTTGACCGTGCGGCTGTCGGTGACGCCGTCGAGGTTGGGCTCTTTGCCCGCGATAGTCGGCGCGGACATGTCGCCGACCTGGGTCGGGAGGTCGACTTCGATGGGCATCCCGCGGAGGTCGTGCGTGTCGGCGGGGTCGACGACCTCGCCTTCGGCGTTGGTGACGTCCTCGGGGTCCGGCGAGAGACCGTTGGGCGTGTCCGACCAGCCGTCGTGGCTGTTCGGGAAGTCCGGATCCCGCTCGACGATCTTGGGGTTCCACCAGCCGGTAGAGGAAGTGTAGGCCTCCCACGGGTTACGCATGTTGTTCCACCAGTACAGGGCGTCGTAGGACATGTTGTCCCGGGCGGTGTTGACCGCCGACGTCGACAGGCCCTGGTAGTTGGCGTCGATGCCGAAGTTGTTGAGTTGCTGCTGGAGTGCCTGGCAGGACAGCTCGTAGAGCTGGCCGTAGCCCGGACTGGCCTTCAGCAGGATCTCGGCGGGTTCGCCCTCCGGGCTCACCCAGTTGCCGCCCTGCTTCGAGTAGCCCGCTTTCTCCATGTACTCCTCGCCGGTCTCGGTGTCGGCGCGGTTGCTCCAGTCGATGAGGTTGTCGAGGAATTCGGAGTCGAACCAGCGTTCGGCCATCGCGTCGAGGAGGCCGGTGTGGTGCTGGGTCAGGAAGAAGGAGTTGGGCCCGTGGGCGTTCGCCGCGATAGAGACCCAGTCGACGGCCTCGATGATGGCGCGGCGCACCCAGAGGTTACCCAGGTCGCCGTCCCAGTTGAACGGGAAGCCGTTCATCGCCGTCGCCGGGAACGTCGAGAGCTGCTGGACGCGACCGGGCAGCGTCTCCCGGTTGACCGGACCGGACTGCTCCTCGATGACGGCCATGTCGAGGTCGATCTCTCCCTGGTTGAGGAACGTGTTCCGACGTTCGACGCCGGCGACACGCAGGAAGATTTCGTCGACCGTCTGGTCGCGGTAGTTCGGATGCGCCTCCAGGTCGCCCGACCCGTCGCGAGCCGTCAGCCTGACACCCTGGTCGGTGACGGCGTCGGCCCCGTCGGCCATGTACAGGCCCGAGCCGTAGCCGTTCTCCGCCATCTCGTTGTACGTGAGGACGTACCCCTGGATGTCGTCGGAGTAGATCGAGTTAACCTCCTCCTGCGTGTCGGCTTCCATCGCCGACTCCGCCCACGGCCCCGTCAGGTTCGGGTGTGGCGGCGGCTCGTACATCCCGACGTTTGACTGGATCGAGAACTGGTTCTGCGGGGCAGCAGTGACCCCCTCCGCCTCCCCCTTGTCGTTCCAGAGGTGCATCTCCCAGTCGCTGACCTGCTCGAAGTTCGGCGAGCCGGGGCTGAAGTCACCGGCACCTTCCGCGTAGTAGGCGATCTGCTCGTGGAGTTTCCGGGCTTCGGCATCCATGTTGGTGCCGTCCCAGTACGTGGTCCGGTCGTCGTAGGTCTCCCACCAGTCGAACGGGGCTTCGATCCGGTAGTTTTCCAGCCAGGTCATCACTTCGACCTCGCCCAGGTCCGGAATGTCCCACGTGTGGTTGCTGGTGTAGAACCGTGACTGCCCCTCCTGGTAGGGCAGCGTCATCTCGAACATCCAGCCGACGCCGGAGTTGTTGATGGCGCTGTTTGGCGAATAGCGGTTGGCGTTGGACTGTGCCGGGTTCGTCGCCATATAGTGGTTTATCGTCGTCGCCTGCGGGTCACCCGTCGGCGTCGCCGATTCCGTGTCCGTCGGCGTCGACTCGTCCGTCCCGTCACCCGGCGTGTCCGTCGGACCCATTCCGGGTGTTGCCGTCGGCGTCGACCCACCGTCGCCACCGTCGGTATCTGTGTCACCGCCATCCCCGCCACCGCCGGAGTTACATCCTGCCATTCCACCCACACTTGCGGCCAGCACTGTGGCCATGAACTGTCGTCGGCTCGCTGCACGACGTAGTCTCTTGAACCGGTCGCCGTTGTTCTCACGTTGCGGCATACGTCCGCAATGAGAATCGAAGGTATTTATTAATCACCTACTACCCCCCGGTCGCGTCAAGTTAGAGGATGAGGCGTTTCTCTGAGTGTCTATGCCCGAGATCGAACGCCCCAGCGAGAGTATCACTTAGCTAGATTCGCTCTTGCGAAGTACATTGTTGATACGGCGCTGTCTTGCGATATTGCCAGCGGAATACAGTGGCATAGGGGGACGTCAAATCACGCTCTCACCAACTCAAACGGGGGTCTGTCGCTCCCAGAGAATCCCGGCCCAAGATATCAACAACCTGCTTCCCAAGAGCGTAGCTAGATTTGTCGTTTGTGGAGCGCCAACGAACTCCCGAGTGGGCGATTCAAGTGGGCAACCGGTGTCAACCTGCAGTTATATAATTAAGATATTCTAGTCATTTTCTCGAAAGATTTGAGGTCGAACGGAGTCATGTTGCAATCCACGAGTGGGTTCACAGAGCCGATCTACAGCCGATTTCGAGGGTCACCACGGATCAGTTCGCGGTCGACGAGGTGATGATCCGCCTGCACGGCCAGGAATTCTGGCTGTATGGCACCGTTGTTCCCCAGATAAATGAGATCTTACACGTGAGTCTGTTTCCGACGGCGACGAAACAGACGACACGATGGTTTCTGACCGGGCTTCTTCAGCGATATCAACTCAATAGTGTTGAGTTTCTCGTCGATGATGCCGATTACCTCGGCACAGTTCTTGCCGAAGATGGCTACCGATTTCAGACACTCACACACGGAAATCGGAACGCAATTGAATGTATATCTTAGGTGATAAAAAATCGAATGTAAACTATTTCCAATAGTTTCAGACGTATTGATATAGAGACAGCTCAAGACTGACTCGAAACCGCCGCCGTCTACCACAATTCACGCCAAACTTAACTCGACGACTTCGACAAGGAGGACCGCGAGGAGACGATCTACCGCTATCTCGAACACGTGGAGATGACGCCGGCGAAAGACTACGCCGAGCGCTACCCCTATCAGCTCTCGGGCGGCGAG
>Ga0207757_100494_pt1 | contig 25074 bp, 27 predicted proteins | sample A23P3SouthBayCA_2_FD_187752 | JGI IMG/M metagenome (GOLD analysis project Ga0207757, IMG submission 187752) | Aerobic enrichment media microbial communities from Eden Landing Ponds, California, USA - A23 P3 (2) (SPAdes) | ecosystem: Environmental > Aquatic > Marine > Unclassified | place...
CAGGCCGTACTCCTCGTCGTTCACGTCGAGGAGGAACATGTCGTCGACGTAGTTCTCGTAGTGGCCCGACTTCTTCCACAGCTCCGTCCGGAAGAGGTGCGGCGTCTCGACGGGGTCGTAGCCGGCGTCGAGGTTCAGACTGCGGGCGTACGCGGACAGTTCGTCGAGGACGCGCTTGCCGTTGGGGTGGTAGAGCGGTAGCCCCGGCCCCGTCGTCTCGTCGATGGAGAACAGGTCGAGTTCCTGTCCGAGCTTCCGGTGGTCGCGCTCTTGGGCCTCGCGGCGGCGTTCGAGGTAGTCCTCCATCTCCCCCTCGCTCTCGAAGGCCGTGCCGTAGACGCGCGTGAGCGTGTCGTTCTCCTCGTCACCTCGCCAGTAGGCCGAAGAGATGTTGAGGAGTTTGAACGCGCCGATCTCGCCCGTCGACTCGACGTGAGGGCCCTGACAGAGGTCCTCGAACTCGCCCTGTCGGTAGACGGTGACGGGGCCCTCGCCCGCCGCCTCCGTCTGCAGGATGTCCTGTTTGTACGGGTTGTCGGCGTACTGCTCCAGTACCGCTTCGCGCGGGCGTACGATCCGTTCGATGTCGAGGTCGTCTGCGATGATCTCCTCGGCTTCGGCCTCGATGTCGTCCAGATCCTCGCTGTCGAGGTCGACGTTCGTCACGTCGTAGTAGAAGCCGTCGTCGGTGGGCGGGCCGATGGCCAGCTTGGCCTCGGGATGCAGGCGTTGGAGTGCCTGTGCGAAGACGTGTGCCGCGGAGTGGCGCAACACGCGCAGATACTCGTCGCTGTCCTCGGTGACGATGACGAGGTCGGCACCGTCGTGGAGTGGCGTGGCCTTGTCGACGAGGTCGCCGTCGACGACGCCCGCGACCGTGTCGCGCCCGAGACCGGGTCCGATCTCGAAAGCGACGTCCTCGACCGTCGACCCCTCCGCGACGGAGAGCTCCGATCCGTCGGGAAGCGTCACTACGATTTCGCTCATATCGGTGGAAGTCGGACGAACGGAATAATACTGTCGAACGCGGGTGTGCGCCCGCACGAGTTATGGTTCTCCCGTGCCCCCTGTGAACGTGACCCGTCCCCTCGGCGTCCGTCACGTCGTCGCCGTCGCTCTCGGCTTACCGCTCGGCGCGGGCGTGTTCGCCCTGCCTCACGGCGTCGAGAACCTCGGCGGCCCCGCCACGCCCGTCGCCTACGTCGTGGGGACACTCGCCGTCTGTTCGGTCGCGACTGCCTACGCCGTCTACCTGTCTAGCCCGCTCGCCGAGCGCGACGGCCTCGTCTACGCCGCCGTCTCCCGAACGTGGGGCTCCCGTCGCCTCGGATTCCTCGCCGCGTGGCCAACCGTCGGCGCGTACGTCGCCGTCCTCGCGGCGCTCGTCGCCGCCCTCGGCCGGTCGCTCGCTGGCGTCGTCCCCCTCTCACCCACTGCGGCCGCGCTCGCCGTCCTCGCGGCGCTCGTCGCCGTCCACGCGCTCGGTCCCGACGTGGCCGGTCGGCTCCAGTACTACGTCGTCGGCCCCCTCTTCGCCCTCCTCCTCGGGATGGCGCTCGCCGCACTGCTGGCCGTCGCCCCCGACAACTTCACGCCGCTGTTCCCGACGCCGACGCTCCGAGAGGGGCCGCTCGCGGCCCTCGGCGCCGCCACGGCCGCCACGCTCTTCGGCTTCGCCGGCTTCGACGCCGGCGCCGCCGTCTCGACGGTCGCCCGCGACCCCCGGCGGACGGTCCCGCGGGCGCTGCTCGTGAGCGTGGTGCTCGCGGGCGCCGTCGCGACCGCCGCCGCCTTCGTCACGCTCGGCGTCATCCCGTGGCCACGACTGGTGTTCGCGGCGGCGCCCTTCGCCGACGCGGCCGCCAGCGGTCTCGGCGTCGAGACGGCGCTGTTGCTCGGTCCGGGGACGCTCCTCGCCACGCTCGGCGCCGCGCTGGCGACCGTGTGGCTCCCGTCGCGGGCGGTCCGGGGGTTCGCGGAGGTGATCCCGGGCGCGGACCGCGAGACGCGCTCCGGCCTCCCCGATCCGGCGCTGGCCCTGACCGGCTTGCTCGCGGGCGCCGTCGTCGCCCTCGGCGCCGTGGGGCAGGCGCTCTACCTCTCCGTCGCGGGCATCTTCGTCGGCTACGGGACGGTCGCGGCGTCCGCGGCCGTCCTCCCCTTGCTCCGCCCGACACTCTACCGCCGCTCTCGGTTCCGCCTGCCCGCCCTCGCGCTCGCCGTCGTCGGCCTCGTCGGCGTCGCCACCGCGGCCGTCGTCCTCGCGCGCGTGTTCACGCTCGATCCGGCCGTTTCGCTCGGGTTCACGCGCTGGGACCCCGCGCTCGCCGTCGTCGACGAGGCCGTCCTCGTGCGCGACCCGCTGTCGACGGTCCTGCCCGCGCTCCTCCTGTGGGAACTCGCCGGCGTCGCCGTCCTCGCCGTCGCTGCCGACTACCGGGCGGATCGGGGCGTCGAGCGACCGCCACTGACGGCGGCGTACGAGGAGTGATCGCGACGGGACGGATCGAAACCGGGAAGCCCCGGCGGTCCTCCCTCCCGCCATGGAACGCGGCGCCATCCCGCTTGCCGACCTCGACGGCGCCTTCGACCTGCAGGCGACCGTCGAGAGCGGGCAGAGCTACCTCTGGGACCGGGCGGACGGCGGGATGTACGAGCGAACGGACGCCCACGGTGGCGACGCGTGGTACGAGACGGTCGTTCCACCGCTCGACGCCGTCGGCAACGACCGGGCCGTGGTCCGGGTGCGCCAGACCGACGGCCGGCTGGAGTGGGAGTCGACGACGGACGCCGTCCCACTCCTCACGCACCTCCTCCGCTTGGACGACGACTTGGACGCCATCCTCGCGGCGACGCCGGACGACCCGCTCTTGCAGCGCGCCTACGAGACGTACCGGGGGATGCGGCTCGTCCGCGACCCGCCCTTCCCCTGTCTGATCTCTTTCATCTGTTCGGCCCAGATGCGAGTGTCGCGCATCCACGGGATGCAACGCGCGCTCGCCCGCGAGTACGGCGACGCGCTGACCGCCGACGGCCGGACCTACCACGCCTTCCCGACGCCGGCGCAACTCGCCGGCCGAACGGAAGCGGAGCTCCGTGACCTGAAACTGGGCTATCGCGCCCCGTACGTGCAACGGACGGCCGAGATGGTCGCCGAGGGCGAAGCCGACCCCGCCGCGGCCCGCGGGTTCGACTACGAGGGCGCGCGCGACTATCTCACCCAGTTCGTCGGCGTCGGCGACAAGGTGGCCGACTGCGTGTTGCTGTTCTCGCTCGGCTACCTCGAAGCGGTTCCGCTCGATACGTGGATTCGCTCCGCCATCGCGGACCACTTCCCCGACTGCGACCGGGGGGCCTACGCCGACACGTCGCGGGCGATCCGCGAGCGACTCGGCGGCGCGTACGCGGGCTACGCGCAGACGTACCTATTCTACTACCTGCGCGCAGGCGGAGAGTGAGGGGGCGCTACGGCGTGTCCGCCTCGATCTCGTCGAACAGCGCGCGCACGCGCGCCTCGATTTCGTCGCGGATCTCGCGAACGCGTGCCGGCTCCTGTCCGTCCGGGTCCTCGAGCGCCCAGTCGCGAACGTCGACGGTGGGCGTGTCGCCCAAGTCGAGCGTCGAACAGCCCATCGTGGCGACGTAGTCGCAGGTCCGGAGTTCGTCCTCGGTGATCTCGCGGGGCGTCCGGTCCGAGAGGTCGATGCCGCGTTCGGCCATCGTCTCGATCACTTCCTCGTGGACCGCCTCGGCGGGGTGGGTACCGCCGGTCAGCACCTCCACGTCGAGTCCGCGGCGCTCCCGTTCGCGTTCCGCGAAGGCGGCGGACATCTGGGAGCGGCCGGCGTTCTGGACGCAGACGAAGGCGACGCGTTGGGTGGTGTTGGTCGACATTGATCAGTCGTCGGTGGGGTCGGTCGTCGCGTCGATGCCGGAGGATGTCGCGCCCCAGTCCAGCCGCCGCTGGAAGTAGAGCGCGACGTTCACCAGCGCGAGGAGGACGGGCACCTCGATGAGCGGGCCGACGACGGTGGCGAAGGCGACGCTTGAGCCGACGCCGAACACCGCGACGGCGACGGCGATGGCGAGTTCGAAATTGTTCGAGGCGGCGGTGAAGCCGATGGCGGTGGTCGTGGAGTAGTCGGCACCGATGCCCCGGCCCATCCCGAAGCTCACGAGGAACATCACGACGAAGTAGATGGTGAGGGGCACGGCGATGAGGAGCACGTCGCCCGGCGCGGCGACGATGTTGCCGCCCTGCGTGGCGAACATGACGATCACGGTAACGAGCAGGGCGACGAGCGTGAGCGGGTCGATCCGGGGGACGAACGCCTCGTCGTACCACTCCTCCCCTTTCGCCCGCGTGCCGACGTAGCGGGTGAGGATGCCGCCGGCGAAGGGGATGCCGAGGAAGGCGACGATGGCCTCGAACACCTGCATCGGCGTCACGTCGAAGGCCGTGATGCCGGCGACGAGCGTCTCCATTCCGAGTAGTGGGGGAAGCACGAGGCCGAAAACCCAGACGTAGACGCCGTAGGTGACGATCTGAAAGAGGCTGTTGAACGCGACGAGGCCGGTGACGTACTCCGTGGACCCGTCGGCCAGCTCGTTCCAGACGAGCACCATCGCGATACAGCGGGCCATGCCGATGAACACGAGGCCGAGGAAGTACTCGGGGCGGGCGGGCAGGCCGGGAACGAGGCCGCTGAAGAAGACGACGGCGAGGCCGAACATGAGCGTCGGGCCGATGAGCCAGTTCTGCACGAGGCTGAGGCCGAGGACGCGCCAGTTGCTGAAGACGGTCGGGAGCTGCGCGTAGTCCGCCTTGGCGAGTGGTGGGTACATCATGACGACGAGCCCGATTTCGACGAGATGCAGGTCCCGGATCGGCCCGGTCACCGACGGCGCGACGTAGCCGAGGCCGACGCCGACGGCCATCGCGCCGAAGATCCAGACGGTGAGATACTTGTCGAGGACGTCCATCGACCGCGGGTCGCCGCAGCTCTCGCAGTCGCAGCCGGGACCGTGGTCGTGGGTGTTACGCATCGACGCTACCGTCTAGGACGGTCACGAGCGCCACGGCGCGGTTGGTCGCGCGGTACTTCTTCCAGCGGCCGTCCTTCCGCCCCTCGGCGAGGCCCGCGTCGACGAGTTTCGAGAGCGCGTGGCTGAGGCCGCTCTCGCTCACGTCGACGACGGCGTGGAGTTCGCAGACGCAGAGTTCCTCACCCGCTGCCACGAGGGCGCGGGTGAGGATGTACCGCGTCTCGTTGGCGAGCGCGGAGAGCACGTCGAGTTCGGCCGCTACCTGCGCCGTGCCGAGCGCCGCTTCGAGCGTGCCGAGTTCGTCGAGCCGTTCCGCTACGTCCTCGCTTCGACACTCCCCGAGTTCGTCGTCGAGATACCGTCTGAGTCGGTCCGTCCGTGTCGTCATCGAGTTGCAGTTCAAGATTTGCTCAATTAATTGTTTCGGCTCTAACGCCAACCTCTTCCAAAAGTGGCTCAATAGCGCTAAATAGCTATTATCGGGATGCGGGACGAAAATTGATTGAACGAATGCTCAATCGAATAGTCTGCCGACGACTCGTGCGGACGGGCCGACGTGGCGACCGGCCGACTGCGGGGGCGAAGGTTCATGACGGTGGACGTACAATTACGGTGTGGTATGGACTGTCGAGTCGTCGTCGAGGCAGCGGTTCCGGTGTACGACGTAGAGACTCCCGACGAGGCGATCCGTATCGCCATCGCCAAGACCGGCGAGATGCTGAATCCGGACCTCAACTACGTCGAAATCGAGATGGGGTCTCGTACGTCCCCGTCGGGCGAGGAACTTCCGCCCGCGTTCATCGCCGCCGACGAGGCTCTCGTGGCGCTCGAACTCGAGATGAAGGTGTTCAACGTCGAGCAGGAGGAACACGCCTCGCGCATCGCGCGCAAGGAAATCGGGCAGCGCCTCGAGAACGTTCCGCTCACGGTCCTGCGCGTCGACCGGATCGAGGAGGAGGACGAGAACGAGGACGAGGGGGAAACGGAGACGACCGACGAGGACGAAGACGACCTCATCCCCGAGTTCGAGGAACTGGTCGACGAGTGAGACGGACGGCTAACTGTTTCCACCACCGTGGATAGCGAACGTCGCCGTCGACGTGCCGCCGGCAGTACGAATAGCAGTCGCTCTCCAGTTCGTGCGTTCGGCAGGGGACCGCGCCGTCGGATCAGTCCGCGTGAGGAGCGACGCGCTCCTCGGACGTCTCTAGCGAAGAAGTGATTCCGTTCGCCAGTTTAAAAACAGCCGCCTTGTGGTCCGTCTTCGATTTGTGGATCGATGTGGGTCGTACCCCCATCTCCTCGTAGGCCGTGAGGTCAATTTCGTCGTCGTGCCATGCTGAACACTGTTTCTCTACCTCCGCGAGGAGGCCGTGCAGGTGAATGAGCTCCTGCTTTTTCATAACATCCATCCATAGCGAGTGGAAGGTTATATTATTATCTTGAGTGGAGTTAACATGCAGCTACCGACACTGTCTCACACGTTCGCAACCACTGAGAGACGCCCGGTACCCACGGAATACGGTAGTAGGCACCGCCTACTGCTCGTGCCGGCGAGTCTCTCTCGGTCCCCGGTTCGGATTCACCCGCTGGCGTGAATATCACCGGCATTGTTATTGCTCAGCGGCGTACCCCAAACGGCATGGTATTGACATTTGTGGCGGCCGTTCCCGATGCTGGTGACTGGCGCGCACAGGTGTACGACTGCTCACGCACGCACGCATGAGTTCGGTGTCGGCTATCGAGTCGAAGACGGACACTGAGGATGTGGCGGCGGCACAGCCGCCGCCGGAGCAGGTGGATCGGATCTTCAGTATCCTCCAGAACCATCGGCGCCGGCTGGTACTGGAGTACCTTCGGACCCGCGACTCGACGACGCAGGGAGAGTTGGCGAGACACGTCGCGGCAGTGGAAAACGACGTGCCAGTGGACGCCGTCACCTCTACACAACGCAAGCGGGTCTACGTCTCGCTGTATCAGGCGCATCTTCCGAAACTCGACGACTTCGACGCCATCTCGTTCGATCAGGACCGCGGCACCGTCGAGCGAACGCCGAAAACGGAAGAGCTGTTGGCGTATCTCGACCGGTTGGAAGGTACTGCAGACTCGACGAACGAGGAGCGCTCGCTCCACGTCGTCCTCTTACTCTCGGCGCTCGGCGTCGTTTTCGTCGGCGAATTCGGCGTCTTACCCACCGATCTCTCCCTCGGTCTGGCTCTGTTTCTCTCGCTCGGTGGGGTGGGGGCCCTCGTCTACGACAGGTAGCGACGAACGGGCCACTCGTCGTCGTGCCCGGCGCCCGTCTCCGCCCGTCTCGCCCCGTTCTGAAACGTTTTAGTCGCCGGAGGCGCCACATCGACGCATGGATTACGAAGATAGTCTCGACCGGGCGCTGACCGAGACACCGGAAGTCGGCGACGTTGGCGAGCGCTTTCAGGTCCCCGACCCCGAGGTTCGTCCCGAGGGTAACGTCACTATCTACGAGAACTTTCGGGCGACTATCGACCGACTGAACCGGGCGCAGGATCACCTGCTCAAATTCCTGCAGTCGGAACTCGGCACCAGCGCCAGCATCGACGACCGGGGTCGCGCCCGGTTCACCGGTGACTTCAAGCAGTCCCGCGTGGCCAACGCCATCGACGAGTACGTCGAGTCGTTCGTGACGTGCTCGGAGTGTGGCTCGCCGGACACACGACTGGTGGACGAGCGTGGCGCGACGGTGTTGAAATGCGACGCTTGCGGCGCGCTGTCGGCCGTTCCGGACCTCTGAGCGCGGCCCTCGCTCACTCGAACTGCTTTACCAGCTCTAGGTCGCGTTCGGTTCGCATGAACTCCGCGAGCCGTCGCGTCGCGTGGCAGTTCGGACAGCTGAAGTTCTTTCGCGGATTGGGGAGCTCCGTCGGCGCGTCTTCCCAGTCTTTCCCGCACTCGGGGCATAGCAGTCTGACGAACGCTTCGACCATGCTCCGCTCTGGGTCACGGAGTCTCATTAAACGTTCGGCGAAGATACTTGCTCCCGAGACGTTTCGGCCGGCCGCCGCCTTCGTGGGGTCGTGCGCGGCGACTGACCGCCCACGACGGCCGCGACGCCGACCTGTGGGCGGTGCAGGCGGGAGCCGTCGAATCTCTCCGCTCGGCTCACCACGTCCGCGTCGCCGTCGGAGGCAACGGATTGACAGTTCCGATTTCAAAACCCTTAACGCCGTCTCGCGGATAGACGCTGATAGCGGGATGGGATAGCCAGGAGATTCCGCCGGGCTCATAACCCGGAGATCGGTAGTTCAAATCTACCTCCCGCTATTTTCGAGCGGACGACGCGAACGAGGAACGGAGTGACGAGTGAGCCGTCCGCTCGAATATGCCCGTAGATTTGAACGAGAGAACGGCGAGCGGAGCGAGCCGTTCGCGTGGTTCAAATCTACCTCTCGCGCTCACACCGTCCGAACGTGGCTCGCTACCGTGGCTGTCTCTCGCTCACCCCGGCTCTTGCTCCGTCCGCCCCAGATACGCGTAACAGTTCGGGCACTGGATCGGTCGGGCGCCGTGCCGGTCGGGTTCGCCGACGAAGCGGGTGTGCGAGTAGCCTCGCCCACACTCCTCGCAGGTCACGATGACGACCACAGTCGGTGCAGTCGGCCCGCCCCCTTGGAGGTGTCTATCCGTCGTCCGTTTCCTCGTCGTCACCGCTGCTCGGGCGAACGAGGTTCGCGAGCGTCACCAGTAAGCCGAGCGCCCACCCCACGGGGACGGCGAGGCCGCCCCACATCGCGACGTACGCGAAGCCGACGAGTTCGAACCGCTGTCGGAGGAGCGTGTTGAGATTCCCGTAGGCGAGCAGGTTGTCGAGGAGCCAGATGGCTAGCGTCTCGCTCCGCGGGAAGACGACGTTCGCGAGCGTCGGCGAGTAGAGCGCGGCCACGACGGGCGGCAGGAAGACGGCCACGACGGCGAACGGGTAGGCGACGAAGACGGTGGTCACGCGCCCGCCGATCCGCCTGAAGAAGAGCGCGAGAACCGTCGAGAGGACGGCGACGGTGCCCGCGGCGGCGACGGCGAGGAAGCCCTCCGTCGAGAAGCGGAGGCGGGCGAGCGCGGTCAGCGCCCCCCAGACGAGGACGGCGAGGAGGACGGTTCCGACGGCGCCGAGTCGGGTCGCCGTGCGGTCGAACCGCCGGACGTGAAACCGGGTCAGGAGACCGAGGACGGCGAGCGGATAGCCGACGAATAGGCCGACGGCGCCGAGCGCCGCCCACACCCGGTACGTCACGCGCTCCCGCGTCGTGGTCGGCGTCCACCGCGACACGACGGGGTGGGAGTCGCGCAACTGGGGGAACGCCAGCGCCATCCAGAGCCCGTGGAGTCGTCGGAGGTCGTACTGCACGTCGGCGACGAGACTCAGTACGGTACCCATCGGGGACCGATTCGGATGGACGGAGTGTTAACAGTTCGGAGTTCGGACGGGAAAACGGGCTCGCAGGAAAGCCGGTGCGTTCGCCGGGCGGCATGTCGCATTCGAGTGGTCGTTCGGATAGACTACGTCATCACCTCTCCAACTCGTGGTATGGTATTGCATGACATGAATGTTGTGGCTCCCCGATTCGTTCGGGGGTGATCTCGACTGAGCGTCGTGCGGCCCACCGATACATTCATCCTATCCTGACCCATACGAACCGACACGATGATGCTCCCGACCCACGCCATCGCGGGGATGGTGCTCGCGCTCCCGGTGGCGTACGTCAGCCCGGAGTTCGGCGTCGTCGCACTCGTGGCGGGGCTCGTGGGCGGCGTGGTGCCCGACCTCGACCTCTACGCCGGGCACCGGAAAACGCTCCACTATCCGGTGTACTACCCCCTGCTCGCGCTCGTGGCGCTCGCGCTCGCCGTGGCGCTCCCTACCGTTCCGACGGTCGCCGGGGCGTTCGTTCTCCTCGGCGCGGCTGTCCACAGCGTCGCCGACGCGTTCGGGGGCGGGCTCGAACTCCGCCCGTGGGAGGCGACCTCCGACCGTGCCGTCTACGACCACCACAACCGTCGCTGGATCGCGCCGCGTCGGTGGGTGCACTACGACGGCTCGCCCGGGGACCTCTTCCTCTCCGTCGCGCTCGCGGTCCCCCTCCTCGTGACGCTCGACGCCCCGCTCCGCTGGCTCGTGGTCGGTGCGCTGACCGTCGCGGCCGTCTACACCGCCGTCCGGCGCGTCCTCCCCTCCCTCGCCGTCCTGCTCGTCGACCGGGTGCTCGCACCCGTCGCGCCCGAGCGCGTGCTTTCGTACGTTCCGACGCGCTATCGCGCCTGACGCTGATTCGTCACGCCACCACGCGCGTTCCTGCCTCACCGTCGAGTGCCGCCGCCAGCCGGTCGGGCGTCGTGATGATCGCGCACTCGCCGCCCGCCTCGACGAACCGGAGACAGGCCTCGACTTTCGGCTGCATGCTCCCCTCGTCGAACTCCCCCGCGTCGAGGTGGTCCCGCAGGTCGGCGGCGGCGATTCGTTCCAGCGGCCGCTGCTCCGCCTCGCCGAAGTTCACGTAGGCGTGTTCCACGTCGGTCAGGACGACCAGCCGTTCGGCGCCGAGCGCCGTCGCGAGCAACTGCGAGGTTCGGTCCTTGTCCACGACCGCTTCGACGCCGCGGAGGCCTTCCTCGCGGACGACGGGTACGCCGCCCCCGCCGGCACAGACCACGGTGTTCCCGCGGGCGACGAGGTCCGCGATTTCGTCGGCTTCGACTACCTCGACGGGGTCCGGTGAGGGGACGATCCGCCGGTACGTCCCGTCCGACACGGCGCGCGTCTCGAACGGTTTCTCGGCGGCCTCCGTCTCGGTGTAGAAGGGACCGACGGGCTTCGTCGGCCGGTCGAACGCCGGATCGTCGGCGTCGACGACCACCTGCGTCACGAGCGTCATGACCTCGGCTGCCCGTGACCGTTCGTTGTCGAGTGCCTGCTGGAGCATGTAACCGATCTGGGCCTGCGTCTCGGCCACCAGCACGTCCAGTGGGAGCTGTGGCGTCTCCGGGGCGGCCTCCTGCTGGACGAGTAGGTTGCCGACCTGCGGGCCGTTGCCGTGCGTGAGGACGAGGTCCGTCTCGGCGTCGAGGGCGTCCGTGAGTCGTCGGGCCGTGCGTTCGACGACGTCGCGTTGTTCCTCGACCGTCCACGGGCCGTGCTGGCCGAGGAGCGTGTTGCCACCGAGCGCCACCACTATCGGATCGGCCCCGTCGCTCCGTGCGTCGTCCATAGCCGTTCGATGCGCCGCGGGCAATTATAGTGGTGGCCCCGGGGAACGCTCTTGTCGGCCGGCGCGTACTGTTGGTGTATGAACACGACGCGCATCGTCATCATGGGCGCAGCGGGGCGGGACTTCCACGACTTCAACACCGTCTTCCGCGACGACGAGACCTGCGAGGTGGTCGCGTTCACCCGAACCGAGACGCAGAACCTCGGCGAACTCGACGAACCGCCGGAGCGACGGTATCCGTCCGAACTGGCCGGCGAGGGCTACCCAGACGGGATTCCGATCCGGCCCGAATCCGACCTCGAAACCATCGTCGACGAGGCGGACGTGGACACGGTCGTCTTCTCGTACTCCGACGTGTCGCACGAACACGTGATGCATCAGGCCTCGCGCGCCCTCGCCGCGGGCGCGGACTTCCGCCTCGTCGGCCCGGACCGGATGATGCTCGACGCCGACGTGCCGGTCGTCGCCGTCGACGCCGTCCGAACCGGCTGTGGCAAGTCCCAGACCGCCCGGAAGCTCGCGGACGTGCTGGCCGGTCGGGGCGCGGACGTGGTCGTCGTCAGGGAACCGATGCCCTACGGTGACCTCGTCGCCCAGAAGGTCCAGCGTTTCGCCAGCCTCGACGACCTCGACGATCAGGACGTGACCATCGAGGAACGCGAGGAGTACGAGGGGCACATCGAACGCGGCCACGTCGTCTACGCGGGCGTCGACTACGCGGCCATCCTCGACCGCGCGCAGGCGGAGGCCGACGTGATCGTCTGGGACGGCGGCAACAACGAACTGCCCTTCTACACGCCGGACGTGCACGTCGTGGTGGCCGATCCGCACCGCGCCGGCGACGAACTGCGCTACCACCCCGGGGAGACCAACCTCCGACTCGCGGACTACGTGCTCATCAACAAGGAGAACACGGCGGACGCGGCCGGGATTCGGACGGTCGAGGAGAACGCCCGCGCGGTGAATCCCGACGCGACGATCATCCACGCGGACTCGACGATCACGGCCGACGGGTCGGCCATCGCCGGCAAGCGCGTCCTCGTCGTCGAGGACGGCCCGACCCTCACGCACGGCGGCGCGTCTCACGGGGCCGGCCTGCTAGCCGCCCGGAAGTACGGCGCCGCAGACATCGTCGACCCCGAACCCGCGGCTGTCGGCTCCCTCCGGCGCGTGTTCGAGACCTACGGTCACCTCGACACCGTCCTCCCGGCGATGGGGTACAGCGAGGGGCAGATTCGGGAGCTCGAAGCGACGATTCGGGACGCCGACCCCGAAGTCGTGGTCTCCGGCACGCCCCACGACCTCGGCCGTCTGATCGACGTGGACGTACCCGTCGTCCGCGTCCGGTACGAACTGTCCGAGAAGAACCTGACGCTCGACGAGGTGCTGGACCGCCACGCCGAGCGACTGGGGCTCACCCCGTCAGCGTGACCGGTCGCTCGGCGGAGAGCAGTACGTCTCGGACGGTGCTCCCGAGGAGCACCTTCTGGACGCCGGAGCGTTTTCGCCCGCCCATCACGATGCCGTCCACGCCGCGGTCCTCGGCCATCCGGAGGATGCGTCGCGCGATTTCCCCACCTTCGGCGACGCGTTCGACATCGATGCCGGCCGCTTCGAGTTCGTCGGCTGCGGCGACGGCGCTGTCCACCTCCGCGAACTCGTGCGGTGGGGCGCCCGCGTAGTCTTGGTGGCGGAAGACGTAGAACACGGTCGCCTCGACGTTCGACGGGTCGCCCGGGAGGCTCGTGACGTACGCCGCTTGCCGCCGCGCCCGCGTCTCGCTCTCGTCGACGGGCACGAGTACCCGCCGCCGCCCCTCGCCGAGGCTGACGCCCTCGCCGGTGACCGTGACCGGTCGCTCCGTCGAGAGCAGTACGTCCTGCACGGTACTCCCGAGCAACACCGCAGTCACGCCCGACCGTTTCCGCCCGCCCATCACCACCTCGTCGGCGTCTACGTCTTCGATGGCGCCGACGATGGCCCGCGAGACGTTCCCGTCGTCGACGCGCCGGTCGACATCGACGCCCGCGCGTTCGAGCTCCTCGGCGACGGTGGCGGCGCTGTCCACCGCCGAGAACGACACCTCGTCCGCCGAGGCGAACGTCTCCGGCGGGGCGACGTAGAGGACCGTCGCCTCGACGGCCGACTCGGCGTCGGGCAATCGAGCGACGTACTGCGCTTGGTGTCGCGCGCGGTTCGTGTTCGTGTCGACGGGAACGAGTACTCGGTACATGCCGGACCAAAATTATTTTTCTACTGTCATATAGTCGCGGGACGGTTCCATCTCCGTGAGAACGACGCACACGCCACCCCCGCCCGATCAGACGACGATAACGGCGCCTTTCATCCCCAGCGACCGGTGGGGCGTGCAGTAGTACGGATACGTCCCGGTCGTGGTGAACGTGTGGCCGAACGTCGCGTCGGCGCTCGCGGTGAGGTCGCTCTCGAAACTGCCGTCGCGGGCGACTACGTCGTGGGTCCCGCCCTCGCCGGTCCACGGCCACTCGACGGTCGTCCCCCGCGAGACGCGGATAGCCGGTGGTCCGAAGGCGTAGTAGCCGCCGTTGCCCGCGGTGCCGACCCGTACCGTCACCGTCGACCGGTCGGTTTGGTCGACGACGCCGTCGAAGTTGTCGACGTTGGCCAGCCACTGGTCGAGCGAACCACTATCCTGCGCTCGGGTCCCCCGACGGGTCGTCGGCCCGTGTGGTCCCATCGGACTCCCGTGCTGGCCTCCGTGGCGTCCCGTTCCCTGCTGGCCCTGTGGCCCGCCCCCGGGGCTGTGGGGCGTCCCCCGTGGGCCCGACTCGTCGCCACCGGGCTGTGGCTCCGGGCGCGGTGCGACGCATCCGGCCAACCCGACCGCGGCGGCGAGTGACAGGACCGCTCGGCGTGTGAGTTCGTCAGTCATCGTGTTGGTTCACTGTCTGGACAGTGTCGTTCGACGCTCATTCGCCTTTCGGGACTGCCCGTGTCGAACGAGCGGGTCGACCCGTCGTCGGTTCCGTCAACGGAACTATGTACCTCGGTGCGGATGAACGGATATGACGTCCCGTCAGCCACGGGATATATACGACGAGACGCTGGCCGTCTTCGACCGGAGCAGGGGGTTCGAACCGCTCACGACGCCGGAGGTGGCGGACGCGCTGGACGCCAACCGACGGACGGTGTACAAACGGCTCCGCAAACTCGTCGACCGCGGCGCGCTCGAAACGAAGGAGACGGGGTCGAACGCCCGGGTCTGGTGGCGACCACCCACCGAGGCGCCGACCGATTCGAACGCGGCCACGGAGCGCCAGCGTGATCTGGAGCAGCGGTCACGGGTGATGGAATCGGTCACCGACGGCATGGCCATCGCCGACGCCGACGGCGAGTATCTCTACGTCAACGAGACCCACGCGGAACTGTACGGATACGACGACGCCGAAATCCTCCTCGGCGAACACTGGCACGTCTGTTACGGCGAGGACGAACTCGCCCGCTTCGAGGAGGAGATCATCCCGACGCTCTACGAGGAGGGAGCGTGGCGCGGCGAGGCACTCGGACGACGGCAGGACGGGACGACGTTTCCCCAAGACCTCTCCCTGACCGTCGCCGACGACGGCGGAATCATCTGTGTCGTCCGCGACATCACCGAGCGCAAGGAGCAGGAGCGGCAACTCCGCGAAGCCAACGAGTTCAACGAGGAGTTGGTCGAGAACGCACCGTTCGGGATGTTCCGGCTGGACGAGGATCTGCGGATCACGTACGAGAACCCGCGAGCGGAGGAGATAATCGGGCTGCCGGAGGAGACGGACTCGTCGGACGCCCTCGGAGCGGACATCAGCAAACTGCCGCCAATCGTCGAGACGGGGCAGGCGGAGATGTTCCACCGGCTGCAGGAGGGTGAGACTATCGAGTTCGAGTTCCCGTTCCAATCCATCTACGGGAAGGAGGCGTACTTCACGGGGCGGGCGGTTCCCCTGTATCGCGACGGCGACTTCGACGGCGCAATCCTGATGGCGACCGACATCTCGGAGCGCCGGCAGTACGAACGGCAACTCCGCGAAGCCAACGAGTTCAACGAGGAGTTGGTCGAGAACGCGCCGTTCGGGATGTTCCGGCTGGACGAGGATCTGCGGATCACGTACGAGAACCCGCGGGCCGAGGAGATAATCGGACTGCCAGCAGAGAAGGACTCGTCGGACGCCATCGGGATGGACATCAGCGAACTGCCGCCAATAGTCGAGACGGGACAGGCGGAGATGTTCCATCGACTGGCTGAGGGTGAGACCATCGAGTTCGAGTTCCCGTTCGAGTCCATCTACGGGAAGGAGGCGTATTTCACGGGACGGGCGGTCCCACTGTATCGCGACGGCGACTTCGACGGTGCGATCCTGATGGCCATCGACATCTCCGAGCGCCGGCAGTACGAGCGCGAGCTGGAGCGCCAGCGTGAACAGCTCGCGGCGCTCGACGAACTCAACGACGTCGTTCGCGGCATCACCGAGGCCGTCATCGACCAGTCGACCCGGGACGAGATCGAACGCGTCGTCTGTGAGCAGTTGGCGGCGTCCGACTCCTACCGGCTCGCTTGGATGGGCGCGGCCGATTCGGGGCTCCAGCTCGACCCCCGCGTGGAGGCCGGCGTCGACGGCTATCTCGACGAACTCGCGCTCTCGGCCGATCCCGACGGGGCGCCAGGCCACGGACCGACCGCGGACGCCATCCGGACGCAGGAGATACAGATCGCTCAGAACGTCCGCGAGGATCCCGCGCTACGCGCCGACGCACGCGAGTTCGGCTACCGGTCGTCGGCTGTGATCCCCATCGTCCACCAAGGGATGCTCTACGGCGTACTCGGCGTCTGTTCGGAGCGGGCCGAGGCCTTCGCCGAAAAAGAGCGGGCGGTCGTCGGGCAGCTGGGGGACGTGGTCGGGCACGCCATCGCCGCGGTCGACCGAAAACGGGCGCTCATGAGCGACGAGGTGATCGAACTCGAAATCAGGGTCCCGAACCTGCTGGCCTCGCGAGACCGGGCAACGGATGGAACCGTCACCATCGACCGCGTGACGCCGATGGGTGACGACGAGTATCTACTGTACGGCACTGCCACCGACGACGCCATGGCGGTGATCCACGCACTCGGGGAGCAGCGCCCGGACTGGCGGGACGTTCGTCCGTTCGACGAGACGGGCGACGAAGTGCGATTCGAACAGCACCTCTCCGATCCGCCGATGACCTCCATCGTCGCGGAGTACGGAGGGAACTTCAAGACGGGACGCATCGAGGACAGCGTGTACAGCGCGACCATCCAGTTTCCACCCGAGACGAACGTGCGGCGGGTCATCGACCGCATCCAGGAGACGTATCTGGACGTGCGGATCGTCAGCCAGCGCCACGTGGCCCGCGACGAGCCACCGTCCCCGCACATCCTGAACGCTCTCGCGGAGAACCTGACCGAGCGCCAGCGGACGGCGCTCGAAGCGGGCTACTTCGGGGGCTTCTTCGAGTGGCCGCGACACCGCTCCGGCGAGGAAGTCGCCCAATCGCTCGGCGTCGGCGCGTCGACGTTCCACCAGCACGTCCGGAAAGCCGAGCGGAAACTCCTCGACGTCGTCTTCGCCGAACTCTGACTCGACTCACAAATTTTGGGTAGCTAAACTATAGGTTTCCGGAAGCTTCCATTTCGCATGGACATCGAGTCACGGTGCCATTCGGGGGGAGGGGACGATCTCGCGTACGCGTCCATACTCGGTGACCGGCGGCAGCGGCGGATTCTCGCGATTCTTCTGGAACGAGCCCGACCGATGACGGTTCACGAACTCGGTGTCCACCTCGTTGCCCGCCAGAGCGGAGTCGATCCGTCGGTCGTCACCGACGGAGAGTGCCAGCCAGTTCGGATGGACTTGCGACACCGCTGTCTCCCGAAGTTGGATTCGGTCGGTTGGATCGACTCGCGGGCGGCAGGTGTCGTCAGCGACGGCCCGTCCTTCGAGACGGAGCGCCTGTCGCCTCCCGAGCTGCGGAACCCGGATCATCCCTTCTGGGACGTGGTGAGCGTGGTCCTCGCGCGGCCGTACCGACAGGACCTCGTGTCGCTCGTCGCCACCCGATCCGGGCGCGTGACCGTAGACGAACTCGTGACCGAACTGTTCGCGCGAGCGACGAGCGAGACGTTGCCCGACGATGACGGCCGTCTCGCCACCGCGCTCCACCACATCGACCTGCCGAAGCTCGCGTCGGTCGGGGTGGTCGACTACGATCCGGACGAGCGCACGGTCGTTCGGACCGATCAGTTGCCGCGGTTCGTCGACTGGGCGAATCTGGACACCAGCTAAACGGCCCCGCTGACGATAGCAGCCCTCCGCCATCGACCGCCAACCGACGGCCCGTCACGGTACTGTCGAACGACTGGCGAGTTCGAAGCCCGAATGCACGACCGCCAGCGACCGCCGCGTGGGAAGTGCCGTCCAGCATGTCCCGACTGGCGTTCGGCTGTCGGCCCTCGTCGATCAGTTCTCTCGGCCCGTCAGTCACTGCCCGGGACGGCAAAGAAATAAGATAAGATGGCCGACGAGTGCAGGCATGGCGACGCTCGACGACGGACTCTGGATGTGGCGACAGGTGAAGCGGGTTATCTCGACCGGTTTGTTCGGAGGGGGCGTCTATCTACTCTGGCTACTGTACACCGGTGACCTCCAAGGACCCGTCACGACGTTCTTCGGGGCACTGCTGACCGGGGGTGGATTTGTCGGGATACTCTTCCCGTCGAAGGTGAAATTCTTCGAGGGGTCGGGGGACGACACGTATTGACGTGACGGTGGCACCCACTCACGGGACCGGCGGGAACACTCCCCCGGCACATCGCGGTCGTGCGGGCGCTCGCTGTGCAGGCACGGACGCGTGACGCCGTCGAGGCGGGCGCACTGCTGGCACCAGAAGTGGTGATTCGTCGGCTCCCACGAGCGATGCCCACGGGGGCAGGTGAACCGCCACCGATCCATCCGGTCTTCGATCCGCACAACTTTTCTCGGCATCATCGACGGACGTGTCCGTAACAGGGCGAATCCACAGCCGGGGGATGAAACTGAAAGTCGTCGACAGAGCGACCCGTCCCCGGGAAATCGGGCGACTGCGCGGATGAAACTGAACGGTTCTTCAGGGGCGATTCGAGCGGTCGGACGGGGCTTCGAATACCCCGCGTCGTGTGTACGTACGTGGCTTTCGTGTCTCCACCACGGAAGCCCGCGCGAACCCGCTGTCCCAGCAGCGGGGTTCACTTTGCTTTTGAGTGGTACCCATCGAGGAGCGATGGGTTCGCGAAGTGCTTCCGTACCGTCTCCCTCTAGCCACCGACCATTTAGTTTTGTCGCCATAATTGATTTTGGAACCAGTAGTTTTATCGATGAAATGATATTTGTCGTCGCTCCCTGTGGATGAACCAAATGGCGGGTCGGAAACCGACAGTCTCCGACGAGGAGATTCTACACGTCCTGTTCGAATCAACCGACCCGTTTCTCACTACGACGGAGGTTGCTGACGAGATCGGGCTTTCTCAGCCGGGGGCTTTGAAAAGACTACGTGAATTAGAACATAAAGGATACGTAGCGAACAAGAAAGCGGGGAATAGCAATACTTGGTGGATTACGGGTGAGGACTATCAGTCATACGGTGGAAAGTAAACGCGAGATATAGAAATCGATGAGTGATGAAAATTCCTTGAAGGCACTTCCGGAAGATATCAGCTTCAGAATTGGGTTTCTATCTCTCGTATTCCTGATTGCTGTAATGGTGTTGAATTTCCTTATTGGCCTATTTCTTATCAATGAAGCTATCCAATTTAATAGTATAGCTGTCAGCTTGCTAATAAGCATGATTTTTACTATGATTTTACCAAGTGTGATTGTAAGAGCCGTCGCACCTTCTATAAGAGAGCTATTGGGCGAAATTAGGAGAGTAGACGCTATCTTGGAACGAGGTCAGGGAGATGGGATATTTATTCTTATCAGTAGTTTTGGCTCCATCTTAGGCCTTGCATTATATATTTATTTCCCGACACTTCTAGAAGCTCCAGATACGCACGTATGGGCTGCTCTGACCTCCAATGAGTATTCCATTTTCCAGATCATCAACTTGATCTACATTGACCTTTTCACAGTTGGCTCTATCGGCGTATTTTTGGGATTCCTATCCGCTGCTTATCATCGATTCATCTATCCTAGAAGATGCCCAAACTGCGGAAATTCTGATTGCATCGACAAAGAATACTGCCCCGAATGTGCCTCAGAACTCACCGATATTCCATCACGGATAGATCTCATCCGCCGGCTTCTTTGATGTATGTACTCGTGCGCCGACCGCAAGTCCAACTCCAAATATAAACCCCGCCGCGTGAGCAAACACGTTCGTAAACGTCCCACCCTCTACTAGCGCCTCTGATTCGGGAAACAGCCCCAGAAGCAACACACCCAGCACGACGCCCACCAACCCCACCGCGCCCGCGGTGATCACGGCGTCGCGCCGCGCCTCCCCCTCGGGAACCTCGACGCCCCGCCACGCGTACTGCACGAACACCAGTCCACTCCCGAGGAGAACCAACCCCGTTACCGATAGCCGGAATCCACCCGCGTACTGCAGGTCGATCAGTTGCATCAACAGGAGGAAAATCGTCAGTCCGACCGCCCACGCGATCTCGCCGTCGTGGCGCTTCTTCACGAACACGTAGAGGGTGACGAGGAGGAAGCCCCCGAGGCCGCCGACGACGCCGGAGAAGCCGCGGGAGACGGGGTCGGCGCTGGGGTACTGGAGTTGGAAAATCGCGTAGCTGGTGAGGTTGACGAGGATGGGGAGGGCGAGGAGGTGGATCGGGAGGGTGCGGCGGAACCATCGGCGTTCGTTAGCGAAGAGGCAGAGGGCGTAGGTGTAGATCGCCGTGAGGGCGTAGCCGACGAGGTTGCTGAAGAGGTGGGTGTCGGAGGCGTGGACGTAGGCCGCCGTAAGGAGAGTGTAGACGTTGAAGCGGGTGTGGTCGAAGACGAGTAGGTTCTGGAGGGAGGCGGGGGTGAGGAAGTGGATGGTAGTAAGGAGGATCGGGATGAAGAGGAGGAGAGTGGTGTCAAGGGCAGGATTTCGATAGTCTGTGGATCCCAACACAGCAGTGGAATATGATAGTAGTATATTAATTCATGTGGGCGGGCCTCTTTCTAGGATTACAAGGAGACGGCAATCGTTAGACAGGGTATTGTTTAAATGGAGTGACGCTATCGTTGGTACTGTGCAAAAGAGCAAAGCAATCGACATTATTCGTGAGCTGGCCGGGGACGAACATCAATGGGCAGATTTCAAAGAAGATTATTATGTCACAGGTACGGCGCATCACAAATCTGAATTTATTAAGGATATAGCTGGGTTAGCCAATGTCCAATCTGACCAAGAAGAACACTATATTTTCGTCGGCGTAACCGATGAAGGGGACCTAGTTGGAATCTCGGAGGGTGATATAATGGATGAAGAGGAAAAAGACGGTGAAGAGAATAATCCTACTCACATTTTCTCCTTGGATGAATCGGATATTCAACAGATAATAGACAGTAACCTGTCACCTACCCCCGAATTTTCTTGGCATACATACGAGCATCAAGGCAGTCGATTCGGTGCTATTGTCATAACTCCCTTGTCAAATCCGCCTTGCGTAACCAACTATAATATAAAACAGGATAGCGTGAAGAAGCTCCAGAAGGGGCTAATTTTCGTACGTAAAGGCTCCAGTACAGAAGTGTGCACTCATGAGGATCTGGAGAGATTCATCGAACATCGCATTGAGAACTCACGAGAGAGGATTCTCGAATCTATCAGTAAAGCAGTGGAACTTGGACCCGAAGTAATTGATCAAATGAGTTCCGCGCTCTCGACGGAGGAGGGTGTTCCTATTCATAATGATCCGGATGCGTCGGTAGGCGTTGCGCAACAATTCACTCGGAACGCCCCGGAGACCGGCGATGAAGAATTGAATAGTGATATCTCTCTTTGGAGGATACGTGACTCTTATAGATTGTCCCGCCAGCCTCTGTGGGACTATTATGCTCGCAAATCCCAACTCGATTTAGATGAGGAAGCCATCGAATTTCTGGTTAAGAGTTGCTTGAACGTGCAGATGACTGGGATGTATTGGATAATTGAAATAGAAGGACATCAAATTATCGATGTTCTGAAAAGAACACGAGATACATACCACAATCGCCAGTTAGCTGCCAAGATTTTATTCATAATGGATGATCGGAGTGGCCTTGAGGAAATTATTGAAGACAGCTCATCAATTGATTTGGAGTCAGACGCTGAAGTTAACCGATACTACGAGGGGGTTGAGTCAAGTGCTGGCCGCCGAGTTAATTCTCTTCTGGAAAACCAAACCTACAATTTAGAGGACGGTGGAATAAGTGTCCGGGTTGATCTACATGATGCTGGCGAACAGGAGATTCTTGATGTGATAGAGGAAGTCTCTGTAGGACTTTCTACATTGCAGGGGTTTGTAGATCGGAACGGTACTCGGGTATATCCGCGAGACGAGTTCAAAGATGCTTTGGGGGATTTAGAAATTGCATTAGGACGAGAGGTCTACCGTTGATTCAATTTCTGATCGAATCGTTGTTGAACCTGCGGATACGTCGTCAGGCTTGGAGGGGGGGTCAGCACCGATTCCCGAAACTCTCCACCCAAATTTGATGCCATTCCACTGTTTCTACGATTGACATGCCAGAGTGCGTCCGTTGCGGAGCGTTCACCGACAACCCTGCTGACGGCGACTACCACTACTGCGACGACTGTCTCGACCGGTTCGCCGAGATCGAGCAATCCGGCGTCGTCGTCGAACAGGACGAAGTCGGCGGGGACTACCACGTGATCGTAACGAACCGCGACGCCTCTCTCGACGGCGGCACCGAATATTCCCAGACGGAGGCGCTCGCTCGGGGGAAGTACATCGCTGAGGAGTGTGATCTGGATGCCGTGTTCAAGTACAAGCGAACAGGCTCCATCTGGATCCTTGACGAGTATCTTGAGGCGCATCCCGAACTTCGACAGAAGGTTCACGAACGTCTCCGTCGTGTTCCCGACGAGACGCCTGACGGTTTTATCGACCGAATTCGGGATTTCCTGTAATCCCAATTATCACGTACGGGCGCGGATTTGCCACATCAGTTCGCAGGCGAATATAGCACTCCAAATTGACTTGACCGGATGAGTCAGCTCTCGTCAGATTCGAAATCCAGCGTCATCGATTGATCGTCGATCCGCTCGGCGAGATCTTCGTGACCATCCGGAACCTCGTTCTTGAACGAAGGCTCGTGGTGTTCGATCTCCGCCCGGATCCGCTCGGAATGTGCCGGCGACACGTACGGAATCCCGATCTCGTCGAAGAACTCGGGAAGCACGCTGACGAGCGAAACGTTGCTCTCGTGGCTGTCCACGGTCTCCCAGCTGTCGACGTCGTCCGCCCGATACTCCAGTCGGTACTCGGAGAGCGGATTCTCTGTCGCCGTCGAGATGCGCCAGTACTCGCCGGAGACCGTGTGAAACACGAGCGGAAGGTGCGCCTTGCGGTCGTCGACGACGATCCCGCCGCAATCGAGTGGCTCGATTTCGAGGACTGCCCCCGGAAGCGGGCCGGTGAGATTCGACTCGATCATGCCGGAGGGCTCCCCGCCACGGCGGACCCCGAACGCCTGCATGTCCGCGGCCGCGCTGACGGCCCCTTCGAGCGAGCTGTACTGCTCTCTGTGGAGCCACGTAACGGCGTACTCGTCGCGGCGGTCGACGGCTGCTGTGCCGTCGTCCGAGGACTGGATTCGGACGAGTTCGCCGTGGGCGTGTTTCAGAATGATCGGGGGCGTTTCGGGAGTCGGAACGACGATGCTGGCGCGGTCGAGAGGGAGGATCACGATGCTGCTCATGATACACTGTCCGCGAAGAGTGGATTGGCAAAACCGGTAATCCAGAAGCGGGATGAAAGTGAAAGTAGAGATTAGGCTTTTGTGATGCGAATATGATTTTATCCTGAGATGCTCGAAGAAGGACTGTCGTACCCCCTTCGGGGGGATAGCGCATTGGGTCGGTTCATAATCGGCGGCGTACTCGGGTTCTTTTCTTTCCTCATCATCCCAGCCATCCCGCTACTCGGTTATCTCACGGAGGTACTCGGCTCCGCGGCACGCAAGGAGGAGGAGCCGCCGGCCTTCGAGAACTGGAGTAATCTCTTCGCAATCGGCGTCAAAGCCTTAATTGTCAGCATCGTCGTCGGCATCATTCCCTTCATCGTCCTCGGTGTGAGTCTCAGCTCGACCATTGCCGGCCTCGCAAATCCGGATTCCGCTGGTCTCTTCGCCGGTGTCGGATTAGTCGGCCTCTTCGCGAGCTTTCTCGCGTTCCTGATCTTGTACTACCTCTTGCCCGCGACGCTAACGAATCTGGCTTTAGGGCGGACGCTCGGTTCAGCGTTCGACATCGACAATCTGAGTCGGACGCTTCTCAGTCTGGATTACTTCCTCGCGTGGCTCATCCCGTTCGTTATCGCCATCGCTGTGAATCTCCTGACGGCTGCGCTCGTCGCCGTGACCTTCGGTCTCGGTGGGCTCCTCGTGCCGTTCATCCAGTTCTACACCAACGTAGCGATCTTCTACATGTTCGGACGAGCAGTCGGTGCGAACATCAATATGAGCGCCTTCTCTGGGGATTCAGCATCGGTTCCAGCGTGAGGAGCGGTGGCGGGACAATCGATTCCCTCGACCGATCTCTCCGTCGTCACTTCAAGATCGAGCGGCGGGACTGCCCCGAGACAACAGAACGACCGAACCATGGACCCGGTGCGGGCAGTCTGATGCGACAGCGCTCCGTCTCTGGTGTCTCCTTCGCGGGCGACCAGACACGTCTCTCCGGAGGAGTAGAACGAAGTTAGGTGGCTGGGGAGTTCTCAGCCCCTAACGCGGAACGGTCAAAGACCGTTCGCGCTGTGGATGGGCCAACGCGGATTTGAACCGCGGACCTCCCGGTTATCAGCCGAGCGCTCAACCTGACTGAGCTATTGGCCCAGGTGAGCGCATCAATTGCTTGCGCGGTCGGTTGTTTAAGCGTTTCTTTTCGGTTCCCTTCGGACGCGTGTCACCCGCGACGGTCACTCGTCGTCGACGCGGTACGAGCTGCCGTCCACGTCGTACACGTCGTCGTCGTAGGCGTTCCCCTCGTTCGGGAAGCCGGCGGTGTAGACGCCGCCGGTGACGAACCCACCGCTCTTCTTGTCGAGGTAGGGACGCACCACGAACCGTTCGAGCGCGGCCCGGATCGGCGCGCGCGTCAGCGGCACGCCGACGAGGAAGCCGATGGCGTCGGTGACGAGGCCGGGCGTGAGCAGGAAGGCGCCCGCGGCGATCAGCAGGCCGCCGTCCATGAGTTCCTTCGTCGGCACCTCGCCCGTCGCGAGCTTCTCCTGTAGCCGACGGACGGTGTGCCGGCCCTCCGCGCGGATCAGCAACATGCCGATCAGGCCGGTGAGGACGACCAGCGCGACGGTCGTCGGGGCGCCGATGGCGTCGGCGACGACGACCAGCAACAGGGCGTCGGCGAGGGGGATGAGCAACAGCAGTACGAACACCCAGCGCAGGCGCATACCGCCCACTACCGGGTGCCCACCCATAGCCCTTTTGACGTGGGATGGCCGCTTCGTGTTTAGTTTGGAGCATTGTGCCAACGAGCGAAACTCTGCAACCAGTTTTCAGCTGTTGCTGGTTCGACGTGGCTGAAACAGTTTGAAAACGAA
>Ga0207757_100495_pt1 | contig 25068 bp, 18 predicted proteins | sample A23P3SouthBayCA_2_FD_187752 | JGI IMG/M metagenome (GOLD analysis project Ga0207757, IMG submission 187752) | Aerobic enrichment media microbial communities from Eden Landing Ponds, California, USA - A23 P3 (2) (SPAdes) | ecosystem: Environmental > Aquatic > Marine > Unclassified | place...
TCGAAGACGCACAGAAGATCCACCAACAACGACCGATCTTACAAGAGACGCTCGCTACCGCTACGCAACCGAGGTGTGAGTCTTAGCTAAAGACCAATGACCAGAGGACTGCAGCCCCTCCCATAATTACAGTACCGACAGCGACACCGACCGTGACAAGCCAGCGTTCAACCAATATCGAACTGAAGCCGATCACAAGAAACCCGAACAATCCGATAAGCAGCGGAACAGCAGGCCACTGCGTTGTACGGTTCGTATTGATTGAACGCGTCTGATCGATAATACTCGGTGCTTTTACCACGATTATGACCGCGCCATACCCGAGAAGCATGGCTCCAATCAGCGTAGGGAGTATGACTGCAAGATACAGTGGAGAGGTGAGATACGGTGTGAACCACAGAAAGGAAGCAGCCAGTGCGACAAATGGTAGCACCAGTAACCCAAGCAGGATTTTTGAGATAAAGAGCCGTTCAACGACCTGATACCGGCCATTAGCTGGTTCGATCTGCCACTGATACGAGATCGTTGCTCCGAGGGACGTCCACGATCCCCGCCACGTATCCGTCGCAACGGTAATATCGTGCTCTGAAGCGGTCTGCTGGAGGTGATGTTCGATCGTCATTCGATCCGTCTCGAATACCGCTTCAGTGCGACGGAACGCAACAGGTGTGGCCATACCCTGGGTCACGCTCACCCGTTTTGGAGGAACCGTGGGAGATCTCCGAGCGATGTTTCCCACTCATCCGGGACGGTAATCGTGTTCTCCAACTGCTCCTGGGTCAAGAGATAACAGGATCGGGTCCGTCCCTCTGTCATCGGTGTTCGGTACACAAAATACCGTGGCTCATCGTATGACACCCGTGCCTCCTCAGGGACGGGATCTCGCTCCTGCTGTGCTCTCCCTTTCCCACGGCCCTCATAATCAGTGAAGAATCGTTTCGGGATCGTGCACCGGTACCGATCACTTTCATCCCCAATTTTCGAACTGGCAACGGACTTGTACGCCTGTTTCTCTAACGTGCCGTTGGAGACAATCAGAAACCCGACGGTTTTTTCGTACGACCAGTACGCACGTTCTCCAGCAGAAAGAATGCCTGCCTCTAAGACCGGTTCAGGGATGGCGATCCGATTGTTTTCGTTGACTGTTTGTTTTCCAGCATAGTGCCACTCGCCCGAACTGCTCATATGTACCACGGTTATGTGCACCGTCGCTTAACAGTTTTCACAGCCCTGGAAAACTGAGGATCCAGGAGAGACCTCCGTTTACCAGCTATTCTGGCCGGGAGCGTTGGCCAAGCAGTCGCCACACATCGCAGTAGAATTGGTGGATAGCGACTGATGCCGTTCCAGCACGTGACAACGCCGTATCGACTTGCTCGACAGAATAATTGTGAGGTACGGTTATCTGTAGGATTGTTGTCGGGCCCTCACCGACACTGAGATACGGTGTGGTAAAGCGTTGAGCAATCGCCTGCTGTACATCATTGACACCGGCCAGAAGCGCTGAATGCTCACATCTGGAATTGGACTGTTCGATTGGTTGTTCGACGACGCCGTCGATAACAGTGTCATGGCTCGGCCCAGGCAGTTGGACGTACAGTGTCCCGTCTGTGAGGACATGACGAAAATAGAGCTCGCCACCAGTGCCACTGCCCTCGTCGAGACGATCTATCGCACGAGCAAGTGCATCGGATCGTGGCTCGATTGATTCATTAAGTTCCCACAGTGGCTGGGATTCAAGCACACTAGCCAGTCGTCGAATGTCGGTTTCCGATATCCATTTGCTATCTGTCAATTGGCTCCACCTCGTTGCTTCGTCGTGGTATCAGGTCGCGTGGAGTCATTGCTCCACACCGGTCTCAGCAGCTTCGTACCTTTGAACCGCGGTGAAGCTTCCACGCTGTGTAAAGTTTCCAGCGAATGTGTAGACCAGGCGACCATTATGTAGTGGCTCCGGCGACGAAGAAACATGGACGCGAAGCTTTCCACCACAACGATTCGTCGCAAAGCCGTCCAGACACTCGTCCCGCTGCTCGGGCTTGTCCTGGTGGCCAGTACGCCTGCAGCGGCTGGTCATGACAGTCTCTCATGCGATCCTCCTGAGGATCTATCGCCGCTGTTCGATCTGCTCCATGAGGTCACCCAACTGCTATTCATGGCAGGAGTTGCACTCGGTACAGCGGGGTTCATTCTGGGAGGGATTTACATGATGCTTCCTGGTGATGATGCCAGCCAGAAAGGCAAGACCATCTGGAAATACACCCTGTTCGGTACGGTGCTTGTGCTGAGTTCTGAGATGATCATGAAGGCCATGGTCGATACCCTGTCACCAGGGATCTGCTAACTCAATATCATATAACAGAGGTGTCTCCGTTCCATGCACACGACACAAAAACTGTTCGCTGCTGTTGCACTGAGCACGGTCATCATCGGTCTCTTCGCCGGTGTAGCAGCAGCTGATCCAGAAGTAACCGAGTTCAGTGCTCCCACAGCGGCTGCTGAGGGAGATTACCCACAGATTGAAGCAGAGGCAAAGATGGTCCATCAAGCCGACGCGACGGCCGAGCTGCAGGTGATGATGTATAACCCCGAGACGGGGGAGACGGTGACGATTTGCAGTGACACGGCTAATCTGATCGCGTCAGGGACGAAGACGTTGTTATGTAGTGGCGAGTTCACGATGCCTGATACCGATGTCGAGGTAATTGCTCGATTTAGCTTTCAGACAGGGCGGACCATCGATCAGACGGAACAAACGGTAGAACTGATCGATCCGCCGGATGATGGCAGTGGAGGAGATGACGACGGTGACAGTGGGAATGATGGCGATAGCGGTGATGACAATAGTGACGATAGTGATTCTGAAGATGATGAGGAAACTGGTTGGCTTGGAGGAATCAGCAGCGGTGTCGAATCAGCACTGACAACTGTCCTCGTCGAGCCGTTCCGAGAGCTCGGGCGTACTATCCTCAACATCTACACCCACGTCATCACAACGTTCCCCCAGGTTGATGGAAACGCCAGTGTTGAAGAGGTTCACCAATTAACCTTAGCTGTCGCGCTCGTCCTCGGCTCCAGCTCTGTAATGGTGGCTGGCCTCCTGTTCATCGTCGGCCCGGTTTTCAATGTCACCTACCAGCAAGCCCGGATGGTGCTTCCACGCATCATTATCGCGATGGCATTTGGAGCTGTCTCACTGCCACTCCTGCAACTGGGGATTGACTTCTTCGATGTATTGACCGAGGTGTTCAAGCCAGATGATCCATCATTCAGTGCTGTTCTGAATTTCTCGATCGGGCTCATCCTTATAGCGATTGTGCAGGCCGTCGTGCTGTTAGCAGTCCTGCTGATGCACGTTATGATCGATGTCTATGTGGTGTTCATCGCGGCGATCTCTCCGCTTATCGCGTTGTGCTGGGCACTGCCGAAGACGAAGCAGTATGCGGACAAGTTCATCGCCTCGTGGTGGGCAGCGCTGGCGGTTGCCCCACTGTCGATGCTTGTGATCCGGACATCGCTCTCACTGTTAGAGACGTACCCGGGGGAAATGCCGTCGCCCATCCTCGGCATTGGGATGCTGTTGATGCTGCTGATCATTCCCAAAATGCTGTTCCAGATGAGCATGATGATGCTGGGTATTGGGTACACAGCCGCTCGCTCTGCAACACAGACGGCCAAAGATCATGCTGGAACGGCCACTGACCGCTATGAACAGTTTCAGAAGCGGCAGATGCTGCGGACAGCAAAGTGGCGGCGTCAAAAGAAACAGACAAACAAAGCTGGAGATGAGGCCGGAAAATCACTCGCTGAACTGCGGAATGACTCGAAATTCGACGTGAGCGAGCGGTCACGTCCTGGCGTCAACGAGTCGGGAGGTGACAGTCAATGACCATCCGCGTTCGGTTCCCGGGAGACATCGAAGTCTCGACGAAGTTCTTTGGCCGGTTCACGCCTGTGGACATGGTTCGAGGAGGTGCACCACTGGTTCCGGGGTTGCTCCTACAGTCGATCGTCTTGGTGCTGATCGGAGCCTTAACCGGTGGCCTGCTCCTGGTCTATCGGCCATATGGGAAGCCAATTGATGTACTTGGCTACCGGTATCTGCGACAGCAGTGGTATCTGCGCCGGGGTGACAATGACTCTCTGGATATCTCGGTGAGTCCCGCTGTATTCGGCGATAGTGATATCGTGGTCAGTGATGGTGTCGGGGCAGGCGTGATCCGAGTCGACCCTGTTAATGTGTCGATGATGACGGACGTTGAGCAGACGGCAGTTCAGCGCGTGTTCCGTGATGCACTTGCTTCAGCATCGTATCCGGTTACCATCTATTCCCGGCAAGAGACAACGAGTGTCCCGGACTATATCGATCATCTTGATGAGCGGTTTGCGGGTGCGATGACTAGTAGTAATGAAGCGGTCCAGGCGATGATGGAGGATTATCTCTCGCATTGCCGCCAGCTTTCCGACGATGGGATTGAACTGACACGGCACTACGTTGTCGTCCCGGTTTCGGTTGATGAGTTAGAACGGGACACGATCTCATCACGAACGGTCAGAGCTGCATCGGTGGCTGAGACTGTGCTGGATGTGATGCCAGATGCTGTTGAAGATCATGTGAAACCGCTCGCTACGCCGCTTGTGACGCATATTGACCGTCAAGACATGGAGGTGACAAAACGTGAGGTCTATACTGAAATCGATAGCCGCTGCCGAGAAATGAAGCAACGGCTCAATGCGGGTGATCTGAAGGCTAAGCGCATAGCCGGTGATGATCTTGCGGACTTCGCCGATACGGTGTCGATGACCGATATTGAGCCAGAGGTTGATGGATGGCGGAGTGATGATGGAACGTACTACAAGCAGTTGGCCGTGACGGAATTTCCCGCTTCAATGGAGTTCGCTTGGCCTCGAATGCTGCTACGGGTCGACGGCTTCGTTGATATCACACAGGTGGTGACGCCACGGACACCGGCCGATACTGCCCAGACACTGGAGCGTCGGAAGGAGAAGCTGCGGGCAGAGCGAGACTCGTTCCTGAAAGCTGGTTTGGGGAACATCGAGTATCTGGAGGCCAGGTACGAGGACGCGGAGTGGATGCTGGATCTGCTGGCGAACCGGGAGGATCGGCCGTTCGACTATGCGGCCTACATCACGGTCCGCGGCGAGAGTTATGCGAAATGTGAAGAGACGTTCCAACAGGTGACGAACCGGCTCCGAACGGCACAGATCGAGTTTGAAAAGCCGGTGTTTGCGGCAGAACGGGCTGCTGATACATACTGTCCGGTGACCGAGGATGCCTGGAACGAGGCGCAGTTGATGCCAGGATCCTCGGTTGCGGCTGGCTTGCCGTTTGCAACACGACAGTTAGATCAGGAACAAGGCGTGCTGTACGGCGTTGATACGGACGATGGGTTGCCGATGTTGCTAGACCGGTTTACGTGGGATAGCCATTCACTGGTCCGGATCGGGACGCTCGGGAGTGGGAAAAGCTATGCGACGAAACTTGAGCTGCTGCGGATGCTAATGGTGTATCCGGAATTGAATATCTATGTTGTCGATCCGAAGCTGGAATACAAGAACCTCATGGATGCGCTGTGGGGTCGCGTTCACGAGGTTGGGAGTAACACGGCGATATCAGATATCGCGGTTCACGGACGTCGTGCGTGTTTCACGCCGCCAGAGCGCGGAACGATGGACATGGATGTGATGGCGGATCTCATCCGGTACCTCCAGCACAAGACAACGGAGAACGATGGGTACAGTTTGGTTGTGATCGATGAGGCTCGCCACTTCTTGACCCATGATGACGCACGAACCGCGTTGAACAACTTCGTCCTCGAAGCTCGAGATACCGATACGGCAGTGACACTTGTCACACAGAATGCCAGCCATTTCACCCATTCCAGAGCGGGCACCGAGATTCTGAAAAACACGCCGGCAACGGTCTTCATGCGGCATGATACGGTCGATGATGCTGTGATCGAGTTCTTCGATCTGTCACAGCGAGAAGCCGCTGAACTGCACCAACTGAAGACAGGGAAAGAGAACCCGTACAGCGAGGCACTGTTCCAAGTCGATCGCCAGCTGGATGCCAAACTCAGCATCGAGGCTACACCAGCTGAACACCGCTTCATTGAGCAATTCGGGAGGTACTAACAATGCAGTCACTCCGAAACCGGCTGTTCAACGTCTCGACGGAGCTCACCGAGGATGCAGCAGAACAGCTGCGCCGTCCACCGGTCAATACCTATGACATCCAGGTACACCCGAGCGCCGGAACCAGCCATCCCGCAACACTGGACAATGTCATCAAAGGGATCTTCGAGATCCAGACCACATGGCTGAAAACCCGGAACGTCTCCCCGGTTGCGGCATTAGAGATCAGACGGGATACCACCGGGACATTATCCCTGCAGATCTCGGTCCCGACCAAGCGATTGGAGCGAAAGGTTCGGTCGAACCTTGATGGTGCACTGCCAAGTGTGCAGTTCGATCGCGGTGTCTCAGGGCTACCGGTCGCTGGCGGTGACACCCTCGGTGGCGGCATCCTCACCACGGGGCTTCCAGACTGGTATCCGCTCCGCACCGAGTTCGATGATCCTCCGCTCAATGCCGTGATTGGGACGCTGCACAAGCATGCGATGCAAGACTCGAATATCGTGGTACAAATCCTGTTCCAGCCGGTCGCTGGCCAGCCACTCCGGCGATGGTGGTGGCGTCGACGAGCATACAAACGCATCAATTATCTGCGAAAAGAAAAATCAGACCTCTGGCGGAGCCGGTCAGCAACACCCCGTGAGAAACACCAGGCTGATGCCATCGAACGGAAGACAGGCACCAGCCGATTCTGGGTGACAATCCGGTTCGTTGTGGTCGGTGCTGATGAGTACGTGCCAAGCCGTGTGAAAGAGCTGGCTGGCGCATTCAACCGGTTTGAAAGCGAGGAAACCGGGCAATACCTGGACATGAACACGGTCCGGAGCGTGTTCCCGGATCGGGTCCGGCAGTTCGGAATGGAAGTAGCCCGCCGCGATTTTGGACGGTGGACGCTCCGGTTCCAAGTCTCCGGTGAGGAATTAGCCGCGCTCCTAGCGATCCCGGACCGGAGCCAGGACAACATCACGACGGGAGGACCATGATACGAACCATCCCACCACCGATCCGTCTCTGACCGTACACGGCTCGTATCGCCTCACAGCCACCACCCACACCACCCGGATCCAACCATGAACACCACCGACGTCAAAGACCTGATCACGAACTCGAAGAATCTGCAGACCACCTATCTCGGTACCCGTGAGTCCACCATGGGTGTGGAGGAAACCGTCGAGATCCATGATACGGATCGGAACACCCACATCTTGGAGCTCGGGGCGACCGGGACGGGGAAGACCCAGGCAGCGGTTCACACCGCCTTACAGGACATACAGAAAGGCCGTGGCTTGTGTTTCATCAATCCGAAAGGCGATGCCATCAACCAACTTCTGGCGAAGATGCCCGAGGATCGGCTTGACGATGTGATCTATATCAACCCGGCGGAGGAGCCGGTGACTGCGGTCAACCCGTTGGAGCCACACGTCCACGAGGCGATGTCAGCAGCAGCCTTAGAGAACCAGAAAGAGATCATTGTCGGGGATATCCTGGCGTTGTTCAAGCGCCAGAGTCAGAATTGGGGTGACCAATGGCCCCGGGTCCTGTCCACGGTTCTCCGTGCCTACTTGGATCTCAATATCCGGTATGAGGAAAGCAACACGTTGGGTGATGCACTGCGGGCGATCACCGATCAGGATGAACTTGAGTCATTGATTGACCGGATGGATGACCCGGTGATCCGCAACCATCTCGTCAATATTCGTGATGACCTGTCTGAGTATGAGAAGCTGCCGTTGAAGAATCGGATTCAGGATTTCCTCGGGAACGAGGTGATCCGCCGCGTCATCGAGGGTGAGACCAGCATCGATTTCTATGAGGCGATCCGCACCGGGAAGATCATCTTGGTCGACGTCCAGCGGGGCGAGATCGGTCGGAACGCCTCGCCACTAATCGGTTCGATCGTTCTGACACAGGTCTGGGCCGCAGCCCAAGCCCGTATCGCCTTGCCAGAGGACGAACGCACCTTGTTCCCCGTGTTCGTGGATGAAGTGAAACACTATGCGAGTGAGAGCAGCAACTTCGACGAGATCCTGAGTGAAAGCCGCGAATACGGGTTATCGGTTTGGATGATATCACAATACTTGGATCAGCTCGATCCAGCGATGCAACGGGCCGCTGTGAACAACTGCCGGACGAAAATCGTGTTCCAACCCGAAATCGCGGACGATGGTACCCGTGTAGCGAACATGCTGGTCGGCCTCGAGAAAGATGATCTCCAACGCTTAGGCTCCTACCGGGCCGCCATGCAGACCCCAGATGGGTCTGAAGCGGTCACCTTCGACACCCTGCCACCGTGGGAGAGTGACCGAGATGATACTGACTTGGAGCGGCTGAAACAGGACGCGACTGTTGCCAGTGACGACAGTGCCGAGGCGACGGACTTGTTCGATCTCGGGCCGGCCGGCAATGCAGGCGACCAACTGCACACGATGCTGCTCCAAGAGGCACAGGCGTACTTGGAAGCACGGCCTGCTGTCTCCCAAGTCAATCTCTTGCACCAGGATCCGGGAGAGGACCGGCCAGATGGCCACGTCCTCAAAGACAATGGCGATGTCTGTCACTTAGAAGCAGAGGTCTCGACGTTGACGAAACCGGCGAAGGTGTTACAGAATTACTGGCGAGCCGCGTTCAACGACCGGAAATGTATCTTCGTGGTGGAAGAAGCGGGCGTCGACAAGCTGATCAACATTCTAGAGGATCCGGTGAACCGTCGCGGCGACGACCACGAAGACGACGATGGATCCTACAGTTACTACATGGATGAGGACGGTGAGCCGTTCACCGGAATCGATGATCTCGCCGGCGCTGACTACCGCATCTTGGTCCGGGGTGAGTCCGGCAACATCCGGGACTACGGCACCGAGACGGACGCCGAATGTCCGGAGCTTGATGCTGAGACGTCTGTCGATGAGTTAGCGTCGTTCTGCCTGTTCCGGGAAGAGAATGGGTGGTGTTCCGCGCTTGAAACCGAATGTGTCCTGACCGAGGGTGATCCGGCATGACCACCGAGGCATTCGAGGTGATCCGGGCGAAAGACCACACGGTCCTGGCCTGTATCCGTGACGGTGTCGACGATGTCCAGCAAATCAAGGCTGCGACCACGCTGTCGAAAAACGAGGTGAACTACAGCTTCAGCAAACTCGAGGACCACGGATACATCGAGATTACCCGGCCGGAGGGCACCGTCGAACGCGTGATCGACGGGCAGAAACGCGTCTTCGATGCACCGAAAGAAGCGTCCCTAACACAGCAAGCGGCGGCCTATTTCGAATGGACCGACCGCACCGAAGCAATCGATACATACCGGGAGATGAGTCGGGCGGAACTGGTCGAACGGGTCTATGACCTGGAACAACAGGTCGATGAGTTACAGCAGGCGTTCGAGACTTTCCGCGGACAGGTACAGGACCATCTCTAACCAATGAGGGGTTGTTGCTCACGAGGCCGGGACAAGCGTGTGCGGCTATCGTTCTGTGTTGTTTGATTCCCAGAGGAACCGGCTTAGCCGTGGGATTGGATGAGCGCTTCGTTCTCGGGTGACTGACCAGCCCTGTGCTTCAAGGGCATCACTGACCGGGTCAACGTGTTTGTCTCCCACCAAGACAAGGATATCCTCATGTCCGTGGTCTGCAGCCTGCTCGGTGATCGAGGTTGCCATGGTTGTATCGCGTTCCCCGTCGTCACCAACAGTGATCAGTAAGCCGGAATAGCCCAGTGGGAAGAGGAGACCGATCACCAGGGGCAGTATCCAGTATGGGATGGGGGTGGTGACTACAACGAGGTCGATCGTTGCCTCATAGAAGGCTCGCCACAGCGTCACGGCAAACGCGATGATGAAAATGGCAAGTGAGCCATGAACGATGTGATCATCCACGTTCTCATAGATCGCATGGATCTCTAAGTCGATCTCGTCGTTAACATCAAGTCCGTGTTGGCGAGCCTGCGCTTTGATGTCGAACGCCCAGAAAGGTAACAGCCTGGTGTGAATGATGGTCGCAGTGATGTAGATCATCTCCAGCGAAAAATACCCGAGAAGATACAACATATAGCTGTTCGTATACTTGTGGAGCGTGATCTCATCGCTCCTCCCCTCCATGTACAAGGCCTGCATACGGGACAGATCCCGGTCCAGCAACGCTTTCCGATCCACGTTCGAAACATGGAACTCACCCCGAACAACCGCTTCACGACCCATTCAACCTCTATGTTAGAGAGGGATACAGGAAAAACTACCTGAGAAACGAGTGGTAACACTGTGAGACGATAGCGAGAAAAGGAAAAAGAGGGTGTGGCCGGCTTATTCAGCCGCGCCACGGTGGTGTTGGCTTGCGAGTAGTGGTCAGGTTACTGACCAGGGTACTCGCCACGGGTCATCGTGACCTGTGTCTCGCCTTCGAGCTCGTCAGCGTGCTCAGCATAGTTGCTGATGTAGTTGGCAGCAGCACGTGTGTCCTGTGCCTGGTAACCAGCAACGATCAAGGCGTGCTGACCATCGGTGAAGGCGTCCTCAACCAGCTGGACGAGAGCCTCGTCCTGGTGGTTGTTGCGCCAATTGTCTGCTGTCCATGTGTCGCCATCGTTGGCGAGGTCCTGGACCAGTGTGTTGACGGCAGGTCCACCGACGAGGATCAGATCCGAACTGTCACGGACTGACTGCGTGACCTCACTGTCCAACATGGACATATCATCCAGGGTACCCCGGATGTCAGGATTGGACACACCCTCGTACTCGACGGTCTGGTCTTCACCAGCAGATTCGGTCATCTCACCGACAGCGTGTTCGACATGTCGTCGATCTTCAGGAAGTTCGACCGTAGCACTGGACGTGCCACCGAGGTTCACATGGCTACCGAAGCCAGTGAAGACTTCCTGACCATCGGACGGACTACCAAGTTCATCGTCGTTGTCGTCACCGTCACTGCCATCAGAGTCGTACTCAATGCCAGCAATCTCGTCCTGATCAACTTCACTGTGATCGCCATTCATGGCGTAATGGACATCGATCGTGTCAGAACTGGTGTCTGCTTCCGTGTAGTCGACCTGAACGACGTTTTCGTTGTCTGCAGGACTGGCGGAATCAAACTGTCCAACACTAGACTCAGAGATGTGTACGTTTGCACCAAATTCGCTGGTGACCTGAGCATGGGCGTCTGAATCGGCAGGCTGACTTCCACCGTCCTGGACCTGACTGGTATCGTAGTCAGAACCGTAGACGTTCAAGGCCTCAGCACCTGCGTTTCCGTCGTTGCTGACCCATTCAACGGTCACACTAAATCCGTAACCTGTGCTGACTTCCTCATACGCGACTGTAACGTTGGAGCCAGATTCGGCCGCTGAAGCGTGGGTGTAACTGGTAGTAGCACCACCAAGGTCCGACCACTCAGCATCAGAGTTGTCTGTGCTGAACGTGTAGTCCCAGTTCTGGTACTCTAGTGTAATGTCACTGTCAGCATTGCTATCCCAGCTAGTGATCTGTACTGGGTAGTAGTTGTCAGCGTCCTCGTCAGGTACGCCAACATACCAGTCCTCACTGGCGCCTTGCGACGACAGGTCATCTCCTGACTCTACATTGGGCGGAGTGGTCCCTGCATGACCAACGAGTTCATCGGCAGGTAGTGTGGTTTCGAAGGCGTTGGCGTCGTCAAACGTAACTTCATGAGCCTCGCCAAATTCGAAGTCGTTTGTTGCCTCTTCTGTCATGCCCTGATGGATGACCGAGAAGTAATCGAGTGGTCCAGTGAAGCTGTCTCCCGTGTGGAGAGGCAGAATCTGGTCATCATTGAGATCGCTCTCATCTTCGTCATCTGCGGGCATAGATGTCGTAACCTGATTTTCGAGTGTAATGCCCGTTACACTGTCACCATCGGTGTCAATGCCATCTGAAGCGACAGTGTACCGATCATCCCATGGGAAGTCTTCGCCTTCTTCTAGGCTACTTTCCGTGTAGACAGTATCGAGAATGACGTCAGTGGTAGTGTCACCGAAGAAGACGCTGTCTGCTCGAACGGTGAATTCATCTTCGTCACCGAAGGTTGCAGATTCGCCATCTTCCAGTGTTGCGCTGTCGAGACGTTCCCCATCTTCACTGACAGTCACACGAACTCGACTGTTCTCAGAGTCGAAACCTGCAACTTCTACTGTGAATGGTCCCTGAGAGACAGTGTCACCTACTTCAAGATTTTCGTGGGTCATCTCTGAACCGATTTCAAGCTCAGTGTCGTCGACCACACTGGTGATCTGGTACTCGTTGCCAAGCATTTGGAGAGTTTCATTTTCAGGAATGCCAGGCGTGTAACTAACTTCATACGAGACAGCGCCTGCATCCAATTCAGTAACGACATTTCCTGCTTCAAAGTAGTCGTCACCATCAATGTTGGTGACTGATGTTGAGACACCGCCATCACTGGTTGAAGCACCAGAGTCGACGCCAATACGCTCAACTACCTGATGTTCATCACCGTCAACAGTGACGGTATCTCGCATCAGGCCGGAATAATCTGAGGCATCCAGTGTCTCGCCAGGATTCTCGCCGGCACTGCCGAGATCGCTTCCAATCACTGCTTCATATTCATTGCCGTCGACACTCGTGGTTGATGCGCCTTCGACGGTTTCTGTCATTTCTTCGGTTTGAATGGTTTCTTGTCCAAGTGCTGCGGCGACGTTGACAGCGCCAACGACGTCAGCGACCTGGCCTTCGGATCCGACGACGATCTCTGCGGTAGGCGTACCGTCGTCATCGGTGAACATGCCAGGGAAGTCACTGAGCGACTGGGCTGCACCCATGGTCATCCCGACCATCAGGGTAGAAGCCGCAACTGCTCCGACTTTTTTGATTGTCTGTTGTACTTTCATTGGTTGGATCACCTTGTGTGGGTAGGTTACCCGTCCTGTTGGGACATGTGAGTGGGTACGCAGTGCTATAGGGTGCGTATCCCGGGTGACTGGCCAGGACCCGCCGGTTGTGTCAGTCGAAGTGATATCGCTTCGACCGGTCAAATCGTCACCGTTGCATTACCCACAACACTTTTTAAAGCTATGCGCTGAAACCGTTTCTCAGGGCCTACAGCGCCACTCGTACCCGCCGCGAAAGTCGTTATAACCGTTTCTTCACGCCGCTTATTGTTCATCCACCGCATTGGAACAATTCAGATGGAAACACTGCCATCTCCGAAGGGTTTGATGAGCGATAGTTGGAACAATGCCAGACCTGCCGAGATTGTTCATCTGTCCCGTATTGACCGAAAACAGGAAGCAGAAACAGTTATCGTCGATATAACAGTGCATACTCCTGTTTCGATACCATGCTTTTCCCCGGGATGGGTACCATCAGGTCCCAGGTGAGTCGCCACGTTCCCGTGGATTTCGTCCCGGCCGATACCTGGTTATTCGATGTTGGCTGCATCTTTGGCATCCTGCCAGCTACCGAACTGTCGACGGAACGTTGACTGAGCCGGCATCGTATCACGACCTCGAAGATCACGGACCGTCACGGAACCCTCAACCACCTCAGCAAGGTGTTGGAGCTTCTCGATCAGGTCCTGTTTCGAATACTGTGAATCAACGCCACGGCCCTCACCATAGGTCGCCAACCCAGCGGCTTTGCGGGCCGCATTGAATGATCCGAACCGTTTGGTAAAGGTCTCTGCGGCGGGCAGATCCGGATCGGTATCGACATCGCTCCGAGTGACTCTGTCATCACATGTGTCGGCTTTCTCCCGAAGCATCTGTTTGAGCTCTTCGTCAGTGTACCGCTGGAACTCCTCGATCGGATCAGGCTCTAAGCCAGCGGCTTCTTTCGCCTCGGCCCAGCTGCCGAACCGGCGGCGATACGTCATCCACCCCGGCGCATCCGCATCATCTGTCACATCCTGCTGGGTGACCGGTCCTTCAACACGGGCAGCAACACGCCGTAACTCCTCGAGAAGCTCCTCGTTCGAATACTGCATCCGCTCGGTCTCTAATCCAACTGCCCGCTTTGCCTTCACCCAACTCCCAAACCGATCCTTGTAGGCACCGACACTGGGCGAGGCATCATCGGCTGCCACATCCTCCTTTGAAACGCGGCCATCCGTCTCCTCAGCAAGCCGCTTCAACGCTTCGATCAATTCGTCTTCCGTATACTTCGCGACGACAACCACCCCACAGATCCCTATGTTCACTGATATTTAAAACAGCTACAGCTATCGACTCACCCTGGTACGACTCACATCCCCACAGTAGAACCGGGCCTCCCAGCGAATAACCGGCAGAAAACGACACGTTCAACTAGTCAGAACCGCTAGATATACGCAACGATGCCAGGGGACCAAACCCTGATCCTGCTCAAGCCAGACACGGTCCAACGCAACCTGATCGGTCAGATCCTGGCCCGGTTCGAAGCCGAGGGATTCGCTATCGACCAGATCAAGACCGTCGAACCCAGCACCGAGTTGCTCCACCACCACTACGACGAACACGTTGAGGAGGAATTCTTCCCCGGACTCGTCGAGTATATGCAGGAAGACCGTGTCATCGCCTGCATCATGACCCAGGACAACGCCGTCACGAAGGCACGCAGCCTGATCGGTGACACCGAACCCGCTGCAGCCGATGACGGCACAATCCGTGGCGATCTGGGCGAGGACAGTTACGAACAAGCGGACGCCGAGGACCGCGGCCTCCGTAACCTCGTCCATGCTTCAGAAGACGCTGAGGCGGCCGAGCGAGAAATCAAGCTCTGGTTTGACGACCGGGTATAACGCCGTTATCCCAACTGCTCTGCCGTTACACCGTCCTCAGTCACCGTCACCTGGACACCCTTGACGGTGAACGACACCGAGAACGGTTCTTCGACGGAGTCGACAAGCTGGGACAGTGCGTCTGGATCGACATAGTCGTGTAACTGGTACGCGTCCTGTGCCACCCCCTGGTCGTCCAACGCGTCGACGATCTCAACGAGCAGCGGGGACCGATCAGGATCCATGGCTGAGTGATTCCCTCCCATACCGTGTTCGTACGCTACGGCTTTGTCTGGAGGGGTGTTAAAGGATTCGAGATAACCACAGTTGCTTCTAGACTTTCTGGTTGACGTAGCGCGATTCCGATAACCGGAGCGCATCTACAAGTGGCTAATGCGGTTTGATGCTGACTGGATGTCCCGGGCCGATGATCGCATCCTCGAACATCTCAACGATGAAGGCCCGGACACACCGAAACAAATGGCAGACAGCGGCCGCGTCCGCTTCACACGCCAACATATCAACCAACGCTGCAAAACACTCGTCGCCTACGGCCTCCTCATCCACCTCGGCAACGGTGTCTACGACATTACCCCGGATGGTGAAGACTACCTCGCCGGCGAACTAGATGTGCAAGAACTAGAGCGCGACTCTAGCTAAGGACGCCTGGAAACGACAATCAGGAAATCAACTGTTCTAATAAGGAATTTCGTTCTAACGTTGATCGATCTCCAACTAGAATCACATGTTGGGCACAGGTAAGGACGGAATAGAGTGTCTCGATGTCACTAACGGGTGATGCAACAACCTGCGCCTCATCTGAAACAGCTAGGCTGGTAATTGCTGTTTCGGCCATATTACCGGTGGTTTCGCTTGACAGACGGACTGGGATGTCCATGTTTGCTCGGTCTAACTTGTTGCGGAGTGTGTTCGCGTGAGCGGCGAAGGGAGTAACCACCAGATCAGGTTGGTGGGTTTCACAGGCCTCAACAACGGATTCGGCTTCTCTATCGTTGTATGTCAAACGTTGGTGGATGAAAGGGGTCGCTTGGAGTGGGACGTTGACCTCGATCTTATGCTGGTCGCCTTCAATCGGGTTATTTGTTCGGACGGTGAACTGGATATCCTGAATCGTGTAGGTGTCACGGATTGTTAGTTCTCCTGCGTCGAGTGTTCGAAGTTGATCGAGGTGACGGGAGATTTGGAGGGCGTCGATATCGTCAACGGGTTCTAGTCGAAGGAATCTCGCTTCCTTATCTGAATCTTGACATGGGACAGTCTGCGAGATCGTCGATTCAGTAAGTGCCGAACTCGCACTGCCTGAAGCATCGATGAATTCGAAGGAGCCGTCAATTTCACTGAACTGGACATCCAGATTTTGGAAGGCATTCCGCATCGGCGGTGTCAATTCGGCTGGTACAGACAGGCTTTGACTATCTGGGCTCTGGATGTTCGCAAACTGGCGGAAGAGACGATTGAAATACGGTTCATTAAGCCGGGATTCTTGAGCGTCGCCGCTCACCATCTCAGGTTTGTGCCGCCGTGTATCACCGATCGCAACAACCCGATCTCCTAACACCCGGAGAAAGAGGAATTGAGGTTCGGTAAGGATCTCGGTACCGACCAAGACAACCGAATCAAAGAATCGATCAGAGTGCGGCCGTGTGCTTTCATCGCCACTCTGCATTGCATGAAAGACGTGGTCAGCCAGCGCATATCGCATGGAGGAAACAAGGACATCAGCATCACGAAGCGTGGTATAGATTTCATGACTTGGTGTGGTCGGTGTGATTGTAGCTGTCTCGTTCCCGCTGAATCCATCCATGCGAACCACACCGTCTGTCTCACCGAATTTGTCGGTGAGACGGTCCATACGCTGTGACGTATCCGTCAGCACCAGAACTCGCTGCTCTGTTTGATCAATTACTTCCTCACCGCCAACGACTGGATACTGCGCTGTAGCCAAAGTTTCAACAAGTTCGGCCAGTACTGTCTCCCGATCTTGCCGCACGGGAAGATCAATATACACCTCCTTGTTATCGAGATACGTCTCTACCTCCGTGAGTTGGTCAGTGCTGAGTTGGTCAACAGCATCGGCCGCTGGCCCTGTAGCATCCAAGACGGGGGAAATCTCTGCCCGTTGCGCATAATCAAGTTGACTTAGCAGTTCGCGTGGGTACGTATCAGTCGACAGAGTCCGTGTCGCTTCAAATGTGGCAGTTGGATCTAAGAAGGCCGGTGTCGGACGCCCATCTAACTCAAAGACGTAGGTATCACCAGTATGGCCATAGTAAGTCGCGGTCTGTGAGTAATCAGTCGCCTCATGTGTGAGACGGATCTGTGTCCCTGGTGTGAACGATGGAATGATTATATCCTCTGCTGTGAAGACCAACCGTACCTGTCCTTTGAGAGATTCCAGTGAGAGGTTGGGGATTTTGAGGCCTGCTCGGACAAGTGTGTCCTCATCAAGTCGGTCAAGTTCGCGCCCAATCGTGGAACGAGCATCTCTTTCTTGATTCAACGCCGAACGGAGCTGGTTATAGTGATCTGTAACCGATGGATCACGGAAATCAAGTCGTTGCTCGCACTCATCGAACAGCGGACACTGGGTGATGATTTCACCACTATCATTCGTCTCGAAACACTCCCACCGTCGTTCTGACTGACAGTGATACTGACAGGGCGGAGGAAGACGCTCCTCATCACCCGTTCCAGCCCCAATCGTGGTCGGCTCTTTGAATTTACAGCCCGCACAATCACGCCCATACGTTGTTGGCACCCCGAAACCATCACGGAGCACCGCCGCCTCATTCCGCATCTCCATTATATCCGCTATATCGCGCTTCCGGAGACGTACACGGTCAAAAACAACATCATCTTCGTCCTTAAGATTGGGATAGATTAGAACACCTTCAACACCCTCGGCAACCCGTTCCGCCACTGTTTCTCCAGGATCTAACGACTCCAGTAACAACGCAAGCAGATAGATTCGGAGTTGGAACCTGTGCTTCTGTCGTTGACTATCTGAGAGACCATAATTCGTCTTCAAATCGTATGGAACGCCATCAATGAGGAGATCAACCTGGCCGTTAAAGCCGGTAGAAGTTGAAAGAGCGACCTCTGCAGTCACTGAATCTGCATCAGCAATCGTTTCCGTGAACACGTTATCAGTAAGTAGTGGTTCGATCGCACTCCATGCCTGCTCCTTAATACGATTGGCACTCACCCAAGCAAGCCGACACAACGCGAGATCAATCGCATATTCGCGATCAATCACCTCTTCAAGACAGTCCTCTATCGCATCTTCAGACCATCCTGTGTCAAATTTCTCCCGATACTCCGGTTGCTCGACAGCGTATTCGACTAACGAATGCGCAAGTCGGCCTTTGATCGAACCAGACGAGAAATCATACCGACCAGGAGAGTACACATTTTTCTCAAACGCTAGGTTGTAAATTCGCGGGCATTCGCTCGCAGAACGCATCTCACTCTTCCCGATTGTTGTCGATGGATCTCGAATAAGGACTGTCGAGATATTGAAATACCATTTTCCGTTGTGCGTGTTCGGAACTCCACGAGCAAGCACATATTCTCCCTGCTGTAGCGGGACATCCTCGATAGCACTCTGGACGTACTCAGCTGTCGTACTGAACGCCCCAGTCCAGCCAGGGGCTTCGTGCCACACTGAGAGGAATGCCTCACCGTCGAAGCCACCCGCAGGGATTTCGATATCATACAGCGTTTTTTCACCCCCCCGTCCCCCGTGCTTGGGGCCGCCAGTGATACGACAGCCAACAGTGATCTCTTCGCTGTGATATGCCTCATCACCAAGCACGTTCGGTAAGGAGTGAATCACAGTTACACACCTCCCTCCTCAAGATGCGCCAGACTCCGTGTGAGTAATCGCCGGTCGAGCATCTGCTCCTGATATCGATACTGGTGTGTACAAGACTGACGCTTGAGACAGTCTGGACAGGCATGGATACACTGCTTGGTGATCTCCTCTACCCGTTCCGCAAGTTCGCTTAAATCCCGGCGTTGTGAGCGCCTGTTCGCAAAACGTTCATACGTTTGGCGGACACGGGAATCGAAGAAGGTCCTGTCTTCGAGGGCGAAAACAACATCAGCAGCACGTGGTGTTCGTTGAAGCTGATGTCGTACACGTACGTATTCCTCGGCGACTGCGATATAAAACCGAGCGAGTTCTTGTGTCTCAGCCAGTGTCTGAAGCTGTCGGTGCAGAAGGGGCTGGATATCCTCATACTCGGTATGTCTGTAATCCATTCCAAGGTCTTGGTAGGCAGCTTTGAGATCTTCCCGCTGGCGACCCGTAGCGATGGACTGTGCCAGATCAACGATGAACTCGCCTGACTGGGCGTTCAGCAGGGAGATTACGGCGTCTTCTGTTGCGCTGATGTGGCAGCACCCTTGACTGGCGACACCGGAGAGTAAGGTATCGTCGCCAAGTGTGGTGATATCGTCGAAAACTTCCTTACTGACACCGGCACCGCCCTGGATTGAATCATAGATCCCCAGTTCGATCGTATCAGAGTTCCTGTCTTGGAAATTCACGTCGTACCATGCCTCAAAGTCACTGCCACCTGCACTGTACTCAGCAGCCCACGATGCGAGTGCGTGCTTTAATGAATGGACAAGGACGTGTTCGGCAAAAGTGAATACCGCATTGCGGGATGCACATTCGTTGAGAATCGGGTTGATCGTCCCACGATAGTCGCCAAGGAGTTGAACGTACTCTTCTATTTGTTCTTGGTCATAGTCTAATAGACCGAGTCGTGATTCAGCATCCGGGAGAAGGCTGGGAAGATGTTCTTGGAGGGTCGAAATATCTGCGTCAAAAATTGAATCAGGGGTCGATGACGCCGTCGCGAGCATGTAGTCAACGGCGATGAGTGCAGTGTAGAAGGGGGTCACGCTAAATGCATGTCCTAGGGCGTCTTCTTGGAAGAAGAGTTGATCCCAGAGTCGGCGATAGAGCAATGCGAACTGTAGATCCCGGTATAGGACAGTATTTTGCTCGAACGTTTTGTTGAGAATCGTATTAATGGTCTCTGGATCCAGGTCGAATAGGACAACTTGGCTGTCCTCCCGACTCCCAACAAAAGCAGTTACATCATCTGCCTCGTGCCGGTACCGAATCACTTCTGAAAAGGTCTGATCCTCGCCATACAGCGTCAAAAGCGTCGCATAGTAGCTTTTGAGGAATGTAGCATCGTCACTGAACGAGGCTTGCTGGAACAGTCCTCCGGTGATATCTGCTAATTCATGGCTGACGCGGTTCTCGCCTCGGGACAGGAGATGTTTGAACCAGAGAAATTGTGATGTTGGATCGCCTTTGAGCGAGCGCAACTCTTCATCTGGAATGTCCTCCGGGTTTCTATTATGGATGAACTGGTTCTGCTCATCCCAGTAATAATGAGTAATCTCACTCTCCCCGCCAACACTCGGGTTCCACACTATGAACTGGTGTGGAATATACACCCGGACATCATCCGTAGCGTGCTGATATGGGGTGTACTGTTCCTGATTGGTCTGTGGAAGAATTGCATCCATAGGTTCCGAGGTCCGCATCCTCAGTCCTGACTCAATGTCCGCAAATCCTGCTACAGAAGAGGGTTCAAAGTTCCCGGTCCAGATATCAAAATCCCACCGTCGCTTGAAGCCGCCTGGTAGAAAACTGCTTAGCATAAGGTCCAAGGGCTCGTTATCAAGGAAGCCGCCGTTCGCGTTAACGACACTGACATTACCGCCGACTTGCTCGGATATGAAGGTACTTGGAACACTATATGGCCGGGTTGCTTCTGGATCAAGGTCAAAGAGGTCCGGGATGTGACAATAAGGACTAAAACGATTATGGCGAACTTGGTCTAGGAGGTCTGATTGGTGCTGAATCAATCCATTCAACCGAGCAAGCAGACGCTCCTCGCGTGATTCTTCATCCGCGTCAGCAAACGGCGTGGGATCACTCATTAGTTTGTAGGTCGATATTATTGTCCGCAATCTCCTGGAACAACCGGCGCTTGAATTTGAGATCGTCCAAATGACCCTCTAAATCCGATTCTTTGGTTCCAGGCGGAATTCTCGCTGCTTCCCAGAACATTTGCATGTCATCCCCAAGATCGGCTGGAGTAATCGGCACCTGGGTTTGCTTTACATATTGATTGATATTTTCGAGCACATCGACTATAACCTCCTCGTCAACAGTGGGGAAAGCAGTCCGCATCCATTGCTGCATTTCTTCCTGCTCCCGGGCAAGTTTATGATCCAACTCCTCAATATCTAGCCGACGATAGATCTCATCTGCGCTGTCTGGCTCTGTAACGTTAAGATAGTCGAAGATAGCGGAGACCAAGTGTTCGGTACGAACGAACTGGTTTTCTTCATCAAGATTGATCCGGAGGTAGCGGTCATCGGGATCGCTAAGAAGATTTTCATGATGAAAGTAGAACGCGTCTTCAGGTTGTGAACCCAGAACAACGACGGATACGGGCTGATCATCGGGATCTCGACCTCCCCGGCCTTTGCGTTGGACGAAGCCAGGAATGTTCATCGGAGCACGATACTGGAATGTGCCAAGTATCCCCGGATGATCGAAGCCCACTTCTAATGCGCTCGTGGTCACCATCAGATCCCACGAATCATCGTGTACTGGTCGTCCGTTCGGGGTTTCGGTACGACCGCTTTTGTGGAGATAGACATTCATCGGTTCAAGATCTAAGTCATCTGTCATTGTCCACCAACATTCGCCCGCTTCGTAGACAGGACAAGGATTCAGTTCATGATTCGGTGGAAGGGGCTCACAGACTGCCCGTTCATGTTCTGCAGCGTTTGAACGGAATTTGTGCTTAGGACAGTCCGGGTTCGTCCCGGATTCATCTTCATCTCGTAAAAATGCATCCGGAGTCCGCAAGGTGAAGAGTTCCTGTCCTTCTACCCCACGGCCTGTCTCTGCATCATGGATATAATCGCCCAACCGTTTCACTGAATCAATCGAATCCACAAAGCCCAGAATCTTGTTTTTCACAGGGCCATCATCCGGATTCTTCTTGAGAATAGTATGGTACATCGCGAAAGCAACCTGGATCATCGACGAGAGATTGGTAACGTTCGTTTCCTCGAAATCCTCTTCATCCCACTCGCGTCGCGGAAGATACTTTGCTTCTCCCTGCGGTACCTGCACCTCTCGCGGATCAGTTGCCTTGATAAATATCAGATACTCCCAGCCGATCTCTTCAATTTCCTCGTCTCGAGGACAGATCTCTACAGCTTCAGAAGCACCGAATATACGGCTTGTAAAGTCCTCTGCATTTGAAATCGTTGCACTTGACGCAACTAAAGATGGCTGCTGATCGGTATCGACATGCTGCATTGCTGCTTGGAACCGCCGCATAACATTAGCAACGTGCATCCCATACTGATTGGTATACACGTGGACCTCGTCAAGGACCATGAATTTTGGAGGTGACGAATGTTTCCAGAATTGGTCACTACCACGATGATCCATAAGACGCCGATGTAGGGTATCTGGCGTTACAACGATAATATCGGCGGTTGCACCCTTGTCAGCACGGGCAAAATCAACCGAGTGTGCTGGATCTTTCTCACACTCCATCTCCTGGGTGCCCATCCGCCCGTCGCAGCCATCGACTGGACAGTCAATCTCAGTGTTTTCCGCATCACCATGTTGCAGTGCAACCGTTACTGGGAGCGAGTCATACGGTAGTTCATCGTTGTCCTCAATGATTTGCTGGACGTCGTAGAGATACTCAATAATTCGCTCGAACTGGTTGTTACACAGGTCTTTTCGCGGATAAGATAGGACAGCGTCAACACCACCTACCTGAACATCTGTATGGTTGGTGGTAAATGTGTAAGCGAAGATCGGGAACAGAAATGCTTCAGTCTTCCCACCGCCTGTACTGGCGGTAATGACGTGGGCTGTATCGCTATATTCCTTGGTGACGGCTTGCCGAAACAGGCGATCTAATGATCGGCCTTGAAATGCTGCCAACCCGGTTAGCTCCCGCTCCTTGCACAGTTTGTATACTAGTTTGAGTGCATCCTTCGTTGCGGTGCGCCATGACCCAGTATCAGTTGCAGCAGTGAATTCAGCCGCTGGGTCAGCCGTCCGGATCTTGCTAAGGATATCACGTACTTCATCACCCAGATCAATCCCATCGTCTCCCCATTTTGGCTTCTTTCGCGACTGGATGTCCATCTTGACCATCTTGGTGAGACTGGGAGCATACTCGAAGTCGCTCTCGTCAGCAAACCGCTGTCGTAACAACGCGAAATACCGTGTCACTTCGGCAACGCGGCTACGGACGCGTTGCTTATCATACACATAGTGGAGTACATCGCGCTCAACGAGTTCGTCGATCAACCGCTGGAACAACAGTTTCCCTGCAATATCGTTCGAGTGCTGCGCCGGAAACGCATAGGTGACAGTAATCGCTTCACCGTTTTCGAGCGTCTCCGTTGCGGCGATAAACACTCGATGAAAACGGTCATACAGTTCATCCAACGAGACGGTCGCATCATAGTTCCCAGCGTTGATCTGTTCCTTGCAATCGCGGTCAACCCAGCGAAGAACATGTTGCTGCAGTTGCGCTCGATCATCGATATCCAAACTGTCCCAGATCTCAGCGACCGCATCAAGATGGTCGTGGCCTTCCTCTCGTCGGCTACTCATCATCCATCACCGCCTGCACATCGTCGATCTCGCCATCGGTGTAGCAACGATTCAAATAGGTGAACGCTTCCGACCCATCGAAATCCGTTTCGTGTACAAGAGTAGACAGACTGCCGTTGTGATCCCGCAGTGCCGTCATGAATTGCTCCCTTCGGGTGGGGCCCTGGACAAAGTCCTCGATCTCGTCAATCAGCAATGGAGCATCAGCAAAATTACCAGCTCTGACCTCGCTACGTGCGTCCGCAATCTTCTCAGCACCTTCGGTACTGTCAACCTCCGATTCTAAGTCGTCGATCTGAGACAGATACTGCTGTTGCTGCGCCACGATCTCTCCGGCCTCTTGCTCTATCTCCCCGGCTAGTGGCTGGGCCTCTTCAGTAAGAACCGCTAAGGCATCCTCATAATCGCCTGAATTATAGGTATCCTGGTACCTCTCAAGCGCTGTATTGAGCGACTCAACTTTTCCTTCTAAATCCGCTCGTGTCCCATTCTCCTCTGCGATGTTCCCAACTTGCTCTCGGGCCTCTTCTGCCAGATCTCGGGCCTCTCGATACTTCTCCGTACACTGGCTCTTAATCTCCAGAATATCCTCAACCTCTTCCTCAATCGCCTCGATCCGGTCTTCAATAGCATCCGATCGTTCGCGAAGCCGCTCATATTGCTCACTCTCGATTAGCTCGTCCAACTCATCGTGGAGATTAGTTAACTCACTATCGAGGTCCTGCAGTTGAGTTGCAAACGATCCTTCGATCTCCGCGTCCCTAATCCGCGATTGGATCGCGTCAATCTGGTGATCACGGAGATTCCGAGCATCGCCAACAATAGACTTCTGCTGTTCCTCAACCGCCTCTTCGAGGTCCTCTTCTAAAGCGATGATATCGTCGATAAAGTCCCGAATCTCATTGAGATCGCTGTGATCAGGATCGAAAACCTCATCGAAGGTATCGAGTTGTTCACCAAGATCGTCTAAACGGTTCTCGTAGCCGTTGACGCCATCCGCATTGAGGGAAACAGTTTGGTCATACAGGTCACGTGCCGTTTCTAACTGTTTTTCGGCTCGCGTACGGGCTTCATTATACTGATCAGAGACACTGACAACATGATAGGCTTCGACTGTTTTACCATCACGTGTCACCGTGTTCGGTTCTACGTAGTTCTGCCGCTGCAGATGGTCGAGATACCATTGAAACATCGCATGTTCATCGCCACTCGGACAATCGAAGACGTACTCGCTCGCCAACCGGTCACGTAACTCAGATATTGTTAGTTCCGTGGCCTCATCGTTCAACAACCGATAAATCTCATACCACGGCGGACGGTCTGACTCAATATCGGGATACGTCCACCGCCGACTATCCTTGACAACCAGACTCTGAGAGCGAAGCCCCTCCATTATGTCCTCATTCAACTCATACTGCTCCAAATCTAATTCGTCCCGCAAGTCACCAATCGCAAAGGAATGGCTGTCTTCAGATTCAAGACGGTCAA
>Ga0207757_100498_pt1 | contig 24881 bp, 27 predicted proteins | sample A23P3SouthBayCA_2_FD_187752 | JGI IMG/M metagenome (GOLD analysis project Ga0207757, IMG submission 187752) | Aerobic enrichment media microbial communities from Eden Landing Ponds, California, USA - A23 P3 (2) (SPAdes) | ecosystem: Environmental > Aquatic > Marine > Unclassified | place...
GGCCTGTTCGATGTCGAATTCGATCTCGGTCCCTTCCGTCAGATCCTCACCGCCAACGTCCTCCATGTGGAAGAAAACGTCGTCGTCAGCATCCTCAGTCTCGATGAAACCGTAGCCGCCAGTGTCGTTGAAGAAATCAACCTTACCGTTTGCCATTGCGAATAGAGAGAGTCAGAGTACACGGTTAAGGGTTTCGTATCCGTCCCCCGAATCCGCTTCTTTGCGGACGAATGCACTGAAAGCGTTCCTTTTCGTCTCCGAATGTACGCATCGAAACTTCCAGCGCGATTCGCCGCCCGGTCGGTCGGTTCGCGACGGGGACGAGACCGGCATCTCTCCACCGACGGTCTCCCGGCATCCGCGAAAACTGCGTGACCGGGGGGTCGTGACTCAACGCCAGGACGGACTCAGCGACTCCTATAGAAGACATTCCAAAGGAGATCCGCGAACGGCCGGACTGTGCCACTTGGGAGAACGGAGCGAAGATCATCCGCGAGATGACCGACCCGCGGAACAAGACGGTCGCCGTCCTCCTCGCCAAGACAGGCTGCCGAGTCAGCGAAGCCCTGGAGGTGAAGATGGACGACCTGCTGCTCGACGAAGGGTTCGTTCGTCTACGAAAGCGGAAAGGTGGCAAGCAGACTGTCGTGCCCGTAGACGAGGAAACCATTCAGGCCATCGAGCGATTCACATTCACAAGGCAGTCACACCCGGATTCGGAGTACCTGTTCCTCAGCATTCGGGGGAACCGCGTCTCGAAGACACAAGTACAGCGAGCGGTGAAGAAAGCGGCCGTCGAAGCAGGGACGATGGAACGCGGGGAAGACCGGTTCAACAAGAAGTTCACACCCCACACCTCCCGCACCGTGTTCACGACGCTGATGCGGAACCAGGGGATGAAACAGCACATCCTTCTGTATATCCGTGGGGATGCGGAGAGTGAGACGATGGATATCTACACTCGCGTTGATCGCTCCGAAGCGAGAGAGGAATACTTAGAGTGTATCAAACCTATTGGGCTCTAATAACTCTGATCACCTACCTGAGTGTAGAGTCTGCATCCGCTATTGACCAAATGAACAGCATCCAGTATAGGAGATATAGTTCCGGTATTAAATCTGGTTTTCGAATTGTCTCCATCAACACATACTCCTCTTTGCTTCGAAGACTCCGTCCAGACGTGAATCAGTGAGTACCCAACTCGAAACTACTAGAGTTCCGGGATCAGGTGGATCGACTCTTTCGGGATCAGCACTTGGACTTCTGAGCCGTTCTCAAGCGCCAGTCGTTCGAACGTCGGCGGACGAACGTTCGCCGTGAGGGTGATCGCTCCCTTTTCAATCTCGATATCGATCCGGTACTCGCTCCCCTCATTCAGCCAACGAGAAACCGTTCCCGTGACCGCATTTGCCGTTCGGTCGCCGTCGGCAATATAGGGGGCTTCGATCTCTATCCGCGACGGATGGATACAGACCGTCACCGTCGACGTATTGATATCCGACGCGGTGGTTTGGAACTGGATGTTACCAAACCGGACCGTTGCTCCGTCTGCTGTTCGGTCGGTCACTTTCCCCTCGAAGAGGTTCTCGTTACCGGTAAAGCGGGCGACGAATCGACTCGTCGGACGGGTGAGGACCGTCGACGGCGAGCCCACTTGTTCAGGGTCACCGTCTCGAACGATAGCGATTCGATCACCGAGTGCCGTCGCGGTCCGCTGGTCATGCGTGACGTAGAGAATCGGGATTTCGAGCGATTCGAACAGGCTGTGCAGTTCGTCTCGAAGCCGTTTTCGGATCGGCGCGTCGAGACTCGACAACGGCTCATCAAGGAGGAGTACGTCCGGGTCAGTTGCCAGCGTTCGTGCGAGGGCCACTCGTTGTCGTTCTCCACCGGAGAGGGTCGGAGGCTTTCTATCGAGCACGTCCTCCAATTCGAGAAGCGTCGCAAGCTCATCGACGCGATCGATGGCTGCGGCCGCGTACGCGATGTTTTCACGGGCGGTCATGTGTGGGAAGAGCGCTCCCTCCTGGAAGACCATCCCCACACGTCGATCTTCGAGCGGTAGGCCGACCAGTTCTCGCTCATCGAGCTGAATCGATCCCGAATTGGGGCTGGTGATGCCGGCGATCAGCGAGAGTAGCGTCGTCTTTCCGCTGCCGGACGGTCCCAGGACGGCAAGCACTTCAGCCTCGACCGTCAGGTCCACCGGGCCGAAGTCGAACTGGCTGTAGGCTTTGCGCAGTCGAGAGAGTTCGAGTGTCATTCCCATGGGTTCGAGGCGACGGTATTGAGAACTAACAGCGCCGTGGCGGCGATCAGTACCAACAGTATCGCTACCGGGTAGGCGTTGTCCAAGCCGAGTTCGATAAAGGCAACCCAGATCTGGACCGGCATCGTCCGTGGATAGTACGCCAGCATCATCGTCGCGCCGAACTCACCGATCGCTCGTGCGAAGGCAAGCGTTATGCCGGCGAGAATCCCCGGGGCAGCAAGGGGCAGCGTTACATTACGAGCGGTCGTCCATCGACACTTTCCGAGCGAGCGAGAGGCGTATTCGAGCGTCTGATCGACGCTCTCGAACGCCGCTTTTGCTGTCACGACCACGAACGGCGACGCGACGAACGTTTGGGCCAGTACTACCCCGGCGAGCGACCGTGTGAGTGGGAACCCGGCAGCAATCGCGGCTTCACCGAGTGGCGAGCTGGGACCGAAGACGGTGAGCAACACGATGCCGCCGACCGTTGGGGGGAGTACCAACGGGAGAACCACGACTGCGAGGACGACCTTCGTTACAGCCCCGTCGGTGCGTGCGAGCCAGTACGCGAGCGGCAAGCCGAACAGGGTGGCGATGACTGTGCTAATCGACGCTGACAGAAGCGACGTGGTCGCCGAATCTACGACGGTCGGATTGTCCATCCGAGCCAGGATCTCTCCGGCCGGTATCGAGAGAAACAGCGACACCATCGGCACAACGTAATACAGGAGGAGGACGCCCCCGAGGACGAGCGCAACGCTGAGCCAGTCGAACCCGAACGTGCCCGTTCCCGATCGATTCGAGTGTGAACCTGTCGCCATTTAAATCAGGACAGTGATGTCCGAGACAGTCGATGATAGCTCTTTGTGAGGTCCGCCGAGTCGAGATTGAGTCCCGCTGGATTGGTCGGTTGCCTGTCTGACACTCTGGGGCACGTCGCCCGTATAGGAAGGGAATTGATCGCGCAGGAGGAATCCGTGTTCTTCGAGATAACTCCCGGTCGTATGGACGTCGAACAGGGAAACTGCGGCGTCGCTCATGTGCCGAATGGTCGAGCCGTAACTGATGAGCCCACCCTGTATTTCTTGGCCGCTTGGTAGTGTGTACGAGGTCGTTGAGTACCAATCCTCGGCATACTGTGGATTACTCAGATTGATCTGGTCCGGCAACTCGATGTACTCGTAATCGCGTTCGACGGCCATGTTGCGGTAGGCGATTGCGGCGTCGATGGAGCCAGTTTCGAACTGGCTGATCAACGATGTTTCGGGATAGATCTGATCCTGTTGGAGGATCTGTTCTCTGAGATCCGATGCGTCGTCGTAGTAGCGTGAGGCGAGTTCGAGCATGAAGAGTGCACGATATCCGAGCGGGTCTTGATCGGGGTCGGTGCGGCCGATGTTTACGTTCCCATTGACCATTGGTTCGTACCAACTCTCGGTTCCGGCATCGGCCAGACGTTCCCCGCCATCTGTGTCCGGATTGTACGTGATGACGACGGAGTTGCTGGTAAACACAGAGTGCCACGGAGGTGAAAGCGGCTCTTCGAAGAGCGCCACGTCGGCGACTGAGACGATATCGGGATCGCGTTGCCCTTCATCGATCATCCGAGCGACCGTCGCAGAACCGTGTCCCTCGATATCAACTGGGATGTCCACAGCAGGCTTGAGTCCGTTAGCTAGTGCGTTCTGGAGGCTACCAGCTGCGAGGATGGCAACCGTCGTCGATTGGTTACTATTTCGGCTGCTCCCACTTGTACAGCCAGCAATACCAGCGACGGCCGCCGTGCCAGCAGTCAGGAGAAATCGTCGTCGCGCAGTAGGAGATCCATCAGTCATCTATACGAGATAGAGAAACATTTGAGAGAAAAGCTTATCTCAAACACATCTGTTTGACTCTGTATGATCTCTGCAGAATCGACGACATTAACCGAACGACAGGTCGAAGTACTCGAACTCCGGGAGCAGGGCCAGACACAACAGGAGGTGGCGAACCAATTGGGGACGACCGGCTCGAATATCAGTGCTATCGAACGAGCGGCAGAACAGAACATCGGAAAGGCTCGTCGAACATTAGAACTCGTCCGGACAGTTCGGTCGCCAATCCAGTTTTCCGTCTCTCCGGGAACGAGTTTCGATGATTTGGTCGCCAGCGTCTATTCGCACGCAGACGAAGCTGGCATCAAAATCGCATACTGTCGTCCGGAACTGTATACACATCTCTATGGCGTTCTGGAAGAGTGTACGAACCAGAACGAACTGAAGACGGCCATCGATGTCGGGATTACCAACGAGGGCGAGGTGAGAGTCTTCACTGAGGACTTCTGAGAGTTTCTAACGGGTGGAAAAAAGAGGCGGACACATGTATCTTTGATACGCGGTTCCCACGAATACTGAGGAAGACAGTAATCGGAATCACCGTATGTCGGACAGGTCGAGTGAATGGTATCGTGAGGTCTGTGGGGTCGGCCTGATGTGTCTCGTCTACAGCATCAAACAGTACGTAGTCTGCTCATTCCAACACAGTACGACGATTCAAGAGATCTACCTCTTCCGAAGTCCGTGTTCTTCTCCTGAATCGGGAGACCAAGGATCTTCTGTAATTCCATTCGTTCTATAATGTCACTGTGTACGTCGTGGATGACTATTCTCAAAAGTCTCCCACAGGAGGAAACTGGAGACTTGGAAGAAACGCCTGAAATTAGGCTCTACTTCGTCTCTAATATCATTTCCTCCTGTTTTAGGTTAAATAACGGGACCAGAATGGTCGGCCTCGGCACTCACGACTCACAATCTATCCATAGTGAATGTGTTTACAGCGTCTATAGAGTCCACTCATCCCGTTACTGTTCGTCCAGCATCTGGATGCCGCACTCCACAACCGCCTCGGTCACGAAGAGACTCGTCTCACGCTGGAGTGCTCGCATACGGGATGCCGCTTCGTCTCTGTCGAGCAATCCGCGACCATACCCGAGCGCGATGACGCCGATAGAACCGCGTACTTCGACGCCCGCGTCGGATGCTGTCTCTCGGGCGGCGAGGTCGTCAGTCAGGAGAACGACGCCCCGCTCTTTTGCGACCGCGATTGCGGCGCGTTCTCCGGCGTCCAGTTCTTCAGTACCGACTCGGCTTTCATCGGCTTCGACGAGTTCGTACGAGAGGTCGGCCAACCCGTCCGGAACACCACCGGCCTCGACCTCCTCGTAGACCGTCTCTGGCACGAGTAGTGTGTCAAACGCCCAGAGCAGTTCGAGCGAATCGAGTTCGGCGAGATGAATGAGCGGTCCCGCGTCCGAGACAGCCGCAAGCGTCACGCGTTCAGGCCCCAGCCGACGTCTTCCTCGACGACCTCGCGCTCTTGGTCTGCTCGTTCGACTTTCGTCCGACCAACGCGCTCGATGGCCTCCTCGCGGTCGAGTTCGCCGTCGAGGTACCGTGCGAGTACGAGGTCCTCCCACAGGGTTTCGAGACCGCGTTCGAGTGCTCGTTCGAACACCTCAGACTCTGGCAGGCCGCGAGCCTCTGCGATTTCCCGTACCCGGTCGGAAATTTCGGCGGCCATACAGTACGATTACTCGGCGACGTTCATAAATCCGTGTCTGTCCGCCCGATGAGAATCTGACCGGGACCTCTGTCTCCCGTGGTCACGAACAGATGACCTTAGAGACGCCGTCTACCGTCGAAAATGGCGGCCTCGGCACTCATAGGGCTCGTCACCGTCGGGTGCCACCCCGACTCGGAGCGGTGCGCTCGTCATCGGCCACTCGGGGCTACGCGACGGCGACTGAAAGAGGCTTGCGACCTACTCGATTCGGTCGCGCGCCCCCGCGACGAGCAGCGGGAGGGTGATCGTCGCGTCGCCGAGGACGGTGACGTTTTTCGCTGACTTCTCCAGTTTCCCCCACGACCGTGCTTCGTCCAGCGTCGCGCCGGAGAGGCCGCCGGTCGAGGCGGGGTCGGTCGTGAGTTGCACGCCGTAGTCGTACGCTTCGGGCACCGTGAGCATCGTCTGGAGGACGAAGTTCTTGGGGACGCCCCCGCCGACGACGGTGGCGCCGGCCCTCTCGGCGTCGAAGGCGACGTCGGTGATGTTCGTCAGGTCCGCGAGGGCGTCGAGGGTGAACTCGGAGACCTGCGAGTGCATCCACGCCTGAATCCCCAGCACGGAGTCCTGGATCGCGGGCACGAACACCGGCACGTCGTGTTCGTACGCGGCCGCGGCGATGCCGGCGTCCTCGTCGACCGACTCGTTGGCTTCCAGATTCGCCCGCCCGAGCGCCCGCGTGAACTCGCTGGTGGCGACGGTACCGTCGAACTCGGGGAAGACGCGCTCCCGGAGGTGGTTCTCGAACAGCGTGAAATGTTCCTGCGGGAGGTAGACGTTGTAGATTCGGTCGACGCCCTCGTCGCGGAGGCGTTCGTCGTGGTCGCGCTCCCGCCCCCGTTCGGCCGTGCGGCCGTGGTGGTGTTTCCCGCCGACGGCCTCGATGGCGTCGTGGGTGAGGTTCGCCCCCGTCGTCACCAGGACGTCGACGTGGCCGTCGCGGATCAGCTCGGTCACGACGCTCCGCATCCCGCCGGGCACCATCGCACCCGCGAGACCGAAGAAGTTGGTCACGTCCTCGCGGTCCAGCATCTCGGCGTACACCTCGACCGCGCGACCCATCTCGGCCGCGCCGATGCCCGCCTTGCCGTACTCCGTCGCGAGGTCGCCGACGCTCATGCCGGCCCACACCTCGGCGTGGCCCAGCGGGTCCTCGTGGAACTCCTCGCGTGGCGGCTGTTCGTGGCCGTCGTCGTCGGTCATCGGTCGTGATCGACCCTCCAGTCGCTTCAACGCCGCGGTTCGACGGGTCCGGGCCCCGTCCCGGCGCCTACAGTCCGGTCGGATGCTCGATGTACGTCGTCTCCACGCCCCACCCCTCGATCAGATCGCCGAGCGCCCGGACGCCGAACGTCTCCGTGGCGTAATGCCCCGCGAGGAAGACGTTCAGACCCAGATCCCGAGCCTCGTGATACGCTTTCTGCTTGCCCTCTCCGGTGACCAGGGCGTCCAGCCCCGCTTCCGACGCCGCCTCGATCCAGTCGACGCCACTGCCCGTGATGATGCCCACGTCCTCGATCTCGTCGGGACCGAACCCGAGCACCTGCGTCTCGGTGTCGAGTTCGCGATCCAGCAACGCGGCCAGTTCGTCCGCGCCGTAGGCGTCCGTCGCCGTTCCTCGCGTCCCGACGTACTCGGGACCGTACTCCCCGAACGGTGCCCGATCTCTCAGTCCGAGCACGTCCGCAAGGCCGGCGGCGTTGCCGAGTTCCTGGTGGCCGTCGAGCGGTAGGTGCGAGACGTACAGCGCCACGTCGTTCGCGACGAGCGGCTCGATTCGGTCGTAGTGGAGTCCGGTGAGGCGGTCGAACCCGCCCCACGCGAGACCGTGGTGGACGAGAAGGGCGTCGGCGTCGCGGTCGACCGCCTCGCGGATGGTGGCTTCCGCGGCGTCGACGGCGAGCGCCACGCGCTCGACTGCCCCCGATTTCCGCCCCACCTGCAATCCGTTCGCGCTCGCGTCCACGTCGGCGTAGTCGTCGGTGCGAAGCCGGTCGTCGAGTCGAGTGACGAACTCCTGTCGATCCATACCGACCACTCGGTCGGCGGGGGTTTGTAAATTAGTGCTCGGCCGCGGCGTGTGCGAACACGAACGCGCGCAGGAGGTGTCCCCCGAGCGTCGCCGCCTGGCCGTCGTCGCGGTCGTTCACCTCGACCACGTCGGCGCCGTCGGCGACCGGGGCGACCGCACGGACCACCGCGCGCATCTCGCGGGCCGACAGGCCGCCGGGTTCCATCGTCCCCGTGCCCGGCGCGACGCCCGGGTCGGCGGCGTCGATGTCGACGCTCAGGTAGGTCGTCGCGGCCGCGAGGTCGTCGACTGCCGCCTCGGCCGCCGCCTCGACGGCGGCCGCCCCGCGCTCGCGCACCGCCGCTGGATCGACGACGGTCACGTCCTCCGCGCTCGCCCGTTCCCACTCGTGCTCGCTCCCGGCGCGGGCACCGACGATCACGGCGTGATCCGCCGTGTCGAGCGCTCGCTCCGTCACGCAGGCGTGGCTCCACGGATTCCCGTCGAATTCGGTTCGGAGGTCGAGGTGGGCGTCGAGACAGACGAACAGGTCCGGATCGACCGCGCGGACGCCCCCGACGGTGACGGTGTGCTCGCCGCCCAGGAGGAGGGGAACGGCGCCGTCGTCCACCACGTCGCCGAGGGTGCCCGCGAGGTAGCCGACGTACTCGGCGGCGTCGTTCCACGCGTGGATGTCTCCAGCGTCGTGGACGGAGAGCGAGGAGAAGTGTCGGTCGGTTCGGTGATCGTAATCCTCGAACGATCCGGCGAACCGGCGGATTCGGTCGGGACCGAACCGGGTGCCGGGCTGGAACGTCGTGGAGACGTCGAGCGGTGCGCCGACGACGACGTAGTCTGCCGTCTCGCGGTCGGCGGTCGCACCGGGGAACATTATGGGTGTCGTCGTAACTGTTCACCGGCGGATCGCCGTGACGTGCCGGCGATCCACCGCGACTGACTCACCACTGCCATTATCAGACGATCTTCCGCTGGCCTTCGTACTCCAGGTACTCGATCTCGTCGTCGGGCGACAGCGACTCACCTTCGGGCACTCGCATCGTGAACGTCTCGTAGGTGTCGAGGTCCATGATCTGGGCGTCGTCACCGGAGACGGAGACGACCTGCCCGCCCTTGCGCTCCACGATTGGGACCCACACCTTCGCGTCGACCGGCTGGCTGAGCGACCGTTTCTTCGCGTCGAAGACGCCCTTGCCCTCGATGCGGGCCTTGGCACTGCCGTGTTTCCCGGGTTTGGCCGTGCTGTAGGAGTTGATCTTGCACGGGGAGCCATCCATCATGACGTAGCTCCCTTCCTGTAGTTCCCGCACCTGCTTTTGCTCTCGCGCCATACGGACCGATAACGGAAGGTGGTGTATAAACGGTTTGGAACGCCGTTGAGCCCCGTCTCTCGGACGGACCGTCGTACCTGTTCACCGGTGGTTCGCGAACCACCCTGACGAACCACCGACGACGGGCCGTATCAGTCGTCGCCGCGCCGCCGCCGCATCTCCTGTCGGGTGAACTGCGGGCGTGCCTTGACGCCCCGCGCTCGCCGGAGCGACCGATAGAGCAGGACTCCGACCGGGACGGTGATGACGCCAGCGACGACGGCCGCCTCGGGCGTCTGGTTGAACGAGTAGAGGATGGCCGTCGAGAGCACGCCAACCGCGACGAGGATGCTGTACGCGATGCGCTTGGCGAGCTGATCCATGACGTCGTGTTGGTCGTCGAGTCGCACCTCGACGGTGAGATCGTCGCGGTTGACCCGGTCCAGCACCTCGTCGAGTTTCGGCGGGACGGTCACCAGCGACTTCGCTGTCCGTTCCAGCTGGTCGCCCGCCGACTCGACGGCTTGCCGGACTCCCTCCTCGCGGTACCCCTGTTCGGTGAGGTAGTCGGTAGCCACGGAGATGAAATCGAAGTCGGGATCGAGCGTGACACACACCCCCTCGACGACCGTCGCGACCCGCATGATGAGCGCGAAGTTCCGCGGCAGGCGCAGGGGGAACTCGTAGATGGTGTCCTCGACCTGCTGGATGACCTGCTGGACGCGGTACTGTTCGAGATCCTCCCCGCGCACGTCCGCGATGGCGAGTTCCATCACGTTGCCCATCACCTCGCGGTCGGCGTCGGGACTGAGCGTCCCCATCTCCACCATGGCGTCGAGGATGCCGTCGATATCCTGGTTCGCGACGGCGATGTAGAAGTCGACGATCTTCTCCTGGAAGAAGGCGTCCACGCGCCCGCTCATGCCGAAGTCGTAGAAGATGATCGCCCCGTCGTCGTCGACCGAGAGGTTCCCGGGGTGCGGGTCGGCGTGGAAGACGCCGTCTTCGATGATCATCTGGAGGTAGACGCGCTGGAGGCTCTCGGCGAGGGCGCTCCGATCCAGTCCTCGCTCGTCCAGCCGTTCCACGTCGGTGATCTTGACGCCGCCGATGTACTCCATCGTCAACACCCGCTCGCCGGAGAGATCGTCGACGGACGTGGGGATACGGATGCGACCGTTGTCGGCGAAGTTCTCCCGAATCTCGCCGAGCATCCGGCGTTCGCGCCCGTAGTCCATCTCCTGTCGGATCGTCGTGTCGAACTCCTCGGCGAGGTTCGACAGCGAGAACCGCCGCGCCTCGTCGGTGAAACGCAGGAGGACGGGGAGAAGCCACTTGAGCGCACGCAGGTCGGCCTCGACGAGGGCCTCGACGCCCGGGCGGCGGACCTTGATCGCCACCTCCTCGCCCTCGTAGGTGGCGCGGTACACCTGGCCGAGGCTGGCGCCGCTGATCGCCTCGCTGTCGAACTCGTCGAACACCTCGTCGACGGGACCGACCTCGGCTTCGAGGACCGGCTTGGTCTCCTCCCACGGCGCCGGCGGCACGTCGTCCTGCAGGCTGCTCAACACCTCGATGTACGCCGGCGGGAGCACGTCCGGCCGGGTCGACAGCAGCTGCCCGAGCTTGATGAACGTCGGTCCGAGGGTGAGCAGGGAGGCGAGCAGTCGGTCGGCCCGCTCGCGCTGGGTGTCGGGACTGACGGTTCGCGAGCCGCCGAACAGGAGATACGTCCGGCGGTCGCGGGCGTAGGTGACGATCAGCGGGAGGAACTGGTGGATGACGCGGACGAACCGCCAGTAGGCACGGAGATTGACCAGCGTGACCACCCGGGCTTACGCGTCCTCGATGGGGATGGATTGCTCCGGCGCGGCCTCGTACTTGGGGAGACGGAGTTCGAGGACGCCCCGTTCCACCGACCCTTCGGCGCCCGCGCCCGTCGCGTCCGGCGGGAGGGGCAGTTCGGCGTCCAGAAAGAGCGGCCGATCCTCGCGCACGTACTCGAACGATTCCGGCAGTGCCTTCTCGCGACGCGCCTCGATATGGAGGCGACCCTTCTCTACCCGGACGTCGACCGTCTCCGCCGTCGCGCCGGGGAGGTCGATGACCAGCAGGTACGCGTCGTCGCTCTCGAGCAGGTCCGCGAACACTGCTTCGGGGAGTTCCCGAAGCGCGTCCCGCAGTGCTGACATGGGTCCGGGTAAGGAACGGGGATCGAAAAAGGCCGCGGTGTCCGTGATCGGTCGTGCCGAACGGGTTTTTGTATCCCCGAACGCAAGAGCGGGTATGAGCCACGACGATCTCGAACGCGCGGGATTCAAGGACCGCACCCGCGTCGCCGAGGCACTGGAGACCGTCAGCGACGCGTTCTCGGGCCACGACCGGACCGAACGGGTGGCGCTGGGGCGCGCCGACGGCCGCACGCTCGCCGAGGCGGTGTCCGCGCCGGCCCCCGTCCCGGGCTACGACCGGGCGGCCATGGACGGCTACGCCGTCCGCGCCGAGGACACCTTCGGCGCCTCCGACCGCTCGCCGACCGTCCTCCGCGAGGACGAGGGGACTGTCGCTCCCGGCGAGGCCGTCCGCGTCCACACGGGGAGCGACCTGCCCGACGGCGCCGACGCCGTCGTCATGATCGAGGAGACCGAGCCCGTCGGCGACGAGGTGGAGGTGTTCGACGCCGTGGCGGAAGGCGAGAACGTCGGCGACGTTGGCGAGGACGTGGCCGAGGGCCAGCAACTCTACCAGCCCGGCCACCGGATTCGGCCCTCGGACCTCGGGCTCCTGAAATCCGTCGGCGTCGATCAGGTCACCGTCTACGACCCGCCCACGGTCGGCGTGATCCCGACGGGCGAGGAACTCGTCCAGCGCGATCCCGATCCCGGAGAGGTGATCGAGACGAACGGCCTGACGGTGTCGCGACTGGCCGACCGCTGGGGCGCCGTCCCGACCTACCGGAACGTCGTCGACGACGATCCGAACGCCATCCGCGCCGCGATCCAGCGCGACCTCGCGAAGGACGTGGTCGTCACCACCGGCGGGTCGTCGGTGGGCGAACGCGACTACACGCCCGAGGTGGTCGACGAGCTGGGCGAGGTGCTCGTCCACGGCGTCGCCCTCAAGCCCGGCCACCCCGTCGCCCTCGGCATCGTCGAGGGGACGCCCGTCGTAATGCTCCCCGGCTACCCCGTCGCCTGCATCGTCAACGCCGTCCAGTTCCTCCGCCCGATCCTCAAGCGAGCCGGCAACATGCCCGTCCCGTCGCACCCGACCGTCGAGGCTCGGCTGGAGCGCAAGATCTCCAGCGAGCCCGGGACGCGGACGTTCGCGCGGGTTCGGCTGACGGAGACCGAGGACGGCCGCGTCGCCGAACCCACTCGCGCCAGCGGGTCGGGCGTCCTCTCCAGTGTCGCCCTCGCGGACGGCTGGGTGGTCGTCCCCGAGGAACGCGAGGGGTACGACGCCGGCGAGACCGTCACCGTCGAGAACTGGGAGTGGTCGGCGTGAGCGAGGATCGACGCCAGTTTCGCGACCTCGCGTCCCCGGCCGAGGCTCGCGAGGCCATCGCGGCTCTCGATCTCACGCCCGAGACCGAGACCGTCCCGCTCGACGAGGCGCGGGGACGCGTGCTCGCCGAGCGGATCGACGCCGAACTCGACGTCCCCGGGTTCGACCGCGCGAGCATGGACGGCTACGCCGTCCGCGCCCGCGACACCTTCGGCGCCGACGAGGCCGACCCCGTCGTCCTCGACCGGATCGGCGCGGTCCACGCCGGCGCCGAACCGGACGTCGAGGTGACCGAGGGGACTTGCGCCGAGATCTCGACCGGCGCGGTGATGCCCCCCGGCGCCGACGCGGTCGTGATGGTCGAGCGGACCGACGAGGTCGAGGACGGCGTCGCCGTCCGAACCGCCGTCGCCCCCGGCGACAGCGTGATGGTCGCGGGGGCGGACGTGGCCGCCGGCTCCCGTGCGCTCGGTCCCGGAACCCTGCTCACGCCCCGAGAGATCGGCCTGCTGTCGGCGCTCGGCGTCGACGCGGTGCCCGTCCGCGGGACGCCCACGGTGGGCATCGTCTCGACTGGTGACGAACTCGTCCGTCCCGGCGACGACCTGCACAGCGCCGCCGGCCAGATCTACGACGTGAACTCCTACACCATCGCCGCGGGCGTCGAGGAGGCGGGCGGCGAGGCCGTGCTCTACCCCCACGCTGGCGACGACTACGACGAGATGGAGCGCCTGCTCGTCGAGGCCGCCGACGAGTGCGACCTCGTGCTCTCCTCGGGGTCGACCTCCGCCAGCGCCGTCGACGTGATCTACCGCGTCATCGAGGAGGAGGGGGAACTCCTGCTTCACGGCGTCTCGGTCAAGCCCGGCAAGCCCATGCTGATCGGCCGTCTCGACGAGTCCAGTCGCGCCTCGCACTCCGCGTACGTCGGGCTCCCCGGCTACCCCGTCTCCGCGCTCACTATCTTCCGGACGTTCGTCGCGCCGGCGATCCGGTCGGCGGCCGGTCTCCCCGAGCCTCGGACCGCGACCGTCGAGGGCCGGATGGCCGTCCAGGAACGGTACGGCGAGGGCCGGACGCGGCTCATGCCCGTCGGTCTCGTCGAGGCGGGCGGGGAGACGCTGGTCTACCCCGTCGACAAGGGGAGCGGCGCGACGACCAGCCTCGTCGAGGCCGACGGCGTCGTCGAGGTGGACGCCGACACCGCCTACGTCGCCGAGGGCGAGACCGTGACGGTCCAGCTGTTCTCGCCGGACGTGCGCGCGCCCACCCTGCTCGGCGTCGGCGAGGACGACCCCGCGCTCTCCCGGCTGCTCGATCACGTCGGGCGCCCCCGCTACCTCGACGTGGGGAGCCGCGAGGGTCGTCGCCGCCTGCGCGACGGCGTGCCCGACGTGGCCGTCGTCGCCGGTCCCTCGGAGCGCGAGGTCGAGGCCGTCGACCTCGGCGGCTGGACGCGCGAGTGGGGGCTGGTCGTCCCCGCCAGCAACCCCGACGACGTGTCGGGACTCGCCGACCTGATCGACCGTGACCTCCGATTCGTCAATCGGGCTCGTGACGCCGGCTTGCGAGCCAGCCTCGACGCCGCCGTCGACGACCTCGCCGACGAACGCGGCGTCGACCGACGGGACCTGACCGACGCCGTCGACGGCTACGATCTGACGGTCAAGGGGTTCGAGAGCCCGGCACGGAAGGTGCTCGCGGGCGAGGCGGCCGCCGGTCTCGGTCTCCGGGCCACGGCCGACGCCCTCGGCTGTGGTTTCGTCCCCCTCGGCGTCGAGTCGGTCCGCGTGCTGGCGAACCCCGCTCGCTCCGACAAGCCGGGCGTCGAGTCGGTGCGGTCCGTCCTCGATACCCACCTCGACGAGGTGGTGGCGTCGCTCCCCGGATTCGACGCCTGACGGTCGGCCACGCGGGTTGCCAGAGGGTATTTATGATCCCGTTCCAAAGCTCACGTCGTGTCTTCCAAGTGTACCGTCTTGCACGTGGACGATAACCCGAATGTCCTCGAGGTGGCGAGCGACTGGGCCGGCGTCCGCGACGATATCACCTGGCTGACGGCCTCCGACCCGGACGCCGGGTCCGAGATCCTTTCGACTCACGGGGTCGACTGCCTCGTCAGTGACTCGCTTCTGGCTGCCGACGGCGAACCGTTCGTCACGCACGCGGCCGAGACGTTCCCCGACCTGCCGATCGTCCTCTTCACGTCGATGCCCCACGACGCCCTCGATCCCGCCGTCCGGGAGTCGGGGGTCCAGTACGTGAAGAAGGGGTCGACCGAGCCGTTCGATACGCTGTTCGACCGGATTCTGGATATCGTCGACGACTCGGAGCCGACGGCCGACGTGGCGCCGCGGGCCGCCCGACGCGACGGCGGGAGCGGCGATCCGGAATCGGACGAGCAGTGGGAACCAATCGGCCGCTACCGTCCGGGCGGGGACGCCGAACTCTCGACGGCCATCGTCTCGGCGCTCGAGGACTACACCGGCCGGGACGCGACCGACTTCCCGCCGCTGTACGACTCCGTCGACGCCGACGCGATGGCGGCGCTCCTCCGCCACCCGAGCGGCGGGACGAGAGACGGCGTTCAGATCAGATTCTTCTACGCCGATCACGAACTCGCCGTGACCGGCGACGGGCTCGTGCTCGTCCGGTCGGACTAGTCGCTCGCGGCTCGCTGGCTCGCCCCGAGTTCGTCGAGGCTCCGCACGCGGTAGTCGCCGAGCACGCAGCGTCCCCGGCGGTACGGGTCGTGACGTTCGACGTGGACGCCGTCGAGACCGGCGTTCCACGCCGCGCCGATGTCGTTCGGCCCGTCGCCCGCGAGGACGCCGTCGGCGTCGTCGTCGACCCCGAGATCCGACATGGCGAGATACACCGGCGCGGGGTCCGGCTTCCAGCCGACGTCGTGGGTGCAGGAGACGACCGTGTCGAACCAGTCGCGGATGTCGAGCTGATCGAGCACCGGCTCGGCCAGATACTCCTGACAGTGGGTGACGAGACCGACGGGCCGATCCAGGTCGGCTACGAACGCGGCGTCGTCGTGGAGGTACGTCGCTTCGGCGCGGGCCTCGGGGTCCTCCGCCTCGTGGAGCGCCGCCCAGAACGCGTCGGGGTCGATCCCCCACTCGCGCAGCTGGGGCGTCCGCTCCCCCGACAGGCCGTGCCAGAGGACTTCGACCTCGCGTTCCGAGAACGACCGACCGAGCTGGTCGCCGACGCGGTCGAACACCCCCTCCGCGTAGGCGGGATCGACGTCCACCAGCGTCCCGTCGAGGTCGAACAGCCAGAAGTCGTAGGCGTGTGCGACCATTCGATTGTGCGTAGGTGGGGATCGAACAAGTGTGTTCCGCCCTACACCACCCGGATCGAACTCCCCAGGTGCGCGTGCAGGACCGCCTGCGGCGTGTCGTCGAACTCGTCGGACGCCGCGATGGCCGACCGGAGGGCGTCGAGAGACGCCTCGTCGGTCCGCAGCTCGCTGAACGTCACGCTCGTCACGGGAACGGAGAGCCAGCCTTCGGCCAGCGAGCGCAGGTGCCCCGGGTCGTTCACCTCGCCCCGCCACAGCGCGTCCCGGAAGAAGAGCCACCCCTCCGTTCCCGGTTCGGCGGCCGGCTTCCTGACCACCGTCTCGAACCGCTCGGGGTCGGTCTCGACTCCCCGCGCGTCGAGACGGAAGGTGACGCGGAAGACGTACGCTGCGCTCACGGGCGCTCCTCGTCGAACAGGGCGGCCAACCGGAGGTCCGTGTCGGTGATGCCGCCCGCTTCGTGGCTCGTCAGACGGATCTCGACCTCGTCGTAGCGGATGCAGATCTCGGGGTGGTGGACCTCCTCGTCGGCGACTTCCGCGGCGTGGGTGGCGAAGGTGACACCGTCGAGGTAGTCGTCGAACTGGTAGACGCGGACGACCTCGTCGCCGTCGCGCTCCCAGCTCTCGGGGAGTCGTCGGTCGATCTCGTCGTCGTCGAGGCGCTCGGGCATACGGACGTGTCGGTCTGACTACGAATAACAGTTGGGGCGGGCCGTCTCACTCGTCGCCGAGGTGGTCGAGGACGTGCCGGGGGATCTCCCCTTCGGCGTCCGCGTCGACCCCCTCGCGGGGTCGCTCGGTCGCCGGGGGCGTCGCTCCCTCGGCGCCGAACTCGGGATCGAACAGGCCGAGGGCCGTCTGGATCGTCGTCCAGTCGTCTTCCGCGGCGGCTTCGCGGAGGCTCTTCGTCGGCGCCGCGAGCAACTGACCGACGAGCGCGTCCGCCAGCGACGCCACCGTCTCGCGCTGTTCCTCGGTCAGTTCGCCCTGTGACTCCAGCCGCGAGATGGCGGTCCGGAGTTCCCGCTCTTTGACCATCTCTGCGCTCTCGTACATCGCGCTGATGGCCTCGTCGGCCTGCCGACGCTTGAACGAGTCGAGCAGGCGGTCGAACTCCTCGTCGATCATCGCCTCGACGTTCGCGGCGGCTTCCCGGCGTTTCGCTCGCGTCTCGTCGGTGATCGCCTCCAGCGAGTCGATGTCGTAGGTGTCGACGCCGTCGAGGGCGCCGACCGACGGATCGACGTCCCGTGGCTGCGCGAGGTCGATGACGAGCGTCCGTCCCACGTCCGTGAGGTCCGCACGGTCGAGGACGGGATCGGGACTGTCGGTGGCCGTGACGAGGACGTCCGCCCGCGCGGCCGCTTCGGGGGCGTCGTCGAGCGAGACGGCCGTCGCCGTCGTCTTCACCTCGCCGGCGAGGTGGGTGGCGTGGGGGACGGTTCGGTTGGCGACGACGATGGTCGAGACGCCCGTGTCGTCGAACGCCTGCGCGGCGATGCGACCCATCTCCCCGGCGCCGACGACGAGCGCCGTCGCTCCGCCGAGGTCACGTTCCCGACCGGCGAGTTCGACCGCTGCGCTCCCGAGCGACACGACGCCCTCGTTGATCGTCGTCTCGGTCCGGGCGCGCTCGCCGACGTGCAACGCCTTCGTGATCGCGGGATCGAGCACGGGACCGACGCCGCCGACGCCACGCGCGGTCTCGAACGCCGTGCGAAGCTGGCCGATGATCTGATCTTCGCCGAGGACGAGCGATTCCAGCCCCGTGGCGACACGCATCAGATGCCGGAGGCTGGTCTCGTGGTCCATCTCGCGGACCGCCCCGTCCCGGATCGAGGGCGCGAAGTCGGCGAGGGCCGCCCGGCCGTCGGCAGCCGCCTCCGTGACGACGTACGCCTCCGCCCGGTTGCAGGTCTGGAGGGCGAAGGCCTCGTCCACGCCGTCGCGCGCCAGCAGGTCGCGGACGGCCGTCTCCTCGTCGGCGGCGGCGGCCGACTCGATTTCGTCGACGGTCGCCCGCCGGTGTGAGACCGTCACGCCGTGGATCACGCCCGTCGTCACCGTCGATCACCCCGAGATTCGCCTGTCATACGCTCCGTTTCGCGCTGTGTTTCGAACCCATCCTACCTAAACTCTTCCAATGTCGCCGTCGCCGCGGCGGCGCGACCGAACCCGGTCCCGACGAGTGAGTGCACGTCGACACCGTGAGCGCGGTCGGCCGGCGGACCCCGCGGGGCCGTTGCATACTCCCCCCTCTCGGATCGGGCGGCTTAAACGTCCCGTCGTCTCCCGACGGCTGAAAATCACCTGACAGGCCCCGCGTTCCGGCCGACACTACGCGGCGCTCGCGTCCACTTCGTCGTCCTCGTCGAGCACGACGCTCGTCACCTCGTAGCCCCGGTCGCGGACGTCGGCGACCAGCGCGTCCTGATCCAGATTCGATTCGTAGTAGAACACGATGTCGAAGGTGCCGTTCCGGAGGAGCTGCTGGCACTCCCAGACGAACGCGTCGTCCTCGACGGCCAGTCCCTGGAACTGGTTCGAGGAGAAGTCGGGATCGTCGTTGCCGGCGTAGATGTACGTCTCCCCCTTCCCCGCGTGGGCGGCGATGACCTCGTTGAGTTCGACCGTCAGCTCGTGCATCTCCAGGTCCTCCTGCCCCGAGAGGTCGGTGTGGACGATGGCGCCCGCGAGGTCGATGTCGCCCGGTTCGAGCAGCGCCTTCGTTCGTCGGTAGAGGTCGGCGTCGAGTACGTCCGGATCGCTCATATCCGTATCTCATCGGGCGGCGGTTTACCGATGACGGTTCGCCGTCACGGCCGGCGGCGCTCTCGTTCCGCGACGACGCGCGACGACACGCCTTGTCGTCGATCACTCGTCCCGCCGTCGGTCGATCCACCTGCGAATCCTTCGGACGTCGTCGCCGAGTACGCACCACAGCGTCCCCACGACCAGCCTGAGTGCCGCGACGACGAAAGTAAACCACTCGACGGTCTTCACGGGAGCCGACACCCACACGGGCGCGTTCAGTAGTTCGAGGAGCACCCCAGTAACACCGAGCGAGAGGCCGAGCGCGAGGATGACGGCCGTCTCGGCGAGAATGTGGGCCAGACAGTCGCGTTCGCGCGCGGAGAGGAGGGACCGCCACTCGCCGTCGGACGCGTCGTGTTGGGGGGACATGGTGGTTCACTCCCGGGCCGAGCCCGCTGTGTCTCACAGTAGCGTCCGAAGCCCCGTCACACCTTTTATAAGGGGTGGGAATTCGTGCCGACCGCGCGCCGGTTCCGTGGCTACGAGTCGACGCCGCTCGTTCGCCGTCCGTTCGGCGCGACAACGAACAGCCCAGCGCCGCGTTCGGCGCGATGACACCGAAGAGGTCGGCCGCCGTCGTTCGCTGCCCCGTGAAATCACGCGCGCCGCGCGGAGTTGCCACCCCGCGTAACTGCACTTTACTGGGTCTGACGAGATGCGCCACTCGTGATCCCGACGTGAGTTCCGATCCGTCCCCCTTTCGGGAACCGGTGCGGACGACCCTCGACGAATGGCGGCCCTCGTCCCGTCCCGCGGGCACGTGGGCGTCGCGAGTGACGAGTATCGACGTCAAACTCGCGTACGATCGCACGGCCGATCGGTTCGTCGCGTTCGCGCTCTCGGACTGTAACGCGAACCCGGAAGGCATCCCGTTCGTTCACGACCGATTCGTCCGGCCGGATCTCACCGTGCTCTCCGCTCGAAGTTATCTGGGGCCGCGCTCCGGTGACATCGCCGTCTGGCTGCCGAGTGAGGTGTGGAACGAGGACGACGGATGGCTCGCCCCCGACAGCTGGCTCACCCGGGATCGTCGGGCCCTGTTCGAGGCGTTCGACGGGCTGGATCGCGACTGCACGCCGTACCGGGCCTCGTCGCGGCAGTCAATCCGCGTCGACGGATCGGAACTCGTCTACACGGGACCGGACGCCGACGGGTCGGTTCGTCTGGACGGGTACGTGAATCTCGACGACACCGGCACCGGGCTGTGTGCGTGTCTCGGGGCAGACGTCTCCCGGTTCGCCCGCGGAACGAACTCTCCCTCCGGGGTCTGGACTCCGGCGCTCCGACCGACGGGGAAGCCCGGACTCTCGCGATCACTGGCCGACCTCTCGGAGCAGTACCGTCGCGTTCTCGTCCCGGAGTCCGCACGCGTCGAGACCGTCTCCGAACTGACCGACTTCCGGAAGCGGTGTGGCTCGCCCGTCGTTCTGAAAGACCCGTTCGGGACGTGGGGGACGGGCGTCGTGGAGATTCGTCCCGGACAGGACCCCGTTGAACCCATTCGGGCGAAGGAACGCGCGGTCAGGGAGCACAGAGGGTGGTCCGACTTCCGGCTGTTACGGTCCGACGACGAGCGACTCGAATTCACGTCCCGGGGGACTCGGGTCGAGTACGGACAGGCCGCGGAGGCAATCACCGGCCACGTCGCCCACGACGGACACCGGTACGACGTCGTCGCCGTACCCGCCGACGTCCACCCGCTCTCGCGGACCTCGCCCGTCGATTTCGTCAGTCTGGTGCTCGCCGGGCCGGCCGGCCAACTCAGAACGCCGTCGACGGCGGTCAGAGTCTCGAGCAAGCCAGCGCTCAACGGCAATCCCCGGTTCCGGTTCATCGAGGACGGCTCCCTCGAACGAGTGATGACCGAGGAATTGAACGTTCCGCTGCCCGGGAACGGATCGTTCGCCTTCCACCTCGGCGAGCACCTCGCCGACCTCGCGGACCGGCCGGTGGACGTCTCGGAGATACGTCCGGCGCTCCGCGACGCGGCGGAACTCGCACTCGCCGCTCGAAACCTCAGCGCGTTCCGCGCCGAAGGGACGCTCACCGCCGACGCGGCGAAGAAAATATACTCCAGTAAATGTCAATAGTGTATTATGACTACCGGCGACGAACTGATCCCGGAGCTGACCGAGGAAGGGGACGACTCCGAGCGCGTCCCGAACATGGGGCGGTTCGTGTTCGGCTCCCGACCACGCATCGAAATCCTCCGCGAAGTGCAGCAGGGCGCTCACTACTCCGACCTCACGGCGACACACAGCGACTCCCTCGTCTCGAGTACGGTCAACGACTTCCGGGAGGAGAACCTCGCGGTGAAAACCGACGACAACTACGTGCGGCTGACGCCCCTCGGAGAGTATCTCATGGATAGCTACGCCAGCCTGGTCGCCGATTTACGACAGGTCGCGCGGGTGGACGACTTCTTCGACGCGGTCTCGCCGGCCGGCTACGAGATCATCGAACCCCGCATCCTCGAGGGCGGTGAAACGCTGTCCGGGACGCCGGTCGACAAAAACGCCGTCATCACCGACTACGTCGAATACATCCGCGAGGCGGACACGATCAAGGAGGTCGTTCCGCGGCTGATCCGGGCGGGGCTGTACGACATGGACGGCAACTCCATTTTCAGAAAACAGATCGTCGAGGGGGAACTCGAATGTACGTTCATCCACACAGAGGATGTCGTCGACGCCGTCTCGGCGGCCGACACGCAACGCGCGGAGGCGCGGGAGCACCAGGAGACCTCCCGGGTCGCGTACCACCGATACGACGGGGAGTTCCCGTTCACACTGACGATCTACGACGACGAACTCGTGACGATCCTGCTCAACGACGCCGACGGAGTCAAGGTGCTCTTCCAGAACGACACCGACGACTGTCTGGACTGGGCGAACGCACTCTTCGACGACTATCTGGCCGAGTGCGAACGGATCCGGTACTGATACGCGGGCCGAGCTGCCTCATCCCAGCCGTTCGTCCAGAATCAGCCGCGTCTTCGTGTTCTGCACTTCGTCCAGGTCCCGGGCTTTCGTGATGAGGTCGTTCACCGCGCTCGTGTCGGCCGCGTCGACCACCATCACGATGTCCGCCTCGCCGGACACTTGCCAGACGAAGTCCACCTCGTCCCACTCGGCCATCCGCGCGGACACGTCGGTCGTGTCCACGTCGACGGCGACCGACACCTCGATCATCGCCTTTACGTTTCCCGTGCGCGTCGCCACGGTGAACCGTTCGATGATCCCCTCGTCGATGAGGCGCTCGACCCGGTTGCGGACCGTCCCCTCCGAGGTGCCGACCCGGTCAGCGATCTCCGTGTACGGCGTCCGCGAGTCCCGTCGGAGGAGTCCCAGAATCCGCCGGTCCAGCTCGTCCATACCCCGCGTACCGGCGGGAGTGCCTTACCGATTACGAAATTCGTAACTTAGCTTCGAAAGGAAGGCTTAATGGCCGCGGATTACTGTGTTTCTCGTAATGTCGGACGCCTACCTTGCCCTGGAGGACGGCCGCGTCGTCGAGGCGCGTGGTCGTGTTCCGGGTCGGACACGCGGCGAACTGGTCTTCACGACCGCATACACCGGATACGAGGAGAGCCTGACCGATCCCTCCTACGAGGAACAGGTGCTCACCTTCTCGTACCCACTCATCGGCAACTACGGCGTCCGATCCGAGCGATTCGAATCAGATCGGGTTCACCCCCGCGCGGCCATCTCCCGCGAGTTCACCGAGGAGATCGTCGACTGGCTCGACGACGAGGGGATTCCCGCCATCGACCACCTCGACACGCGCGACCTCGTCACCTCGATCCGCGAGGAGGGGGCGATGAAGTGTGGGATCGCGGTCGGTCCCGACGCTACCCCCGAGGACGCGGAGGCGGAGCTCGCCGCCTGCAAGGGCATGAGCGAGCACGTGGACATCGGCGCGCAGGTGAGCGTCGACGAGGCGACCGTCTACGAGGGCGGATCGGCCGCGACGGTCGCCCTGATCGACTGCGGCGCCAAGGGATCCATCGTCGACTCCCTGCTGGAGCGGGACGCGACGGTCCACGTCCTGCCCTACGACGCGACCCGCGCCGACGTGGAGACCGTCGACCCCGACCTCCTCTTCATCTCGAACGGCCCGGGCGACCCCGAGAACTTCGAGGCCGCGGAGGCGCTGGTCGACTCCTTCGTCGGCGACCTCCCCGTCGCCGGCATCTGTCTCGGCCAGCAGGTCGTCGCCAACGCCCTCGGCGGGAGCACGGAGAAGATGGCCTTCGGCCACCGCGGCGTCAACCAGCCCGTCCGCGATCTGGAGTCCGGCCGGGTCGTCATGACCACCCAGAACCACGGCTACACCGTCGGCGAACCGGGCGACCGCCTGCATGTGACGCAGGTGAACGTCAACGACGGCACCGCCGAGGGGCTCGAAAACGAGGATCTCGGCGTCATCACGCGCCAGTACCACCCCGAAGCGAACCCCGGTCCCCACGACTCGCTCGACTTCTTCGACGACGTGCTCGATCTGGTGTCGACCGACACCGCGGTCGCCACGTCGGACTGAGCTGGGCTACCCCGTTTTCCCGTCCCGAGCCACCCCCACCAGCAACGCGACGACCGGCAGGATCACGACCGCCCCGGCGACGAACGGCGACCAGTAGACCGCCGCGTACAGCGCCGCCGCCGCGGGCGGGCCGACGGTCCGACCGAGGCTCCCCGCACCCTGCGTGACGCCGAAGGCGGTGCCCTGCCGGTCCGCGTCGGCGCTCGTCGACACCAGCGTCGCCAGCGACGGGTTCAGGAGACCGTTGCCGACCGAGAGGAGTCCCAGCACGACGAGCAGTGCGACCAGTTCGCGGGTGAGCCACTCCGGTCCCGAGACCGGCGGTCCGACGCCGCCGAGCGCCGGCGCGAACGGCAGGGCCGCGAGCGCGACCGAGAGAATCGTCGCACCGGCGACGGCGAGCCGTTCCGACCCGAACCGGTCGGCGAGGCGGCCGACCAGCACCCCCTGGTTGATCGCACCGAGGACGCCGACGTAGGTGAGCAGGAGGGCGGCGGCCGAGGCGTCGAAGCGGTAGGCGGGCGCGTCGGCGACGAAGGGGATGAACATGACCTGCACGCCCGCGAAGGCGACGGAGACGAGGAAGAACGCGAGCACGAGTCCCCGGAGCGCGGGGTCCCGGAGCGCGGCGACGAACTCCGTGACGAGCGTCGACCGCGCTCCGTCCGTCCGGCGACGGGGGGGTTCTTCCAGCGCGACGAGGGCGACGGCGAGGGCGACGAGGCTCATCGCCGCCGCGCCGAACGCGGGGAGGGAGAACCGCGTCGCCGGGATCGGGAGACCGGCCGCGGCGCCGACGGCCGCGTCGCTCGCCAGCGCACCGCCGATGGCCGGCCCGAAGATGAACCCGAGACTGAACGAGGCGCCGACGAGACCGAGCGCCCGCGCCCGTTCCTCCGGCGCCGTGACGTCCGCGACGTACGCCTGCGCGGCGGCGATGTTGCCACCCATCGCACCGGCGAGTCCGCGGGCGAGAAAGAGGACGGCGACGCCGGCGGCCGGTCCCGCCACCTCGCCAGCCAGGTCGCCGAGACCGAACACCGTCCACGCGACGGCGCTTCCCGCGAGCGACAGCGTGATGACCGGCCGGCGCCCCCACCGATCCGACGCACGGCCGAGCGCCGGCGCGGCGAGAAACTGCGTCAGCGAGTACGTCGCCGCCAGCAGGCCGATGAACACGTCGCCGACGCCGAAACTCCGGACGTAGTACGGGAGGATGGGGACGACGATGCCGAAGCCGACCAGATCGAGGAAGACGACGAAGACGACGGTCCCGACGGCCCGTCCGGGGTGCTCGACGGTCGCTCGTGCCGTCGCGCCGCCGGGGACCCCCATACGCCGCCGTCGGCCGCGCGGCGTATAGGGATTGTCGTCGTCGAACGGCCCGGTCGCCGTGGTCCTCGCGCCGCCCCGTCCCGAACCTTCGGCAGGTTTTTGACCCGACTCGCGCAATCCCGGGGCATGGTTACGGTCAGGGCTCCGGCCACGAGTGCGAACCTCGGGAGCGGGTTCG